>ENA-ORCY01000114-ORCY01000114.1-marine-metagenome-genome-assembly--contig:-NODE-114-length-57836-cov-4.049932_pt1 | contig 57836 bp, 60 predicted proteins | sample MGYA00248634_ERZ508507 | MGnify/ENA primary metagenome ERZ508507 (study PRJEB26178, sample SAMN06266269) | marine metagenome | isolation source: Columbia River Estuary | place: USA:Columbia River Estuary... | reverse complement strand
CGAGGTCATGCTCTTTGGTGGTCAGTGTCACCCGAATGCCCTCGCCCCCCGCATGCTTTGCGGCATTGCTCAACCCCTCCTGCACCACTCGAAAGACCACCGTGCGAATCGCATTCGTCGGCGCAGGGGTCTGCGGATCGATCGAAAAATCAGTCTCAACCGCGTGGCCACGGAGCCGGCTGAATTGATCGATGGCCGTTTCAACGATGCCCCGTAACGTCGCGCCGTCGAGGTCGGGCAATACGTTTGCGACAGCGATGTGACGCAACTCATTGGCTGCCGTGCGCAAAGCGTTGATGACTGCGGTCAGGTCCTTACGCGTCTGCGCCACAACGCTGGGTTGGGCCTCCAGATCCTGCGCCGCGAGTTCGAGCTTGATCAATGAAAATGCAATCGACTGCGCTGGGCCGTCGTGAATATCTGCGGCAATTCGCCGCGCCGTCAACTCATTAACCAACGCCGACTGCGCCTGGAACCGCGCCAGACCCATGCGCAGCCAACGTTGACGCAGCCAGACAAACAGGCCACCACTGATAAGTCCCACCAATGCCAACGCAAAAATCCAATGTAGCAGCGTCAAAGCAACGAACCCGATGATTAAAATGCCAATGGTATTCGATGTTTATGAACCCAGATGGCCCCTGCTGATTCGGCCATCGCCGCAACGAACAAATGGAAAAACAGACCACCGTCCCCGCCATCGAGCCTGCCCACACAACGACCATGCGGACACACATGGCGGCTCAAAAGCGCCTGATACAACTGCTCGGCTTCGGCGGTTTGTTGCCGTTTTATGGCTTGGCTGCAGTCGCTGCCTGGGGTGACCCCGTTCTTAAGGCGCCTGCCCTCTCGCTACTAGCCGTCTATGCGGCCACCATCATCAGCTTTATTGGCGGCGTTGCCTGGGCCATGTCGCTGCTGACGCAGCCAAGAGCCCCCCGCCTGACCCAAAACCTGTTGGTTTGGAGCGTCATTCCGCCGTTGTTGGCGGCAGCGTGCTTCTTCGCACCCTTGGCCACCCGCTTGTGGCTTTTGGTCATGGTGTTGGCAATCGCTTGGATCGCTGACAAGCGGTTTTCAAAGGCGCTCGATTTGCCGCCCGAATGGATTCAATTGCGCGCCGCGCTGAGTCTCCTCGCCATTGGTGCGCTCAGCTGGGCCGCATCGAATGTGGCTTAAACGCCGTCAATAAGGGCAATCTGGCCGATTGAGTTGGCCTGCCGGTGCGGCAAAAGCGCCTGGTAACCATCGCTGTTGTACCAGGCCAGCGCTGCGGCGCGGCTGGGAAACTCGATCACCACATGGCGTGAGCCACTGCTTTCACCCTCAAGTTGAGTCGACTCCCCTCCTCGAACAAGATACTGACCACCATGCGCTGCGACAAGGGCTGGGACGCCAGCAGCGTAAAGCGCGTAGCCCTCGGGATTGGTAACGGTCAAATGACCAACAAGATAGGCTTTGGGCATGGGGGTGTGTCCTGTAGGTGAATCAATTTGGGCTTGCGCCCAACGCAGCGCATTATTATTACGTTTTGTACAGATCTGAGGGGCCCGAATGTTCATCAAGAATACCTGGTACGTTGCGTGTGCATCGACGGATGTCGGCGAGACACCATTCGGTCGCCGGATTTGTAACGAATCGATTGTTTTTTTCAGAGACGATGCCGGACAGATTCAGGCGCTTGAGGACTTTTGCCCCCACAGGGGGGCACCGCTCTCGCTGGGCCGCGTGGTCAATGGCCGGTTGGTGTGCGGCTACCACGGACTCGAAATGGGATGTGAAGGCAAGACCGTTGCCATGCCTGGGCAGCGTGTCGGCGGCTTCCCAGCCATCAAAAAATATGCGGTTACTGAACGCCATGGCTTCGTTTGGGTGTGGCCGGGCGATGCCCTCGCCGCTGACCTCAACCTGATGCCGCGCTTGACGTGGGCCGACAACCCCGAATGGGCGTATGGCGGCGGCATGTATCACATCGCCTGTGACTATCGCCTGATGGTCGATAACCTCATGGATTTGACCCACGAAACCTATGTGCACGCGGGCAGCATTGGACAGCGGGAAATTGATGAAACCCCCTGTGTGACCAAAATCGATGGCGACCATGTCACAACGAGTCGCTTCATGAGTGGCATCGAGGCGCCCCCTTTTTGGAAAATGGCGCTCAGGGGTAACAATCTGCCTGACGACCAGCCCGTTGACCGCTGGCAAATCTGCCATTTCACGCCGCCCAGCCACATCATGATCGAGGTGGGTGTCGCGCTCGCTGGCAATGGCGGCTATGACGCCCCCGACGATAAAAAGGCCTACAGCGTGGTCGTTGACTTTCTCACGCCCGAGACCGAAACCAGCATGTGGTACTTCTGGGGTATGGCACGCAAATTCAACGTCAAAGACGATGCGCTGACGCAAGCGATTCGGGACGGCCAAGGGAAAATTTTCAGCGAAGACCTGGAGATGCTCGAAAGTCAACAACGCAATATTTTGCGTATGCCACAACGTAAACTGCTCAGCCTCAACATTGATGCCGGAGGGGTTCAATCCCGACGCGTCATTGACCGCTACCTCGCACTCGAAACAACGGTTTAGACGCCGCCTCACGCATGAAAATCATCGACATCCGCGAGCAAACGCTCCCCATTAGCTCGCCCATCCGTAACGCCTACATCGACTTCAGCAAGATGACGTTGAGCCTCGTGGCTGTGGTCACCGACGTCATTCGTGATGGCAAGCCCGTCATTGGCTATGGCTTCAACTCAAACGGTCGATATGGCCAAGGGATGTTGATGCGCGAGCGCTTTATCCCACGTGTTTTAGAGGCCGATCCGGCATCGCTTTTGGACGATGCGGGGACCAACTTAGACCCCCACCGTATCTGGCAATGCCTTTACACCAACGAGAAGCCGGGCGGCCACGGTGAGCGTTCCGTCGCTATCGGCACCATTGACATGGCTGTCTGGGATGCCGTCGCGAAGATCGCGGAGAAGCCGCTATTTCAGCTGCTCGCAGAGCGCTATGGCGACGGCCAAGTGAATCAAAAAATATTTGTCTACGCCGCGGGTGGTTACTACTACCCAGGGAAAGACGACAGCCAGTTGAAAGATGAAATGCGCAGCTACCTTGACCGGGGCTACAGCGTTGTAAAAATGAAGATCGGTGGTGCATCGCTCGACGAGGACCTTCGCCGCATTGACTCTGTGCTGAGTGTTCTGCAGGATGGCCAAAAGTTAGCGGTCGACGCCAATGGCCGTTTTGATTTGGATGCCGCCATCGCTTACGCGAAAGCGCTATCGGCATACGACTTGTTTTGGTACGAAGAAGCGGGCGACCCTCTCGACTATGAATTGCAAGCCACGCTGCGCCACTACTACAAGAACCCCATGGCGACGGGCGAAAACCTCTTTTCGATGCAAGATGCGCGCAACCTCATCCGGCACGGGGGTATGCGCCCAGACCGCGACTGGCTCCAATTTGACTGCGCACTGAGCTATGGTCTGGTGGAGTACCTGCGGACCCTTGACATGATCAAAGCGCACGGCTGGTCCCCCGCGCGCTGTATCCCGCACGGTGGGCACCAAATGTCGCTCAACATTGCAGCGGGCCTCGGTCTCGGGGGTAACGAGTCGTATCCCGATTTGTTTCAGCCATTTGGCGGTTTCCCAGACGGTACGCGTGTCGAGAACGGTTACGTGAACCTACCCGCCTTACCCGGCATTGGCTTCGAAGGTAAAGCGGACTTGTTCGCCGTGATGTCACGGCTTGCGAGCAACAAAGCCCACTAACGCGGATCGGCCGGCGTGACCGGCCCCCTCCGCCAATTCAGCCTCGTAGGTGCAACGGTCGAGGACCTCATACCCCTCAAAAGCGGACACCAATAGGTCCTCGGTGTACAGGTGTTCCAATCGCCCCGGGCCGCCGGTGTTGAACCTCAGCTGCCCTGTGCCATACCCTTGAATGAGGACCACCCCGCCGGGCTTCAGGCAGGTGTCAATCTGTTTGAAAATGGCAGCGCGCTCAGCGGGGTCTGCGAATTGGAAAAAAATCCCGACGACGCCGTCATAGCGGTTGATACCCCAATCAAATTGCGCGCAATCGGTGCAGGTGAAAGCAACCTCAACCCCATGATGCACCGCATGTTGTCGCGCTTTCGCGATGGCAACATCGGAAAAGTCAAAGGCATCGACCTGCCACCCAGCGCGCGCCAAATGCACACTGTTGCGACCTTCCCCATCCGCAACAGCCAACAAATGGCCGCTCGGCAACAGGTGTTGCTTTGCCACCAAATACGCATTGGCGTGCTCGCCAAACACAAACAGTGGCGTGTCGAAACGCTGATTCCATCGGTCCTTGGGATTCTCAAATGCACTCATCAGTATCTATCAGTCCGTAAAGTTAGCCGAAATCTGACCCAAAACGCCAAAATCAACGTGTACTTGGTCACCCGGAGACACCTCAAGAGGCACCATGCAGGTGCCCGTCGTCACGAATTCGCCGGCGCGCAGCCCGACGCCCAGCGCCCTGAGCTCATTGGCGATCCATACGAGGGCGAGCCTCGGATCGCCCAATACCGCCGCACCGCTGCCCTGACGGGTCCAAGCCCCACCGCCCGCAGGCGTGACCGTGGCCGAAACACCGTGTTGTGCGAGGTTAAGGTCCCGCCAAATTTCGGGCGCTGTGGGCCCGGGTAAAAACTGATGTGCGCACGCGTTGTCGGCAATCAATGCGGCTTCGCCTGCATTCACAAAATCACGAAAGCGCGCGTTCGGCACCTCTATGGCAACAGACAAAGTAGCCACAGCGTTCATGACCTCATCGAGGCTGTAGGCCGACGCCCTGGGCGGTAGGTTCTCGGCGAAGGTGAACACCATCTCGGGTTCGGCCACGCGCATGCGGTTCCCGCTAAGGGAGATGGGCTCACCCAGCTGCTGAAGGGTTCGAGCGAAAATTCGCCCCGCCAGTGGGCCCGAAACCCCAATGTGCTTTTGCCCGGCTTCACTGGTGGCTGCAATTTTCCAGCCAACGACGGGACTTGCCATGGCATCACAGAGGTGACTCTGTGCGGCATAGCCATCCGCGCGGGACATCGGTCGTTGCCCGATTGGGAACGCATCGATCGACTGACCTGATTGCCAGTGACTGGCGATGGTTTGCGCAATTTGCTTTGTTGTTTCGGTATCCATCATTGTGAATCTTTGTGGTCAGGGATTTCAGGGCGTTGGCGCGCGCGCACCTCGGGTTAAGCCATTGGGTAGCCAAAATAAAAGCCGGTAGAAAACCCAAAGCATGATTAAGGGGATGACAACGGTCTGCATCAAGAACGTCACGATGAGGTGGACGATATGCTGAGATGCCAACTCAGCCTTGCGCTTCATGTCATCGGCGCCGGCGACAAAACGGTCATAGCGCTGCTTCAAACCCAACGACCAAGGGCTGCTTGCCTCACCGTCAGGCGGCGTCGCCTCTAGTTTCATGCCCCGCAGATCGGTTGTTGTGGTCTGTAACCCGTTGACTTGCGCCGTGTAACTGTCGGCAAAAAAATGTTCGTAAACCATGCTGGACCCCACCATGGTGATGGGCATGATAAAGCGCACGAAAACGACCATCGCCGCCACGTGGTGTAGCCAGTTAGGTGCTCGGTTTTTATAAAACAGGATCCCCCAAACAAGGCTTAAGCCAGTGATCAAAGCCGACACCGTCCAGTTCGCAGACAGCGCGAGTAACACCTTTTGCACCCCGAACGCCACACTGGCCCACAACATAACGGACGAGAAATAGGCGACAAGCTCGTTGATTGGCCCCAACAACTGGCCAGGTGCCAATGTCAAACCAAACCCAAACGGTTGCATCGCCACCTCGGTTCCTTGAATCATGGAGATCACGGCACCGAGGCCACGTCCAATGGCGAAGCTGTATAGCGACCGCTCAAGCCCCTCATTGATGAAGGCCTCTGCTGCCCGCGTCAGCGGGGTGTACCAAGCGGCCGCAATGATGAGGCCAACACCGACAGCGATGAACCAAGCCCGACGTTTTTGGTCGTCCATTCAAACTCCGAAATCAGGAAACCCCCAGTTTAGGCCGTTCTGCTTGCGTCGCAAAGTGCCGCTGACGCGACCGTTGGGCCCTAGAGATCCAACACCAGTCGTTCGCTGCTACACCGGGAGACGCAAGGCATCATGACCATCTGGCTGTCTTTCTCCGATTGGCTCAGTACGGCACAGCGGTGATCCACCACGCCCGCCAACACCTGCGACTCACAGGTGCCGCATATCCCCTCACGACATGAGAATGGGTGTGCAACCCCCAATCGCTCGATGGCATCGAGGACTGATTCGTCGGGAGACACCACGGTCTCAAGTCCACTGCTTTGAAGGCTCAAATGGAAAGATGCGACGGGCTCATCGGTTGCGACGACGGGCGCAGTGAAGCGCTCAGTGACCACCGAATCAGCGGTCCAGTCCGCCGTCAGTTCGCCGATGTGATCTAACATGGCTGTTGGTCCGCAGGCGTAAACGCCGTCCCATCGCTTTTGAGCCAACAGCGCGCGCAAATCGAATGGTGCACCGCCTTCGTCGTCCGCGTGGGTCCGAAGACGGGTGCCACAGATCACACGCAGCTCCTCGAGGTAGGCCATCCGCGCGGCCGAGCGTGCGCACAAGACCACCTCAAAATCACGCCCCTGCGCGGCCAAGCTCTGAGCCATTGCATAAATCGGGGTCACGCCAATACCGCCAGCAATCAGTAACACACGTGCGTGGTTGGCATTCAGGTGAAAGTGGTTACGAGGCGCCCCAATCGACAGCCTTGAGCCGACGTGCAACTGCGCATGGATCGCCTCAGAGCCACCGCGGCTGTTGGCATCGCGCCCAACGGCAATCTCATAGTGCGCAGGCGCGCCCGTTGCCGAATCAGTGACGTTTGTTAGCGAGTAACTGCGAGTCAGACCATTTGGCAAACGAACATCAATGTGCGCACCCGCCTCAAAGGATGGAAGCGATTCCTTGACATCATCCGGCGCAATGCGCAGCGCAACAACATCGCGCGCAAGCGCTGTCTTGGCGATGACTTTTGCTGAAATTTGGGTCATGGTTTGGGACGGATTACAGTTTTAAAGGCAGGCTGCGCAGCCGTTGACCGGTTGCAGCAAAAATGGCGTTGGCCAGCGCGGGCGCAACTGGCGGAACGCCCGGCTCGCCCACGCCAGTTGGTAATTCGGGGCTGTCGATGATGTGCACACTGACCGTCGGTGCCTCGCTCATACGTAACAGTGGGTAGTCGTGAAAATTAGACTGTTGAACGACGCCGTCTCGGAACGTGATCTCACCGTATAGGGCCGCGGTCAGTCCAAACAAAGCGCCGCCCGAAATTTGTTGACGGACAACGTCCGGGGTAACGGCTAAACCGCAATCAACGGCGCAGGTGATGCGGTGCACCGTCACCTGCTTGTCCACCACCGACACCTCCACGACTTGCGCCACACAGGTCTCAAACGATCGGTGTGCGGCGATACCAAGGAACCGCCCGGGGGCCGGCTGACCCCACCCGGCCTCGGTCGCAGCGCGCGTCAGGACTGCTTTCAAGCGTTCATCATCCCCCAGATGGGCCAGACGGAATTCAACCGGATCGCGCCCCGCTAAGTGGGCCAACTCGTCCATGAAGCTCTCGGCGCCAAATGCAGAGAAAGCGTGCCCCACTGAGCGCCAAAAGCCGACAGGCACCCCATGGTCCACGCTGACATGGTGGATCGATTGATTCGGTACAACGTAACCACCGGTGAGCCCTTCAACGCTGCTGCTATCCACCGTTAAACGCTTGAAGACGCCGTAGCCGCGCTCGCTCAGCCAGCTGGCCGCCGTCCATCCCACATAGGGCGAGAGCATCGCTTCGCCAGAAGCGTCCAGAAAATGTGCAAACGCATCGGCACCGACGCGTTTGGCACTGAGCCCAACAACCGCACCTGAGGCATCCAAGCCCCCTTGGTAAGCCATCAACGCGCTCGGACGGTAGAAGTCGTGCCGAATGTCATCCTCGCGGCTCCAGATCAGTTGAATCGGCAGACCTGTGGCCTTGCAGACCTGAGCCGCCTCTGCAACGAAATCGGTGTAGAGGCGACGGCCAAAGCCACCACCGAGGTAGGTGGCGTGAATCGTCACCTTATCCGCTGGCAAGTCGAGATGGTGCGCCGCCACTTGGCGCGCGAGATCAGGGATCTGCGACCCCACCCAGACCGCGCCAGTCCCCGCTGCGGGATCGACTGTCACCGTGCAGGTCATGGGCTCCATTGTGGCGTGAGCCAAGTGCGGCGCCCAGTAATCGGCTCGCAGCGTCTTAGCTGCAGCCGCCAACGCCGCTTTGACATCACCCTTGCCATCGGCTGCCTGCCCGTCGTCGCGGGCCATGGCCACGGCCATCTCCTCACGCATCGTGTCTGATGTGTGCGCCGCCAAGGTCGGCTGATCCCATTCGATGGTCAGCAACGCCGCAGCTTGTTTCGCTCGCCAATAGGTTTTAGCGACCACAGCCACGCCGTGGGGTAATTGAACCGCACGCACGACCCCGGGCTGCTCAAGCGCGCGGCTGGCATCAAACGCTTTGACACGGCCACCGGCAACCGGGCTCCGAACCACAACGGCCACATGTTGGTTAGGCACGCGCACGTCGATACCGTACTGAGCCGTACCGGTTGATTTCTCAAGCCCATCATGGTTAACGCTTGTTTGGCCAATGTAGCGCTGGGTGGTCGGTAAGATTACCTGCGATGGATCGGGCAAGGGGCGATTCGCCGCGGCTGTGACGAAGTCACCGTAAGGGTAGGACGCTTGTGCATGCCACACCTGACCATCCATCAGCTGCAGGGCCTCCGGCGCCGCTTGCAACTGCACCGCAGCAGCGTCGCGAATGGCCGCTTTTGCGAGTGCTGCCGCCATCAAAATTTGCTCGTAAGAGCCTTTCATGGAGGTGCTACCGCCCGTCAGTTGAATGGGCTGATCCGGTAGCCGGTACGCCGCGTCGACGCCCACGCGGTGCACAACGATGTTGCCAGGCGCTACGCCCAACGCCTCCGCCACCAGTGTTGTTAGGCCCGTGGTGACGCCCTGCCCCATCTCGGCGCGCGGTTGATAAAAGTGGATCTCGTTGGTGGGCGTGATCTGGATGAATGCGTTGAACTGGACGGCGCCATCAACCGACTGCGGCTGATCCTCGCCAAAGGGGCGACAAGCGCTAAGGGGCCAGCCCACCACCAGACCCGCACCAGCGGCACCGGCGAGCTTTAATAGACTGCGGCGCTTCATGACACCGCTCCCTCAGCCGCAGCAACCTTGATCGCCGCCTTGATTCGGTCATAGGTGCCACAACGGCAGAGGTTGCCGCTCATTGCTGCAATGATCTCGGCGTCCGTTGGGTTGGGCGACCGCTTAAGCAGCGCGTGCGCGCTCATCAGCTGACCTGACTGGCAGTACCCACATTGCGGGACGGCCAGTTCAGCCCAGATTTGCTGCAGGCGGCTGGGTTGCGCAAGCGTACCCAGCGACTCGATGGTTGTGACGGCGCGCCCCGCAACTTGCGATAACGGCAAAATACACGTCCGCTGGGCTTGGCCATCAATTTGCATGGTGCATGCCCCACACAAGCCTGCGCCACAGCCAAACTTGCTGCCCGTGAGGTCAAACTCATCGCGCACCACCCATAACAAGGGCGTCTCTGGACTTTCAGTGGACTCAACAACCTTGCCGTTTAGCTCAAAACGAATCATGCCAATGCCTTAATTACGAACACGTGAGGGCTTAGTCTACGCGGCATGCGCAAGCCAGGTCGGCATAATAGGGTTATGGACCCAAAGATTCTCGGAATTTCGCCCAACCAAAGCTTCACTGAACCGACTGCCAGGCTCGCCACTTGGGGCCGACAAGCAACACGCCTTCTTTATTTATGACAATTCTTGTGACTGGCGCCGCTGGATTCATCGGCAGTAATTTTGTTCTGGATTGGCTCAAAACATCGTCAGAGCCCGTTATCAATCTTGATAAGCTGACCTATGCGGGCAATCGACACAATTTGGACACCATCGCAAACGATGACCGCCATGTGTTGATTGAGGGTGACATCGGGGATACCGCGCTGGTCAGCGAGTTGCTTCGCGCCCATCGCCCAAGGGCTGTTTTGAACTTCGCAGCCGAGAGCCATGTGGACAGATCCATTCATAGCCCGAGCGCGTTCATTCAGACCAATATCATCGGCACCTTTAACCTGCTTGAGGCGGTTCGCGACCATTGGTCGTCAAGCCCAACCGATGAACAGACGGCCTTTCGTTTCCTCCACGTCAGCACCGATGAGGTCTACGGCAGCCTCTCGGCAGACGATGCGCCCTTTAGCGAAACCAACCGCTACGAACCCAACAGCCCCTACTCAGCGAGCAAAGCCGCCAGCGACCACTTGGTTCGTGCATGGCATCACACCTACGGCTTGCCGGTTTTAACGACGAACTGTTCAAACAACTATGGCCCCTATCACTTTCCTGAAAAATTGATTCCGCTGACCATCACCAACGCACTTGCAGGAAAGCCGCTCCCAATTTACGGTGATGGCTTACAGGTTCGTGACTGGCTTTACGTCGGCGATCACTGCAGTGGCATCCGCCGCGTTCTGGAGGCGGGCACTGTCGGCGAAACCTACAACATCGGTGGTTGGAACGAACAGACCAACATTGACATCGTCCGCAACATTTGTTCCCTGCTCGATGAACGTCGCCCCCGCGCCGACGGCCAAACCTATGCCTCGCAGATCACTCACGTGAAGGATCGACCTGGCCATGACCGTCGCTACGCCATTGACGCGCGAAAAATCGAGCAGCAACTGGGCTGGCGCCCCGCAGAGACATTTGAATCAGGTATTCGCAAAACCGTCGATTGGTACCTCGCCAACGCCGATTGGGTCGCGCAGGTGCAAAGCGGCGCCTATCGCGATTGGGTGACCCAACAATACGGGAGCGAGTGATGCGCATCTTATTGACGGGCAAAGGTGGGCAGGTCGGCCACGCGCTGCAGCGCAGACTGGCAACCAACGCCGACCTTTTCGCAGTGGGATCTGCCGACTGTGATTTGGCAAACCCCGATGCGATTCGCGCGTTGGTAAAGCGTGTAAAGCCAAACGTGATCATCAATCCCGCTGCCTACACCGCTGTTGATCGAGCGGAGTCTGAGCCGGAGGCTGCCCATGCCGTCAACGCTGTCGCGCCCGGAATCCTAGCGGAGCAGGCTGAAGCCTGCGGCGCAACCCTGATCCACTTTTCCACCGACTACGTTTTTGATGGCCTGCTTACCCGCCCTTACTCCGAGCTGGATCCCCCCTGCCCCACCAGCGTTTATGGGGCATCAAAGCTTGCTGGCGAACAAGCCATTCAAAGCGCTTGCAGCCGCTATTTGATTTTGCGTACCAGCTGGGTCTACGGCCTGCACGGTAACAACTTTGCAAAAACCATGCTTCGTTTGGCGACTGAACGTGACTCGCTCAATGTGGTCGCCGACCAGTTTGGCACGCCAACCAGCGCTGAACGATTGGCTGAGGTGACTGGGCAATTGCTCACGCATGCGCATCTCTCGGATGCGTCTGGGGTGTACCACATCACACCCGCTGGTCAGACAAACTGGCACGCCTACGCCAGCCATGTCATTCAGAAAGCGCATGACTTGGGTTGGCCGCTACGGACCCCTGTTGGTGCCATTAACGCCATCCCAACGAGCGCGTATCCGACGCCCGCTAGGCGCCCAGCAAATTCCGTTTTAAGTACCGCTAAGTTTCAAGACACGTTCGACCTGCCATTGCCCGCTTGGCAAACGGACGTCGATCTATTTGTGAGCCAACTCGACAAAGAAAGGGCGACGCGACGATGACAATCAACCGAAAAGGCATCATCCTTGCGGGCGGATCTGGCACGCGCCTCTACCCGGTGACGCAGGCCGTTAGCAAGCAGTTGATGCCGGTTTACGACAAACCGATGGTGTATTACCCACTCAGCACCTTGATGCTCAGCGGGATGCGTGAGGTGCTGCTCATCAGCACACCGCAGGACACCCCGCGGTTCAAGGATCTTCTGGGGGATGGCTCTCAGTGGGGTATGTCGATTCAGTATGCGGTTCAACCCAGCCCGGATGGGTTGGCGCAGGCCTTCACAATTGGCCGTGATTTTGTGAATCATCAACCCAGCGCGCTGGTATTGGGTGACAACATTTTTTATGGCCACGACCTCGTCAAGCAACTCCACAGTGCAAACAACCGACGTGTCGGCGCGACTGTATTCGCCTATCACGTGCAGGACCCTGAGCGATACGGCGTGGTGGCATTTGACGAACAGAAGCGCGCCGTCAGCATCGTTGAGAAGCCACAGAAGCCACAGAGCAATTACGCGGTCACCGGTCTCTATTTTTACGATGAACAGGTCTGCGACATCGCCGCGAGCATCCGTCCCTCTGCGCGTGGAGAGCTTGAAATTACCGACATCAACCAACGTTACCTGTCACACGGCGAGCTGAACGTCGAGATCATGGGGCGCGGGTTCGCTTGGCTGGACACCGGCACCCACGACAGTCTGTTAGAGGCCAGCAGCTTCATTGCGACCCTGCAAAAGCGTCAGGGTCTCCAGGTCGCCTGCCCAGAGGAAATCGCCTTCATGCAGGGGTGGATCGATGCACAGCAGCTTGAGAAGCTCGCCGCGCCACTGGGTAAAAACAGCTACGGTCAGTACCTCCTAAAATTGATCAAATAAGCGATGCCCTACACCGTCACACCAACCCGTTTGCCAGAAGTCTGCCTGCTTGAGCCACAGGTTTTCGGCGATCAGCGGGGATTCTTTTTCGAAAGCTTTAACCAACGCGACTTCGAGGCCAGCACGGGCGTATCGACCGTTTTCGTGCAAGACAACCACAGCCGGTCCGCACGGGGCGTGCTACGAGGTTTGCACTACCAAATCAAACACCCGCAAGGGAAATTGGTACGGGTTGTATCGGGGGTCGTACTGGATGTTGCGGTCGATCTTCGCCGCCACTCCCCTCGCTTCGGACAATCCGTAACGATTGAGCTCGATGCCGTGCGTCACCAGCAGCTATGGATACCACCGGGTTTTGCGCACGGGTTTCTGGTGCTCAGTGATCGGGCGGATTTTTTGTATAAAACCACCGACTACTGGTATCCGGAGCACGAGCGCAGCCTACTTTGGAACGACCCTGATTTGGCCATCCCCTGGCCAGCGGGCCTCGAACCACAGCTCGCCGCCAAGGACGCCGCTGCCAAGCGGCTGGCAGAGGCGGAGGTCTTTGACTAACCCCACACCAACAGCACAAAGCCAATCACTGCGAAGGCCATCAAAAAAACTTTGCGAAAGAAAACCTCGGAAAGACGACGTTGGATCAACGTGCCGATGAGTAAGCCCACACCAACCGGCAAACACGCCGCCACTGACCAGCCACTTAATTGCGCAGTTGAATGCCCAAACAGGGCGAGTGAGCCGCCCATGGCCAATGCGGATAACAGGTAGAGCCAGCCCATTGCGCACAGCAGCTCCGTTTTCGAGAGCCCAAGGCCTCGGAGATACATCACGCCAGGAACGGAGAAACAGCCGGTGAGGCCGGTGATGAAGGCATTGATGCCCCCAAACAAAACGGCAGCAGTGCGGCTCGTTGGGTTGGGTAGATGCCAATCTTTGCCCCGGATCGACCAAAGGCTATAGACCACGATAACGAGACCCAGTAACCGTTCGTAGGGCCACTCCGGTATCCAAATCACCAGCGCAATGCCCGCAGGGACCAGCGCCACAGAGGCCAACAGAAACACCCAAAGCCGACGCGCCGTCTTGAAAACATCGCCATTCGCGGCGATTTGCCAACCATTGCTCAAGACGGTTGGTACGGCAATCAGCAACATCGCTGTGGGAATATCCACCAGCATCGCCCCCAAGCCAATACCGATGGTGGGCAAACCAAAACCAACGACGCCTTTTACGAGGCCACCCAGGAGGAAGATCAGGCTTAGGAGGATAAGTGTGTTGGTGGTGAGCAAGATGCGCCTGGGATCAGAAACGGACCCATTCACGGATGGGGTCATCGTGCGTAGGAATATACCCGCTGGCGGCTTTGGAAACGGGCAGCTCAACCCCCGTTTTCACAAAAAGTGGGAGCCGCCCCAGTGGCGCATCAACCGTGATGTCTTGGCCGGCGTCATAGGCGGTTCGATCATAAAAATCCACCCAGCCACTGCCGGCATGGCGAGGCAGATAAACCCGCCGCTTGACATCACCACGGGTCACCACGGGCGCGACCAATAAGTGGTCCCCGAGCATGAAATCATCGCAGTCAGCCAGACAGCGGGCGTCATCAGGAAAATTATAAAAAGTGGGTCGGATGATGGGGCAGTGCCAGCGGCTGGCCCGCTCGAAGCAATCCCAAAGATACGGCATGAGGTGGTACCTCAGGTTGATGGCATCTCTCACGAGATCGGTCACGCTGGGGTGCATCCATGGCAGGTTGTTGACACCGTCCGACTTCCATGAGTTCATGACCATGCGCGGGTTGAGCGCGCACGCCTGGACCCAACGCACAAGCAACTCAGGGTCGGGGGACGGACCAAAAAATCCACCGACATCGTGCCCGACGTTGAACATACCCGAGAGGCTCATCTGAAGACCTGTCCGGATGTTCCACTTCAGCGTTTCCCAACTGGTTGTGTTGTCACCTGACCAAGTCTGTGCGTAACGCTGCAGACCGGGTGGACCCGCGCGCGTGATGGTGTAGACCGGCTCTTTGCGCCCCTGGGCTGTTGCGTGACTCCGTTGCGCCTCAAAAGTGGCTCGGGTCATCAGCAGGGCGTGCAGCGGCCGGGTACGGTGAATGGGTCTCATCTCGCCGTCTAGCGCTGAGACAGCCTCTTCCGATTGAATCGCATACTCGTTGTTGTCATTCCAACCGCTGTCAATACCCCTGCCGAGAATTTGGGTCAGTAAACCCTGCTGCCACCATGCCACGGCCTGCGGCTTGGTGAAGTCAAGATAGGCGCCGTTACCATCCCAAAAAGGCTCAACGACGGGTTCGCCGCTGAGCTGGTTATTCACGAAACCATTCGCCGCTCGGACCTGCTCATAAGCCGGATGGTCATTCAACAAGCACGGCTTGATGTTCGCAACCAAACGCATGCCCGCCGACTGAAACGCGGCGTTGATGGCGTCCGGATCGGGAAATTTCTCACGATTCCAATGAAACACATACCGTTGCTTGCCTCGCGATGAATAGCCAGACCCGTAATGAAATGCGGAAATGGGAACCCGATGCGTTTCACATTCGCCGATGAAGCGTGTCAACTGCGCCTGCGCATCGGGCGCATCGGCGAGCCCCATCGCAGTGATTGCGAATCCGACGCTCCACTTCGGTGGTAGGTGAGTGCCACCAATCAATGCAACAAATTGGGCGACAACTTCCGATGGCGTGGCACCCACCATGACGTAGTAATCCAAGTCGCCATCATCGATATCAACCGTTCGAAAAAAATCGTGGTAGTTGTCATGCTCACACCCCAGGTCGAAGGTGCAGGTGCTGAGGGTGTCGTAGTAGATCCCCAGCCACAAGCCCTCTGGCGTTCTTTGCAACAGGAAGGGCCAGTGCTTGTAAAGCGGGTCACCTGTGGCTGGGTTGTACCCCAGGGAGTCCTGGCCCATGCAACGCAAGCGGCGGCCACTTAAATTCAGCGGCCCCGTTTTGTCCCCCAGGCCAAAGAAATGATCAGCCGTGTCGCGCGTGACGCAATGCCGCACGGTACCGGTTCGCTTGGCGTGCAAGTAGGCGCTGGTGGCGCGGTCCCTCATATAGACGCGCTCGGTGCCAGGATCTGACCAAACCAACTGCGGAGTTGTTCGTCCGGCAACGCCTAAAGTGATCGCCAGCGCTTGGGTCCGAAGGGTTGGCCCACAACGCTCGGACAATTCGCCTGAACCGCCCTCGACCAACACCTGCGGACGCGTGAAGCCATCCAAGCTTTCTCGCGGCCGACCGCCCCACGGCACATCGACGCCAGCGACAGGCGCGATCGCCCACGTCGTCGGCTCGCGAAATCCATCGTGGCGAACCCATGTGACGCGCGCCATCGTCTCTGATAGAAAAACCAGCCTCAACTGATCACCACTTGCCATCGCACCGATCGCGTCCGCATCGGTACCACCGGGCGTCAAGGCCCAGTCCACGCGTTCAAAAGGGGTCACGATGGGTTGATCAGCGGAACATCATGGTCAGCTCTGGGAAAAATAACACCAGCGCTAACACAACGATTTGAATGCAAATGAACGGCATGAACCCGCGGAAGATGTCGGGCAGTGAAATATGCGGAGGCGCGACAGACTTCAGATAGAACGCCGCAGGACCGAAGGGCGGCGAGAGAAATGACACCTGCATGTTGACGCAGAACAGGACACCAAACCACACGGCAACAAATCCTGGGTCAGCGGCCAACGGACCAAATACGCCGATTTCCTCAATTGGCAATTTCAGCACAATGGGCATGAAGACCGGCATGACCAGGAGAACAATGCCCGTCCAATCCATGAAGGCCCCGAGGAATAAAAAGATGGTCATCATCACCAACAGCACGCCGAGCGTGGGCAAGTCGTAACCGATGATCATGTTGGCAACATACGTCGGGCCGCCTGCGATGGTGTAGGCCCCCGCAAGCGCAGTCGCGCCGAACGTGACCCAAATAATCGTGCCGGTTGATTTGAAGGTGCGCATAGACGCCTCTTTGACCAACTGCATGGAAAACTCACCCCGAAGCTTGATCAACACCAAAACGGCAATCGAACCAATGGCGGCGGCCTCGGTAATCCCTGTGATACCACCGTAAATTGAACCCAACACAATGAACACAATGGCCAAGGGTTGTAGCAAACCTTTACCCTTGTTCCAGGCGTCACTGGTTTCACGCCAACCGACCATTTTGAAAAGGTAGAAGCCAGTGGCGAGGGCAACAATCGCCATGGTGGTGAACCACGTGGGGTCTTGGAACCAGGTGTGCTCCTCTATCTTCACGAAATTTTGAACGATGAAGGCCCTGGCGCCAATCAAAGAGGAGGCGATGAAGGCCACGATGGCGAGGAGCCGCGTTCCAAACTTCAACTTCTCCGCACCGGTCAAATCATCCGGCGATGGCTCCGGTAACGGCGCCAATGAGGGATTGAGATTGGTTCGAACGAGGATGTAGACGATGTAAAGCCCCGCCATGATGAAGCCGGGTAGGAACGACGCTTGAAACAGTGCGTGAATGGACGTTTCAGTGATCAAGCCAAAGAAGATCAGCACAATCGAGGGCGGAATCATGGTTCCCAAAGACCCTGATGCGCAAATCGTACCGACCGCCAAGTTTTGGTTGTAACCCAACCGCAGCATTTGCGGCAGGGCAATGAGTCCCAGCAAAACCACCTCACCACCAATGATGCCCGACATCGCAGCCATCACAATGGCCATCAACGCGGTCACCACAGCGATACCGCCGCGTGTGCGGTTCATCCAAATATTGAGCGTGCTGTACATGTCACGTGCGATGCCCGAACGCTCGAGCAAGGTCGCCATGAAAATGAACAACGGCACAGAAATCAGGACGTAATTGGTCATGATGCCGTAAAGCCGCTGCGCCAAAATATTGAGTGGACCGGCACCAAAGCTTCGCGTCAGTGTGCCCTCCCCGGCTTTCCAATCGGCAAAGTTAAAACCGTGTACGAAGGGGTCGGTCAGCAATGTCGGTTCAAATTTCAGCACCAAGACCAAGGTCGCCAAGAAACCGGAGGCAAAGCCGAGTGGCATACCGATGGCAAGCAAAACCAACATGCCAATCAGCAAAACAATTGAAATGGTTGAAATATCCACGTTTACATACTCCTGAGACCCGCGGATTTAGCGGTATCTCGTTGGTCAGATGGGGTCGCTTAACGCGAAAGAGTTTGCGAATCCGGGCGATTGGCCAGCACCTCTGGCGGCAAATCGAACTCAGCCGACGGGTCATGATCCTCGGTGTATGGCTCAGGGGTCACGTTAAAGTCCTTCCAAAGGCCCTTCACCGAGTAAAAAATCGCTGCCAACAACAAAACGGCAATAAAAATACGCCAGTGCGTTGGCACCGCCATTTCTGATTCGGGTGGTGGAAAGAGCATGGGGAGCGTCCATACAGCAAGACCAATCACCGTCACCCCCGCAACCGCATCAAACAGCTTTCGAACCCAAGCGGCGCTGGGCCAATCACGAATCAAATTCGAGATGCCCTGTAAGACGAGAAAAAACAGCGCAATCAACAGCAGCGGCTTGTCGGTCGCAGGAATCGGCGGATCCCAGGCCGTGCCGAAGGCTTCCCAGCGATTAAATTTGGCGACGGCCTCGCCAAAACCACCCCAAAGCACAGCAAATGCAAAAATACTGGTGCACAGCATCGAGATAACGTCAAACACCTGACGGAGCCAGAGTGGTGCCATGTCATACAGGACATAAATCCGAATGTGGCTGCGCTGCTGCATCGCGTACAAGCCCGCTGTCGCATAAATAATGCCCCCCGCCCAAAGCGACATCTCATTGACCCAAAGTGTGGGCTGAAAAAAGACGTAACGCATCACGACTTCGTAGAACATGATCGCCACGATGAATGCAGCGCCCCAAATCGTGATGCGACTGAATGCATACGTGATTCGGTCGATGGGGCCTGTTGGCTTATGTTCAATCATGTTGGGGGGACTCCGAACGCGGTGGTCAAGAAAGAACGGGCAATTCGCCCGCGTACAAAAAAGCCGGGGCGAACCCCGGCTTTTTACTCAACGGCTTATTTAACCAAGCCCAACTCTTTTAGATACTTGGTGTGGCTCGCAACCAAAGCTTTTGCTTCGGGTGTGGTCGCAAACTCTGGCCAAGCCTTCAAAGCAGCCGCACGGAACTTCGCACGGTCGTCATCCGACCAGTTGTACAACTTCACGCCCTTGGCGCGCAGCATCGCTGCCGCTTCGGCGTTTTTCTTCTCAAATGTCAACGCTGTCCGCAGTGCCAACGCTTCCATCGCGGTATTCAAGATACGCTGGTGCGATTTAGGCATCTTGTCGTACACACCCTTGTTACAGGCCAAGTGGTCTGAGGGCATGGAGTGGAAACCGGGATAGTTGGTGTGTTTGGCGATGTCGTACAAGCCCAAACCAACGTTGTTGGCCAAGCCTGAGGCGTCCGCGCCGTCAATGATGCCAGACTCAAGTGCCGTGAAGATTTCCGTGAAATCCATCACGATAGGCTTGGCGCCAAGGTTCGCAAAAATCTTAGTTTCCATGCCTGGAGGCGAGCGGAACTTCCAGTCCTTGAGGTCGGCCACGCCGCGGATGGGCTTGGTCGATGCCAGCGATTCCTGACCGTATACCCACCAGCCGATTAACTGCATGTCGTACTTGTTGTACAACTTCTGGGCAGCCTCCAAGCCACCGCCGTAATACAACCAAGACAATTGCTGGTAAGGGGTGTCGTAGCCACCCATGATGTCACCGACAAACTGAAACGCGGGGTTCTTACCTGTTTGGTAGCCACCACCGGTCATGTCACAGTCAAGGATGCCTGTCGCTGCCGCGTCAAAAGTTTCCACCGACTTAACAACCGATGCCGAGTAGAAGGCTTCAACCTGGATTTCACCATTCGACATCGCTGTCAAATCGTCAAAAAACTGCTTTGCCAACTTACCTGAGGGTGTCTCAGGGGCGTAGTGAGTCTGGATGCGCAATTTGGTCGTGGCTGCAGTCGCGGCACCCATGCCCAAGCTCATTGCGGCGACCAGCGCGGTTGTAGCAAGTGCTCGTAGTTTCATTTCTGTCTCCTCGTTGATCAAATGACTCTCAGCCGGGCGGCTGAAACTTATTGGTCATATGATATTTTTTTTGCCGGTTGGCGAAAAAATTATAGGTCAAGGTATCCTGCGAACAACTCAGTGCAATCACCTATTCCAAAGGTATTACCTTTAGTGAACACTCGCACCAGCTTTAATCTCCTCAATCCCAACACCTGCGAGTGAAACACCATGTCAGTCATCCGATACGCCGTTTTTGAAGGCACTGTGAAGGACGGCAACACCGAGGCATTCCGTTCGGCCATCCTGACCGACGTATTGCCGCATTGGCGGACGTTTCCAGGCGCCCTTGCCGTTCGGGTCTGCTTCGAGAATGAGCGCGATCCGGGCTCGGCAGAGATCCCTCTGGTTTTGGCCATCACCTACCCCAATCGAGCTGCGGTTGATATCGCCCTAGCGAGTCCCGCACGCGCAGCGGCAAAAGCCGCGACTGAGGCGGTGCTGGCGCGCTATTTTTCAGGGCATATTCACCATCACATCACCGAGGTGACCGAGTGGGTCGCCTAGCGCTGTCACCACATGGTCACCTCATCGATGCCGCTGCTCACCGTTAAAAACCTCTCGCTGCAGCGTGGCTCGACCACCCTGTTCGGTGGCATGGATCTCGCGATTGAGGCGGGCCTGAACGCGATCACCGGGGACGAAGGCGTCGGCAAAACGGCGTTGCTGCACTACCTCGCCGGTGACCTGACCGACGCCAGCGGCGACCGGGTAGGCCCCAACGCTTTTCTCGTCGCACCACCCGACGAGGTGGCGCTACAACTGACCCCGCTACAGCGGTGGGAGCTGCTTGCAAAAGGCGCTCCCCTCTGGAAGCAAACCCTGTGCGAGGACCTTTACCACGCGCTGGGCTTGGCTGAACATCTGCACAAAAAGCTCTTCATGCTCTCGACGGGCACGCGGAAGAAAGTGGACATCATTGCCGCCCTATCCGCTGGCGCAACCATCACCTGTATCGATCAGCCCTACGCGGGCCTGGACAAGGCGTCGATCGACGTCTTGCGTGACTTCTTCCACTCGGTTGGCGAGACAGCCTCACTGACCCAGCGCGCTTGGGTCATCGCTGACTATGCGGCCGATGCCACCCTCAATTGGGACCAACACATGGCCCTCAAACCGGTATCAGCGCTTGAAGGACCACCACGGTAGCTCGGCACTCAAGGCCGTGACCGCCCCAATTTTGTGGGGCTGATACCCCTGTAGCCGGCTCATCGCGCCCGCCCAGCTGTTGCCGGCTAGGTAATGGCGCAAAGCAACCATCGCTTCAGAGTCGAGATATGACTTTCGGCAGACGAGGAAATAGGTCTCCTCCATGCAGGGCAAAAAATCCAGATCGTGTGACAAGGCCGCCGATTCGATCCCGAAGCCAGCATCGGCATCACCGCTGGCAATGCTCGCAGCGACCGCTTGGTGAGACAGCGCATCGTTTGCAAGCGGGTTCAAATCCGCCAGCGTCAAATCCGCGCCGGCTAACCAGTGCTGCAGCGAGACGCGCGTCCCTGCACCCAGGGCACGAAGCGCAAAACGCGCACGGGTCTTGACCAAGTCCGGCGGCAGCTGCAGCTGCAATGGGTTGCCTTTCTGCACAATCAACCCCAGTTGGCGCTTGGCAAAGCCCACTACCTTATGAAAACCGGGCTTGAGCAGGGGCTTGTACGTACCCGCAACGACGCTCTTGGCGTCGGCACCTGCGGGCACGTGAAAACCAGCCAATTCGCATCGGCCCTCATTGAGCGCCCGTATCGCATCAACACTCCCGCTAAAGCGAACATCCATGTATATCCCGTGCCTAGGGGCTTCTTGCTGCAGCAGACTGACCGCTGCATCATGACTGGCGTAAAGTTTGACGACCGGCGCATCAGGGTTAAACGCGGTGGCGAAGCTCCGTTCAATGTCGGCTCGGAGGGCTTGAATTTGTGGCGCCAACTGAGCCTGCGCCTGCCGTTCAGCCCACATCAGCTTGAAGCCCATGGCGCTGAGGCGAGCCGATTGCCCCTTCCCCCATGTGATGAGCGGGTAACCCAATCGGGCCTCCCAACGCTTCAGTTCACCCCAAACATAGCGGTAGGACAACCCTAAATGCGCCGCTGCTGCACGAATCGAACCTTGCTGCGACACCGTTTGAAGCAACTGAGTCAGGGGATGATGCACGCCATCCACTGGCGTCGCATGCCCCTCACCTTCCACGATGAAGTCGTACGATAGCCGAATCTTATGCATGACAGTTCATATTGCTGGTTGATGGTCAGGTCGTTACGATACCGCATCCTTAACTCTGCCCCAATGCACATGTTCCTCCGCCATAAAACGCGCGCGCTCGCTTTGAGCGTTGCCCTGATCGCCTTGCCGTCGTTGGCGCAAGTGAAGACCATCCAGATGGCATCGACCACATCGACCGAGCAGTCGGGCCTTTTCGCTCACCTCCTACCAAAATTCACCGCACGCACAGGCATCACCGTGAAGGTAACGGCTGTGGGTACCGGGCAGGCCATTGATATTGCCAAGCGAGGGGATGCTGACGTGCTTTTCGTCCACAACCAGGCCGCTGAGGAAAAGTTCGTTGCGGAAGGGTACGGCGTCAAACGCTTCCCCGTGATGTACAACGACTTTGTCTTAATCGGCCCCAAGTCGGATCCCGCACAACTCGCCGGTAGTGACATCAGCGCCGCGTTACAAAAAATTGCCAAGACCAACGCCACATTCATATCGCGCGGTGACCGCAGCGGAACCCACAGCGCCGAACTTCGGCACTGGGAAACGGCAGGCTTAAAGAACGCCCAAGGGACCGGCTACCGGGCCTGCGGGTGTGGCATGGGGCCGGCCTTGAATATGGCATCTGCCATGAACGCCTACGTGCTGAGCGATCGCGCGACATGGCTGAATTTTGGTAACCCCGGGGATCTGAAAATCTTGGTATCGGGAGACAAGCGCCTCTTTAACCAATACGGCGTGATGGTGGTCAATCCGTCGAAACACCCGCATGTCAAGACCGCTGAAGCCCAAGCTTTTGTGGACTGGGTGACGTCGCCCGAGGGGCAAACAACGATAGGTGATTACAAGATCAACGGGGAATCGCTGTTTTTTCCAAACGCAGACCCGCGCTGATCGGGTGGCTCATTGGAACCAGTAGGCGTAGGTGCAAACCAACGCCACGCCAGCCGCCAACGCGCCCACCATTCTGTTGCGTCGCCCAAAGTGCATGATCACGATCGCGACGCCACAGATCACCAAACGCGCCCAGACCGGCACGGTGGCCAACACCCCGCTGGGTAGAAAAATCATCCGTGATGTGAGGGCGGCAATCATCGCGTAGGTGACGCAAGAGACCCACAAAAATACCTCGCTGGTTTGTGAAACCCGGGACGACAGCATCACCCCCGCTGCACGGCAGGCATACGTAACGAGGGCGCACAGGATCAACGCTACGATGGAGGTACCGAGGCTCATGAGTGGCCACGCCCCCAGACCTTAACGCCCCAGTATGCGAGGGTGCCGCCCAGCAGACCACTCACAAGGAGGCTGCTGGTCGGGTCCCACAGGTAGGTCACCGGTCCAAGAATCAAACCCAGCAAAACGGCGACCAAACTTGTCCGCGAACGCAACTCAACGAATGACAATAAAAAGAACAAGGGGTTGATCAAGGCAAGCCCGTAGCCCATCCAACCCGGCACCTCCTCCGATAGCCAGTAACCAGCGAACGTGCCTGGAAACGAGACCAACCAGACAGCCGTGGCGAAGCCTGCGAAGTATGGCAAGCGATCTTTGGCTCGCAGTGACGGAAAGGTTCGCATGGACACCGCCCACGATGTCATGGCGACCAGGTGGACAAATAGGTACAGCAAAGGACCGCGGTCGCGGTGCTGAAATTGCGGCATCAAGGTGATTGACATGGTGACAAATCGCGAGGCGGTCAACAACACCGCCAGCACTACCGAGATCAGTGGCGCGCCTGCAATGACCATCTCCTGCATGACCACCTGACCGGGCAATGCAAATATAAAGACACTGCCCAAGCTGGTCACCCATGGGTCGAAGCCTTGCTGGTGGGCCACCGACCCATACGCCACCATCCCTGCCAACAAAACAAGCATCGGTGATCCGAACGCATCACGCACGCCGCGCTTGAGCGCCGTGCGTCGATGCAGAACATGTGCGAGACGCACCTTTAAGGACATGACAAACAGAGTGAGATAAGAAGAGGACCGATGGTTATACTTCATTTCATCACCACCTTCTGACAAGCAAATGTCAACACCAAAACAAGTCAATGTGGGGCTGATTGGCCTCGGCGCCATGGGCGCTGGAATGGCGGGCTCCTTGCGTCGCAACGGCTACAACGTTCACGTGTACGACATACGGCCCGAAGCGGTCACGGGTTTCACAGCGGGTGGTGGCATCGCCTGCGCGAGCGCGCAGGCGGTCGCCAGCAGCTGTCCGATTGTTGTCAGCGTCTTGGTCAATGCGGCACAAACCGAGCATTTGTTGTTCGGGGAGGCGGGTATCGCGGCGACCATGCAGCCGGGCAGCGTGTTCGTGATGTGCTCGACAGTCGACCCCAACGTCTCCATCCAGTGGGCGGACCGTCTGGAGGCACTCGGCATCCACTATTTAGATGCACCCATCTCAGGCGGCGCGGCGAAAGCGGCGACCGGCCAAATGACGATGATGACTGCGGGCAAGCCGGCAGCATACGAGGCGGCAGGCGGCGTCCTTGACGCAATGGCAGCCAAGGTCTACCGATTGGGTGAAGCGGCCGGTAACGGCAGCAAGGTCAAGATCATCAACCAGTTGCTAGCCGGCGTGCACATCGCGGCGGCAGCAGAAGCCATGGCCTTGGGCATTCGCGAGGGCGTTGCAGCCGACGATTTGTACGAGGTCATCACCAACAGCGCCGGCAACAGCTGGATGTTTGAAAACAGGATGGCCCATGTGCTCAAGGGTGATTACACCCCACTCTCCGCTGTCGATATCTTCGTGAAAGACCTTGGCTTGGTCTTGGATACGGCGCGTGCCACCAAATTTCCGCTGCCACTGTCGGCAACTGCGCATCAAATGTTCATGCAAGCCTCAACCGCTGGCTATGGTCGTGAAGATGATTCGGCAGTCATCAAAATTTTCCCTGGAATCGAACTCCCAAAATGACAAAGCCGCTGCTCGGCTGTATCGCCGATGATTTCACGGGTGCCACCGATCTCGCTAACAACCTGGTACGTGCTGGCATGCGAACGATTCAGACCATCGGCGTACCCGCCACACCGTCGCCTCTGGATGCAGACGCCATTGTGGTTGCGTTGAAATCTCGAACCATCCCTGCGGCAGAGGCGGTTGCGCAATCGCTCGCGGCTTACGCGTGGCTACGAGACCAAGGCGTGACGCAGGTCTACTTCAAATACTGCTCAACCTTCGACTCCACCCCCAAGGGCAATATTGGACCCGTGACTGACGCTTTGCTGGATGCCATCCATGGCGAAGGAAAGGGCTTCACGATCGTCTGCCCCGCTTTTCCCGAGAACCACCGCACCCTGTTCAACGGCCACTTGTTTGTCGGCGAACAATTGCTCTCCGACAGTGGTATGCGCCATCACCCGTTAACCCCCATGACCGATGCCAATCTGGTGCGCGTCATGCAGGCGCAAACCAAGCGCCAGGTGGGCTTGGTACCGCATCGCATTGTGGCGCAAGGGCCTGCGGCCATACGCGAGGCCTTCGAGGCGCTGGAAGCGTCCGGTGTGGGCATCGCGGTTGTCGATGCCGTGTCGAACGCAGACCTCATCAGCATGGGGCAGGCCTTGGCGGATACCAGCCTTGTGACCGCGGGCTCAGGTGTCGCCATCGGTTTGCCGCAAAACTGGCAAGCCAAAGGGCTGCTGCAAAAACATCATCGGGCCGATCTGTTGCCGCCCGCCATGGGTCACAAGGCGGTGATTTCTGGCAGCTGCTCAATGGCTACTAATGCGCAGGTTGCCCATTGGCAGCAAAGCAAACTGCCGTCGTTCCTGATTGACCCAATCGCCTTGGCAAAGAACGATCAGATCGAAAAAGATGCCGCTGAGTGGGCCAAAGCGAACCTGGCAAAGGGCCCTGTCCTGATTTACGCCACTGCCCCACCCGATCAGGTACAAGCCATTCAACAACAGCTCGGTATCGCCGCTGCTGGCGAGCTTGTCGAGCAGGCCCTGTCGCGCATCGCTGCGACGCTGGTCGAAGCCGGTGTTCGGCAACTGGTTGTTGCAGGCGGCGAAACCTCAGGCGCAGTGGTGCAAGCGTTGGGTGTTCAACGCATGACCATTGGTCCGCAGATCGATCCAGGCGTGCCCTGGACCGCCGTCAAATCGCCACTCAGTAACGGTGAGCCGCTGCACATGGCCTTGAAGTCAGGCAACTTCGGCACCGTCGACTTTTTCCAGAAAGCATTCGACTGCCTAGGAGTTGCGCACGCATGACCGAGGACAGCAGTCGTCTTGAAATTTGCCGTGTTGGCGCTGCCCTGTATGCGCGGGGCTATGTGCACGCGAGCGCCGGCAACATCAGCGTGAGGCTCCCCGACGGTGGTTTTTTAATCACACCCACAGACGCTTGTTTGGGTGATCTAAAGCCAGAGGCGTTGGCGTTGGTTGGCGCCGATGGTATTCAAATCAGCGGACAAAAGGCCTCCAAAACACTGCAACTTCACCGCCGAATTTATTCATCAGACCCGAGCGCCGGCTGCGTTATTCACACCCATGCCACGCACTTGGTGAGCCTCAGCATCCAGGGCGTTTGGCGTGAAGCGGACATTGTGCCGCCCCTCACCCCCTACTTCGTCATGAAGGTCGGCCATGTGCCGCAAATCCCATATGGCGTACCGGGTGCCACTGAGGTGGCATCCCAAGTCGCCACCGCCATCACCACGGCGCAAAGCGCTGCCTGCCCCATCCGTGCCGTCATGCTCGAGCGCTTGGGTCCGGTGGTCTGGCACGCATCACCGGCGCAGGCCAGTGCCGTTCTGGAGGAGCTGGAGGAAACCGCCAAGCTCTGGTTGCAATCGGGGCGCAATGCCACACCATTGTCTGAGGCAGCGATTCAAGCGCTGCGCGACGCCTTCGGCGCAACTTGGTAAGAAACCCTTTCACTCGGTTCTGTCATTATTTTTTAGCCACCCAAAAAGATGCCTCAATTCGCAGCCAATCTCAGCATGCTCTATAACGAGCACGACTTCATCGATCGCTTCAAGGCCGCTGCCGCTGACGGCTTCAAGGCTGTCGAGTATCTCTTCCCCTATGCCTTCGACGCGGATGCATTGAGAAAACAGTTGAACGACAATGGCCTGCAGCAGGTGCTGTTTAACGCACCCCCTGGTCATTGGGATGGCGGTGAGCGTGGTCTTGCCTGCCTGCCCGGTCGAGAAGGCGAATTTAAGGATGGCTTTGCAAAAGCCCTCCGCTACGCCGAAACATTAGACTGCCCACGAATTCACGTGATGGCCGGCCTCAAACCTGAGGGCGTAGACACTCAAGCACTCATTGATACCTATCACGCGAACATCGCGTGGGCCGCTGATTTGGCCGCCAACGAGGGACGAGACGTCTTAATCGAGCCCATCAACACGCGGGACATGCCGGGTTATTTTTTAAACTTTCAGGCGCAGGCGCATGACATTGTCAATGCCATTGGCGCACCGAATTTAAAGGTTCAAATGGACCTTTACCACTGCCAAATCATGGAGGGCGACCTCGCCATGAATCTCCGGAAGTGGCTGGCAACTGGGCAGGTGGGGCATTTGCAGATCGCTGGTGTACCCATGCGTCACGAACCCGACGTCGGTGAAATCAACCACGACTACCTCTTCCAAGTCATCGATGCCCTGTCTGCTGATGGCGTGTGGGATGGCTGGGTGGGTTGTGAGTACCGGCCCGCCAAAGGTGCGGTACCCAACGGAACGTCTGACGGCTTGGGTTGGTTCAAGCGCCAATAGGTTGCGAGGGAAAGGCGACGACGTGGTCAACGATCGCCTCAATCCCAATCGGCTCACCGACGTGGTGATCGTGGTGACTCGGCACCAGTGCCAATACCTCGTGCCCGCTTGCGAGTCGAAGCGTGTAGAGGAATTCAGCGCCACGAAAGGCCTTTCGCAGGATCGTTGCTTTTGTGGGGGAGGCATCGACATGCACGATGTCATCAGCCCGCATTAAAACATCACACGTCTCATCGGCCTGAAGCGGACTTGTCGCTTCGAGCGGAAAGCGCCCGACGGGCGTCTCAATCATCCGAACGCCATCAATCGCCTGAACGCGCGCCGGTAAAAACACGCCATCACCAATAAACTCGGCGACAAAGCGGCTCGTGGGCTCGTGGTAGACGCCATACGCGCTTGCCCATTGATGGAGGCGCCCCTGACGCATGACGCCAATCGCATCCCCCATGGCAAAGGCCTCCTGTTGGTCGTGCGTCACGAGCAGAGCGGTCGCACCTGCCCGCTTCAAAATCTCTCGCAGCTCGTGCGACAAACGCTCCCTCAAGTCGACATCAAGGCTGGAGAACGGCTCGTCAAGTAACAACAGGTCCGGTTTGGGCGCCAGCGCTCGCGCCAGTGCAACACGCTGTTGTTGCCCGCCCGACAATTGGTGGGGGTATTTGTCCGCGTGGGACGTCAATTCGACCAGCGTCAAAACCTCGGCTGCACGCGCCTGTCGTTCCGCCTTAGACCAGCCCTGCAAGCCATAGGCGATGTTGTCGTAAACGCTGAGGTGTGGGAACAACGCGAAATCCTGAAACACCATGCCGATCCGACGCCCGCCGCCACTGGGCCTGTTGTTTGCCGTCGCAACCACCGATCCCGCAATTGAGACCTGCCCGTTGGCAAGCGGCTCAAGGCCCGCGATGGCTCGCAGCAACGACGTCTTACCGCAACCCGACGGCCCCAAGAGGACACCAATGTCGCCAGCCTGTAAATCGAAGGACACCTGGTCAACAGCGACGCCCTGGCGATCACCCGCCCGGGTCCGGTAGTGCACACTGAGATCGGTAATTCGTAAAAACATTGTTGATATTCTAGAGACGGGCCAGTTGCCGTCGCACCCGATCTTACAATCCCTTCAGCCCTGCTGGGTTCTCAAACCAAAACGCATGTTCGCATCAACCACCCGCCGCCTCTTAACCGCTGCCCTCACAGTTGCAACGGCGGTTTTGGTGTTGCCGATCATCGCGATCTTCGCCACGTGGTTGATACCCGGCACGGGTACAACCCGTTGGTTTGAGCACCTGATGACCACGGTTTTACCTGACTACACCCTCACAACAATATGGCTGTGCGTCGGGGTTGCGGTGGGCGTCACCGTGGTGGGTTGCTTCAGCGCGCTTCTAGTCACCCTGTTTGAGTTTCGTGGACGGGACGTTCTGGCTTGGGCCCTGCTGCTGCCAATGGCCATGCCCGCCTATGTCGTGGCCTACGCTTACACAGATTTTTTACAACCGAGTGGTCCCTTATTGGCTGCATGGCAAGTGACTTTTGGGGCGGATGGTGTGCGCTGGCCCGATGTTCGCAGTCTGGGTGGCGCAATCGTCGTTTTCACACTCACCCTCTACCCTTACGTTTACCTCCTGGTTCGGGCTGCACTGCTGGCTCGTGCCGCCCGTCAGCTTGAGGCCGCTCACCTGCTGGGCGCCAGCGTTAGCCGACGGATCCTGACCATCGCGTTGCCAATGGCCCGACCAGCGATCGCGGCCGGTGTTGCCCTTGTTTTAATGGAAACGTTGGCCGATTTCGGCGTCTCGAGCTACTTCGGCATTCAAACCTACACGGCGGGCATCTACAAGGCTTGGCTGGTCCTAGACGATGCCAATGCGGCGTCACAGTTAGCGTCACTGTTATTGGTTTTCGTGCTTGTTTTGCTCACCGTTGAGCAACGCGCACAGAAGCGCATGCGCTTCGGTAGTGCGCGGCCAAACGCGGTATCGGCAAGCACACGGCCGGCCCGCCTGCGGGGCTGGCCGCGCTTTGCCCTTCTCGGGCTGGGTGTGCTTCCGGTCTTGCTCGGATTCGTGCTGCCAAGCGGGATTTTGTTGTCGCTGTGGGCGGACAGTGAACAAGCCATCGCTTGGGAACGCTTCATGGCGTGGTGCCTAAACAGCCTGCGCTTGGGCGGCATCAGTGCGGTTTTAGCTGTGGCGTTGTCCCTTGCCCTGCTCGCGTCCAACCGACTGTGGCAGAGCCAATGGCTTTCGGCCATGACGCGGTTGGTGGGTCTGGGTTATGCGATACCCGGTGCGGTGGTGGTGGTTGGCATCCTGATGCCACTGCGCTGGTTCCAATCGGTCCCTGTCATCTCAGAGGCATCCTTCTGGGTCACGGCGACAAGCCTCGGTATCGTTTGGGCTTACCTGGTGCGATTCAGCGCGGTGGCCATGCAGTCGCTCCAGAGCGGCTATGCGCGCATTCCCATGTCGATGGATGAGTCTTCGGAAACGCTGGGGGTGCGAGGCTTTCAATTGTTTACGCGGCTCCACTTACCCAACCTTCGCCCCAGCATCTATCTCGCCTCGCTGCTGGTGTTCATCGACGTCATGAAGGAGTTGCCGGCTACGCTGGTACTGCGTCCCTTCAATAGCGATACGCTCGCCGTTGTCGCCTATCAGCTCGCACGGGATGAGCGGCTGGGCGAGGCGGCACTTCCCTCTTTGGCCCTGGTCGTCCTTGGCTTGATACCGGTCGTACTCGTCAGCCGTTCCCTGTCGAAGCAGACTGACGCCGCATAAAGCAAAAGCCCGCGTTGGGGCCTTGCGTGGGGCACAAAATTTTTTTCGTAAATGGGAATGATTCCTATTTACAGATTACAATTCGTGTGGGATATCCCCAAAAATCCATATTTTTGTAAACACCATGCGCCCCAACCTCATCAAGAACGTTCTCGCAAGCCTCGCGATCAGCCTGACCACTCTCGCTGCAGGACCCGCGGCCTTCGCGGCCGAAAACACACTGAATATCTACTCAGCCCGGCACTACCCAACCGACGATGTGCTCTACAACGGCTTCACCAAGGCAACCGGGATACAAATCAATCGTGTGGATGCAGACGACGCCGGCATTCTGGCCCGCCTGCGCGCCGAGGGCCGTTACTCGCCAGCGGATGTGATCCTGTTGGTCGATGCCACCCGGTTGTGGCGCGCCGAACAAGACGGCTTGTTTGCCAATGTGCGTTCGCCGGAACTCGATGCAGCCATCCCTGCGAGCGTAAAGGGTGCGCCGGACGCCAATGGTGCCAGCGCGTGGTTCGGCTTTTCTAGCCGTGCACGGATCGTGGTTTATGACAAAGCCCGATTCACGGCAGCCGATGTGGCTACATACGCACAGCTTGCAACGCCAAAATTAAAAGGCGCATTGTGCTTACGCTCCGGGTCACACCCTTACAACTTGAGCTTGTTTGGGGGCGTCCTGAAACACACAGGCGAGGCCGCCACAAAAGCCTGGCTCGCCGGCCTCGTCGGTAACATGGCTCGGCAGCCCAAGGGCGGCGATACCGATCAGATCCGTGCGGTGGCCTCCGGTGAGTGCGGCGTCGGCGTGACCAACAGTTATTACTTGGCACGTCTCATGCGCTCTGATAAAGCCGAGGACAAAGCGGTCATCGCGAAAATTGGTGTGGCCTTCCCGGACCAAGCGGGCTTCGGTACCCATGTCAACATTGCGGGCGGTGCCGTGGCGAAATATGCCAAAAATCAAGCCAATGCGATTGCGTTTTTAAACTACCTCGCAACACCCGAGGCGCAAAAGCACTTCGCCAATGGCAACAATGAATGGCCGCTCGCAAAAGGGGTCGTTGCCAGTAACCCTGCGCTTGACGCCATGGCTCCGAAAGGCTTCAAGGCCGACAGCCTCCCCATCAGTGACATTGGCTCGCAAGTAGACGCCGTTCAACGTCTCCTTGATCAGGTCAACTTCCGCTAATCAGATTGGATTGGTTCAACCCCGCTGCGTGGCACGCAGCGTGGGCAAGCCAACGCCAGCGGCATCAAAACCGCCATCAACAGCGAGCACCTGACCGTTGACGTAGCTCGCTTCGTCAGAGCATAAGAATCCAACCGTCGCGGCGATTTCCTCGCATGTGCCATAGCGTTCAAGCGGAATGACATCGTGATAATCGCGGCGAATTTCAGCGCTGTGAACCTGCTTAGCCATTTCAGTGTCGACGGGGCCAGGCGCGACAGCGTTAACACGGATGCCGACTGTGCCAAGCTCGACCGCGTATTGCTTTGTCAAGTGAATCACTGCGGCTTTGCTGGTGCCGTAAGCCACTCGCAGCGTACTCGCCCGCAAACCCGAAATGGACGCAATGTTCACGATACTGCCACCACCAGCGCGCTGCATGATTGGCGCGCAAGCCTGCGAGCACAGAAAAATACCGTCTAAATTCGTCCCCATGACGTGACGCCATTCATCAAAGCTTGTTTCAAGAATCGGCTTGAAAATCGCAACGCCTGCGTTGTTCACCAACGCATCAATTCGACCCCATTGCGCATCGACCGCCGCGATTGCTCGATTGACCTCATCGGGTTCGCTGACGTTACACGTCAACGCGCTCACCGCCCCCTTCTCCGAAAGCGTTGACGTTGCCTCACCGAGCGTGACCGCATCAGAGTCAAGCAGCGCGACGCGGTAACCGCGAGCCAAAAACCACTCGACTATCGCGTACCCGATACCTCGCGCGGCACCGGTGACAACGGCAACAGGGGCTGAATCATTCATGGGCAAAAAATCCGTTTCGTCATTAAAGTTTAGTCTTTAAAGACAGCCAATATATCCTGCGAAGCCACCTTAGGCCGCGCGAAGTCCACATGCTCACGGATGTGCGTTATGTGACGCGCCATCAGCGACTCGGCGAGGGCCGCATCGCCTGAACGCAGCGCCTGGATGATCCCAGCGTGCTCATCATCGCGGCAATTTGCGACACCTGTCTCGCCAAACATCCCGATGATCAGTGATGAGCGCGTGATTAAATCCTTGACGACCTGCACCATCACGGCGTTATCGGTCAACTGCGCAAGCGTGGTGTGAAATTGCCCGGACAGCCGAATAGCCTCCTCCCGGTTTCCTGCGGCATGCGCAGTCGACTCCCGAAGAAGGTGTTTTTCTAACGCTTTAATGTGGCTGGCTTTCGCTTTTGCTACAGCAATTCGCGCAATGGGTGGCTCAATGGTCAGACGTGCCTCAAAGATCTCTTGCGCCTCTTTCTGCGTGGGTCTGGCGACAAAGGCCCCTCGATTAGGGTGAAGCTCAACCAGATTGCGGTTAGCCAGCAGCAGCAAGACCCGCCTCACCCGCATGCGTCCAACGCCAAAGGCCTCGCAGAGCATGGACTCGGATAGCTTGGTTCCCGGAGCCAAGCGCTGGTCGATCAAGGCGGCGTAGATCCGCTCGACGATCGCTTCTTCTTCTGCACTTTCTGTATTCAGACTCACTGCCATCGTTCGTTCTCTCTGGGCCATTGACCCGTCTATTTTGTGCACCTTGAATCATCATAATGGATCGCACGGCACCGAAAGAGAGCACGTCAGCCGCCTCACGCATCGCTTCAGTGCACCCTCACACCGAAATCGCATGGCACCAAATTTGCTGTTAACTTTTCGCCCAGAAACTGGTGACATTAGTGTTTACACTTATATCAATAATTGTTAACAATTGACATGATTGGTCCACCAACCTTGTCGGATGCACTTTTTGGGTTGGATTTCCAACGGTGACCTCAATAGGAGAAATATCAATGAAGAAGCGCAATTTTTTAAAGACGACCCTGCTGGCATCCCTGACCAGTTTGGCCTTTTCTCAACTCGCTCTCGCGGCGAATCCCGTCCTGAAGATCGGATTTGTCGGCGTCACCTCAGGCCCTGCAGCCGCTTGGGGTATTTCGAACCAACGTTCGATGGAGACCCGCGCGGCATGGATTAACGAGACGGGCGGTGTGAAGATCGGCGGCACAACATACAACGTTGAAATCGTTGCATTTGATGACCAAAAAGACCCCAAGCGTGCGATCGCCGGTATGGAAAAAATGGCCCAAGAAGGCATCCATTACGTCGTGGGCCCCAACGTTGACGACGGCGCCGCTGCCGTTCGCCCCGTTGCCGAGCAAAAAGGCATCATGTACTTCCCGTACGCCTTCCCAAAGTCGCTGTACACGAAACCCGCATCAAACGCCGTGTTGGGGATGGTCGCCAACTACCAATCAGGCCCAGCCATCTACAAACACCTGATGAAGAGCAACGGCGTCAAGAGCGTTGCCTTTGTTGCGGCGAACGAATCGGACCCGCTGAGCCAGCGCGATGGTGGCGTAGAGGCGGCAAAGGCACTCGGCTTGAAAGTCACCTCCAGCAACGTGACCTATCAAGTTGACACAACCGACTTCACCCCTGTGTTGTTGCCCGTCTTGAAGACGAAACCAGACTTACTCGTTCTCTCAGGCGTGTCGCCTGCCAACGCACCACAGCTGATTCGATCAGCCCGTGAGTTGGGCTACAAAGGCCTCATCTCCACAGAGACCGCGCAAGACGCGAACGTGTTGAAAGAGGGTGCCGGTGCTTTGGCCGACGGCTTCATCTCAGTCGGTGGCGCGTCAACACCCCAGTTGGCTTCTGACAAGATGCGTGAATTTGTAACCCGCTACACCAAGATGTTCGGCGAGTACAACGACGAATCAAACACCAAGGTTTACGCCCTTGAGTACATCTTGGAGACGTTGAAGGCCAACCCAGCAGCAATGAAGGATGTGAAGGCGTTCCAGAAAACAATGGACACCTTCGAGGCGCCTAACCCCTACATGGTTGGCAACGCCAAGCTGAAGTACGTGGGCATGAGCTCATTCGGACAGAAGCGTCAAGTATCCGTTCCGCTGGTTGTGAACGTTTACAAAAACGGCAAATTTGAAACCTTATTCGTCGCGCAAGTCGACTAAGAAGCGCCCCGCTTCAGCGTAATCGCGGCGTTAATCAGTGGGTTAACGCCGCGATTTTAAAAGGTTATCTATGGAACAAATCATTGTTAACGGGCTCTACCTGGGCGCTCAATATGCGCTCATCGCTCTGGGGTTGACGCTGATCTTCTCCCTGATGAACGTCCTCAATTTTGCACATGGTCAGATGTATGTGTTGGGCGGCTTCATCACTTACACGGTGGTGGCTCAATTTGAGTTGCCGTTCATCGTGGGTCTGTTTTTCTCAGCGCTGGTTCTGGCACTCGTCGGCGCATTGGTCGAAAAATACTTATTTCGGCCCGTCATCAAGAAATCTCGCCGGGAAGAGAGCACGATGTTGCTCGCTGCAGGCATTGCGTTTTTCCTAGACGCCGTCATCTTGTTGCTCTTTGGTGAGAAACAAAGGGGCGTTCCAAAAATTATCGACGGCGTCCTCAATTGGGACTTCATCGTTGTCATGCCCTATGACCGCATACTGATTGGCGGCTTGGCCATCTTAATGATCGCCGCCTTCATTCTGTTCATGCAGTACTCGCGGGCTGGACGAGCGATGAGAGCACTTGCTCAAGACAAAGTCGCCGCGACGCTGATGGGTGTTGCCGTTGACCGTTATGCCATGCTGGGTTTTGCATTAGGCGCAGCCTTGGCCGGCTTGGTGGGAGGCCTCTTGGTCACGATCACCGGCATCAACCTCGGTATGGGTGGACCCGCGTCGATCAAGGCGTTCATGATGATCATGATTGGTGGCGCCGGCGTCATCTCTGGCGCTATCGCGGGTGGCTTTATTCTCGGAATGATGGAGAGCGTTGGTCTAACCGTCTTATCCGAATACGGTGATATCACCTACTTGGTCATCTTTGCCTCGCTCATGGTGTTCCTATCGTTCCGTCCCCAGGGTCTCATGGGTAAACCATGGGGTTGAAGCAATGAAAAACAAACACATCATCGCCATTGTTGGCTTCCTGATTGGCGTTTACGCGCTGGTTCCAATCCTTATCGGCGTGTCGGGTCGGACCGACTTTTACTACACGCTGACATCGGTCGCCCTGCTCTCCATCGCATCGGCGGGTGTATGGCTGACCTTCTACATTGGCCGCATCAATATTGGCCAAGGCGCTTATGCGCTTGCGGGTGGCTACGTCTCCGCCATTCTCATGACGCAATATGGCATGAGCTTCTGGGCGACGTTGCCGCTGGCAGGGCTCTTCTGCGTGGTTTTGGCCATACTGATTGGCCTGCCCATTCTGCGGTTACGCGGCGTGTATTTTGCGATGGTCACGCTCGTGTTGACTGAGGTGATGCGGTTGGCTGCGTTAGCCGTTCCCATTACACAAGGGGCGAAAGGCATCACATCGATCCCCCTTCCGGGTGAGTTGAGCGTCTTTGGCATCACTGTCATCCCGGATTTCAGCACATTAGCCAACCCAAAAATTGGGTTCTACTGGATGGCCGTTACGATGATGGTGATTGCCTACGCGGTGTTGTGGCGCATCGTCAATTCTCGTCTGGGTCACCTGTGCCGCTCGCTTCAACAGAACGAGGAGTTGGCGTCCTCTATCGGTGTCAACACCGCCTATCTGCGGGTTGTTGCCTATTCGATCTCGTCGTTTCTGGGTGGTATCGCTGGCGCCAGCTTCATCGCCATATCCCAATCCATCTACCCCTCCTCTTTTCAGGTCGCAGACAGCGTGAACTTCATGCTGAACTGTTTCTTGGGCGGACTCGGCTATGTGTTTGGCCCGATGCTCGGCACCTTGATGATCTACTTTGGCTGGGATCTGCTGTTCACCACGGGCGAGTACCAGATGCTGATTTACGCCAGCCTCTTGATTGCGCTGATGCTGGCATTGCCAAACGGTGTCCTGAGCCTCTTGGATAAAAAGAAAGCCTAAGCATGGAAACAATCCTGGAAATTAAAAACGTCACGAAACGCTTCGGCGGTTTGACGGCTGTTAACGATGTCAGTTTTTCCGTAAAGGCGGGCGAAATTCTCAGTGTCATTGGCCCCAACGGCGCGGGAAAGTCGACCCTTTTCAAGCTGATTTCATCTTTTCTATCAACCACCAGCGGCGAGGTGCGCTTGTCGGGAGAGCGCATCAACAACCTCGCACCGCATGCGGTCGCCAGGAAAGGTGTGGTGAGGACTTTCCAAGAAACCACAATTTTCCGGTCGATGACGGTGCGCGAAAACATCATCGTCTCGCACCACTTGCGTTCTAACGCATCGTTGCTTGGATTCTTTTTAGGCACCCGCGCGGCACGCATTGATGAGACTGTTTTCGGTGAGTCTGCTGACGCCATCATCGATTTCCTCGGCATACAAGCGATCCGCAATGAGCTGGCCTCAACGCTCCCGCAGGGCCATTTGCGCGCGCTGGGCATGGCGATTGGCCTGGCAACCAATCCAAAAGTGCTTCTGCTCGATGAGCCTTTTGCTGGCATGAACCATGACGAGACCATGCACATGGTCGATCTGGTCAGACGCTTGCGCGATGAGCGCGGTGTCACGGTTTTGCTGGTTGAGCACGACATGCCCGCGGTGATGAAGATTTCTGACCGCATTGTTGTGCTCAACTTCGGCGAAAAAATTGCAGAGGGAACACCGCAAGAAATTCAGAACAACAACAACGTAATCGAAGCCTATCTCGGTTCTGAAGACGCCGCAATCGGGATGTAAACATGACAAAAATTATTGACTTCAAAGATGTTGAGCTTTACTACGATCACGTCTACGCCTTGAAGGGTGTCAGTATCGAGGTCAACGAAGGCGAGACGGTTGCGCTGATCGGTGCGAACGGCGCTGGCAAGTCGTCCATACTCCGTGCCATTACGGGTTTGGCGCCGATCAAGTCTGGCGAAATACACTACTGCGGGCAACGATTAGACGGCACACCAGCTGCAGAGATCGTTCCCATGGGCATCTCTATGGTGCCTGAGGGCCGACGGGTGTTTCCCTTCATGTCGGTGCAAGATAATTTGCTGATGGGTGCGTTCACCCGAAATGACCCGATAGAAATTCAACGTACCCTCGACAGCGTTCTGGAACGGTTCCCGCGCTTGCGAGAGCGCTTCAAGCAACAGGCTGGCACCTTATCGGGCGGTGAACAGCAAATGATGGTGATAGGCCGCGCCTTAATGGCCAAGCCAAAGTTGCTGTTACTCGACGAGCCCAGCCTCGGTATCGCACCGAAGTTGGTACAAGACATTGCGAGGTCGATCGTTGCGATCTCGCGCGACGAGAAGGTGAGCGTCTTACTTGTCGAGCAGAACAGCCGCATGGCGCTGTCCATCTCACAGCGCGCATATGCCCTGTCGACAGGGTCCATCGTATTAAGCGGGGAATCCAAGTCCCTCATCAACGACGACCGAATAAAAGCAGCCTACTTGGGTGCGGAGGTTTAATGCCATGAGAATTCTCGTTGTCAATCCCAACACAACGGCAGCCATGACGGCGAAAATCGGGCAGGCTGCGCGTCGCTGTGCGGCCCCTGGCACTGAAATTGTCGCAATGACCTCAGTCCATGGACCCGTCTCAATTGAGGGCTACTTTGACGAGGCAATGAGCCTGGCGGGACTCCTGCAGACGATAGGACAAGCAGAGGATTTTGATGCCGTCGTCATCGCCTGCTTTGACGATACGGGCCTTGATGCGGCACGGTGCCTGACGGATAAACCTGTCATCGGCATCGGCGAGGCGGCATACCGCTGTGCCGCCATGCTGTCGAACAAGTTTTCGGTGGTCACAACACTGGCGCGATCCGTGCCAGCGCTTGAGCATAATTTGGCGCGTTATGGCATGGCGCATCAGTGTGTGAAGGTCCGTTCTTCGGAGGTGGCGGTTCTTGATCTTGAGAACAACAATCCCGCGGCATGCAGCAAGATTGAAGCCGAGATCGTGAAGGCCATGGACGAGGACAGAGCCGAGGCCATCGTTCTTGGTTGCGCGGGCATGGCCGACCTGGCGGACTCACTGAGCCAGCGCTACGGGTTGCCGGTGCTTGACGGGCTCGCGTGTGCCGTCACGTTGGCAGAAGGCATGGCTCGCATTGGTCTCAAGACTTCGCGACGCGGCGGTTATGCGCCACCACCGGAGCGTAAGTTACAGCAAGCGTTTGCCGCGGCCACGGCGTCATAAGCTTTGCAGGAGTTTCCTTTCAGGCTCTACGGGTTTCAGCGCGGCGCCCAAGGCGCGCGCGCGGGTCCTTTAAACTGAGGGAATGAAACAAATCACACAGGCATTCACTCGTTTTTTTGCTGCCGAATCGGCAGGCGGCATCGTTCTCGCCATTGCCGCACTTGCGGCATTGATCGTCAGTAACTCCTCCTTGGCAGATTGGTACCAAGGCTGGTTATCGCTTCGGGGCGAGGTTCGCGTCGCAAACGATAGTTTGGTACTCGCCAAGCCGCTTATTCTGTGGGTCAACGACCTGTGGATGGCCATCTTCTTTTTCTTAGTCGGCCTAGAGATCAAACGTGAGTTCGTTGAGGGTGAGCTCTCTGGCCCCGGACAGCTGGTTTTGCCAGCCGCCGCCGCATTGGGCGGAATGGCCCTGCCCGCATTGATCTATGCGGGTATCAACTGGGGTGACGCCAACGCGCTGCGCGGATGGGCAATCCCCGCGGCCACCGATATCGCTTTTGCGCTCGGCATCGTGATGCTGCTCGGTTCACGCGTGCCCTTGTCATTGAAGGTCTTCCTAACCGCTGTCGCCATCATCGATGACTTGGGTGCCATCGTTGTGATCGCCATCTTCTACACCCAGAATTTGTCGATCCCCATGCTGGGCGGTGCTGTATTGGCAGGCCTTCTGTTGTGGTTGCTCAATCGCCGAGGCATCGCGCGTGCTGATGTTTATATCGTGGTCGGCCTGATCATGTGGGTTTTTGTTTTGAAATCAGGTGTTCATGCGACGCTCGCGGGCGTCATCACCGCGCTGGCGATTCCCATGCGCAATGCCAACGGCGACTCACCCGTTGTCTCGCTGGAACACGGCCTTCACCCCTGGGTTGCGTTTGTGGTCCTGCCGCTCTTTGCGTTCTCGAACGCAGGGGTATCGTTGCAAGGCGTCACCACCGATATCCTGTTCTCCCCCGTGCCGCTCGGTATCGTTATGGGTCTCCTGGTTGGCAAAGCCGTTGGCGTGTTCGGCACCACGATGCTCATGATCAAAATGGGATGGGCGCAAACGCCATCGGCTGCGTCGACCCGTCAAATACTGGGGGTGTCGGTCTTGTGCGGTATCGGCTTCACCATGAGTCTTTTCATCGGTGGCTTGGCATTCAACGGCCTTGATCCCGTCTTCACCACTCAGTTGAAAATTGGCGTCTTGAGCGGCTCAATCATCTGTGGCCTGCTGGGCACCCTCCTGCTCCTGCAAAAACGCTGACTCATTGGTCACGCAACAGCGTGTCCATGAGCTCCCCCACCAGGCTCATCGCAGGCACTTGCGCCCGTCGCGCCAGCGTGACGAGGCCAAATCTTGCGGTGGCATTCATCGCTGGATACACTGGTAAGCGCGCCAAATCGCTGGCCGCGGCATTGATGGTCAGCACGATGGTATCGGTGGCACGGGCGACCGCGATCAGCGTTTGGGTGTCATCGTTGCGCAGGGTGATGCAGTCATCAGGATTGGCCTTCGGACCGTAGCGCTCCGTCATGGCACGAGCGACCTCATCACTGAGGGGTGTCGATGCCAACGGATACGCCAACACATCGTCAATGCTGATGCGCTTGTTCTTTGCCATCAGCGGGTGATCGACACGACACAAAAAACTGGCTTTCATCACCACTTGGTGCGTGACCAGCAGGTCTGAGGCGGGTCGCATTGACCGGATATCGACCACTGCACCATCAAGCGTGCGATCGCGCAACGCATCAATCAATCGACTGGTTCGACCACGCGATATTTCGAGCTGTAATCTCGGGTAACGCTCCACCACTTGAGTCATCAGCGGTACCGCCATTACAGCCCCCGGGCCAGACCCCAACCCCAAACGCAGGCGCCCCGTTCGCCCCGCTTTTGTTTGCTTGCCAAGCGTGCGAATGTGCTCGGCATCTTGCACCAGATTGTGCGTGTGCGCCAAAACAGATCGGCCAAACGCAGTGATTTCAATGCGCCGCCCGACGCGATCAAAGAGCGGCTGTCCGAGTGCATCCTCAAGCGACTGAATGCTCCGCGTTAAGGCGGGCTGGGTCACAAACAAGGCCTTTGCCGCCGCAACGTAAGTCCCCAGCTCTGCGAGAACCATAAAATGTTTCATCTGTACAAGGGTCATATCAATGCATAGAAGTTATTGAATAACTAATAATAATGCATTGGACTTTTAAATGGTCGAGTTTTAGTATTTCCACAACGGCCGAAATTTAGAGGCGATAAGGGGACACAGTGAACGCACCTGAGAAAGCCTTCATCGACGAATTCGTCAGCTTACGGCGCCAGATCCACAGCGCGCCAGAGTTGGCATTTGAGGAGCACGAGACCGCCCGTTTGGTGGCTGAAAAGCTCGCGTCGTGGGGATACACCGTCACCACAGGCGTCGGCGGTACGGGCGTTGTTGGACAGCTCCGCCGCGGCAACGCCAAACCATGCTTGGGCCTGCGAGCCGATATGGATGCCCTCCCCATCCAAGAAGGCACCCAGCTGCCTTGGGCCAGCGTGAAGCCCGGACTGATGCACGCCTGCGGGCATGACGGTCACACCGCCATGCTACTCGCTGCAGCCAAACGTCTGGCCCAAGACTGCAATTTTGATGGGACGCTAAACCTCATCTTTCAACCGGCCGAGGAAGGCGGTGGCGGCGCGCTCAAAATGATGGCGGATGGCTTGTTCACGCGATTCCCATGCGACATGATTTTTGCCGCCCACAACATGCCAGGCATGACCACGGGTCAATTGGTGTTTCGAAACGGCCCAGCCATGGCCTCCTCCGACTACGCAACTGTGACCCTGACCGGTCGTGGCGGTCACGGTGCCATGCCCCACCTCGCCAATGACCCCGTTGTTGCAGCGGCCTCCATTGTGATGGCGCTTCAAACCGTTGTTTCACGCAATGTTGACCCCCTGCACCCCGCCGTCGTCACAGTCGGTGCGGTCAATGCAGGGCACGCCAACAATGTGATCCCAGCCGTCGCGAAACTTGAAATCAGTGTTCGCGCGCTCAACCCTGAAGCGCGGACCCTGCTGGAGTCGAAAGTCAAATCGATTATTCATGGTCAAGCGCAGAGCTACGGTTTGACAGCAGACATCGACTGGCGACAAGGCTACGCCGTATTGGTCAATGACTCGACAGCCACCCAATTCGCCATAGAAACCGCACAAGCCATGGCGCCCGCCGCTGGTGTCAATCCCAACGGCCCCATGTTGATGGGAAGCGAAGACTTCGCTTTCATGTTGCAGCAGGTACCTGGTTGCTATTTCCTCATTGGAAATGGCACCGGCGACGGCCATGGGGCTTGTATGGTCCACAACCCCGGCTATGACTTCAACGACGACATCATCGCAGTCGGCGCTGATTTTTGGACCACTCTCGCGTTAGCATTCTTTTCAACAACACCCAAAAGGGAGACATCATGAACCGCAAACACTTTCTAAAACAGTCTTTGGTTGCTTTGACGATGCTAGGCTGCGTCGCTGCCAGCGCAGTCGCACAGGCACAAACCACTTTGACAATGTCGAGCTGGGTACCCCCCACCCATTTTTTATCGAAAGACATCTTGCAACCCTGGATGGCTGAGGTTGAAAAAGCCACGGAAGGTCGCGTCACCATCAAAATGTTGCCGAAGGCCGTTGGCAGCCCACCCCAACACTGGGAGTTGGCGCGCAAAGGCGTTGCCGACATCACATGGGGTAACTTCACATACGAGCCCGAGCGCTTCCAGATGATGTGGTTCGCCGAAATGCCCATGATGGGCTCAAACACAGAAGCAACCTCGGTCGCTCTGTGGCGCACCTACCAAAAGTACCTCGCGCAGAACGAGGTTGCAAAGGGCGTCGTGATGTTGGGCGTTGGCATGCTGGGCGGCGGCCAATTCAACCACGGCAGCAAAGCCATCGTGACCCCGGCAGACTTGGCAGGCCAAAAAGTCCGTATGGGGGGTCCGATTCAGAAGCGAATCCTCGAGGATATGGGTGCCGTTCCCGTCTCCGCCCCAGCAACGAAAGCCTATGAGTTGCTGGAAGGCGGCGTGATTGATGCGTCACTTCATGGCCTTGAGTCAGTCGTCAACTTCCGCCTCGATGGCAAGCTGAAGTACCACACCATCGTCCCAGAGGGCCTCTACGACGCCACCTTCTTCGTGGTGATCAATGAGGGCAAGTGGAACAGCCTGTCTGCCGCCGACCAAAAGGCCATCATGCGCGTCTCAGGCGAGTCACTCTCACGCCATTGGGGACAGGAATTCGACAAGCAAATGAAGAGCGCTGAGGCGAAGATGCGCGCAGACGGTCACACCTTCAACGCGCCTAACCCTGCGCTGCAAAAGATGGTCACGGACATTCGCAGCACCCTCCTGAAAGAGTGGTACGCCAAGGCGCCAAGTTTTGGCGTGAAGGATGGTCAAGCCGTGGTGAAATATTACGAAGACCAGTACAAGTCTTTAACCAAGTAAGCTGCCATGACCGCCCTCAACGCTCGACTTCAACAACTCGTTCAAGTGCTCTTAATGGGCTTTTTGGGCGGCATGGTTCTCCTGACGTTTACCGATGTGATCGGTCGGCGTTTGTTCAACACACCGGTCTTCGGCGCTCACGACATCACTGAACACCTGATGGCCGTGATTGTGTTTTCTGGGCTGCCGCTTTTGACTGCGCGGCGTGCCCACCTGAGCATTGACTTGTTTGACTCATGGCTACTACGACCCCAATGGCGTGTGTGGCACTACATTGTCAACGGTCTGATTGCAAGTGTTCTCGGACTGATCGCTTTTGAATTTGCAGTCTCCGTCGGTGAAGCGGAATCCATGCGCGAGGTGAGCCAAGCGCTTGGTATTCCGCGCGCCTGGATGTACGCCTACCTCTCACTCACATCAGGACTTGCCGCTGTCGCAGCACTCACGGCGGGCTTACCTGTCGCCCATTCCACTGAAAGCGATCTATGACCATCGGTCTCTATAGCCTCCTGGCTGTTTTGGTATTGGCTTTCCTACGCGTCCCACTCGGGATCGCGTTGCTAAGCGTCTCCATCGGGGGTATCACGTTTTTAAATGGCTGGGACGTCGCACGGGTGATGGTGCCGATGACGCTGAGCGAAGCCGTTTTTTCATATGAGCTGGCAGTTGTTCCGCTGTTCATCCTGATGGGAAATGTGTTGTCAAGAACAGGCATTTCGCACGACCTCTTCCGCGCGGCCAACGCTTTTCTAGCGCCGGTGCGCGGGGGGCTTGCGCTCGCGACCATGGTCACCTGCGCAGGCTTCAGCGCGGTATGCGGCTCAAGTTTCGCAACTGCGGCGACCATGGCGAAAGTCGCCTACCCGAGCATGCAACGGTATGGGTATTCAGAAAGTTTGTCTTCCGCCACAATCGCAGCGGGGGGCACATTGGGGATCCTGATCCCACCTTCCATCATTTTGATGATTTACGGCATCCTGACGCAAACCAACATCGGTCATCTGTTTGTTGCGGGCGTCTTACCAGGCCTCCTCGGTTTGGCGCTCTACATGCTCGTGATCTACCTGATTGCGCTGTTCCGTCCCAGCGAAGCGCCCCGAGGTGACGCCACAACGGCTGCAGAACGCTGGTCGGCCCTAGCCGGTGTATGGCCGTTTTTTCTGCTCTTCACGCTGATCATTGGTGGTCTTTACGCGGGTCTCTTTACGCCCACTGAGGCGGGCGGAATCGGCTCAGGCGTTGCGCTGCTGGTGGCGCTGCTTCAGCGGCGCCTTGATCGAACCGTGCTCAAGCAAACCCTGCTCGAAACGGCCTACACCTCGGTCATGCTCTACGTCGTCTTGTTCGGCGCGATGCTCTTCTCCCAACTGATCTCTTTTTCTGGCCTGGCCGATTCTTTGCTGAATATGGTTCAAGGCTCAGGCTTGAGTAAGCTGGGTGTTTTGCTGGCTATCCTGTCTGTCTTTTTGGTGCTGGGTTGCGTGATGGACACCATGGCCATCATCCTTATTTTCGTCCCACTCTTCTCACCGACACTTGTCGCTCAGGGCTACGATTTGATTTGGTTCGGCATCATTGTCGTGGTGCTGACAGAAATCGGACTCATCACCCCCCCCATTGGGATGAACGTTTTCGTGCTCAAAGCCAACCTGCCGAGCGTCCCAGTCGGAAAAATATTCAAAGGGCTCATCCCATTTATTGCTGTCGACGTGGTCCGACTGGCATTGCTCGTTGCTTTCCCAGCAATTAGCTTGATCTTGGTGCGGATGATGTCTTAGAATTCAGTCTTCAAGGTGAATCGGGAGAGACGTCACGCGCAAGTGATGACGCGCCGAAGGAGCAACCGCCCCGGAAACTCTCAGGCAAAAGGACCGATTCGCTTTCACCACTCTGAAGAGCAGTGGGGGTCGTCACCCCACTCACCGCAGGAGCAAGTGCAACGCCGTTTGGTTGTTCGCATGAATCTCTCAGGTTCCAAACAGATGGGGCACCCAAGGCGCAGTCGCGCCGGGTCCACCCACAGACTGTTTGGAGCAACCTCATGACTTCTATTGCCATCATTGGCGGCGGTATCACCGGCGTCACAACCGCATACGCACTCGCAAAGCGCGGTTTATCAGTCACTCTTTTTGAACGGCAACGCTACGCAGGGATGGAAACGTCCTTTGCAAACGGGGGCCAACTGTCGGCGTCAAATGCTGAGGTATGGAATCACCCCAGCACGATCCTGAAGGGCTTGAAATGGATGCTCAAGAGCGACGCCCCCCTCCTTGTGAATCCAAAACCCAGCTGGCACAAACTGTCGTGGATGGCCGAATTCATCGCCAACATTCCGAACTACGAGACGAACACGATTGCCAGCGCCAAGTTGGCGATTGCCGCACGGGAGCACCTGCACGGCTGGGCGGAGGCAGAGGGAATTGACTTTGACGTGAAACACAAAGGGATCCTGCACATCTATCGCAACAGGGCAGGCTTTGATCACGCCGCTCGCGTGAACGAAATGCTGGCCAAGGGCGGCTTGGCTCGCCGCGCCGTCACGACCGATGAGATGCGTGCCATCGAACCCACGCTGAGCGGGCAGTTTTATGGCGGATTTTTCACCGAAAGTGACGCGACCGGTGATATTCACAAATTTACCGTTGGCTTAGCGGCTGCTGTGCAGCGCATGGGCGGCTCAATTCGTTTTGGTGAAACCATCGACAAGCTCAGCAGCGATGGTGATCGCGTCACGGTCACCCTCTCGGATACCGATGGCCAGCGTGCCGAAACATTCGACCGGATCGTCGTCTGCGCTGGCGTGGCCAGCCGAGACTTTGCTGCGCAATTGGGTGATCGCGTCAACATTTACCCTGTCAAAGGTTATTCCATCACAGTTAACCTCGCGGACGCCCAATCGCAAGCGGCAGCGCCCACTGTGAGTTTGCTGGACGATGAGACCAAGCTTGTGACAAGCCGTCTCGGCTTGGATCGATTCCGGGTGGCAGGCACCGCCGAGTTCAACGGCTACAACAGAGACATTCGTGCCGACCGCATCCGACCGCTGGTCAACTGGGTGAACCAATGTTTCCCGGGTGTGAGTACCCGACAGGTCGTTCCTTGGGCGGGCTTGCGCCCAATGACACCAAGCATGATGCCTCGCGTTGGCCGCGGCAAACAAGCCAATGTGTTTTACAACACCGGTCACGGGCACCTGGGGTGGACGCTCTCTGCCGCCACAGCGGAGGCGCTGGCCGAAACCATGTGTAACGGGCGCAGTGCCGCGGCACATACGAGCCCTGCCACAACGGTGGTTAAGCCCTTGGCGGCTTAATTCGATAGCAAGGCGTCGATACTTTTGAGGGTGTAGCCCTTTGCCTTTACGGCATCCCGGACAGCCATGGCACTGGCCACGGCTTCCGGGTTGTCGCCGTGAACACAGATGCTATGAATCGGCGTCGGCAATACTTTTCCCGATAGGCACACCAACCCGCCCGCGGCCAACATCCCCAACACGTGGGCCGCTGAGGCCTCTGCCCCATGGACCATCGCATGCGGCTGGCTGCGCGGAACGAGTTGCCCATCGTCTTGGTACGCACGATCCGCGAACACCTCAATGGCGACGCGCAAGCCAGCGGTCTCACCCGCCCGAGCCAAAGCGGAACATGCGGGTGCGAGAAGAATCAAATCAGCACTGATTGCGCGTACGGCGGTGGCGATCACATTCGCCATGGCGTCATCCGCGCAGGCCATGTTACTCATGGCACCATGCGGTTTCACATGGGTGACCACACCGCCTTGTGCGGCCGCGATGGCCTGCAACGCACCCACTTGGTAGGTGACGATCGCCGATAACTCGGTATCGCTGAGTTTCGTGGGTCGACGACCAAAGCCCTGAAGGTCATGGAAAGCGGGGTGCGCGCCAATACTCACGCCATTCTTCAGCGCCCGTTGCACCGTTGTAACCATGTGAACAGGGTCGCCAGCGTGAAAGCCGCAAGCGACATTGGCACTGTTGATCACTTGTATCAGTGATGCATCGTCACCCATTGGCCAAGGGCCAAAACTCTCGCCCATGTCGGCATTGATATTGATATTCATACGCCCTGCTTCCATTTTGAAAATCACTCAGCGCGGCACATGCCGCTCACCAAATTCTCTGCGTACAACGCTTGCTCGTCTAGAAACCCACTGGGCGCATAACGCTGCAGGCGGCCCAGCCAAGCCTGAAGCGCCGCATCGGCCTCACCCAGTGCCATACAGGCCGTCTCACCCGAGACCACCTCAAATTGGAAGGCGGTCCCTGAGGGCATGTGCGCCAGCCGGGGCAAATCGGCGCTGATCACGGTTGCAATTTTTGGGTAACCGCCAACCGTGTGGCAGTCGGCCAGCAGCACGATGGGCTGACCATTGCCGGGCACCTGAATGGTGCCTGGGGCGATTCCGTCCGAGACGATGTCGGCGTGGGCCCGTGTCTGGTGTTCAAGTGCAACGCCTGCGAGGCGAACACCCATGCGATCCTGCTCAGGCGTTGTGGTCCACGTTGAGGTGGTCAGCGCGCGCCGAGCATCTGGCGAAAAATGATCCGCCTGTGGCCCCAGCATCACCCGAATCGGCCCGCCTTTGTGGCAAAAAGGTTCGGGCGCGCGCAGCTCGTGTGCGTCTGGGCCGATGGCGCGTGCGGGGCCCGGTAAGCGATCGCCCGCCGCCAACGCACCGCCGTTCAATCCGCCGACCCCCACCCGAACATAAGTCGACTCACTGCCCATCGCCCTTGTCAACGCTAAGCCACCGGCAAAGCTCACGTACGCGCAACCATTTTTGATCGCCCCAACCGTCAGGGTGTCGCCTTCCCGCAGGGTGACACTGTGCCAATTGGCCAGCGCCTGCGTTACGCCGCTGGCACGCTGCACCGATGCCACAGCGTCGCCGGCAATCGCCACCCGGGCGAACCCGCTGGTGACCTGCAACGTGGGCCCCAGCAATCGCATTTCAAGGCACGTCGTATCCGCTGGGTTACCCACCAGTGCGTTCGCGCAGTGTGCGAGTGGCGCATCCAAAAAGCCTGAGACTGGCATCCCTTGATGCCGAAAGCCGAAGCGCCCCGCGTCTTGCAAGGTGTTACCCAAACCGCCGGCAAGGACTTCGAACGTAAAGCTCATTCTGGCAAACCCGACAGAAACTGCGCCCGGAACGCGACGGGGTCAGCGACCGGCCTCTCCAGATGCGCGTATTCCTCCCAGTCAATGGCGTAGAAAGACACCACGTCGCCGGCCTCAAAGAGTGCCGGTGCCGCCGAATTGCTGAGATCAAAGGTTGGCAGGGGTACGGCACCGATCAAATTCCAGCCACCCGGACTCACCCAGGGGTAGATAGCCGCCATTCGGCCCGCAATCGCCAACGATTTAGGCGGTACTTGGGTCCGCGGTGTCGATAACCGGGGGCACGCCAACACCTCTGGGATGCTTGCCATATAAGCGAACCCCGGCATAAATCCCATGGCGTAGACGCGCAAGGAGGTCGACAAAAACTGCGCGATAACCGCCGCCTCACTGAGACCGGTTTGCGCAGTGACAACGGGCAAATCCGGCGCCAATCGGGCATCAAAACAAGCCGGCAAGCGCCAGCTTCGCTTGGCCGTTGCCGGCGCGGACACGTCACGTGCCAACGCCAGTAAAAGTGTGCCCAGGTGCGCACCGACGGCAAGCCGTGGATCGAAGTGAACCGTGACAGAGCGGAACGTCGGCACCACATCACGAACGCCCGATAGCGTGCCCGCATCGACTTCCGCATGCACCGCCGCCGCAAGTCCCATGCAGCGGGCGTTGACATCGATATCAATGGCATCGCCCAACTCGATCGTCCAAGCGGTGTCACCCATCGGCAGGAGCTTGGGCTCCAAATAGCCGGCCATCAGCGGAGGTCCTGTTTCGGAAAACCAGCGATCACATCAAGCTCGGCAACCACAACACGATACCCGGGAAGAAATAAATCAACACAATCGCCAACATCATGATGCCGAACATCGGCAATACAGTCCCTGCGATGTAGCCGATATCGCGTTTGGTTAGGCCTTGCAGGACGAACAAATTAAGACCCACTGGGGGTGTGATCTGCGCGACCTCAACCACCAACACGACGAAGACACCGAACCAAATCAGATCCAAACCAGCAGCTTGGATGGTTGGCAACAACACGCTGATGGTGAGCACGACCATTGAGATGCCATCAAGAAAACATCCCAAGAGTAAGAAGAACAACGTGAGCGCGATCACCAACATGAAAGGCGACAGCCCGAGTGATCCGATGAACTCCGCCAAATGACGTGGCAAGCCGATGAAGCCCATCGCCAGTGTCAGAAAGGCAGCGCCTGCAAGGATTAATCCGATCATGCAATACAAGCGACAAGCGGCGGACAAGCCCTCTTGGAAGGTCTTTCTCGTCATACTGCCCTCAAGCACTGACAAACCCAAAGCACCCAAAACGCCGATGGCAGCCGCCTCAGTCGCTGTTGCAATACCCGTATAAATCGACCCCAAAACAATCAAGATCAATACGAAGACCGGAATCAATTTGCGCGAAGCGTAAACTTTTTGGAGAAAGCCAATTTCCACATCACCTTCCGGAATTTGGGTTGGGTTTAACAAAGCCCAAATGCCCACATACCCCATAAAAAGGGCCGCCAACATCAGGCCAGGCACCGCACCAGCGACGAACAAGCGCGCAATCGACACATCGGCAGCAACGCCGTAAACAATCATGATGATCGACGGCGGAATCAACAGACCCAACGTGGCCGCACCCGCTAGGGTCCCGATGGCCATGCGGTCGGGATAGCCACGTCGCGACAATTCGGGCAGAGAGATCTTTCCAATCGTGGAGCATGTGGCCGCTGACGATCCCGAGACAGCGGCGAAAATCGCGCTACCCAACACGTTCACGTGCAGCAATCGGCCGGGTACACGGTTGAACCACGGCGATAACCCCGCGAACATGTTTTCAGCCAAACGGGTCCGAAACAAGATCTCGCCCATCCAGAGAAAAAGGGGTAAGGCTGTGAGCGTCCAACTGGACGTTGACCCCCAGATGGTCAAAACCATGCTGTCGCCAACGGGTCGTGGGCTGACAAAAATCATGGTCACCAAGCCAATGGCGAGGAGCGAAAAACCAATCCAAAAGCCCGTTGCTAAAAGCAAGATGAGCAAGACGACCAGCCCGACGGCAAGCGTGATTTCCATGGTCAAGCCACCTTAAAAATTATTCGGTGCGAACCGCTTCGTGCGCCACGACAGGCGCATCGGCGGATCGGTTGAGCGCTTCAAAGAGCGAGTGAATCACGGCGACCGCAAACCCAATGGTGCCAATGGCCATGGTGAGCTGAGGTATCCAAAGGGGACTCGCATCCCCTGTCTGGGCGACATCGTGAAAGATGTGCGACTGCCAGACCATGCGGCACGAGAACCACGCAATGTAAGTGGCCATCACGCTCCCCAGGATTAACGACCACAGGCTGAGTATCCGGTGCCACCGCCCCTTTGCGCGATCGAGTAAGAAAGTCACGCGAATGTGATCTCCCTGCCGAAACGCAGACGGCAAGGCGAAAAACAAAGCGGCAGCAATGGCGTAACCGGCGTAGCCGTCAAGGCCCGCGATGCTCCACCCGTCGATCACCCGCGTGAGCATATTGAGCGAGATGGCGACCAGGCAGCCAACCATTGAGACGCAGGACAAAAACAGGAGTGTGTTGTAGAAGCGTTGAAGTCCGTTGCGCATAACAATCATTCAAACCTGTGAGAAAACAAGGGTTTGTGCGCGCGCCGGGGCGCGCGCACAACAGACGACTTACTTGCGGTAAGCAGACAAGATGGCTTCACCATCTGGGCCCGCCGCAGCCGCCCAGTCTGCTGTCATCTTTTTACCGATGTCAGCCAAAGCGCTCTTCACGCTGGCAGATGGCTCGGCGATGGTCATGCCGTTGGCTTTCAGCACGTTGATTGAGTCGGTATTGACCTTCTCACTCGCCACCCAACCGCGCTCCTCAGCCATTGCGGCCGCCTTCATCACAGCGGCTTGGGTGTCCTTATCCAACGCGTCAAACGCCTTTTGGCTCACCGCGGTAACGTTGCATGGCAACCAGCCATTGACGGGATAGAAGAACTTGGTTTGCTCATAGAGCTTGCCATCGGCACCACTGGCGCTTGATGTTAGGAAGTTCTGCGCCGCACCTGTTGCCAACGCCTGTGGCAGCTCAGGCAGTTGAATGGTGACTGGCGAAGCGCCCAACATTTGCGCGATTTTGGTCGTCGCAGGGTTGTATGCACGCATCTTCGTGCCCTTGAAGTCATCGGCACTGTTAATCGCTTTCACAGAGTAAAGCGACTGGCCTGGCCATGGCACGGAGAACAACATCTTGACGCCCTGCTTGGCAAACACCTTTTGCTGTACGGGCTTGGTGGCATCGAGAAGACGCTTTGCATCGGGGTAGCTGGTCGCCAAGAAGGGAATGGAGTCAACACCGAAAATTGGGTTCTCGTTGGCCAAACCAGAAATGATGAACTCACCAGCAGGGACCAAGCCGCCCTGAATGGCTCGCTTAATCTCAGGCTGTTTGAACAATGAGCCACCTGGGTGCAACGTGATCTTCAACTTGCCACCGGAAAGCTTTTCTACATCGTTCGCAAACTGCTGAACGTTTTGGGTTTGGAAGGTGTTAACGCCGTAACCCGTGGGCAAATCCCAAGTGGTTTGGGCCTGGACAACCGCCGCTGCGCTGAGCGCCACAATCGACATCATTACTTTTTTCATGGTTCATCTCCTCGTTATAAAAAATTGTGCCGGGGCACTCGCTAAAAACTTGCCAAATGGTTATTCAGCAAATCAGTGATCAGCATGGCGCCAGGCGCATGCGTGATACAAAACTTGGGCTTCGCCTGCGCTAGCGCGGCTTGCGGCGTGACGCCACAGGCCCAAAAGACGGGTATCTCATCATCATAAATATCGACCGCGTCGCCATAGTCTGGGCGGCTTAAATCGTGAATACCAATCAACTCGGGTGACCCCAAATGCACCGGCGCACCGTGTACCTCAGGGTAGCGCGAGGTGATTTGAATGGATCGAATCACGTCTTTGGCCTTCATCGGTCGCATCGTCACCACCAATGGGCCACTGAACGGGCCGGCTGCCGTCGTCGGGATGTTCGTCTTGAACATGGGAACGTTACGGCCCTGCTCAATGTGGCGAATGGGAACGCCAGCCTCAATGAGCGCTTGCTCAAAAGAGAACGAGCAACCGATCACAAATGTGACCAGATCGTCTCGCCACAAGGCATTGATGTCGGTTGGGGCATCAACTAAAACACCGTCTTTCCAAACGTGGTAGCGGGGAACATCGGTTCGGATGTCAATGTCGTCACCCAAGGTTCTGAGCGCACTGACGCCTGGCTCTGACAAAGCAATCACCGGGCATGGCTTACGGTTCTGGTGACAGAAACGCAAGAAATCGGCGGCATCGTCTTTGGGCAAGATGACCACATTCCCCTGCACGTTACCGCCAGCGAGACCGCTGGTGTGTGTCGCAAATGCGCCCGCGCGGATGGCCAGCCGTATGGCCTTGACCTCCTCCGCCGTATGGAACACGCCATCCGCTTTGGCTTTAAAAATCTCTGCTGATAAATCTGCGCCCATTTTGTCTCCGCTGCGTTTTTTATTTTCTGAACTCATTATTTCGATCGGCAGCGATCCTTGCAAATTAAAAATTAAATTGTAAGGTCATAACAAATTTTGATGTTATTTAAGATTCTGCGAGACAAATTTTTGAGCGGAAGCAACCACGGATTGCACGGCATTTGAAGTGGGATCTTCGCGGTAACTGGCGTAAATCGGCAGTGCCCTCAGCGCCGTATCGCACTTCAGCGGCTTCAAATTTGGAAAGCTCGTCGGGTTTTGAATTGCCGCCAAAGGCAAGGTCGCCACCCCAAAGCCACCCTGCACCAACTGCGCCATCGCTGAAATGGATGATATGGTGTGGACCCGCTTGGGCTTAATGCCCGCCTGCCGCATCTGGTCGAGCAAACTCACGTGTGGCTGTGAGCCCCGCTGAAAGGTCAGCAAATCAAACTCAGCCAGCGCGGCAAGCGTGTAGTGGCGTTTGCGATGCACCTCACGATTTCCGACAAACACCATCGCCATCGGGGGTAGCGCACGCGTGATGACAGACTCCCCAGTCACAGGCAGCGCCGCAAAAACCAAATCCTGCGTCCCCCGCTCGGCTTGATCGATGAGCGTCGGCGATGTATCGACCGACAACTCGAAAGCAATTCCAGGGTACTCGGCGCCCAGTAACTCAAGCCACGGAACGAGCCAAGAATGCAAGACAGACTCAATTGCACCGATACGCAGTGACACCGTTAGGGTGCTGTCAGACCCCATCTCGACCTTGATCTCACGCTGCAGATCGAGCAACCGCTCGGCGTAGGCGTAAAACCGCTCACCAGCCAACGTCAGCCGAAAGTGCTTGTCTCGCCGATCGAGCAGCAACACGCCGAGCTCGCTTTCCAGCGCAGAGATTCGACTGGACACAGCGGGCTGCGTTAAAAACAATTTTTCAGCCGCACGGGTGACGCTCTTTAAAGAGACAACCCAGTAAAAGGCCTCGACAAAGCGGAGATTCAAAGCATCGTTCCTTGCATCAGCCTCACACAACCAAACGGAAGGTGTGTGTCTGCTCTAAGTTTTCGCCAAACCATGCGCGAATCGCCCCTTCCCGATCGCCGAGATATTGCGGGGTGCCATCGTCTCCTAAGCGCATGGGCAAGTCGTGCCCGGGCACCAAAACCGAGCCAAGCTTGGCACGCCATGCCGCCCATATCCGCTCGAAGGTGGCGTGACTCTCCGCTTTGTCAAGGCTCATATCTGCGGCCATCGACAGCAACTCGGCGCGGTTTTTGGCGGCATCTCCAGTGAAGACAATATCAAAAGCTACGCCGTCCAAAATGAAAATCAAGTGCCCCGGCGTGTGCCCAGGGGCTGCGTGCGCAGTCAGGTTCGGTATCGGGGCATCTCCGGCGCTCAAACGCTTGAAACTGGGCCAATCGGCCAGCGTCGCCATGTACAGTTCCGGGACCGGGGTGCGACCCCACGGCGCCTTCAACGACCAATCCATCTCCTCACCGCCCATGTGGATCTGCGCGTGGGCGAACAGGGTCCAGTTGATGGCGTGGTCGTAGTGCGAATGCGTCAAGATCACATCGGTCACCGACTCGGGCGATAAGCCATGGTCCGCCAACTTCGCAATCAAAGTACCGCGAACACCAAATGACCCAACATCGATCAGCGCAACGCGACCGTGACCGCGCAGCAATGCAATGGTGCTCCAACCGAGACTGCCATGGCAGACCGATTTGCCAGGATAGCCCTGCACCAAAATATCAACGGTGTATCCAGCCGCTTCGTAACGCGCAGTTGGCGTGGTGGTGGTCGTGTGCATGCGTTCCCCTTTTCAACTGGTGAATGTGAGGCCGGTCATCCGCATGAGGGCCTCAAGCGACAAGCCATGTGCAGTGGCCGTCACAGTCAGGCCGTCTGGGGTGAAGACAAATATGGCCAAGTCGGTATAGACACGCGCAACGCAGCCAACCCCTGTTAACGGGTAGGTGCATGCGGGGACGAGCTTGCAGCGTCCCTGCTTATCGAAAAGATCCATCATGACCCATGTTTCCTTGGCGCCGACGGCAAGGTCCATCGCACCGCCAACCGCGGGAATATCGGCGGGATTGCCGGTGCTCCAGTTCGCCAAGTCCCCCGTGACAGACACCTGATAAGCGCCCAAGACACAAATGTCCAAATGGCCACCGCGCATCATCGCAAAGCTATCCGCATGGTGAAAAAAAGCGCCGCCTTTTAATAGCGTCACCGGTTGTTTTCCTGCGTTGATGAGGTCGTAGTCAACCGCTGAATCTGGCGGGCTTGGCCCCATCCCCAAGATCCCATTTTCGCTGTGCAAAATGACCTCGCGGTCTTTTGGTAAGTGATTCGCAACCTGCGTCGGTTGACCGATGCCCAGGTTCACATAGGCCCCCTCAAAGATGTCATTTGCGACGCGTTGCGCCACTTCGGCTTTGTCCCATTTCTGAATACTCATCGTTCAGCCTCCGACGCGCGGCAGACCACTTTTGCGACATAGATTCCGGGCGTGACGATGTGCTCAGGATCGATTTCACCCAGATTTTTGATCGTCCGCACGCTGGCCACCGTATGTTTGGCCGCAGTGGCCATGACCGGACCAAAATTGCGTGCGGCCATGCGATAGGTTAGGTTGCCCCAACGGTCGCCGCACTCGGCGTGGACCAATGCAAGGTCTCCCGCAATAGGCGTCTCGTAGACATACCACCGACCATTGATTAGACGTGTTTCCTTCGGCTCACCGCTTGGCAGCTTTGCCAACGCCGTACCGTATCCGGTCGGCGTAAAAAAGCCGCCGATACCCGCACCCGCCGCTCGAATGCGCTCAGCCAAATTACCCTGTGGCACAAGCTCCAACGCAATCTGTTTGCGTCGGTACAGGTCGTCGAAAACCCAAGAGTCGGATTGCCGCGGAAAACTACAAATGATTTTTTCCACGCAACCCGCCTTCAGTAGCCGCGCCAACCCCGCGTCACCATTGCCCGCATTGTTATTGACGATGGTGAGACCGCGCGCGCCCTGCGCAATCAGGCCCTCAATCAGTTCGCTGGGGATACCTGCTGTGCCAAACCCGCCGATCAGAACCGTTGACCCATCCGCGACGGTGCCGATTGCATCCGCAACGTTCGGGGCAATTTTATTGATCACCGCGCACCCTCACGGTGTCGGCCCCCAAGGCGCTGACAGCATCAACTGGTTGGTTTGGTTGACCAATATGGGGCGAAAGTCTTTGGCAAAGTCCATGAAGGCAGGATCCGCATAGACACCGGCCCAAAAGGCGCGACGATCGGCGTCGTCTTCAAATCGCCATAAATGCACGATCTTGTTCAGGGCACCCACATCACCCGTGAAGTACCCAATCAAGCGCTCGGGGTGCTTGGACAACGCCGGCCAGCCCTTGCTTGTGTACAGCGCAACCGCGTCTGACATTTTGCCGACCACCACCTCGTAGGTTCTCAACTCATAGATAGCCATTTTTTAACTCCAATTGACATCAAAGCAATACCGAAAACAACCCGATGGCTGAACCGAAAATCGCGTGCACCACCAGGGCCGACAAGCTAACAAAAACAGGGCGCGGCGTACGCGAGCCGAACAGCCCCGCACCCGTCGCCGGCATGAAAAACAACCACGGTACGACTGTGCTGATAGCGCCGAATAACAAACCGTCCGTTAGCGGGTTATCGAGCCCCCAATTAGGCTGCCACAAGGTCACATAAACCCACACATAAACCACACCGATGACGTAGTGAAAGACCCAACCAATCAAACGCTCCCGCGGTAACGAGGGTGCCTGCGCCAGTCCTGTGTTGAACAGGATCCCCTGGCGCAACAGCATCAACAGCCAGCGCCCGACGACAGCCCAGTTGGTCGGCGGCAAGCCACCCAAGCGGTGCGCTAACCGCTGCCATAAATCAAGCACGGCAACCGATAGGCAACCCACCACAACCATCGATACATAAGCGCTCACGCCGCTCTCCCAGTTGGCAACACCCACAACCTGCTCTGGATTGACTATGGCAGAAACAGCCCTAAAAATACAGACGAGGCTATCCATCTGGTGACAACGTACCCGCAAGGTGCCCGCTACATTCCCTATCAACTGGAGACCCTGACCATGAGTTCAACACCTGCATTCGACGTCATTAATCAGGCCAGTGGGGTCTACCCGATCTCCCCCACGGCCTTTCATCCTGATGGCGCCGTGGACCGCTCGTCGATGGATCGCTTGACCGATTTTTACCTTGAAATTGGTGCGACCGGCATCACGGTATTGGGACAGTTGGGTGAGGCCCCCAAGCTCTCGCAGGCAGAAAGTGTGGCCATCGCGCAAGCCATGGTCAGACGGGCAAGCGGCATCCCCGTGATCGTTGGCGTCAGCGCCCCTGGCTTTGCAAGCATGCGGGAGTTGACACACGAGGTCATGTCGATTGGCGCCAGCGGTGTGATGATTGCGCCGCCAAATACACTCAGAACCGATCAACAAATCGTGACCTATTACCAGCAGGCGGCCGACGCCATCGGAAAAGATGTGCCGATTGTCCTGCAGGATTACCCTCTCACCTTCTCTGTACAAATGGCTCCCGACGTGATCCGCCGGATGGTGCAGGAGATTCCTTCCATCGCGATGTTGAAACACGAAGACTGGCCAGGACTCGAAAAAATTTCAGCCCTGCGCCAATTTGAAGCGAATGGCAGCATGCGACACATCGCGATCATGTGCGGTAACGGTGGCTTGTTTTT
>ENA-ORCY01000104-ORCY01000104.1-marine-metagenome-genome-assembly--contig:-NODE-104-length-63344-cov-9.163419_pt1 | contig 63344 bp, 60 predicted proteins | sample MGYA00248634_ERZ508507 | MGnify/ENA primary metagenome ERZ508507 (study PRJEB26178, sample SAMN06266269) | marine metagenome | isolation source: Columbia River Estuary | place: USA:Columbia River Estuary... | reverse complement strand
GCTACTAGTTCAATAACCTCTGCATCTAAACGTTGGTTAATTGAAACCATGATACCCAAGTTCATACACTTGCTAATAATGTCTGCAAAACTTACATCCATCAAACTTGATAACTCACTTACCGTTACAAACTCGGTAACTTGTAATTTATTATCTGTTATTTCATTGGTTTCATTTTCTGCAGCTTCATCTCTTTTAGCACGTCTGTATTTCGACTTCAAACTTTTTCCTCTTCCACCTGCGCCCGCTAATTTTGCTTGCGTTTCTTTAATCTTATCTTGAATGGCTTTTTGACCAATTTCTTTTTGTTCTGCAGTTTGTGGTGCATTTCTATTTCCACCTGGTCTTTGTCCGCCACCTGGTCTTTGACCACCACCTTGTCCTTGGTATCCACCGCCTGGTCTTTGTCCACCACCTTGTCCTTGGTATCCGCCACCTGGTCTTTGACCTCCGCCCTGTGTTTGATTACCCCCTTGACCCTGACCGCCACCACCTTGTTGTGGACCTTGAGAAGGAATACGTTTACGTTTACGTTTTTCTTCTTGACTCAATGGCTTAGGACGTGTATCGCTGTTAATAGGTAAATCAATTTTACCCATTACTTTAGGACCTTCTAATTTTTTTGAAGTAATGTTTTCAATTTTGCCATGCACATTTTCAGGTGATATAGAATGATCTACTGGAGCACGTGTTTCTTTTACTGGCTTTGCTGCTGGCTCTTCTTTTTTCGCCGATTTTTTAGCAGGCGTTTCTTTGGCTGGTTTTTCAGCTGGCTCTTCTTTCTTTGCCGATTTTTTAGGTCGAGTAGAAGAGTCTATTAAGGATAAATCTATTTTGTCAACTACTTTAGGCGACTCTACTTCAGGGGCATCAATCTTAACAGTAGCAGGTTTTTCTACTTCTTTTTCAGCAGCCTTCACTGTCTTTGGTTTTTCTACTTCTGCTTTTGCTGCAGGCTTAGCCGCTTCAGGTTCTGCCACTACAGGCTTCTTTGCCTTGTCTTTATCGGCCACAGCATTTTTAGGAAGCTCCACATGGTCTGCTTTATCTCTAGCTACTTTATCGCTTTGAAATTCTGCTTGCAGAGAATAATACTGATCCTCAGTTAATTTAGCTGTTGGCTTAAGGTCATCTTTAGGAAAACCTTTTTTCACTAAGAATTCAATCAAGGTATCTTGACCGATGTTGAATTCTTTAGCAGCTGCTAACAATCTTGGTAGTTTCAATTCTGACATTCTGTTGTTTTTTGTCCCAGTTATTATTTACTAAATCGAAAGGTTATTCACCTTTATCAAATTCTTCTTGTAAGATTCGACGCACATCTGCAATCGTTTCTTTTTCTAGGTCTGTTCTTTTCTCTAATTCTTCAGCGCCTAAGTTTAAAATACTTCTTGCCGTATCACAACCCACACGCTTAAATTCATCAATGATCCATGTTTCAATCTCATCGCTAAATTCATCTAAGTCAATATCAAATTCATCAACGATTTCTTCATCTTCACGGTATACATCTAATTCGTAACCCGTTAATTCAGAAGCTAATTTAATGTTCACTCCTCTACGTCCAATGGCTAATGAAACTTGATCTGCTTTTAAATACACTTCGGCGTGCATTTTTTCAGCATCAATATTCATGTAACTAATTTTAGAAGGTGTTAATGAACGTTGAATTAATAATTGTGTATTGGTAGTGAAATTAATTACATCAATATTTTCATTTTTCAATTCTCTTACGATACCATGAATACGACTTCCTTTCATACCTACGCAAGCGCCTACTGGATCAATTCTATCATCGAATGATTCAACCGCTACTTTCGCACGCTCACCTGGCTCACGTACAATTTTCTTAATGGTAATTAAACCATCAAAAATTTCTGGTACTTCTATTTCTAATAATTTTGCTAAGAATAAGGGGCTTGTTCTAGATAAGATAATCACTGGTGAATTATTTTTCATATCCACTCTAGCAATAACCGCTCTAATATTTTCTCCTTTCTTAAAAAAGTCTTGTGGAATTTGCTCCGACTTAGGAAGAATTAATTCATTGCCTTCTTCATCTAATAACAATACTTCTTTTTTCCATACCTGATAAATTTCAGCATTCATGATGTCTCCAATTCTATCAGAATATTTCTTTACTAAAGCGTTTTTCTTCAAGTCATTGATACGAGAGGCCAATGTTTGCTTAGCCGCTAGTATGGCTCTTCTTCCGAAGTCCAAGATGTCTACTTCTTCTAATAAATCCTCTCCTACTTCATAGTCGGGTTGAATTTTAATAGCTTCAGAATAAGAAACCTCTTCTAAAGGATTATCTACATCATCATCGTCTCTAATTTGACGACGACGAATAATTTCTAAGTCGCCTTTTTCAGCGTTTACGATAACGTCAAAATTTTCATCACTACCGTATTTTTTTCTCAATAAGGTTTTGAATACGTCTTCTACCACTTTCATCATGGTAGGACGGTCAATGCTTTCTGCGTCTTTAAACTCCTGAAAGGCTTCAATTAAATTTATACTTGCCATAACATAATTTTTTTTCAAGCTACTTGCTTGATGATTTGTTTGTTAAAATTGAACTTGAACGATTGTTGTTTTTATTTGATCAAAAGGAATTAATAAAGTTTGCACGGCTGCTTTTTTACCTTTCCCATCTGTCCATTCTATTAATATGTCTTTCTCTGTTACTTCTTTCAAAACTCCTTCTTTAATGGTCTCATCCAAAAAAGTGACTTCTACCTTGCGTCCCATATTCTTGAGATACTGACGATTCAAGACTAAAGGCTCATCTATTCCTGGGGAAGAAACCTCTAAAGAGAAGTCGCCTTCCGGAAACCAGGCCGCTTCTTCCATAATGCGGTATAATTTCCTGTTGATAAATGTGCATTTTTCAATAGGCAGGCCTTGGTCGCCGTCCAAGAATATTTTGATATTGTTGGTTGGCTTCACTTTCACCGAAACGCAGAAATAACTAGGCTCCTCTTTAAGAAGTTGTTCCAAAATTGGATTCACTAAGGCTATAATCTCGTTTGCTTGCATACTTAAAAAAGAAGAAGGGAACGATTTCGTTCCCTTCACATTTTCTTCTATTCTATGCCAAAGGTAATAAAACAGGATGAAATATCCCAAAAATATTGGCAAGGCCCTTATTTTTGCAGTATGACGAAGTTTATTTTATATGGGTTCTTGATTTACTTTTTGTACAAAGTAATATTTCAGGTAGTGGTTCCCGTAACCAAGGGAGTGAGGTCTGTAAGGAAGAATATGGAGCAGATGCAGAAGAAGCAGGCCGAAGCAGTAAGAAATGCGCAAAACAGTCAGAAGGCTGGTCAAAATACAAGCGCCAACTACGCTCCTAAAGAGGAGCCAGTGGAAGCAGAATACATTGAATTTGAGGAAGTTAAGAAAAAGTAGAGTGAAGAAATAGAGGCTATAAATAGGCCTCGATATCCTTTTCCACCCTCATCCCCTCTTTTAAATGAAGCACTTGAAGCCCCACAGAGGCGGCTGCTATAATATTGGGTTCATTGTCGTCAATAAATAGGGTTTCACTTGCCACCAAGCCCTCTTTCTCTACTATATAAGTAAAAGAAGCGGGGTCGGGTTTGCGCATACCCATTTCATGAGAATAATAGGGCGTCTTAAAAAGAGATACAAAAGGGTAAGCAGCCACCTTGCTTTCAAACTCAGCTATAAAATGGTCGTGGTGAATTTGATTGGTATTGGAATATAAAAAAGTATTGTACTTAGTATTGTTTTGTTGAATCCAGTCAATGCTATTTTTTCTAAAGCCTACAAGTAGTGCGTTCCAAGCAAAATGAATTTGCTCATTCGTTAAAGGTAAATTCACTAAGGCCCTCACACCATCATAAAATGCCTGTTCATTCACAAAGCCCATTTCTAAGTCTAAAAATAATTGATGTGATTTATTCAAAGTAAAATGCTGGTCAATGTCTTCTATACCAATGGAGGCAAAAGCGGTATTCATTTTTTTAAAATCAATATCATATATGACATTGCCTAAATCGAAAATTAAATTTTTTACAGCAGCCATTGATATTGAATTTTAAGAATAAATAGTGTGGTGAAGTTAAAGAAAGATTTTAATTATTGTATATTTGAAATATGAAACAAAGCTTGGCACATATTGCGGTGGTGGTTCGTGATTATGACGAAGCCATTGCTTATTATACTAATACTTTAGGCTTTACATTAATTGAAGACACCATTTTATCTGAAACCAAAAGATGGGTAATGGTGCAACCAACTGGGGCCAATAATGGTTGTATGTTATTACTTGCCAAAGCAGCTACCCCCGAGCAAGAAAAGTTTATTGGTTATCAAACAGGTGGTCGTGTATTTTTATTTTTATACACCGATAATTTTGAAAGGGATTATCAAAACTATATTTCCAAAGGAGTTGAATTCACCATCCCTCCGCATGTCGAAGCTTATGGAACCGTTGCGGTGTTTAAAGATTTTTATGGGAATCTTTGGGATTTGATTGAGCCTTCATAGCTGCTGCCATATGCTTGCAAGCCGCATCTCCCTTACTCAATTCAGCGTGTATATTAGCTTTGGAAGCTTCATCTCTATTCTGACTTAATTTAAAAACATGTTGCAAATCACTCACCATAATATCGAAAGAATAAATGGCTTTCATATTTTGCTCCAGGTATTCAGCTGATAAATTTTTCACTTGTGTAGGCGCATTCGCATCTTTTTCAAAATGTAGGGTAAGCTTTTCTAATAAATTATATAAATGCTTTTCATCTTTAATTTCTAAACTTCCTTTTGCTTGCACCGACTGGTAGTTCCAAGTGCTACCCATATTTTTGGTGGTATACCAATTGGCACTTACAAAGGCCGATGGCCCAGAGAAAATAACTAATACTTTATTATTCATTTCAAAAGCATTGGTATGTTCTTGCTTGCGCATAACATGACCACTAATAATAATTTTATCTTCTTCTATAGTCAATAAAACGGGAACTTGTGTAGCCACCGGAAAGCCTGCTTGGTCAACACCACAAATAGTTACAAAGGGGTTCGCTTGCATAAAGTCCAATACTTCTTGATGATCCTTGGCTTTAAAATGAGGTATATTGTACATGGTGGGAAGTTATTATTCTTATTTAAATTTATTTTAATTACTCAAAGTATAAGTATATTTCTACTTAAATATTAAATGGGAAGCTCGGTCGTTATTTTAATTTCATCCATTACAAATAAACTATTAATATGCGCCACCATGGGCAGCACGGCTAATTGTTCCTGATAAAATTTATTATAAGACTCTACATCCTTGGTCACTAATTTTAAATAATAATCAAAGCTGCCCGATACTAAACTGCAAGCAATAATTTCTGGAAATTTTGAAATGGTTTTTTCAAATTCAGAAAAATGTGAACGGGTTTGTTTGTCTAAAGTTACTTGGCAGTGTACCACTAAACCAAGGTCTAATTTTTTTCTATCCAGCAGGGTTACATAATGTAAAATATAGCCCTCTGCTTCTAGTCTTTTAATACGGTCATGTGTAGGGCTTAGTGATAAATTAATGGCCGCACTAATGTCTTTTAATGTAGCCAATGCATCCTTTTGTAAAATGCGTAAGATAGATTGGTCAATAGCGTCAAGTGCCATAGAGAAATAATTTCTGTTTTTAGGATAAATTCTACTGTAAATAACGTTATTTTTTGCTAATTACCCAAATTAACAAGATATTTTACTGAATATTATCATTATTAAATGAATATTTCCTTTTAATAGATATTTGTACAGAAATAAAAACAAAAAATCATGGTTATTGGAGTTCCTAAAGAAATTAAGATTCAAGAGTATAGAGTGGGTTTGACACCAGAAGGCGCGGACGCACTTACAAGACAAGGTCATACAGTGAATGTAGAAACTAAGGCAGGTCTTGGCTCTGGATTTTCTGATGAGGCTTATATAAAAGCAGGTGCAACAATTTTAGCGACGGCTAAAGATGTATACGACATTGCTGAAATGATTATTAAAGTAAAAGAACCACTTGCTGCAGAATTTCCTCTTATTAAACCAGGACAAATTTTATTTACTTATTTCCACTTTGCAGCATCAAAAGAATTAACAGATGCGATGATGAAATCTCATGCAGTTTGTATTGCTTATGAAACAGTAGAATTACCTGATGGCTCATTGCCACTATTAGTACCCATGTCTGAAGTAGCAGGAAGAATGGCTGTGAATGTGGGTGCTTATTATTTAGGCAAACCATTTGGTGGAAAAGGAAAATTATTAGGAGGAGTACCAGGTGTGAAACCAGCAGAAGTATTAATTATAGGTGGTGGTATTGTAGGAACACAGGCCGCTAAAATGGCTGCAGGCTTAGGCGCCCATGTTACTATAATGGATACTAACTTAACACGTTTAAGATATTTATCGGATGTAATGCCAGCGAATGTAGTTACGCAGTATTCTACTTTAATGGCTATTCAAGAAAAATTACCTACTGTTGATTTAGTGATAGGTGCTGTATTATTACATGGTGCTAAAGCGCCGCATTTAATTAAGAAAGCCGATTTAGCTTTAATGGAAGCAGGCACCGTAGTAGTAGATGTAGCCGTTGACCAAGGAGGCTGTATTGAAACTTGTAAACCTACCACGCATGAGAACCCTGTTTACATGGAGCAAAATATTTTGCATTACTGCGTAGCCAATATGCCAGGGGCGGTTCCACAAACTTCTACACGCGCACTTACACAGGCTACTTTACCTTATGCCATTTCTATTGCCAATAAAGGATGGGAAAAAGCATGTGTTGAAAATGCAGCTTTAGCAAAAGGATTAAATATTAAAGCAGGAAAAATTTTACATAAAGGCGTAGCCGACGCTTTCAACGCATAGTATTCATATGAGTTTGAGAATGAAAAGCCTGGTCCTTAAAAGACTGGGCTTTTTTATGTATGGGCTTTTTTGAATGATCTTAATCAGTTTTTAAAAAATAGTTTGTAAAATATTTTGTGGAGTAAATATTAATCGTAATTTTACGATTAATAAGATACTATGACTCCCTATTCAGAAAAAGATGAACAAATAGCATTGCTTGCCAAAGCAATGGGGCACCCAGCCAGGGTAGCTATTATTAGATTGTTGTTAAAAAAACAAACCTGTATTTGTGGAGATATTGTAGACGAACTACCGCTTTCGCAAAGCACCGTTTCACAACATCTAAAAGAATTAAAAGAAGCGGGTTTAATACAGGGAGAAATAACAGGTGTAAAAACATGTTATTGTATTAATGAGTCTAACTGGAAAAAAATAGGGAAACTATTTGATGGCTTATTTACCACTACTTACAAAGCAAAATCTTGTTGTTAACAATATAAAATTCAAACTATGAAAACAGAATTAGAATTAAAAGAAATCGTAAAAGCAAAATACAGTGAGATTGCTTTACAAGACAAAGAGACCAATATGTCTTCTTGTTGTGGTGCAGGTGGTTGCAGTACTGAAATATACAATATCATGTCGGACGACTATACTAAACTACCTGGCTATGTTGAAGGTGCCGATTTAGGACTAGGCTGTGGCTTACCCACTGAATTTGCGAAAATAAAAGAAGGAGATGTTGTAGTAGACTTAGGATCGGGTGCAGGCAATGATTGTTTTGTAGCTAGAAGAAGTACAGGGGCTACTGGTAAAGTGATAGGCATTGATTTTACACCCGCCATGATTGAAAAGGCGCGTGCCAATGCTGAAAAAATGGGCTACCATAATGTTGAATTTAGACAAGGCGATATAGAGCATATGCCTATTACCGCTAATAGTGCAGATGTAGTTGTAAGTAATTGTGTACTCAACTTAGTGCCTAATAAACATGCAGTCATTCAAGATATATTTAGAGTCTTAAAACCAGGTGGACATTTTAGTATTTCTGATGTGGTATTAGTAGGTGCACTTCCAGAAGGTATAAGAAATGCTGCAGAAATGTATGCGGGTTGTGTGTCTGGGGCTATTCAAAAACAAGTCTACATGGAATTAATTGATGCGAATGGTTTTGAAAATGTAACTATACAAAAAGAAAAAGCTATTATTATCCCTGATGATATTTTAGTGAATTATTTAAACCCAGCAGAAATTGCTGCTTTTAGAGCTTCTCAAATGGGCATTTTTTCCGTAACCGTATTTGCACAAAAACCAAAAGCTGCCTGTGTGCCAGGAGCTGGTTGTTGCTAAACTATAAGTTTTAATCAAACTTTATTGTATAAACTCAATCTAAAAAACCAAGAGCGATATGAAAAATATTTTAGTCTTATGTACAGGCAATAGTTGCAGAAGTCAAATAGCCCACGGGTTTTTAGCTTCTATGACTGTTGGTAAAGCCCATGTATATTCTGCAGGTGTGGAAACACATGGTGTTAACCCAAAGGCCATTAATACAATGAAAGAAATAGGTATTGATATTTCCCATCATAGCTCTAATAATATTACTGAATACTTTGATGTAAATTTTGATTATGTGATTACCGTATGCGACAATGCTAAAGAACGTTGCCCTTATTTTCCTACCAAGGCAGTGAAACTACATTATAATTTTCCAGACCCTGCGAAAGCTATAGGAACGGATGATGAAATAAATGAGCAGTTTAGAAGCGTAAGAGCAATGATTAAAACTTATTGCGAGAAATTTGTTGAAGAATATATAAATTAAGAAGTAGCGTAAAAAATTTAGGGCACTTTATAATATGCAATTATACTTAGCTCTAATATTTATTTAATAACTATTTTGGTTAACATAAAAAAAGCGTCCCGAAATTCGGGACGCTTTTGTATATAGAATCTAACAATTTTTTAAATACTAGCTTATTTGAAAACTGTCCAACCTTTCCACCATGTTTGGTTATCACCAGATACTGCAACTGCACCTCTGAATGTAACTTTCTCAAAGAAAGCATTTTGTAATTTAGCATCTGTGAAAGAACCGTTTTTAGTGAAGTTAACATTATCCCAAGTACCTAATGAACCCCAAGTAGCCGCAGTTATAGGATCTGTACTAGGTGTTGCTGGAGTAGTAGATGGAGTAGAGTTATTAGCGTAAGGAGTAAAGTCTGGACTTGTATAGTTAAATGGTTGGATTAATTTTAATCTATCTGCAGATGCAGCAGTTAAAATTGTATTGCCATATGCTGGAGTGGAGAACCAAGTCAATAAACTTGCAGCTGTAGTTCCAACAGTAGATGTACCACTTAAAGTTATATTTGAAGTATTACCAGCAAGTGTAGTGTTTTTAATTCTAATACTGCTGTCATTAATATTCTTATCAACATTTCCTAATGCAACATCAAAATTAAGACCAACAGGCCAACCAGTAATAATAGAGTTCATGATAGAAATACCTGTATTTCTTCTAATATGTGCACCAGCTCTATATAAACTATTTCCTACATTAGCTAATGTAGCTCTTGGTCCAATGGCAGTGATATTTGAAAATACTGCTGAAGTTCTTGGTGATAAAGAAGATCCTTTACCATCATTATCTGATTCAAAAGCTTCAGATTGAGAGATATCGGCAATAACTGAATCTCTTAATACAATACCAAACTGAACATTACCAGCATATCCAAAGTCTGTATCAAAATCATCATCTTGTGTTTTGTATGCAATTAAGTACTTACAGTTTACAGTACCACCAAACCACTCAAAAGCATCATCTTTTGCATAAGTAACTTGGATATGGTCAATAGTTGTACCATTACCCACACCAGCCATTGTTAAGCTATTCAACTCATTATCTGGTTGGAAAGCGTATCCTGCATATTCAATTCTTACATATTGTAAAAAACCAGAATTATCAGCATCGCTTCCTGTAGGGAAAGCTGCATCACCAGAACCAGCTAAACCATAACCAACTTCTGTATCATTGATACCACCTTCCACTGAAGTTAAACCAGTTACAGCAGCACCTTTCCAAGTTAATACTTGGTTTACTTTAGCAGTTCCTAATATAACTATGCCACCCCAGTCTCCTGATGCAGGATTTGGTTGAGCAGAAGTAAATACGATAGGTTTTTCTGCAGTACCTTTTGCGATAATTTTAGCACCACGCGTGATGACTAAGGCCGATACATTTGAACCAGATTTACCTTGTACTTTAGCACCTGCTTCTATTGTAAGTGTAACACCTTTTGTTACATATACAATACCAGAAAGATAGTTTATATCTTTTGCAAGTAAAGTAGTGTCTTTTGTAATTTTACCTGTTAAAGTAATGGTATTAACTACCACTCCTACAGGAGCAACTTCCTTCGTTACTACGAAGATTTCTTTTTCGCCATCCATTTCAATCTTTCTGCAACCAGTAACGGCTAAAAAAGCTAGGGATAAAATAAATAATTGTTTCATTGTTTTTGTATTTAAAAAAAGTTTTTGATTTTGTTGTATTATAAAGAGTAATTAAGTGTTACGCCATAAGTAGTACCAAATTTTCTAGAAAAACGAGTAGCATCATTTGCTTTATCATATTCAGTATTACTATTATTATTTTGATAGAAAATTTGTCTTTGGTTTAAGATATCGGAAATGGTGAACCTAATCTCTGCTTTATTATTTGAGAATTTCTTGCTAATTTGAAAATCAACCAAGGCTCTTGGATTTTCATATACATCAGGAGCACCTGCTCCAGCCTGAATATCACCTACTAGGTAAATACGTTTACCCACTTGATTGAATAATACTGTAGCATTGAACCCTTTTTCAACCACATCATACAATAAGCCAGTGTTGATGATATAAGGTGATTGACCTTGTAACGCTCTGCTTACATTTAAAGCAGCGTCATCAATTTTTGAATTGATATAAGAACCGTTTGCTTGTAATGTGAAGCGTTTAGATAATTTTTTACGCCCTTCTATTTCAAAACCAAATGCAGTGGCTTTTGAAACGTTTTGGAAAGAGAATAAGCTTGTACCACCTCCAGCTTCTTGAAAAATACTTTCAATAGGATTATCAAAATTCTTATAGAATACACCTACTGTAAACATTTCACCTGCTGCTGGATACAATTCATAACGAAGGTCGGTATTGGTAATTTTTGTACGCTTTAAAGATGGATTACCAGAAACTGAAGCGTTTAATTCAAAGTCATATATATTTAAAGCAGATAATTCTCTTAATTCTGGACGAATTACTGTTTGAGAACCTGTGATTCTTAAATTTGATTTATCGCCCACTTTAATTGTTGCATTCACACCTGGTAAGTAGTCTGTAACTTGAGAATAAGTATGACGAGGATCCCACTTCTTAACAGAACCTACTAATTGGTCGAAATTTTCTACTCTTAAACCCCAAACTACTCTTAAGCCATCAGATAATTTATTGTCAAATTGTATATAACCCGCATTTAAAATTGTGTTGGCTAAGTATCTGAAATTTCTATTTTGAATAGAATTGAAAGCAAATTTATTATCTGTACCTGTTCCGTAATTATCTGGCACAAAAGCAGATTCTGCTGGCAATAATCTTAAAGCACGGTTGTCGATAGGCATGGTAATGGCAAATAATTGAGCGTCATATAAACGATCCTTTACTTGACCCATATAACCCGCCTTAATGGTATTTTGTTGATTTATTTTAAAAGTTAAATCGCCACCTGCTGTATAAATATAATCAGATAAGGTTTGGAAAATTCTACTACCTGATTGTTGAGATAAAGTATTTGAAATGTTTAATACATAAGGATCGCTTCCAGTTATACTTTTAGTATACGTAATTCTTCTTTGGTCTGGAGAATAGGAATCTAAAATATTAAATGATCCGTACCAATTGAACTTCAATTTACTAGACAAGCTATGATCACCAGTCAGTTGATTTGTGAAAAATACGTTTTGGCCAAAAATAAACTCATTTCCTTTTACTAAATCTTGTCTTGAATAGTCGGTACCCAATCTTGAGTTATAAGTATTGGCAGTTTTAACGTTTACAATTGCCTTATAACTAATTTTATTCAATGGGTTTAAGAATATAGATAAACCTGCAATGGCACCCATATTAATATCTTGGAAATACTTGCTATCCTTTAATTCAGTAATTGGAACAAATTTGTCATTAGAGATAGCATTTTGATTATTGACATTATCTTGGAAACGGTATGCATTTGCATAACTAATACCAATCATACCCCCAATTTTCTTACCCCATAGTGTTCCAGCAAAACCACCATTCATTTGCATGTTAATATTTGGCTTTGCTGTAGTTTGAATTGGAGCCCAATTACTTGACATAGTTTTACCTAATGCTGTTTTTGCACCAATGCTAGAAGTGTCGAAATTTGACTTTGTTGTATAACCAATAGGTAATGCTCTTGTTCCATCATCTATACCATACCAGTCTGTTTTACCGCCTTTATCTTTAAAGAAATCTTTTCCAGTAATTAAACTATTAGCACTTGTACCTAATTGAATATTAAAGAAATTCTTTGTAGGTACATCCTTTGTGTTTACTTGAATTAAACCACCCGCCCACTCACCCGGTAATTCTGGAACGAAGGCTTTATTAATAATAATGTTATCAATAATTTGAGATGGGAATAAATCGAAAGAGAAAGTTTTACGATCAGGCTCGGTACTAGTTAATAAAATACCATTTAACATAGCTTGGTTATAACGATCCGCTAAACCTCTTACAATAATATATTTACCTTCTTGAATAGAAGCGCCTGGAGTTCTTTTTAAAATTTCTGCTGTATTTCTATCTGGACTTCTTTTGATAGTCTCTGCAGAAATTACAGAAGCTACTGTATTGGTATTCTTTTGAAAAGAAATTAAAGCGTTGTCGGTAGCGCCTTTGTTAGATGCTCTATTCGCAGAAACGGTTACATCTGCTAATTTTGAATTAGCCTCTTCTAATACTACATCTACTACTAAATCTTCATTAGCAGTAGTAGCCTTAATATCTTGAACAGTTTTGTTTTTGTAACCAACATAGGTTAAAACCAATGTATAGTTTTTTGCTACGTCAATGGTAAAACTATATCTTCCTTCAATGTCTGTTTTTGAAACCTGTGTCTTATCTGATTGTAAAGAAAGAGAAACACTAGCAAGTGCTTCGTTCTTTGAACTAGTAATTTTACCAGTTAATTTAGCTTTTTGAGCTTGAGTTATAGTTGCAATTCCAATAAATCCGATGAGTATTAATAACCTTTTCACAGTATAAATATTTATACCGCAAAGATTAGATTCCAATGTTACCGTAATGTTACCTCAATGTGAACTTAATATTAACTCTAGAAAAAAATCAAATGCACTACTTTTTTCATAAGCTATTGAAAATCAATGGCAATAATAGTATCAGGACCAGTCACCAATAAGCCGCGTGTATCTATTAAAATTCCATTTTGTCTAGGACTAAATGGAAGACTTGTATTGGTACCCATTAGACTTACTTTTTTTGCTTTAAAATTACCCGGAATGAATAAACCTGACTCTTTTCTTTGCTTAAATAAGTGCACATAAATATGTTTGGCATCTTGTGTAGTGACTCCCCAGCTTTGTGGTGTTAAAGGACCGCCCCTTGTACCATATATACTAGCTCCATATTGCTTTACCCATTTGCCTACTAAGGCCAGTGTATCTCTAAATTCAATTTGGATTTCGCCATTGGGCATGGGCCCTACATTTAATAATAAATTAGAATTACGACCAGCTGCTCCCGCTAAGGTTTGTATAATATTCGTATAGGATTTATAATTGCGATCGGTAATTTTAAAACCCCAGGCATCGTTCATCGTAATGCAAGACTCTATTGGCAAACTAGAAGCTGTTTGAAAACTTAAGCCTGAAGTATTTTGGCCTGGTAAGTCTTGTTCAAACATTTGAAAGTCTTCGCCTGGTATGGGATCTAAGTGATGATTATTCCCAATCATACAAGCAGGTTGCAGCTTATGAATTAAACTATAAATTTCATCATACTTCCAATTAATGCGAGAGCTTCTATCCTTGGACCCTTCCGGATTGGTTTGATCCCAATGACCATCAAACCATATACAAGAAATATCTCCATAGTTAGTAAGTAATTCCGTTAATTGACCCTTCATAAATTTCAAATAAGAATCGTAATTACTCTTAACAGTCCTTCCCGATTTTTTTCCTGTTCTTCCTGTCTCATAAGGGTAGTCATCTCTAATCCAATCTAAGGTGGAATAATAAAAACCTAATTTTATACCTTGCTTTTTACATTCTGCTGCTAATAATTTTAAAGGATCTTGCTTATAATGTGTATTGGTAATTTTCCAATCTGATTGTTTAGTGTCCCAATTAGAAAAACCATCATGATGTCTTGTAATAAGAACAATATATTTCATGCCAGCGTTCTTAGCAATGCTTACCCACTTAGCCGCATCAAAATCAACTGGATTAAATACTTTAATTAGTTTTTTATAATCGTCCTTATTAATGCCTTTGTTGTCCATTACCCATTCGCCATCGCCTAGTACACTTGAAGCACCCCAGTGTATAAACATTCCAAATTTACGGTCTTGAAAAGCAGCCCTTGCTGCTATATTTGCTTTAGTAGGTGTATAGGTTTGCGCTTGAGCCGACAAAACAAATAGACAAAGAATAGATAAAATAAAATTTTTCATAATGGAAAATTAAAGCTTGAAATAAATATGGTTAAATAAAAAATTAATCTAAATGATATACTTTATGCAAATCCTTGGTACAAGTAAAACTCACATTTAAATCCTTAATAATACCGTCATGAATGTCATACACCCAGCCGTGGACATGTAAAGGTTGTTTATTTTTCCAAGCATTTTGAACAATGGATGTTTTACACAAATCATGTACTTGTTCCATAACATTTACTTCTACAAATCTTCTAGCTCTTTGCGTTTTATCTTCAATAGCATCTAATTCTTTATGATGATAGCGATACACATCTTTAATATGTCTTAGCCAATTATCAATTAATCCAAATTGTTTATTTTCCATAGCAGCTTGCACACCTCCGCAACCATAGTGACCACAGACTATAATATGCTTTACTTTCAAAACTTCTACTGCATAAGATAAAACACTTAACATATTCATATCACTATGAACCACCATATTGGCAATATTGCGATGCACAAAAATATCACCAGGCAATGTGCCAGTAATTTGATTAGCAGGAACACGGCTGTCGGAACATCCTATCCATAAATACTCTGGATTTTGACTATTCGACAATTTATCAAAATAGGCAGGGTCGATGGCTAATTTGTCTGCTACCCAGTTTTTATTATTTTCTAAGAGTTGCTTATATGATTTTTCCATGTTACCTAAAAATAGGTAAAATTTTGGAGTTTGTTTAAAGTTTAAACAGCATTACACTACCCCTTTATCCTATTTAACCTAATTTTATTACATGAATACACTTGTAGAAATATTGGGCTGGATAGGTTCTGTATTAATTGTCGGATCCTACGCTTTAAACATCACAGGAAGGTTGGCGGCTACCAGTAAATTATATGTTTTAGCCAATATTATTGGTGGTGTTTTTTTTGTAGTGAACACCTACTTCCATCAGGCCTACCCTTCCATGTTTGTAAATATTGTTTGGGTCATTATTGCCATTGTAATGCTTAATAAAAAAGATAAAAATAAAGAAGCTGGCAATGAGTCATAACTTAAATCAACTATAGAAATAGTTTGTTCTTAATGCAAATGAAAAAAATAAGTACTCATTTATTATTTATACTAAAGTGGTTGTTCATTACTATTATGACGGCAGGCCTAGTAGGCTCCGCAACTGCATGGTTTTTGATAGCATTGGACTTTGTTACCATTTGGCGTACCAACCATATTTGGGTAGTGAATTTCTTACCTTTAATAGGTTTAGGTATTGGTTTTGCTTATCATTACTTTGGAGCAGACGCTAAAAAAGGAAATGATTTAATTTTAGAAATACATCAAGCTACAGAAACTGCAAGCACTACAAATACTAAAAGTTTTTCTATTAAACCCATTCCCCTAATAATGGCCCCACTTATTTTTATTAGTAGTTTACTTACACATCTAGGGGGAGGTTCTGCAGGTAGAGAAGGTACAGCGGTACAAATGGGTGGCGCTATTGCAGATCAATTCACGAGTATATTTAAATTAACTACTGCGGAAAGAAAAACAATTTTAATAATGGGTGTGAGTGCAGGCTTTGCTGCAGTTTTTGGTACACCTTGGGCGGCTGCTATTTTTGCTTTAGAAATTATGAGTTTTAAAAAAATTAAATTTGAAAATATTATTCCTAGTTTTTTAGCCGCCTTTGGTGCGCACTATATTTGTTTAGCATGGCAGGTAAAACATACTGTTTATTCTATTGACATTATTCCAAGTATTACAATCAGTGCCTTAAGCTGGACCTTACTCGCAGGCATTATTTTTGGACTAGCAGCATTTTTATTTACTTATACTGGAAAAATTTTTAAAGGGCTTTTTGCAAAAATAAAATTTGAACCCATGCGCCCTTTTATTGGGGGAATTATTATTGCCTTATTTATTGTAGTGGCTAATTCAACAAAGTATATTGGACTAGGTATCCCCTCCATTATGGACGCCTTTAATACGCCTGCAGGTAGTTTTGATTTTGCTTTAAAACTATTATTAACTAGTCTTACTTTAAGTGCAGGCTTCAAAGGTGGTGAAGTAACTCCCTTATTTTTTATAGGGGCTACCTTAGGGAATGTACTTATTTGGTTTATTCCACTACCAATGGCATTACTTGCTGGAATGGGCTTTGTGTCTGTGTTTGCGGGCGCCACCCACTGTGTAATTGCCTCCATTATTATGGGTATTGAACTATTTGGTATACAGGCAGGTATGTATGTGGGGATTGCAAGCTTGGTAGCTTATTTTGCTTCTGGAAGAAATGGCATTTATAATGCCAAACTTAAAATGGGTGCCAAATATGATTTATATAATTTTATAAGCAAAACTAAAGGGCTATAAAAAAATTGGATAGAAATAAAAAAATAGGAAAGATTAAAAAAAATAAAAATGGTTGAAATAGTGCGCGTAACGAATGATGTAGAAATAGAAGGTATTCGTTTATTACAAAAAGAGAATTTAAAAAAATTAATTAGCGCTGAAGAAGCGGCTCGGGAAGGTTTTGTCACAGCAGAATATAGTTTTGAATTTTTAAAACAAATGAATACTGCCAGCCCTTCAGTTATTGCCAAGGACGGTGATAAAGTAGTAGGCTATGCCATGGTGGCGGTAAAATCTATTTATGGAGGGCATCCTTTATTAGATAGTTTATTTGACGAAACAGATAAACTAAGTTTTAACAATAAGCCACTGAATGAAACGAATTATGTTTTAGTAGGACAGCTTTGTGTAGGTAAAAATTATCGCGGCCTAGGCCTTGTGCAAAAAATGTATGGCTTTTTTAAAACTGAATTACAAAAAGAATTTACTTATTGCATTACCGATGTAGCACAGGACAATCCTAGGTCTATCAAGGCGCATTTAAAAAGAGGCTTTGAAATTATACATACCATTGGCTATGGTGGCGCTTCTTGGGATATCGTATTATGGGATTGGAATAAATAAAAGCCTAAAAATATACTACCTAATTTTAGTCACGTGATACTGGACGTGTTAAACAAGTTGGACCTCCGCCCCCTTTCACACTAATTTCAGCGCCTTCGTATTCAATGACTTTGCAACCTGCTGCTTCTAATCGAGACTTCGTAATAGGATTTCCCTTTACCATTAAACAAGTACGCGGTGCTAAGGCTAGTACATTACAACCCATGCTATCAAATTCCACTTCTGGCACTTCTACTAATTCAAAACCTCTTTTAATTAATTCGTTTCTAAATACAATCGGAATTAATGGAGAATACACCACTGCTATATTATCGGCCACAGGACTTAGTACCGACATTAAATGAAATACATCCGATGAACCTCTATAATGTGGCATGGGAACTGAAATTACTTCCACGCCTAAAGGCTTTAATAAGGCGCTTACTTGTTTAATACCTTCTTCATTGGTTCTATAGGTATGGCCCACAGCCAAGGTTTTAGCATCTAACCAGGCAACATCACCTCCTTCAATGGTTCCAGGTGCGGTAATGACCCCAAGTACTGGAATGCCAGCTGCCTCATAGGCTTTTTGTTGAGACAAGGGCTCATTTCTACGACCCTCTTTGCCCATATTGCAAATAATCATGCCCTTGCTGGTGGCAATAGCAGCATCTCTGCAATAAATAGAATCCATATTCACTGAATCGTCTTCAGGAAAATAAAAAACCTGCGCTCCATTGTCTATTAAAATTTTTTCAAAAGCATCGTACTCTGCAAGTGCTTTATCAATATTTGGTTTACCTAAATAATTCAAGGCTTCCCAATGCTTGGTAATATGTGCATCGCCAATAAAAGCTGCTGACGCTTTTTTAATAAATAAAGAATTTAATTTTCCAGATTCTGAATGCGATGACATGACTATAATTTAAAGTGGTGAAATAATTATATGAACAATGTTGTGAATACTGTTATGAATACTTTTATGAATAAAGTTAAACTTTATCTCGCTTCCAAACGGCAAAAACATAAATGGGAACAGAGGACATAGTTAAGAAAAAGCCCCAGAAAACAGTTTCCTGTCCTAGGCCTATTATTAACCATAAACAAAAAATAAAAGTAAGTGTAGCTAATAAAATAGCCATGGATAAATTTTTGCTTGACTTAAAGGGTAATTTAAATCGCATAATTAAATAAGAGGCAGTACAAAAAATATAAGGAATTAAAATTGTAGAAGTAGTCATTAGCATTAAAAACTTAAACTGCTCTACTAATGCCTTGGTATAATTCATACTCATTAATATAGAAATAAATACACTTGAAATAACCACCCCTAAAACGGGTACGCCTTTTGCATTCAGCTTCATAAAAATGGCAGGAAATAATTTATCCTTCGCAATGGCAAAAGGTAATTGACCTTGAATTAATATGTACCCATTCAAAGCCCCAAAGGCAGCAATGGCCACCCCTGCACTTATCCAATACTCGGCGCCATGGCCCCATATTAAAACTGCTGCATCGGCAAAGGGTGTTACACTATTTTTTAATTGGGCTGCAGGAATCATACCCATAATACTTACTGTACTTAATATATACACCACAGTAGCAATAAGCGTTCCAAGCGTAGTAGCCTTGGCTACAGTGGCTGCTGAATTGGCCACACTGCCCGAAGGAATAGTGGCACACTCAATACCCAAAAAAGCAAAAAAAGTTAAAGTAGTAGTGGCAGTAATAGCAGTAATGGTGGAAGTTCCACTTGAATTAAAGGGTAAGAAATTTTCCCATTGAATATAAAATAAACCTACCACGCCAATTAATATAATGGGTAGAATTTTTAATATAGTAGTTATTAGTTGCACTACACCGGAGGTAAATATGCCTAAAGAATTAATCCAAGTTAAAAACCAAATAGTAGCTAAACCAGTTGCTATGGCTAATAATGAATTAGTAGCTAATGCAGGAATAAAAGTACTTAGGGCACTAATAAATGAAACTGTAATAGCAGCATTAGTACACCATACCGATACTAAATAACCCCAGGCTACCAAGAAGCCGGCAAAATCGCCTAAGCCTTTTTGAGAATAAGCATAAGGACCACCATTAGCCGCGGGTAATAAATTACTTAAATGTGCAAATACTTTTGAAAGTAAAAAAGCACCCATAGCCGAGCAAACCCAACCTATTAAACTAATACCTCCAAAACTAGCCAGTGTTGCAGGCATCAAAAAAACTCCTGCCCCTATCATATTTCCTACGACTAAAGAAGTACTAGTCCATAAACCCAATTTTTTATCGGCTGCTTGCATTGCTTAAATATACCTATTAATAATGTTTTCTATTAATTCTTGTTGACCACTTATAGCAGTAGGTTCTCCTTTCTCTACCGCATAGGCTCTTAAGTCCTCTAAACTTAATTTTCCTTGTTCGAAGTCCTTGCCTTTACCTGCATCAAAAGAAGCATATCTAGTAGAGCGAATTTTTGTATACTCCGATTTTTGTAAAATAGTATCTGCTGTAATTAAAGCGCGGGCAAAAGTATCTATGCCTCCAATATGTGCATGAAATAAATCGGCAGGGTCGGTGGAATTTCTTCTACGCTTAGCATCGAAATTAATACCGCCTCCTTGGAATCCACCTGCTTCTACAATTATAAGCATGGACTCTACTAGCTCATTAATATTCGTTGGGAACTGATCTGTATCCCAGCCGTTTTGGTAATCGCCTCTATTGGCGTCCATACTACCTAACATACCTGCATCCACTGCTACTTGTAATTCATGTTGGAAAGTATGACCGGCAAGGGTAGCATGGTTCACTTCAATATTTAATTTAAAATCGTTTAGTAAATCATATTGACGCAAGAAACCTATGACTGTTTCGCTATCATAATCGTATTGATGCTTTGTAGGCTCGCAAGGCTTAGGCTCAATAAAAAAAGTTCCTTTAAAACCATTTTTTCTCGCATAGTCTTTTGCAGTATGTAAAAATTTAGCCAAATGTTCTTTCTCTCTTTTCATATTGGTATTCAGCAGCGACATATAGCCTTCTCTTCCACCCCAGAATACATAGTTCTCTCCACCAAGTGCAATGGTTGCATCTAAGGCGCCTTTTACTTGTGCTGCTGCATGCGATAATACATGAAAATCAGGATTGGTAGAAGCCCCATTCATATAACGCTTATTGCTAAATACATTCGCTGTGCCCCATAATAATTTTACACCACTGGCTTTTTGTTTTTCTTTTAAATAAGCAGTGAGTGCTTGTAAGCGACTATCGTTTTCATTTACATCATTGGTATAGTCTACTACATCTACATCATGAAAGCAATAATAAGGAAGGCCTAGTTTAGTAATAAATTCAAAAGCTGCATCGGCCTTGTCCTTAGCGCGCGCCACTGCATCTTGTTTTTCATTCCAAGGAAAAATATGCGTAGGTTCTCCAAAAGGATCGCCGCCATTGCCTACAAAACTATGCCAATAGGCTACTGCAAAGCGTAACCAGTCTTTCATGGGCTTGCCTGCCACTACTTTGCTTTCATCATACCAACGATAGCTTAATGGATTAGCGCTATCTAAGCCTTCGTATTTAATTTGACCTATGCCTTTAAAAAATTCTTTTTCTCCTAGAAGTACTGACATAAAATAAAGTATTAAAGTTTATAAAATATTTGATTGTGTTCTATTGCTTGATGTAATGATTGTTATTTTTTAAGAAATTCTGTATTTCAATTATAGATAAGGTTTTCTGTTTTTTATTTTTAAATAAAATATTTTTATATAAATTTTACTAATTTATCTTTCCAATTTTCATAAAGTGCATTATATAGTTTTGTTTCAGTAGGCTCAATGCGTTGAATAGGTTTCGTATCTGCGAAGGCGTCTTTTAATTCTTTATAAATACCAGCACCTATGCCTGCTCCTAAAGCTGCACCCACACTCCCTTCTACATTATACAAGGCTACAGGCACCCCTGTTGCATTTACAAAAGCATGGGTAAATACAGGGCTTAAAAACAAATTAGCCTGGCCTGCTTTAATCACAGAAGGTTCTAATTTATTTTCTCTCATAATATCAAGCCCATATCTAAAAGCAAAGGCAATACCTTCCTGTGCTGCTTTATATATATGCGCTGCAGTATGTTTATTTAAATCAATGTCCAGCATTTGAGCGCCTATAATTTTATTATTAAATATACGCTCTGCTCCATTGCCAAAAGGCAGAATACTTAATCCATCACTACCTGTTGCAATAGTAGCTGCCATTTCATTCATTGTATTATAATTAGTATTAGCACCAATGTATTTTTTAACCCAACTATTTAATATACCTGTGCCATTAATACAAAGTAGCATACCAATTCTATTTTCTGCACTTGTATGATTTACATGCGCAAAACTATTCACCCTTGATTGCATGTCATAAGATAAAGTATTACCTACTCCATATATAACTCCTGAAGTGCCTGCCGTGGCTGCTACTTCACCGGGCTGAACTACATTTAATGAAAGTGCATTATTGGGTTGGTCTCCTGCTTTATAAGTTACTGGTATACCTGCTTTTAAACCTAAACCATTCGCAACAGTTGTACTTAACAAACCGTGGTTACTAAAAACTTCTTGCACTGCAGGAAAAATAGATTCATCAAAACCAAAATAGTCTAATACCTCTTTTGAAATTCTATTGTTTTTAAAATCCCAAAATATACCTTCCGATAATGCAGCAATGCTGGTAGTTATTTCACCCGTGAGCCTCATGGCAATAAAATCGCCAGGTAGCATTATTGTATGTATTTGGGAATATACAGCTGGTTCATTTTCTTTTACCCAGGCTAGTTTAGCTGCTGTAAAATTGCCAGGTGAATTTAATAAATGCGATAAGCATTTTTCATGACCAATACTATCAAATGCTTTTTCGCCATAAGATACGGCCCTGCTATCGCACCAAATAATACTATCTCTTAGGACCTTTTTATTTTTATCCACTAATACCAGCCCATGCATTTGATAGGCAATGCCAATGGCTGAAATATCATTAGCATTATAGGAAGGCAGGGCAAGTTTAGCCGCCTGATGTAGTTTTACAATACCTGCTTGAACCTGCTCCCACCACATTAAAGGCGACTGTTCGGCCCAGCCATTTTGGTGGGCAGTAATGGCATTTTCAGTATCTGGATAGGAAACAGTTACAATACATTGCTGTGTACTTGCTTCTACTAAAGAAACCTTAATAAAGGAAGTGCCAATATCAATACCTAGTAAATACATATAGTGTTTGCTTACTATCTAAAACTAAGAAATTGTTGCCTGTTTTTGGCATCTTAATTTATAAATTAGGCATAAAAAAAGGGCCCCTAAATGGGGGCCCTTTTATATATATAAACCTAAGGTTTACTTTCTTTGTAAAGTCAAAGTATTCGCACCGTAGTCGGTAGCACCATACTTTAAGCCAATCTTTAAACCAATATAACCAGTACAAGAGAATACATATCCGTTCGTTCCTGAACTTGGAATATATGCACTTGTTTTTTGGCCATAATCAGCGAAGATTACATTGTTTGTTGCCAATTTAGCTGCACCAGTAGCAGGGTCAACATTGATGATCAAATCGGCTAATTTATCACCGTAAGCTGGATTAGGCCATACTTCAGAGAGATTGATTTGGTTAGCACCTGGACCATCTGTAACTTTTACAACATCCCCAACAGACCAGTCAGCCCAGTCATCTTGGACAACAGTGTATAAGCCAGTCATACCACCTGTAAATGGACAAACCACAAAAGCAGTCCAACGCATACAAGCTTTATAACCAGCTGCAGATTCTAATGCTCCTAAAGTATTAGAAATATCATAAGTTTTGCCATCTTCTGTAACCACTTGATGATAAAAAGTGTAAAACTGACCTGGCTTAAATAAAGCTGCAGTAGTAGTACCGTAAGCCTTAGCTATATCAGCACCTGTAGCTGAAATTGTAGTTGTTCCAGTCATTGGAACTGTTTTTACTAATTTCCATGCTTTTGGATCTGCAGAAGACCCTTTGAACACATACAATTTTACTTCTTTGATTTTTACGCCATTCTCGTAAGGATCAATTTTTACTCCCACTGTTGATGCATCAATAGCAGCAAAGTTTAGATTGGCATTAGTGGTTGAGTTTAAGGTAACATAAGCTCCCTTACCCAAGTTGTTAACGTCAACAAATGGATTATTATTTGCAAGGTCATCTTTTTGACAAGACGAAACCAATGCCGTAAAGGCAATTGCAACTAATATTTTATTGAATATTTTTTTCATTATTGTCAAGTTTATTAATTGATGAAATTATCTGCGTTATTATCCCAAAATACTTTTTCTGATTTAATACCCAAGGCTTTCTGCGCTGGTGCATTTAAGTTTCTGTTCACATATACTGAAGGATAGTAGAATGAGCGGACAAAGAAACCTGGATTGGCAGAGTAAACCGTTGGTTGCATATTCTTAGGATAACCAGTTAAACGGTATGCATTGTATGCTTCCCATCCATTACCCCAAGTAGATAAATAATATTCTTTCACAATAATTGCTAACTTATCATTGTCTGTTGCAGCAGCATCGAAAGAAGCTAAAACAAGATCTATGTAGTTTGTAATTGTTGTAGAAGTAGCAGCATATGTAGCACTTGGAGTTACACCTACAGTTGCAGGGAATCCAGTTACTTTAGCCATATTATTTTCTATTGCAGTTTTTAAACTAGCTCTTGCAGCAGCCATACCACCTGTAATTACACCAGCTGCAGCAGCTTCCGCTAATTTGAAATGCGTGAATTCGGAGTTCCAGATTGGTAAGATACCAGCACCTTTACCACCTACTTCTAAACCAACCTTAGTGTTTTGGTTTTCATCAAATAAACCACCCGCTGGGTAAACACCCCATGTTGTTCTGAAAGAACCGTCTGGAGGAGTACCGCTGTTATCACCATGGTCACGACCCCAGAAACCTGTTCCGATATAACAGAATGGTTGATCATCTGTATAATGCGCTGGTCTTGGGAAAGTAACACATGTTAAAGTGATTTCATTTACGTTAGCACCAGAAGTATTTTGACGATAGAAATAATAACGTTGTCTTGGATCTAAAGTTGTACCCTTAGCGCCAGAAACAGTACCGCCATTTTTTTCTGCCACCACAGCCCACATAAACCAATCTCCCATGTACTCACCTACAGAACCTGCAGCATTGTAGTTGCCAGCATAATCTGGATGACGAGAATCAGGAGAATTTCTGTTTATACCATACTTAAAGTTGAAGTCATTTGTTGCAGTCTTGATTAAATTACCAGAAGTAACCAATGCTTGAATTTTAGCAGCAGCACCTGCATCTACTTTACGCGTTTGCATTAACAATTTAAATTTCATTGTATTAGAAGCAGTAATCCACTTAGCTGCACTATTACCATAGAATAAATCACTTCCTACATTAGCACTTGTTTTACCAAAGTCTACAATGGCGTCATCTAATATGGCAATGGCTGCAGCATATACAGCAGCACCTTTGTCTTGCTTAGGATTAGGATTTTCAATACCTAATTCAGCTTCTGTCCATGGTATATCACCAAAGGCATCTACCATTGTAGCTAGTGCATAAGCTTTAAAAAACTTAGCCATACCAGATGCTCTAAACTTATTTTGTTTTTGAGCCAATGGAATAATGGCATTTGCATTTTTAATAATGGTTGTATAACCTGTGGTCCATAAACCATCAGATGTACCAGGTGAGTATGCATTTGAATAAATAGGGCCAAACATAGTTTGTTGTCTAGTTAATTGGCCTCCTAAATTGGACGCTTCATCAAAAAAACCTGTGAATGATAATTGAACCTGATTCAATAAAAGGTCCACATCGGCAGTATTCACAGAAGGGGCATTTGGATTCTCTAGAAGAGAATCTAATTCCTTGTTACATGCAACCGTAGTTGAAAATAACGCAAGGATTACTATAATTTTAAAATATTTCATATTCTTTACTTTTTACTTAGTTAGTATTAAAAGGTTACTCTTACACTTAGACCCATTCTACGCGCAGAAGGACCAGTGATAAATTCTAAACCCTTACCATTACCTACTCCTAAACTATTTGTTTCAGGATCGAAGTTCATGTACTTAGGGAAGTTAGGTGCATAATACCAAAGGTTGCTACCATTCGCAGTGATAGATAAGCTACCAAATGGTGTTTTGCTTAATAACTTCTCAGGTAATGCATAAGACAAAGACATATCTCTTAATCTTACTACAGTGGCATCAAATATACCTGATTGATCTGGACCAAACACGTTATTGAAATAACCTTGAGTAGCACTGACTTGTTGATTATTTGGTTGGCCATTTGCAGTTACACCAGGTAAGATATATGGTGCTGAACGGTCAAACTCTGTATCTTTTGTAACACCTCTAGCCAATAAAGATCTAGCAGTTGAAGAGTACATATCACCACCACAAGTATAATCCACTTGGAATCTAAATGTTAATGATTTGTATGTTACACTATTAATACCAGATAATCTGTACTTAGGGTTTGGATCACCGATGATACCAATTGTAGTAGAAGCTAAGTAGTCTCCACCAGCACCTACTAATAATTGACCATCAGAATATCTTTGGAATTGATACCCTTTGATGATACCCAAAGGTTGACCGTTGATTGCGAAGTTACCCAATGTAGTATAACCAGCATAAAGGATTTCTTTTAAGTCAGTAGGAATATCAGATACCAATGATTCATTCAATGTATAGTTACCAGTTACTTCCCAAACCCAATCTTTATTTCTGATAATCTTATAGGCAATTTGCGCTTCAATACCCTTGTTAGTTACTTTACCAGCATTGATTTGCTGAGTTGTATAACCAGTTGAAGGATCTAAAGCTCTAAACAAGATTTGATCATTAGAAACTCTTTGGTAAAAAGTGATATCAGTACTCAATCTGCTTTGGAAGAACTTACCTTCAATACCAGTCTCTATCTCTTCCATCAACTCAGGCTTCAAATTTGGATTAGGTAAGAAGTTAGGGATATTGTTAGTATTAATAACCGAACCAGAAGCTGTCAAAAAGTTTCTAGTAGAAATGTCTAATGCAGATCTTGTAGAATAAGGACTAGGGAAGTTAGCTGCGGTAGAATAACCTAAACGAACTTTTAAGTAATTCACATTCTTTTTATTTCTTAAGAAATCAAGCGCTTCCGTTGCAATAAATGAACCACTAATATTTGGGTAGAAAATACTTCTATTAGCAGCTTCTAAAGTTGAAGTCCAGCTATTTCTTCCACCCACTACTAAGTAAGCAAATTGCTTATAAGCTAAAGTTGCGGTAGTAAACGCACCAATTGAAAGACTTCTTGTTTTGAAATCCATGTCAGCACCCGCTTCGTTTACGATATCGTGTGTGATAAAGTTGGTATGATCTAATAAACCAAATACTAATTGATCTTTACTTGTAACACCCATTTGGTTATAGCTTAAATCTCTAGAGTTTAAACCTGCTAATACGTCAAAACTGAAATCATTGTTGATATCCGTTTTATAAGTAGTAGTTAAGGTATGGTCTAAGATAGCATTGTTACCAGTAGATGTTCTTAAGAAACCTTGAGGATAGTAAGTACCCCCTTTGTTTTGAGCATATAATTGGGAGTTAGAATAGTTATCATAACCAAAACGATATTGAACTTTTATTTTTTGGCTCAAATCATAGTTCATAGAAATCTGACCAAAGTTTCTGCTTACTTTATCTCTAGTGAATGAGTTTTTTAAAGTCCAACGTGGGTTTTGGATATCATTACCGTTTCTGTAGTATACATGAGAACCATCAATTGGATTCTCGAATTCTAATCCCATTAAATCTACCGCAGTTGGCGTATACATAACGTCACCATATAAAGATGGGTTAGACGCAGTAGAACCAAATGAAGGAGAAGTTGGAGGAGATGCAACATCTGTTTGAACGTGGTTGAAAGTACCATTCAATGTTAACTTGTTTGATAATTTCATAGTACCACCCATAGAGATATTGTTCTTCATAGAACCGTTACCTTGAACGAAACCTTGATCGTCTGTATAACCATAGTTAATATTATAATTTAAATTTTGTGCAGAACCTGCAAAGTTTACGGAAGTGTTTTTAGAAACACCATCACGGAAAAATCTTCCAACGCTATTATAATATTTATATTCATAACTAGCATTACCTACGTATTGAGGAAATGCAGCATTTAAGGCAGCTCTGCTATAAGGGTGCGTTACCTTCGCTGGAGGATCGGTAAACTTTGCTCCCCAGTTAGAGAAGAATGCTAAACCTAAACTCAAATCAAAACCACCACCATAGGAGGTGTTGTATTCTGGTAAATTAGCAACTTGGTTAACAGCATAAGACTGAGTAACAGTTACTTCATTTTTCTTTCTAGTTTTTTGAGTAGAACCGTTTTTGGTAGTAACCAAGATTACACCATTTCTACCTAACTCACCATATAATGTTGTCGCACTCAAACCTTTTAAGATATCGATTGACTCAACGTTGTTTGGATCAAGATCCAAGAAACGGCTAGGCGTGTTATTACCAAAAGTAAATCCAGCTTGGTTATTCGTACCACCATCAAAAGGAACACCATCTACAACCCATAATGGTTGAGAGTTACCAGAGATTGTACTAACCGCACGAATTATTATGTTGGTACCAGAACCAGATAAACCACTAGATGGACCAATGTTTACCCCTGGTGCTTTACCGTTTAATAAACGAGCAATATCAATTTCAGGTTTTTGTTCTAAATCTTTTTTACTAATTGAAGAAACAGCATAACCTAATGCTTTCTTTTCTTTTTTAATACCTAAGGCTGTAACAACCACCTCACTTAAATCTTCTTTTAAAGATTTTAAAGTAAAATTAGTTACTCCTTGTGATGCAGCTTCTTTTTTCTCAAAGCCTACACTTGAAACTTGCAATACAGCACCAGATTTTACACTGATTCTGTAATTACCATTTGCATCAGTTAGTGTTCTGTTTTTTGATACACTTTTCTCAGAAACCACAGCACCTTCTACTGGAGTACCATTTTCATCGGATACTTTACCAGTGACAGTTGTGTTTTGAGCGATCGCCGCTTGGATGGAGAAAAACGCAAAAAACAAGCACCATAATAGTTTTTTTCTCATGTTGTTGTTTATTATTTAAAAAATCTTATCTAAATGCAATTTATGTTAAAAAATTTAACAATTTAACTATTTAATAACACTAATTATGTAACTGAGGGGAAATTTGGCGTTTTTGAACTAATATACAAATTTAAAACATATATAATATATTAATTACTAATATTTTATAAATAAATTTATAGACTTTGTTCCATTACAATAAAAAACTAAAATTTTTTTAATTAAGCCCATATTTAACAGCCTGAGGAGTCGAAATGGTTATTTCTTGTTAATAACCGATTGAATATAGGTTTCTAGTTCGTCTATTTCTTTGTCTGAAATAGTCTTAAAGGCTGGCATATTCCCCTTGCCATTGGAGATTAAATTTCTGAAACTAGATTTATCGTTTAAATAGTTGGATTTAATCAAAGAAGGATTTCTATTTCCATCCCCATTTAGATTGCTTTGATGACAATTGGTGCAGTAGGTCTGGTAAATTTGCTCGCCAATTTTACTATATTTTATTTCAATGATATCCTTTATGGGATCTGGTGTTTTAATATTATTGGCAGTATTTTTTCTTATTTCCATTTTAGCTAATGCAGCTAGGGTAAATTTTGATTTATCTTCTTTGTATAATATTCTCCAAATTTTTCCTTGCTTAGAATCATTCACATATAATGATCCATCAGGTCCTTGCGCAAGTCCCATGGGTCTGTATTTTGCATCACTTACATTTACAATTGTTTCAACGCCAGCAAATCCATCTGCGAAAACTTCCCATTCACCTTTTGGTTTTCCATTTTCAAAAGGTACAAAAGCGACTATATAACCAGCTTGAGGATAGGGACCTCTATTTGTAGATCCGTGAAAAGCAATAAAGGCGCCGTTTTTATATCTATCTGGAAATTGGTTACCCGTATAAAATAATAAATCATTCGGTGCCCAATGCGCAGGGAATGCAGCTAGTGGATTTGTATACGATGGATCAATTGCTAATTTTTTTCCATCCCCACCATATTCAGGCGCTTGTAGTTTTTGTTTTTTGAAAAGATCATAATAGGAATAAGGCCATCCATAATTACTACTTTCTTTTATTTCAAAAAATTCCTCTGCTGGTGTAACTGCATTTTCCCATGCTGAATAAAATTGCGGCCATAATAAATGTAAATCATCTCTACCATGTTGTATCGCAAATAATGCATTGGTTTGTTTATTCCAATCCATGGCAACAATACTTCTAAGGCCAGTTCCTACTTGCGTTCCATCCTTCTGTGTTTGATTGATTGCGTTAGCCTTAAATTTCCAAATACCTGCATGATTGATTAATTCAGGACAAGGATTTTGGCCAGCTTTTTGTATTGAATTTCCAGCAGTGCTTATATAACTTGCGCATGCATTTGAAGGAGCGCTATAAGGTACATACAAATTACCTGCATTATCAAAGGTCAATGGTTTAGCAATATGCCATTGTGCATTTTCATCAATCAAAACAATTTCTTGTTTTGAAGTAGGCACTAATTTGTCGTCTAATTTTTGTCTGTATACTACTTGCTCAGTGCTATAATATAAATAGCCATTATGTATACGCATACCCGTTGCAAAAATGCCATCATTTAAATAACTACCAAAGGGTTGAATAATATCTGCTTTACCATCACCATTCTCATCTCTTAACGCTACCGTTCCGGGAGCATCTGAAGTGATTTTTAATTTTACATAAATATCGCCATTCTCTTTTACCGCTAAATGTCTGGAAGGGCCAATGCTATCAATTACAACCACTACGCCAAAACCCTCGGGAACATACAAGCCGCCATTATCTTTCTCAAAAATAATATTTTCTTTTTTTGAAGCACATCCTATAAAAAGCATAGATGCACATAAAATGATTATTTTATTTTTTATAATTGTTTTCATTATTTGTCTTTGACACATCTAACTGCTAATCCATTTCTATTGCCATAAGCATCTTTGAAAACCATGGGGCTAGCATATAATATAAATCTGTACCAAGATTTTGAAGTATCTATTGCAGTGGATGACCACCATCCACCTCCCTGACCTTTGTAACCAAACGCGCCTAACCCATTTCTTAAACCACCTGCCAATGCCTCAAAACCACTTGCGTTAGATCCATTACCAGAACTATCTTTATTGTTTTCCCAACCATAAGTATATTTTAATGCTTCTCCTGCTTTTTGATCTCCCCCCATTTCTAATACCAATAAGCCCCATTCAACATCGCTTGGAATATGCCAACCTTTTGGAGCTAATCCTCTTGGATCATTTACGGCATACCAGTTATATAACTTTCCAAATTGCGCACCTTCCCCCATGTCATTATTATAGTAACACCAGGCTGCTTTTCTAGCAGTTCCGTATGCCACCCATTCATCTTTGGTTTTAGATTCTGGAATCGTATCGCCATTTTTAAATGTAACCACATCTAAATTTTTAATCATCCAACTATTTTCTCCAATTTTAACAGCATCAAAATCGGGTTCTTGTTTACATGCACTCAATAGTATTAAAAGGGAAGCTAAAAAGCTTATATATAATTTCATTTAAATAAATTTATGCGCTTATTTTAAAGCTGGGTCGTTCTCTTTTTTAAGAAAATCGGCGGCTGAAAGTGAGCTCGATTCCCAATTTAAAAGTGCCTCATTCGGTACTTTTTCAATAGGCGTATGCCAGGAGCTTGATGTTTCATTATAGGCTAAATTGGACTGGGCACTATAGCAAGAAATAATGGACCATCTTGGGCTATTGGATAAGTTGGCTTCAGAGCGGTGTAGTATATTACTATGAAAGAAAAGAGCATCCCCTGGTTCAATTTCAACGTAAACTAATTCCATAGTTTTCAATGCATTGTCTACCATGGTTTGGTCTGCACCCACTTGTTCTCCTGCAAAACCATGGTTCACCCTTCCCAATTTATGAGAACCTTTTATAACCTGAATACAGCCATTTTCTTTATTGGCTTGGGTAAGTGCTATCATTACACTTACCAGCTGGTCGGGAAACATAAACTGGTTTTTATACCAGTAACCATAATCTTGATGCCATTCCCAAGCACCACCAACTTTAGGTTCTTTTTGCATGAGCTTAGAATGAAAATGACAGACAGGGGCATCGCTGTCCATTAATTTAGCCACTGAATCCACCATTTTTTCACTTCTCGTTAAATAACCAAACACATCATTACCTGGCGTAAACCATAAAGAAAGTCTGGTTTTTTTCCCTGTTTGATCGTTTAAGTCCAAGGCGTTTTTCTCCATAGCCTTATCCTGCAAAGCAGTGGAATACATTTTATCTACTTCTTGTGTAGAACAAAAGTTTTTAACAATGATATAGCCATCTCTGTGGTAGGCTGCAATTTGTTGAGGATTTAGTAATGAAGACATATGGTAAATATATAAAATGATTATTAAAAAACTAACTCTAATGAAGTAGTTGAATAAAGATTATGAATGAAAAAAGTTTTGATTTCTAAATATACAAAAACTTTATAAAGGAAATAGTGACAAGACCCATTTTTTATTTAAATTGAGGAGTGAAAAATTCATAAAAAAAGAGAAATGAAAATAACGAAAGAAGCAGTTGAGCTTGCAGCAAAAACCATTGAACCATATATTCACCGCACACCTGTACTTACTAGTAAAAGTATTAACGAATTAACAGGCATTGATTTTTATTTTAAATGCGAGAACTTTCAAAAAATTGGGGCCTTTAAAATTAGAGGTGGCATGAACGCCAGTTTAAGTTTAAGTCCTGCTCAATTAAAAAATGGAATTGCTACACATTCTTCAGGCAATCACGCACAGGCCTTGGCCTACGCCGCGAAAACTTTAGGCATTCAAGCATACATAGTAATGCCAAAATCATCGCCTCAAGTAAAAATAGATGCCGTGAGAGGTTATGGTGCCAATGTTATTATATGCGAATCCAACCAAGCAGCCAGAGAAGCAGCCTTAGAAAAAATAGTTGCAGAAACAGGCGCTGAATTTATACATCCTTATGATGATTATAGAGTTATTACTGGACAAGCTACTTGTGTAAAAGAATTAATAGAAGAAGTACCCGACCTTGAAATTGTTATTACACCAGTAGGTGGGGGTGGTTTACTTTCAGGCACTTGTTTAGGTGCGCAATTTTTTAAACCAAGTTTAAAAGTATATGGCGGAGAACCAGAAGGAGCAGCAGATGCAGTGCTAAGTATTCAATCAGGGAAAGTTGAAAAAGCCCCTTTTATAAATACCATTGCCGATGGATTATTAACCACACTCAGTGAACAAACCTTGGCTATTATTAAAGAACATGTAACAGACATACTCTTAGTTTCTGAAGAAGAAATTATTGCAGCGCTTAGATTAATTTATGAGAGAATGAAAATTATAGTAGAGCCAAGCTGCGTGGTTTCTTTTGCAGCAGCTATGCGTAATGCTCATTTATTCAAAGGAAAAAAAGTAGGTATTATTTTAACGGGAGGTAATGTTGATCTTACCAAATTTGGCAGTTGGTTTCCCCCAAAAAATGATTCGTTAAGTTAGCTTACGAAATAATGCTTATTCTAAATGTTTGATAAGCTCGGTCTTGCTCCATTTTTTAGTGTCTACTATCCAAGCACCTGTATGCTCTGAAATATTCATAAGAATATCCCAGGCCTGTGCCATTAAACTTTTTTTAATGGCTGTGTTTTTAAAACTTTTATCTAATTCAATCTTGCCCACCATTTCTCCATTCAATAAGTAGGCAGTTTGATTAAATATCTTGCCCACTACTTTATTGTTTTTACCAAAAAAACAATCACCAATTAATATACCAACTACCTTTTCTTGCGCCACATCTAATATCATCATATTTTGAATATAAGCAACCGTTTCTTTGTTTTGATTTTGGATTAAATACATAATGTGTAAATGATTGGTTTAAATAAAGTATTAAGCTACTTGATTATATGAAATTTTTTGCATTAATAAATTCACAATCTCTTCTGTTGAATGGGTTAATGTAAATTGAGTTTTGTTTTCAGCCTGCACCCATTCAGTAAATACTTGATTAAAGTTTTTATCTATTTTTTTAATAACAGTAACACCTAATTTTTGCATCGCAGCTCCATTACACTCTTGTTCAAAATGATTTAAAATAGGAATGCTTAATAGTTTCTTTTTCAAATACAAGGCCTCTGCTGGTGTTTCAAAACCACCCGCTGTTATAATACCGTGACATTGTATTAAACTATTAGTGAATGTTTTATTATCAATAGGAAGTAGTGTTAAATTTTTATATTCCGTTACTTGTGTAACTTCTTTTGTAAAAACTTCAAAATTAAATTTTGACTGTGTCAATAAATAAGGGCTTAAAAAAGCAATTGAATACTGAGGTAAATAAACAGTGATATGCCCATTGTCTATAGGGAAAGCATTAATGATTTCGTCTTTGATAATAGGATTGTAAATATTTTTATCATAAGATTCAAAATGTAAGCCCAAGTAATCTGTACTTTTTACAAATTTATTCAAGACCCAATTACCTAAAGGATTAAAGTTCGATGCTCTGGGTGTTAACTTGCTTTGAAAACTTGCTTGGTGTCCAAATTGAATGCTTTTTTTCTTCTTCAAGGTACAAGCCAAAGAGGTAATGAATTCAAAGTCATTAATAATGACATCGTAATTTTCAATGGGTAAGGCCTTGGCTTCTTTATATATATTAAAACCTAGTGATTTTGAAATTTTACCATAATCCATTCCGCCCGTATTTTTATAATGCAGGCTAATGCCATTACTTTTATATTTTATAGGAAGTGGTGTTTGTAACTGCGCATTGGAACCACTCAGAAAAAAATCAACTTCTCCATGTTTTTGTAAATAGGGATACAATTGTTCCGCCCTACTAATATGACCATTGCCTGTTCCCTGTATTGCGTAAAATATTTTCATGAATGAACTTAATTACATGGACACTTGAAATGCCACTTCCTTGGTCATTACACTTAACTCTTCTCTTAAATTGATAATTTTATTTTTCTTGATTCCCTTTTCTTCTTCAAATTGTTTAGGGTCATAATGATATAAGGTCCAAGCATTATCATAATATTCTAAGGAAGTTAAATTCTCTATCCAATCGCCACTGTTCAAATAGGTAACGCTACCTTTATCAGTAGTCACTACACGCTGTTGTGGCTGATGAATATGACCACAAATAACATATTGATAGTTATTTTCAATGGCTAATTCTGCTGCTGTTTGTTCAAAATTATTAATCCAAGAAACTGCTTTTTTTACCCCATTTTTTACACTTTTACTCAAGCTCATTTTTTCCTTCCCCATTAATTTTAAACTCCAGTTCACCAAACTATTAATAAGTATAAGTAAATCATAACCATAGCCGCCCAATTTTGCTATTATTTTGGCGCCGCCTTTAGTAGTTCTGTCAAATACATCCCCATGAAATACCCAATTCTTTTCGCCATTAATTTCAAAAACAATCTTATCGGTTAATTGAATATTGCCCATCTCAAAGTCGGCATATTTACGCAAGGCTTCATCATGGTTGCCTGTAATGTAAATAACCTTGGTATCCTTACTGGCCATGCTAAATATTTGCTTAATCACCGCCATATGGCTTGCTGGGAAATAGCGCTTGTTAAACTGCCAAATGTCTATTATGTCTCCGTTTAGAATGAGTGTCTTTGGCTTAACACTTTTTAGATAATTTAATAATTCTTTCGCCTGACAACCAAATGTGCCTAAATGCAAGTCGCTGATAATGCAAATCTCCATTGGCCTTTTGTCCATGGGTAGTAGTTTATGTAAAAAACGACTATTCCTATAAATTCAATATGTCGGCATTATTAACTTAGTATTACCAAATTGTAACCAGAATGTTACTAAACAGATCTTTGCTAATTTTATAGCTTAATTTTACATTGAAACTACGATACCGATGAAGAACAATTATATTCCTAGAGACATTAGCTGGCTTAGCTTTAATGCCCGTGTTTTACAAGAAGCCAACGATCCAAGCGTTACCTTAAAAGACAGAATTCGTTTTTTAGGCATTTTCTCCAATAATTTAGATGAGTTTTTCCGAGTGCGTGTGGCTACCCTTAAAAGAATGGTGGAATTAATTGACAAAAAGAAATCACTGAATATTGATATTTTAGAATCGCCTAATTTAATATTAGACGAAATTCAAAAAGTAGTACTGAAGCAACAAAGTGAGTTCAATCGTATTTGGAATAATATCAACAAAGAATTAATTAAAAGAAAGGTTGTTATCATTAATGATAAAAAATTAAATCTTAGTCAAAAAATATTTGTACGCAACTACTTCGACGATGTAGTGCGTCCTTATATTATTCCTTTGATGATTGAAAATTTACCTGAGCTCCCTTATTTACGTGATAAGAGTTTGTACTTAGCTATTGTCATGAGAAATAAGCAAAACGCTTACCATGAAAAATTTGCTTTAATTGAAATACCTTCTAAGTCCATTGGTCGTTTTGTGATTCTACCTTCTTCAAAGGGCACCAATGCCATTATATTATTAGAAGATATTATTAAGTTTAACTTACCCATTATATTTTCGCATTTTAAATTTAATCATTTCGACGCCCATGTATTTAAAATTACCAAGGATGCTGAAATTGATTTAGACCAAGAAGTAGGATTAAATTTTGTAGAAAAAATTTCTAAGGGTGTAAAAAATAGAAGAAAAGGAAAGCCAGTTCGTTTTGTATACGACAAAGAAATGAACGCCGAACTATTAGACTACTTAATACAAAAATTACAACTTACGCGTAAAAGCAGTATTATTCCAGGAGGGCATATTCACAACTTCCGTCACTTCATGGACTTCCCAGATGTACTTGTAGAAAAACAAGAAAGACCTAAACCCTTTCCACATCCTGCCTTTAGAAATAAAACGCAAGTATCTGAAGTGATTTTGAAAAAAGATGTGATGCTTCATTTCCCTTATCACAATTACGACCCTGTAATTGATATGTTAAGAGAAGCTGCTATGGACGACGATGTTATCTCCATAAAAATAACCGCTTACCGTTTAGCTAGTAATTCTAAAGTTATTAATGCCCTTATTAATGCCGCTAGAAATGGTAAAGAAGTGACTGTATTTTTAGAATTAAAGGCAAGATTTGATGAAGAAGCGAATTTAGAATGGAAAACCTTGATGGAGGAAGAAGGCGTTAAAGTGTTAGTGGGTATACCTAATGTGAAAGTGCATGCTAAAATATGTATTATTCAAAAAAGGGTTCAAAATAAACTAGTGCAATACGGTTTTATTAGCACAGGTAACTTAAATGAAAAAACGGCAAGGGTTTATGCCGATCATTGTTTATTAACAGCCAATAAGGCCTTATTAATGGAGGTGAATAAAGTATTTACTTATTTATCTAATTGGCAATTAGGGGACAAGCCTATTGAAAAAACAAAGCACTTATTAATTTCTCCTATTAGTATGCGTAATAGTATTATGCAATTAATTAATGAAGAAATAAAATTTGCTAAACAAGGGTATCCTTCTCAAATTACAGTTAAACTTAATTCATTAAGCGATCAAATTTTACTAGACCAATTGCATAAAGCCATTAAAGCTGGTGTGAAAGTGAACTTAATTATTAGAGGTATACTTACCCTAAAAGAAGGTATGGAGAAATCAAAAAATCCTATTAATGCCATTAGCATTGTGGATCAATACCTAGAACATGCGCGTGTAATGATATTTCATAATAAGGGAAAAGAAAAAGTATTTATATCAAGCGCCGATTGGATGGTAAGAAATTTAGACCACCGCATTGAAGTAGCCGTTCCTATTTTAGATGTAAAAATAAAAAAGGAATTAATTGATATAATAAATATTCAATTAAAAGATAATCAAAAAGCAAGGATTTTAGATTCAGATTTAAACAATAATTATGTACCTTCCCTTAGAATGAAAAAGGTGAAATCTCAGGTAGAAACCCACCATTACTTAATAGGAAAAAAATAGAACAAAATTGATACTCGCAGCTATAGATATTGGAAGTAACGCAGCAAGATTACTTATTTGTGAAGTCATAAAAAAAGGAAAAGAAGTCACTTTTAATAAATTAAACCTATTAAGAATTCCGGTTAGATTAGGTTTTGATGTTTTTGAAAAAGGGAGCATTGGCGGGCAGAAGAGAAGAATGCTTATTAACACTATTAAGTCTTTTAATAATTTAATGAAGGTTTACGAGGTGGATCATTATATGGCTTGTGCTACAAGTGCTATGCGTGATGCAGAAAACGCCAAAGAAATTATCAAAGAAATAAAGTCGGAAACAAGTATTGAAATTGAAGTTATTACTGGAGAATTAGAAGCGGAAATTATTTACGAAAACCATATTGCCGAATTTTTAGATAATAATAAAAGTTATTTATATGCAGATGTAGGCGGCGGTAGTACCGAACTTACTTTATACCATAAAGGAAAAGTAATTATTCAAAAGTCATTTAATATTGGAACCGTTCGTTTATTAACTAATAAAGTAAAGGACAGTACTTGGGAGGATATGAAAGAAACCCTTAAGGACTTGTCTAAAAAATACGATGATATCATAGGTATTGGTTCGGGCGGTAATATCAATAAAGTATATGCAATTGCAGGCGCCAAGCCAAGTAAATCATTGACATACGATGAAATCAAGGACATTTATAAGCAAATGGAGCCTTTAACTGTGGAAGAAAGAATGAAACAGTATACTATTAAAGAAGATAGGGCCGAGGTTATTGTGCCCGCCTTGAAAATATATAATGCCATTTGCAAATGGAGCAATATCAATGAAATGCATGTGCCTAAAATAGGCTTGGCCGACGGACTCATTCATCATTTATATGATATGGTGGAGGATTAATTGTAGTATATTTAATTAACCTAAATATACATTGCATGAAAAAGTCCTTTTTCCTACTAATCGCGTTTGTTCCTTTTTTAGCCTTTGCGCAAACAATCGATTCTGCTTGGTTTGTCAATAACTATACCAAAACAGAAATTATGGTGCCCATGCGTGATGGTACTAAATTATTTACCACCATTTATGCCCCAAAGGATAATACAGAGAAGCATCCTATTTTATTAGAGAGAACGCCTTATTCATGTGCACCCTATGGTGAAAATATTTTTAGATCTTATTGGAATTCACCTAGAAAATACTTTTTAAAAGAAAACTATATTCTTATTATGCAGGATGTACGTGGTCGTTGGATGAGTGAAGGAAGCTTTGAAGATATTAGACCATATATCCCTAATAAAAAATCAGGCCAAATAGATGAAGCGACCGACACTTACGATGCCATTGACTGGATGGTGAAAAATGTAAAAAATAATAATGGCAATGTGGGGGTCTTTGGTATATCTTATCCTGGCTTCTATGCTACGCAAGCATCACTAAGTAATCACCCAGCTTTAAAAGCAGTAAGCCCACAAGCGCCCGTAACAGAATGGTTTATTGGAGACGACTTTCACCACAATGGTGCCTTTATGCTTGCCGATGGTTTTGCTTTTTATGCAGGTTTTGGAAAGCCAAGACCTAAGCCTACCACTGTTGGACCCACAGGATTTAATTTCACCAACCCCGATAACTTCGATTTTTATTTACAAACAGGCGCCATCACAAATTTTACAAAATTGATGGGCGACAGTATTCAGTTCTGGAAAGATTTAATGGCACATCCTAATTATGATGAATTTTGGCAAATAAGAAATGCAAGAAAACATGTAGAAGACATTAACCCCAATATTGCCACATTAGTGGTGGGTGGTTTATATGATGCAGAAGATTGTTTTGGTGCATGGAATTTATATAAAGCCATTGAAGGCAAAGCGAAGAATAATAATAAACTAGTAATGGGTCCTTGGTACCATGGACAATGGGCAAGCAATGACGGTACTCATTTAGGCAATGTACAATGGGGTTCAAATACCAGCGAATGGTATGGTCAAAATATAGAACTGCCCTTCTTTAATTATTATTTAAAAAATAAAGGAAGCATTGATCAAATTAAAGAAGCCAATATCTTTTTCTCAGGAAGCAATGAATGGAGGCAATTACCAAGCTGGCCAGTGGCTGATATGAAAATGCAATCTTATTTATTAAGTAGTAATGGAAATTTAAAAGCAGGCGACAAAGCCAATACTGTAAATAGTTATGAAGAGTATGTGAGTGATCCTGCTAAACCCGTTCCTTATATTTCTGATAACTATATGATGAAAAGCAAGCCTGCCAGACATTACAGAGAATACATGGATGATGATCAAAAGTTCACTTCAAGAAGAACCGATGTATTGGTATATAAAACACCTGTACTAACTGAGGACCTTACCTTGGGTGGACCAGTAGTGGCCGACTTAATGGTGGCCATGTCTGGCACCGATGCCGATTTTGTAGTGAAGTTAATTGACGTGTACCCAGATAATTTTGAATACCAAACCAATAAGAAGGATTATTTAATGAGTGGATACCAACAACTAGTTAGAGGAGAAATAATGAGAGGTAAGTATAGAAATAGTTTTGAAAAGCCAGAAGCCTTTGTGCCTAATAAACCAACTGCGGTTAAGTTTACTTTACCAGATATTGCACATACATTCAAAAAAGGTCATCGCATGATGATTCAAATACAAAGTAGCTGGTTCCCGCTAGCAGATAGAAACCCACAACAGTTTATGAACATTTACGAAGCCAAGGATAGCGACTTTAAAAAAGCAACTATTCGTATTTATCATGATGCCTCTGTAATTCAATTACCAGTGTTAAAAAATTAAACCCGTAAATAAAAAAGCCTTCTTCTATTGCAGAGGAAGGCTTTTTTATTTTTTTAATTGAGTATAATTTTTTTAAGATCGGCTGTAAGGTTTTCAAATTCATCTGTGGCATTATTACAAAGAATAATAAGCGTGGCTCTATTTTCTAAAAAGCGTATAATAATGGTTTTGTAACCTGGGTTGTCTCCATTATGCCAAACAATATTTTCTTGGGGTCTTAACTCCCATCCAAAACCATAATTAGATATTTTCCCATTACTTAGTTTCATGGGCTTGAAAGCTTCTGCTAAAGCGCTAGGTTGTATTAATTGATTGGTATATAAAGCCTGATCCCATTTTAATAAATCTTCTACTGTAGAGCTAATTCTTCCAGGTCCTTTTCTATTGCCTAACCAAATTGTATAATTAGAGGAAGGGAAAGAGTCGGCTCTTATATAGGCATTTCTTTCTGGCACAAAAACATGGCCTAATGCAAAATTAGCAATAGCTGCTTTCTCTTCTAAGGTTCTTATTCCCGTACTTTTCATTTTTAATTTCTTAAAAATTTCTGTGGTGCAAAATTCAATAAAATCACGGTCACTTATTTTTTCTGTAATACTTGCTAGTATAACAAAGCCGGTATTACTATATAAATATTGCGAACCTGGTTCAAATAACGAAGGGGGTGCATACTTGTTTAAATAAGCAATGATATCTGTGTTATTAGCCACCTTCGATTTATCCCAATGCTCATCCATGATTGCTTGATAATCGGGAAGGCCACTGGTATGAGTGAGTAACTGTCGAATGGTAATGTTCTTATAGGGAATGTCAATGTATTTCTCTATTAATTCATCATACTGCAATAACCCTTTTTCATGCAGCATCATAATGGTCATGGCCGTAAACTGTTTGCTTACAGAAGCTAGTTCAAATAGAGTAGAACTTTCTAATGGGGTTTGATTTACATATTCAATATAGCCATTGGCCTTTTCATATTTTATTTTTCCTTTTTCTGCTATAAGCACTACCCCACTAAATTTATTCTTTGCTACTAAATTATTAATGGTAGCCTCTACTTTAGCATAATCAATTTTTTGGCCCAATGCATTGAACTGCGTTGCTAATAGCAATAGGAAAGCAGCAGAAAATATTTGGAGAAACTTTTTCATACAATATGAATATTAATTATAAAATAAAATAGGTTTTGAATACCTAACAAATTAAACTTTTTCATTCAAAATATGCTTAATTATGGCTAATTTTAAAAAATGACTATTGCCTTATTTCTTATTTTATTAATTATAGGTGCCGTCGTAGGCTATTATTCAGGACTCATTGGCACAGGAGGTAATATAATTCTCATTCCTGTTTTTGATATTCTATTTCATTATTTAAAAATTCCTGAAACAGAGGTTGTAAAATTTATGATTGCGCATTCATTTTTTATTACGGCCTTCACAGGACTAAGTGTTAGCTACAAACAATTTAAAGTTAAAAACTTGCATGTAAAAGAAGTCTTGTTTATAAGTGTAGCTGGAATGATTACCGCTTTTTTTCTGACTGAATTTATTAAAAATGGTAACTGGTATCATAAATCTGATTTCGACTTGGTGTTTTTTACTTTACTATTAATACTCGCTATAAGAATGTTGTTTTTTAAACAACCACCACCACCTGTATCAGATAACAATTTAAACAAACCTTATTTTCCCATCATTGGAATAGTGGCTGGACTTATTTCTTCTTTATCAGGGCTTGGTGGAGGCATTATTGTAATACCTATTTTAACTGATATACTTAAAACGCCTTTAAAAAAAGCAAGTTCTATTTCTATTGGTGTAGTGGCCATGCTCGCACTGCCAATTAGTATAAGTTATTTGAGTATTGACGCGAGGTCAGCCATGAATCATGTCTTACCTATGCAAGTAGGTTATATTTCTATGTTTATTGCAGCGCCTGTATTAATAGGTGTATTCTCTACCACGGGTTGGGGTGTGCGTACTGCTCAAAAAACCGATCCCAATAAATTAAGGCTTATACTAGGTATAGTAGTTATTATTCTTTGTGCTAAAATGGTCTATGGGTTTATTGCTAATAGTTATACTTAAGTACAGAAATTTTACGCATCTAATTTCAGCAGTCTAAAAAAATCGTTTTCATTGAATTCAATTACCTCACCTGGTTGCATGGAACCTATTTGTATATCTTCAATACTTGTTCTAATAAGTCGAATACATTTATGATGTACCGCGGCCACCATTTTTCGCACCTGATGAAACCTACCTTCCGTTAATATTATTTCCAACCAAGAATTTTCTGCGTTTTTATGCAAGGGTTTTTCTACTGCAGCCAAATTTTTAGGGGTATCAAGAAGTTTAACCTTGCAAGGAGTAGTTTTAAATATTTGTCCATCCGTTGCGCTAATTTCAATGCCGCTTGCTAATTTATCAATAGTATCGGGACTCACTACATTTTTTACTTGTACTAAGTAGGTTCTATTATGTGGCACAGGACCTTGAAATAAAAGCTTGGTAATTTTTTTATTGGTAGTAAGTAATAAAAGCCCTTCTGAGTTTTGGTCAAGCCTTCCAATTGCATGTGTGCCTGCAGGGAAACTAAAGTTTAATTGATGCAATAAATTAACCTGATGTGTACTTACAAATTGAGAAACCATATTCACTGGCTTATACACTATAAAATATCGATGGGCTTGCATAGCAGCAAATTACTTAATATTGCATATGCAACAAGCTTCGAACGACCCTTTACATGGAAAAACCCTAGAATATATAGTCACTGAACTAGTGAAGTATTTCGGCTGGGAGGACCTTGGACAGCATATCCCCATCAATTGCTTTAATAGTAATCCCAGTATTCAATCTAGTTTAAAGTTTTTACGTAAAACGCCTTGGGCACGCACCAAGGTAGAGCAATTATATATTAGAACACTTCTCCCAGGTTCATAAATATTCCCTTCGAACCACCTTGCCCAATACCATAATCAATAGCAACATTGGTATTGGAATGCTTACTTAGTTTAATACGAATGCCTGCACCATAACCAGGTAAAAAATTATTTAAAGCTTTGCCTTGCATTTCAGAAACAGATTGCATATTAGCAAATACAACGCCTCCTAAAAATCCATTCTCTGTAATACCAAAACGATATTCAGATTCTGCAAACACAAATTTATCTCCTCTAAACCTTCCTAGTATATACCCTCTTCCAGTATTATTATAAGTATCTGCAGCGGTAGAGGGTAAATCTAAATAAGGTTGTTTGCCCTTAATGGTAAAAACATTATAAGACCAAAAAGCTAAAATATTTTTACTACCCATTGGAAAAGGAATATACTTTCTATAATCTAATAAAATAGACTGCCAGTTTTGATCGCTGCCTAAAATTTTAAGATTATTTCTATACACTAAATTAAAATAACTACTATTAGGGGCCGGGTTTGAAACTTGTTTTCTAGTATCGTATAATAAATTAAGTAGTACACCAATAGATGTAGACTGCTTTGTAAAACCATATTCAGTAAAGCCCACTATTGGCTTATTAAAGGTAGTGGTATCCGATATGTTCCAACGGTAGTCGATGTTTAAGCCAGGTCCAAAATATAAATTAGGTGCAATTCTTTTAACAATAGATTGATGTAATTTAATATAAGAGTAATCTAAATTGTCAAATAATTCCAAATCACTGCTACTTCCCAAACCAAAATCCTTTTGAGGAAATTTTAAATAGGCCCAGTTGGTATTAATATTATACTCGTTACTCTTTAACCAAACATTAGACACCAATTGAGCAATGACTTGTTTTTTTTGAGTATACTTTAATTCAGAAGAAACAAAGGAATGGTTGTCGGTCATTTTCTTGACAGGTAAAATAAAATTCGCATTCAATGAGCTAGCAAAACCAGTCGCTAAATTATATTCCACTGCAGGAATAAATGTAAACAGGGTTTTATTTTGTTTTGTGTCTTGACTGCGTAGCTTATTTACTTTAAAAACACGGTATAAACCATCCACAAAATCAACCATGGAGTCTAAACCTGGTTGTTTATACAAACCCAAAGTGAAAATATTTTTTTGATGCGTTGACTGGTGGCCTATTGTACTATCCTGCGCATTTAATGCTATACTACCCAATAAAGAAAGCAAAATTATTATGCTAATAAGACTCCATTTCATATGCTAATAAGTTGCTTCTAATATAATTAATTTGAATGTCGCAAAGGTAACTCAAATGCTTGTTAATTATTGCTTTCATTCGTTAATTAGTTGCCCATAGGCTTCTGTTTCAAACACTTACCTGCTTAAACCATTCAACCGCCTATGTAAAGGGTAAGCAAATTGTATAAAAATTCAAAATATTATGAATAGATTTACGATAGAGAATTCATCCACACTTAAAACCACAAAATCATGAGTAATAATCGTAGAAATTTTATTAAAAACATTGGAGGCTCAATGGCACTATTGGCTGTGGGCAATGCTGCTAGTGCAAGTACGAATACAAGTGCAGCTTCAATTCTACATTCAAAAATTAAGGTAAGCGCCAACGATAAAATTAGAATTGGCTTGATAGGTTCTGGTATTATTGGACATTTTGATACCAAGACTGCTTTACAAATACCCGGTGTTGAACTTGTAGCAGTTTGTGACTTATACAAAGGTCGTTTAGAAGGTGCTAAAGAAACCTGGGGCAATCAAATTTTCACCACCCAAGATTATAGAGAATTATTAGCACGCAAAGATGTAGATGCGGTTTTAATTTGCACACCGGATCATTGGCATCAAAAAATATCAATAGATGCGATGCGTGCAGGCAAACATGTGTATTGCGAAAAACCAATGATACAGAAAATTGAACAAGGTTGGGGTGTAATTAATGCACAAAAAGAAACAGGTAAAGTATTTCAAGTAGGAAGCCAGATGGCAAGTTCAGTGGGTATATTAGAAGCAAAAAGGGTATTAGCCACTGGTGCTATTGGTGAATTAACGATGGTAGAATCTTTTTGTGATCGCTCCGATGCAAGAGGTGCTTGGAACTATTCTATACCAACAGATGCCTCTGCTGAAACAATTGACTTTGATACTTTCTTAGGGGCTGCTCCTAAAGTGCCTTTTGAAGCAAAGCGCTTTTTTAGATGGCGTAATTATGGTGCTTATGGAACTGGTGCTGCTGGAGATTTAATTGTGCATTTATTAACGGGTATACATACCGTAACGGGTGCAGTAGGTCCTGAAAAAATTATGAGTATCGCTGATTTAAAATTATGGAAAGATGGTAGAGACTCTTTTGATATTATAAATGCAGTGATGAATTATAAAACCACTGAGAAACATAATGCATTTCATGTGGTGACAAGAGTGAATTTAACTGATGGAGAAGGCAAGGGCCCTTTTGGCATTAAATTAATTGGAACCGAGGGCGTGATAGAATCCTTTGGTAATGACCTAGTGGTGAAAACCTTGAAAAGACGCGCTGTACCTGGTTATGGCGGTTACGATTCTTTTGATAGCTTCTCTAATAAACAAAAAGAAGAATTTAAAAAATGGTACCAGTCGGAGTATGGTAATGAAACAGAGGGTGGTTACGATATAGGAAAAGAAACTAAATTTGAAGCCCCTGCTAATTACGATGATAGACTAGACCACATGATTGTATTTTTTAACGCTATAAGAACAGGTAGCAAAATTTACGAAGACGCTTCATTTGGTTTAAGAGCCGCAGCTCCTGCCATTGCTTGTAATTTAAGTGCACAACAAAACAAACCTATTTTGTGGGATCCGATTGGAATGAGAATAGTGTAGTTATTTTTTATCTTCTAATGCGTATTTAACGAAGGCGAATTTTTTACCATCGGGCGACCATGAAGGAACGTTGATAGTACCCTGACCTCCAAAGAATGGCTCTGTTAAATCCTTAATAGTTTTATCTTCTAGGTTAACTAGTCTTAATTTCACTTGCTTACCAAAGGGATGCTGCTGTCCTTGATCTTCTATATAACTTATAATAATGGCTTGTTTACTATTAGGACTAATATGTGCAAACCAATTAGAATAATTATCAAAAGTCACTTGCTCTGGCTTTGATCCATCGGGACGCATTCTCCAAATTTGCATCTTGCCTGATCTAAAAGAATTCATATAAATATATTTTCCATCAGGGCTATATTCAGGACCATCGTCCAAACCTTCTGCATCTGTTAATCTTGTTTCTGCACCGCCATCGCTACTCATTGCATATACATCATAATTACCCCCACGCTCCGCACAATAAACAATGGTTTTTCCATCTGGAGAAACACCATGCCAATAAGAAGGTGTATTGTCCGTAAGTCTTATAGGACTACCTCCTTCACTTGCTACTTTAAAAATTAAGGAAGAACCTCCTTTAATAGAAGGCAGGCTGCTTGAAATAAACAAGGTCTTGCCATCAAAGCTATAGCCATGGTCGTTATTGGCATTCTTAATATCACCTGTAGGAAGCACACCTAATTTCTCCCCCTCAATGCTCACTTTTTCCAATATACCCGATGCATTTATTAATAAAAATTGACCGTCATGAGACCAATTGGGCGCCTCAAAATGCCTTTTTTCTTTTAGAACAAGTTCCGCTTTCCCAGTTTCAAGCGTATATATATACAAAGAACTAATGACTGATTTGCCTTCTGGAATTTGAGCATTCAGTTGAAGGGCTAAAAAGTAAAAGCATAGAAAGTTGAATAAAATTTTCATGGGAGTCATTTTTTGGTTAATACTTTAGACCTATGAATAAGATCATTTTTAATACTAATAAATATAAGTAAATTTACATCACTCTTTTAAAAAATAGTATGAACCGAAGCGAACAATTACAAGCCCTAGAAACCGATACTATTTGGGACATTATTATAATTGGAGGAGGGGCTACAGGACTAGGCACTGCACTCGACGCTTCATTAAGAGGATACAAAACACTGCTTATAGAAGGGCATGATTTTGCCAAGGGCACTTCTAGTAGGTCTACTAAATTAGTACACGGCGGTGTTAGGTATTTAGAACAAGGCAATATAAAATTAGTTAGAGAAGCATTACGAGAAAGAGGTTATCTATTAAATAATGCGCCACATCTAACTTCTATACAAACATTTATTGTTCCCGTATTTAGTTGGTGGGAAAAAATGTTTTATGGCTTAGGGTTGAAATTTTATGATTTACTTTCTGGTAAATTATCCTTAGGTGATACCCAAATACTTTCTAAAAAAGAAACGCTCAGTCACCTGCCTTCTATTAATGCCGAAAAATTAGCGGGAGGTATATTGTATTATGATGGTCAGTTCGACGATAGTGGGTTGGCTATTGAATTAGCGGCTACTGCTATTAAAAAAGGAGCTACGGTTATTAACTATTGCAGGGCAACGGGTTTTACAAAAACCAATGAAAAAATTACAGCAGTAGAATGCTTGGATGTACTGTCTGAAAAAAAATATACTATTAAAGCCAAGGCTATTGTAAATGCCACAGGTGTTTTCACTAATGCGGTGGTACAAATGGACGAACCTTTGCAAGATGATCTAGTTAGCCCTTCCCAAGGAATTCATTTAGTAATAGATGCAAAATTTTTTCCAGGCATTGATGCCATGATGATTCCTAAAACAGATGACGGCCGTGTATTATTTGCAGTGCCTTGGCATGATAAAGTAGTTTTAGGTACAACAGATACGCCTATTGATACTGTTTCATTTGAGCCAATAGCATTAGAAGAAGAAATAGAATTTATTATTAAACATATTAATAGATACTGCACTACACTCATTACAAGAGCCGATATTAATAGCGTTTATGTTGGCTTACGCCCACTAGTGAAACAAAAAACTCAAGTGAGTTCGGCATTGATATCGAGAGAGCATCATTTAACAGTGTCACCCGCTGGGCTTATTACTATTACGGGAGGCAAATGGACCACTTATAGAAAAATGGCCGCTGATGCTGTAGACAACGCCGCCTTTATCGGAAAATTAAATAAAGAAAAATGTAGTACAGCCCATACCCAAATAGGTGATGAGCTTGAAAAAGAAAATAGAATACAAGAAATTTTGAAACAGGATGCATCATTAGCCGAAAAAATTCATGCTAAATATCCATTTACAAAAGCGCAGATAGTATACGCCGTAAAATATGAAATGGCTATCTGCATTGAAGATATTTTAGCCAGAAGAATTAGATTACTATTTTTAGACGCTAGACTAGCCATAGAACTAGCGCCCATGGTAGCAAGTCTAATGGCGCCTTATTTAGAAAAAGATAAAAGCTGGGAAGCATTTGATGTAGAAAAATTTATAAAACTTGCTAATCAGTATGTATTAGCACACTAAAAGTTTTAAGTAAGTATAATTAAAATTCAAGCTTAGCTCATTTACTTTATTTCAGTAAAGTCTATCTCTTCCCCCTTTGTCTTAGTTACTTTGCTGGGCGTATAGCCACAGCTTGAATAGCCACAACCAATTTTATATTTGGCAGCATATATTGAATATACAATCATGAACAAGCCAAAGGTTCCAGCCATATAATCATTGGTTTGATAAGCTACCACCGCTAAACTACCTCCCATTAAGAGTCTAAAAATTAAGGTCAAATCAAGTTTTTGTAAAAGACGTATCATGCTATTTATTTTACACAAAATTACAGCGCTTACTTATTTTATAATGTGATATTTATTACATAAATCAGCTATCTTCATCTTAGAATAAATCGTATTATGTTAACAATTGCAGCACTCAAAAAATTATTTCCCGATTGGGAAGAAGGCTTATACGAGGCTATTGTAAAAGAAGCAGAATTAAAGCAAGCTAAAGCGGGGGATGTTTTATTGAAAATGGGACAGAATATAAAATCTGCCATGTTGGTCGTAGAAGGTACGATTAAACTATATCAAGAGGATGAAGATGGTGGAGAATACTTCATGTACCATTTAAATCCGGGTGAAGCCTGTGCTGTTACTCTTGTATGTAATTATCACCATGAACAAAGTCATGTACTAGCTAAGGCTGTGACCGATATTCAGTATTTAGCGATACCCATTGAATTCATGGAAAAGTGGCTTAATGAATATAAAAGCTGGCATTATTTTGTGATTAAAACCTACCGAAGCAGGTATGAAGAGTTATTAAAAACCATTCATGAAGTAGCCTTTAAAAACATGGATGAACGCTTAGAATTTTACATTAAAAAACAAGTAGCCCAATTTGGCGTAACGGTAAAACTCACCCATCAAGAAATAGCCAACGATTTGAATACTTCGAGAGAAGTAATTAGCCGTTTATTGAAAAAAATGGAGCATAATAACTGGATCAAAATGAACCGAAATTCATTTGATTGGATTATTTAAACATCTGTGATAAATATCACAAATTCATAGTTTGATATTATAGACATTTGCATTAGAAAAAACAAACTATGCAAAACATCATTCAATCAATTAAAGAAAAAAGAGGTACCCTATTAGATGTAAGAAGCCCTATGGAATTTGAGGCAGAACATTTACCAGGTGCCATAAATATTCCAGTAGATACCATCGAAACGAACTTAAAAACAATTACTACCATGGCAAAACCAATAGTAGTGTATTGCTTAAGTGGTGGCCGAAGCGGAGTAGCTACAAGTATTTTACATCAAAATGGTGTAGCAGAATCCTATAACGGCGGCGGTATTCATTCATTATTAAATATTTTAAACAACAACTAATATGTTTAGCTTTTTCAAAAAATTATTCGGACCAGGAACAGATTATAAATTACTTGTTCAAAATGGAGCAGTCATTATTGATGTACGTAGCCCTCAAGAGTTTGATAATGGTCACATTAAAGGCTCTAAAAATATACCTGTAAATATTATTCAAAGAGAATTAAATACAATTAAAAAAATGAGTAAGCCTATTATAACAGTATGTCAAAGTGGTGCAAGAAGTGGTATGGCAAAAGGAATATTAAAAAGTGCAGGTATAGAAGTATATAATGGAGGATCTTGGTTTGGATTAAGGTCAAAAATATAATAATCATTAAACAGCCTATTATGAATAGTGTACAAACATGGATGCAAAAAAATAAATTAAGTCTTATTGGCATTGCAGTAGGTGCCATTGGTGGATTTATGTATTGGAATTATATTGGATGTGCTAGCGGCACTTGTATGATCACTTCTAAGCCTATTAATAGCACCCTATATGGAGCCCTGATGGGATTTTTACTTTTTGGTATTTTTAAGAAAGAAGAGGTGGCTTAAAAAAATTTACCTGACTTAAACTTTTATTATAAGCCAATAGTTATTATTTATAAATCAATTGCTTTATTCAAAAAATAAACAAGGGGCTTCATAGATTCAAAACAAGTAATTACTTTTTTCACTAAGTTTTTATTTGAAACATCGGCATCGCTAATTTCCATAGTGGCTACAAAGCTTTTTAATTTCAAAAATTCAATGGCAGGATTATCTAGCTCATAGCCCTTGGGCGGCCTTACTAATTTTTCAGTTTCTGTTAATGTGCCGTAATTAGTTTTAAATTTTTTTTCATTCACTATACCTTTAAATTCTTTAAAGCAATAATCAATTTCTTGTCTTAGCTTTTTTAATTCAGGTGCCATGGGCATCCATAAACCACCCCCAATAAAACAGGCCCCTGGTTCTAAATGAAAATAATAACCAGCACAGTCAACTTTTTTAGCACCCTTGCTAAAGCTTGCCCCAAAATTAGTTTTATAGGGGTCCTTGTTTTTACTAAAGCGCACATCTCTGTTAATTCTAAAAACACATTGCTTGGGCTCTAAAAATTCAAGGGTTTTGTCTTTTAACTTCATCCCCTCAAGTACTTCGGCTACAAAGTCTAAATAATCTTGTTTTGCATTTTCATATTTTGGCCTATTTTTTTCAAACCATTCTCTATTGTTATTCTTTTTGAGTGCTTTTAAAAATTGTAGGGTACTGGGCTGAATCATAGGATATCTTTAATATAAAATGTTTGAAGTATAAGGACACCTAAATTTAATATAAGATTTTTAGATAAAATAAATAAATACTAAGGTTCTCAATAAATACTTTCTTAACTTTAACACTCAAATTAAAACTAAAATTAAATATATGTCTAATACCAAATCATACGCAGCATTAAGTGCTACCACCCCTTTAGAAGCTTATTCTTTTGACAGAAGAACCTTAGGTGAAAACGATGTTCAAGTAGAAATTTTATATTGTGGCGTTTGTCATAGCGACTTACATCAAGCCAAAGACGAATGGGGTGGTTCTATCTATCCCATGGTGCCAGGCCACGAAATTGTGGGTAAGGTAAGCGCAGTGGGAAGTAGTGTAAGCAAATTCAAAATTGGCGATTTAGCAGGTGTGGGTGTAATGGTAGATAGTTGCAGAACTTGTAAGAATTGTCAAGAGAGTTTAGAGCAATATTGTGCAGAAGGCATGACAGGAACTTATAATGCTAAAGAAAGAAACGGAACGGGTGTTACCATGGGTGGCTATTCAACACAAATAGTAGTTGACCAGCGTTACACCTTACACGTTTCTCCTAAATTAGACTTAGCAGCGGTGGCTCCTTTATTATGTGCAGGTATTACTACTTATTCTCCACTCGTTTTTGCAGGGGTAAAAAAAGGAATGAAGGTAGCTGTAGTTGGTTTAGGTGGACTAGGTCATATGGGTGTAAAGTTTGCCGTTTCTTTTGGAGCAGAAGTAACTGTAATTAGTACATCGCCTTCCAAAGAAGCCGATGCTAAAAAATTAGGCGCTACTCATTTTTTAATTAGCACCGATGCAGCTGCGATGAAAAAATACAATAGTTATTTTGATGTGATCTTAGATGCTATTTCAGCGAACCACGATTTTACGACTTATTTAAATTTATTAGCTACCAACGGAAAGTTAATGGTAGTAGGCCTTCCAATAGAATCTCCGAAAGTACAACCTTTTTCTTTAGTCACTAATAGAAGAAGTGTAATTGGTTCTTCTATAGGTGGTATGCAAGAAACACAAGAGATGCTTGATTATTGTGCCGAGCACAATATTGTATCAGACATAGAAATTATACCTATACAAGACATCAATGAAGCCTATACAAGAATGTTAAAAGGAGATGTGAAATACCGTTTTGTAATTGACTTAGCTAGTTTGAAAAGCTAATTTCAATATTCAGTATTAAACTGTTTTTTTAGGAGGAAGCGCAAAAGCAGTAGCCTCATGTGAGAAATTGCCATTGTGTGCACCATCGCAAAAAGGTTTGTTTTTACTTAAACCGCAACGACAAAGTCCAATCACTTCTCTGCCTGCTAAATCGTATGTATTTCCACTACGATCTTCAATAGTAAAATCGCCTTCCACTTTAATGGACCCGTTATTGTTAATTGTAATTTTAGTAGCCATTTTGATTTGTTTTAGGCTTCAAAAATAGGGCTTCTTGGCTTATTTTTCATGATTGTTTTAAATAGTTGGCCTAGGCTTTAGCTAGCTTAAACAAATTGCTCAAAACTCAGTTTTTACAAGTAAATTTACACCCGCCTAATTCGTAAGCCTTATTGATAATATAGCCGCCCATTAGGTAATACAGCTACCACTATGAAAGGATTTCAATTTAAAACATACGAAGCTCCAGATCAATCGCCCTTTGATAAATTATTTGAGATATTCAAGGAATTGATAGTGCATACTTCTGGCGACTTTGACGAGGCCATTAGTTGGATGCGTGAATTAGACGTAGAATATAAATTAACAGACGAAAAGTATACCATTGACGATTTTATTGAAGACCTTAAAAAGAAAGGCTACATCAAACAAGAAATTAAAGATGGCGGCGGAGAGGGAGAAACAAAAATAACTGCTAAAACAGAAAGGGCCATTAGACAAACTGCACTCAATAATATTTTCGGCAATTTACAAAATGCGGGTAAGGGGAATCATAAAACAAAAACCTTGGGCCAGGGCGATGAAAAAAATGGAGAGTTCAAAGAATTTAATTTTGGAGACAATATTGAAAATATTTCTTTAACAGAGAGTATTAAGAATGCACAAATTAATCATGGCATTGACTCCTTTAATTTAACAGAGAACGATTTAGTAGTAGAACAGACCGAACAAAAATCACAAATGAGCACCGTGCTTATGATTGATATAAGTCATAGCATGATTTTATATGGAGAAGATAGAATTACGCCTGCTAAAAAAGTAGCTATGGCATTAGCAGAATTAATAACCACGCGTTATCCTAAAGACACCATTGATATTCTTGTATTCGGAGACGACGCCTGGACTATTAGTATTCAAGAACTACCTTATTTAAAAGTAGGACCCTACCATACCAATACAGTAGCGGGTTTGCAGTTGGCCATGGATATTTTAAGAAGAAAAAGAAATACCAATAAGCAAATTTTTATGATTACCGATGGCAAGCCAAGTTGTATTAAAGAAGCCGATGGTAATTATTATATGAATAGCAATGGCCTCGACCAATACATTGTAGATAAATGTTATAGCCAAGCTAAGATGGCAAGAAAATTACATATTCCTATTACCACTTTTATGATTGCACAGGACCCCTATTTACAAAGATTTGTAAATGAGTTTACCGAAGCGAATCAAGGGAAGGCATTTTATACAGGCTTAAAAGGTTTAGGCGAGATGATATTCCAAGATTACGAAACCAATAGAAAAAAGAAACTTAAATAATTAGTACAAACATATTTATATGAAAATTGACAAAATAAAAACGCTAGGGGATTTAAAAAAACAAGACTACCAAAGCAAAAGCATCAAAGATGAATTAAGAGATAATCTAATTCTTAAAATAAAAGAAGGGGTACCTGCTTTTGAAGGCATACATGGTTTTGAAGAAACCGTAATTCCTGAAATTGAAAGAGCTATTTTATCAAAGCACAATATTAATTTATTAGGTTTAAGAGGTCAGGCCAAAACAAAGTTGGCGCGTTTAATGATACAATTACTAGATGAGTATATTCCTTTTGTAGCGGGTTCTGAAATTAACGACGACCCCTTAGCTCCTATTTCAAGATTCGCCAAGGATTTAATTGCAGAGAAAGGCGACGCCACTCCTATTGAATGGCTACACCGTAACGAAAGGTTCTTTGAAAAATTAGCTACACCGGATGTGACCATTGCAGATATTATTGGAGATGTAGATCCTATTAAGGCTGCGAATTTAAAATTATCTTATGCCGATGAGCGTGTAATTCACTTTGGTATGATTCCAAGAGCCAATAGAAGCATATTTGTCATTAATGAACTTCCCGATTTACAAGCCAGAATACAAGTGGCTTTATTTAATATTTTACAAGAAGGCGATATTCAAATTAGAGGTTTCAAATTGAGAATGAATTTAGATATTCAATTTATTTTCACCGCTAACCCAGAAGATTATACCAATAGAGGAAGTATTGTAACACCTTTGAAAGACAGAATAGGCTCACAAATATTAACGCATTATCCTAAAAATATTGCGGTGGCTAAAAAAATTACGGAACAAGAAGCTAGAATAAACGCGGTACAATCCGAGCTGGTATATGTTCCTAACTTAGCCAAAGACATTATTGAGCAAATTAGTTTTGAAGCAAGGGCTAGTGAATACATTGATGCTAAAAGTGGTGTGAGTGCGAGAATGACTATTTCTGCCATGGAAAATTTAATTAGTACTGCAGAAAGAAGGGCCTTGAAAAATGGACTAAATAAAACCGCTGTGCGCTTATCCGATTTTATGGGTATTATACCTGCTATTACAGGAAAAGTAGAGCTCGTATATGAAGGAGAGCAAGAAGGCGCTGAAGTAATCGCTAATCTTTTAATTGAAAAGGCTATTAGTACTTTATTTAAATTTCAATTTCCAAAAATTAGTAAGCTAGAAAAGCAAAATGAAAAAAATGCTTATTCAGACTTACTAGATTGGTTTATAGCAGAAGGTGGTTTTGAATTATATGAAGACTTTGATGAAAAACAATACAAGAAAGTACTTGACGAAGTGAAACCATTAGATGCACTTATGAAAAAGTATGCACCTGATACCAGTAAGGAAGATGCCTACTTTATGAAAGAATTTATTTTATGGGCCTTGGTAGAAAATAAAAAATTGAATAAAGAAAAATTAACAGAAGGCTTTTCTTTTAAGGATATACTTGGGCATATGATTAATAAGCTCTAATAAACGTCGCAGAGAAATTATAAAAAAAATCAACTACCTAAATGAATAAGTAGTTGATTTTATATTTAAATGAATTATGGACTAAGGCCTCATAACTGCTGGTCTTGGTTTAGGTAATGCATTACGAGGAAGTTTTTGATCTCTTTGTGCTGCATCGAAAACAAAAGTGGCTACAATAGTCGCAATTTGTTTTAGATCTTCTTCACTTACATGATCTAGTACATCCATATTACTATGGTGTGTGCGTGTATCATATTCTATTGGATCTTGAATGAATTGGAATCCAGGTAAACCCACTCCATCAAAGGCTTGATGATCTGTTCCACCTGTATTGCTTATGGTAATAGTACCATTGGTAATATCTTTCAATGGCGCAAACCATTGTTCGAAAATTTCTTTACAAGCTGCATTGTTTTGTAAATAAATACCACGCACTTTTCCAGTACCATTGTCTATATTAAAATAAGAAGAGAATTTTTCATGAGAAGGCAATAAGTCCATAGTAGCAGGATCTGCAAAAGTCTTTTTTACATAGCCTCTTGAACCTGTTAAACCTTGCTCCTCTCCACCCCATAAACCAATACGAATGGTTCTTTTATTATTAATACCCACTGTTTTTAAAATACGAAGCGCTTCCATCATTACTGCAGAACCAGATGCATTATCGGTAGCACCTGTTCCAGCATGCCATGAATCTAAATGCGCTCCAATCATTACAATTTCATCTTTTAATACAGGGTCTGTACCAGGAATTTCTGCAATAACATTATACCCTTGTAAGTCTTTATTGTAAAATTTAGTTTTAACATCTGCATCTAATTTTACAGTCTTGCCTGCCTTCACTAATCTTAAAATAGTATTGTAGTCTTCAATACCAATGGCCATATCTAAAAAATTCTCAGGGTCTGTTCCTTTATAACCTCCGCCGCCTTGAGAAAAAATAGTACCATCATGAAAACGAGGACTGCTAGTAAGCATAGCCACGGCACCTTCACTAATAGCCATTGCTTTTAATATATTTAAAACATTACCACCTGAACGCATTGCTTGCATTCTTCTCATCATAGCTGTATCTGTTGTGGGAGCTTGGCCACGCGGCTGCATAGGAGCTGCATTAGCCATTTTCTCTAACTCTTCATCGGTAAAACGAACAGCATCTGCTTTAAAGCTTTGCTTATAGGCTTCTAACTTATCAATGATAATAATTTTGCCTTTTAAAGTACCGCGGTATTGTTCAAGGCCCGCAGAATCTTTAAGCACTACTGCTACTATTTCAGCATTTTTTAAACCCTTGGTACCACCTGTCCAGGCTTTAGGATAGTTTTGGATAGACCTATAATAAGGGGCTGTCATGGCTAAATACGATTTTTCTAATTCCCAACCTTTTCCAAATTCACCATAAGCGTCCAAGGCAGCATTAGATAAACCAATAGATATTAATTTATCTTTAGCATAATTCGCTGCACGATAATAACCCGGTGAATTCATAAGTCTATTGCCGCTTACATCTGTTAAATTAAACATGATGTCCATAATTTGAGAACGCTTTAAGCCTTCCTCTTTAATCTTATCTATAGTAGCTAAATCTAATTTTTCTTGTGCAAAAAGCGCAGTGGAAAAACTAAATAGGCATACTAGAAATAGTGAGCTGGTTTTTTTCATTGTATTTATATTTTGGTTTTGGTTTGAAGAAATTTAAATTATCAGTTATTATGTTTGTAGTAATTTGAATGATTATTCAGTATCATCATAGCCAAATTTTTGATTCAAAGCAAATACTGCTTCTGCAGAAAAATCGTTCTTATGAATTAAGGCAAGTTGTCCGTCAATAAGCCCGCGCTTAGTAGGTAATAAAGAAATATTTTTTTCATAGATACTTAAGGCCAATGTATCGCTTGGCGCTCCTATGGATGCTATTGCTGCTGCCACATCTTCCATCTGATGAATAACCGATAAAATTTGATTAGGTATCCAAGAGGTAATAGGCGTGCCACCGGTAGCAATAGCATACTTCGTATTAGCCATAATATATTTTTGAACGAACTGCCAATGGCCATTTCTAAAATGATAGATCTCTTCTAAAATGCCTAATAAAAAGCATAAACTTTTCACATCTTTATTTTCTAAGAGTTTTCCCATTAAACCTTTAGGGTGCACCGCCTTCATGGAGCTTTGTAAATCACTGAAAAAATGTTGAACACATTTTGGACGGTATAAACGTAAGTCTAATAAGTATTTAGTAAGCTCGTTTTCTGGATAATAAAAAATAACACCAGAAAAAATATCTTGCATAGGAATAATATCATCCTGCGCACCAGTCTGTCCTCTAAAGGCTTTGGGCTCATCCCATACACCTTCATAAGTAACGCCGTCTCCAAATAAATCGGTATTGCCTTTTACACCCATGATAAAAATTCTAAAGTCGTTGTAACGCTGCCATCTTGAAGCCTTCCACATTTCTTTTCTTCTAATATTCATCTGCTTCATCGTTTCCCAATTCTTTTCTAAAAAAGGGGCCACATTTTTTTCGCCATTATCTAAGGCCTGTAAAGTTTGCATCACTGACCCTACTAAATCAGCTGAGTAACGATTAATATCAACATGCAACATAATAAAACCTACTTCATCGGCTTGACCAGAAAATTTATTACACATGGTAATATTCTCCCAGTTTAAATCGCCAGTGGCATCCAGCTTTCTATAGTTACCTAAAGAATAAGCATAGTGATAATCAAGCCAAGCAAAAACATCTAGTTTATCTGCCACCTTACAAAAAGGCATAGCAATATTTTTAGGTAAAACATTTCTTGCTTTACCATATTTTCCATCAATTTTAAATTGCTGATAAGAAGGTTCTAATAAATAAGCAGATGCTAAAAAACTATAAGATCTGAATAAGGCTTGTAAAACAAAAATATCGGTTTCTTTTTCAATGGCTTCTACATGATTTTGTATGGCTAATACGGGGGCAACAATTGCATTAGGGGTATGTAATAAGCCAAATTCTTTTTCATTTAGCACTACGGGCATTGCATCTAAAACATTTTGTAAATCGCTGTAGGTTGAAGGTAATTTTACCATGGGCGCCTTGGTAGGTAAAAAGCCATGCGCCGCACTTACATCAAAAAAGCCATCTGAATAATTGGATAAAATAGACATTGCTAAAAATTAAGTTTAGTTTTTATAGTATCTACTGAAGCTATGAAAAATTTCAACTTAAAATGCAGTTTTACCTCTTTTTACATGGGGGCTTGTAATTTAGCCCCCACTTGGAATAACTGTCTGATTTACAGTAATTTGAAATTAAAATTTAAAGAATAAAGCGGTTTTAGATTAACTTGCAGTTCAAATTATCATTTTATGCAAATAGCAATTTTAGGCGCCGGTATGGTAGGAAGAGCCATGGCCATTGACCTTTCTAAAAAATATCAAGTAAGTTCTTTTGACTTAAGTAAAGAATCGCTTCAAATACTTTCCAATAAAAATAAAAGTATTACTACCGTTCAAGCCGACTTGAGTGACTATGCAAGCTACCCTGCCCTATTAGCTAAATTTGATTATGTAATTACAGCGGTTCCAGGTTTTATGGGTTATAAAACTTTAGAAGCAGTTATAAATGCTAAGAAAAATGTGGTAGATATTTCTTTTTTCCCAGAAGACGCTTTAAAGTTAACTGAATTAGCAAAGAAAAATAATGTGACAGCTATAGTGGATTGTGGTGTTGCTCCAGGTATGAGTAATTTAATATTGGGTTACCATAATGAAAAAATGAAAATTGACAGTTTTGAATGCATGGTAGGCGGGCTTCCTAAAAAAAGAACGCAACCTTTTGAATACAAGGCTCCTTTTTCTCCTATTGATGTTCTAGAAGAGTATACAAGACCTGCGCGTTATGTTGAAAATAGTTGCATTGTTACCAAGCCTGCACTAAGTGATGCTGAGTTTATTGACTTTAATAAAGTAGGTACGCTAGAATCCTTTAATACCGACGGTCTTAGAAGTATTTTATTTACGATGGGTCATATTCCTAATATGAAAGAAAAAACTTTAAGGTATCCAGGGCATATCGATTTAATGAAGAGTTTAATTAAAGCAGGCTTTTTAAATACAGAAGCCATTCAATACAAAGGACAATCTATTTCTCCATTAGGTTTTACTTCAGCATTATTATTTGATCAATGGAAACTAGGTGCTACTGAAGCTGAATTTACTTTAATGACTATTGAAATTAAAGGAGAAGGGAAAACTATTCATTATGAATTGTATGACGAGTACGATGCCGTAACTGAAACAAGTAGTATGAGTAGAACCACCGGGTATACTTGTACCGCAGCATTGAATATACTCATGGAAAATTTATTTACCGAAAAGGGTGTCTTCCCTCCAGAGCTTGTAGGTAAGCATGCGCCTTGCTTTGAGTATATTATTAAATACTTGCAGGAGCGTAATATTCATTATGTAAAAACGGAGTCTTAATTAGCCAACAATGGCAAGCTTATTATTAATCATATAATCGAAGCTTTCTTTTAAAGCAACAAATACATCTGTAGCTGTTTTATCCATTTCAATAACCATCCAATCGGGATTACCTGTTGCTGCATTAATAATGGCAGGAAAATTTTGTGTTCCCTTTCCTACTGCAGTCATAGGGTCTGGATTATCAATAGCTAATTGATCGTTATAGACGGCAGGCCCATCTTTAATATGTAAAAACTTTGCACGATTGCCCAGCTTTGCAATGATAGCTGCAGGATTTTGTCCTGCCACTTTCACCCAATAAGTATCCATCTCAAAAAATATATCCTTATCCAATTGCTCTAATAAATGTTCATATACAAATTTACCACCCACTTTATTTCGATACTCCCACCAATGATTATGTATTCCAAATTGTAAACTATTAGCTTTTGCAAATCGAGAAGCTTCATTATATATTCCAATCAATTCTTTCGTTCCCTCTAAACTGCTATAACGTTTATCTTCCGGCCAGCCATGCCAAATCATTTTACTACATCCAAAAGCATTAGCAGTATCTAACATAATTTGTTTTTTATCACCCATTGGAATTTCTATATGACAAGAAGAAACTAGTAAACCAGCGTTGTTTAAATATTCACTTGCTTGTTCAATGCTAACCCCCTCTGGCCAGAATGCCGTTTCAACATATTTAAAACCTATATCTGCAATTTTTTTAAGTGTGCCAGGAATGTCTTTTATGAATTGATCTCTAACTGTATATAGTTGAACTGAGAGTTTAGCAGGATATTTAGGGATAGGGGTGAATAATGAATTCGCATAGCTAGGCATGGCAGCTCCCAATAATCCCATACCTGAAAGTTTTAAAAAATTTCTTCTAGGGCTAGTATTTAGTTTGTTTTGTAAAACACTAAGTTCATCTTGGGATAAATTTTTCATAGTATGCCTATTTTATAATTACTTAAAGCCTTCTGAAGTTACTAAAATTATTTAAGTCTATAAAGGAGTCAAGAAAGGCTAAAAGATAGAAATAAGGGGCATTTTAGGAAAAATTAATTACTTTTACTCCATAATTAATCAATTATGGGATTTCATATTAACAAGAAAGTAGCTGATAAAAAAGCTGCCACTGGAACCAAAGCCACTTTTCAAGGGGGTAGTTCACAATTTATAGCCAAGGCTAATACTAAGTCTACAGGTACAACTAAGAAGCCTATTAAAACAGGTGGTTCTAGAGGTAGTTGATTAGAATTAGTAGATTAGAGCTAGCCTTTAAGAGCTAGTTTCTCAGCTTACAATAGCTTTACTATTCCTGCACTAGTGTAGGTGCTATTATCTTCTGCCATATGGCATAGCCTTTTGCATTCATATGCAACTTGTCGGCTATGAAAATATCTTTATAGACTTCTCCGTTCGTATCTAACATCGCTGAATGAACATCTAAAAATTGGGTCTGCTTCTGCTTATTTATAAAATTGCGAATAAGTGAATTGGCTGTTACAAATTTATCTTCCATACTCCATCTTGCTACACTGGGTTTAATAGAAACGTACATAACAGGAATATTGTTTCCTAAATGGGTTCTAATAATTGAATGTAAAGTTTTAAATCTTTCAAAAACTATTTGAGGGCTAATGGTATCACTTGCTGCAATATCATTTTCTCCACAGTAAATGTAAATTTGCTTTGGTTTATATTTTAAAATAGTTTCTTGGTTAAAGTGAATGATATCGGTTAAGCTGGAGCCACCAAAACCTCTATTAATAATAGGATAGCCTGGGAAGTAGTTGCTAATATCTTTCCAATAATTAAAAGAAGAGCTGCCCACAAATAAGATACTATTAGCAGCTGGCATGGCAATACTGTCCTTTTTTATAAATACATTAATTTCTTCTTGAAAAGGAATGGTACTAGTAGTTTGAGCAGTAGCTGTTAGGATTCCTAAAAAAAGTACAAATACGAATAGATATTTTTTCATATTGATTTATATAACCTAAGATAGGTAAATAAGCGAAATTTAAAATAGTAAGTAAGAATTATAGTAGTATTTTTGCTTGTATAATAGTGGCAAGAGTTTGTATTATGCCCATTGTTATAAATAAAGCTTCAAAAGATACAAAATTGGCAATTAAGCCTCCAATAGCAATGGCAATGCCTGATACAAAATGTGGGTGACCATTTGCAAGACTCCAATGAAAAGTATTGCCTTTATCTTCTAAGTTGTGTGCATATAAAGAGTCCCAAATGGGTGCACTTAAAGCTTCTGCCATACCTAAGCCAATTTGAATTAAAAAAAGTTGTTGCGTGTTATGCACAAATATATATCCAAATGTAAGCAAGGCGTTTAAACCATAACCAAAAATCATTACTTGCTTTTTATAGATTGATTTATTAACAAACTTTCCCACTATAACATAAAAAATACCAGTGGCCATTAAATAAGCGGCCCATGCCCAGGTAATGTCTAATAAATCACCTCCAATTTTTTCAGCATAAATGGCAAAAAGGGGGCCAAATAAGCCTTCCCCAAAATACCATAAGCTAGAAGCTATTAATAAAATTTTTGTAGTTTTATTCAAACTCATTTTTTAAAATTTATAAGTAATACCAATATCAAAAAAGAAAATATTTGCTAAATTATTTTCTGAATAAGGAGTTGAATTAATAGTAACTTTTTTTGAAATCCCATTTATAGTACTTGTATTCACTGAAGTAGTTGAAATTTTATTGAATGGGATGGCATAAGTAGGTGTTAAGCTAATATTCCATTTTTTAGTATCATAGCTTACCGGCATAGCTAGTTCAAGACTTAAGAACTTAAATCCTTTATTATCTACGGTGGTACTGCTTTGTAAGGTACCAGCAGTAGGTGGTTGTTTGATTTTAGGATTCCTAATTCCATTCAGTCTTCTACTTATGGTAGATTCATAAAAATTTAAACTACTAAAACTGCTATATATTGTTGGTGTAATAGAAAGTATATTATGATTAGTTGAATTCAGCATAATTTCTTTTTCAAATCCTGGCACTAATTGCATATCTGCTTTATTTGAAAAGAATACATCAAAAGAATTATGAAAATTAATAAATGGAAGTTCATAATTGAAAGTAAATCCAATATCACTTGAAATATTACCACTTAATAGATTGGACCCACTAGAGTAAAAATATTTAGCTCCATAAACTTCG
>ENA-ORCY01000103-ORCY01000103.1-marine-metagenome-genome-assembly--contig:-NODE-103-length-63960-cov-6.322339_pt1 | contig 63960 bp, 51 predicted proteins | sample MGYA00248634_ERZ508507 | MGnify/ENA primary metagenome ERZ508507 (study PRJEB26178, sample SAMN06266269) | marine metagenome | isolation source: Columbia River Estuary | place: USA:Columbia River Estuary... | reverse complement strand
TTCAATCACTTTGAAGTAGTGCGCGACACCGTTCGCGATGGGGATAGTTTTGGAGCCATCATGGCGCAACATCAAGTTGCTTACCCTGAAGTTCATGCGGCTACTCAAAAAGAATACCGAGAAATTTTTGACGTGCGTCGATTAAGGCAGGGACAGCCCTACGTTATCTTAAAGTCTAAGGACAGTATTCAAAAGCCACAGGTCTTTATCTATGAGCGAGATAAAATCAATTTTTCGGTCATTGATTTTAGAAATGAGCTCATAGTCTACAGCGAGCAAAGAGAGATCACTACCCATATGCGTGAAGCTTCTGGCGTGATTAATAGTTCCTTGTCGGAGACTATTTTGGATCAGGGAATGGACTATGATGTCACTCATAATCTGGCCTCAATCTACGCCTGGACAATTGACTTTTTTCAGCTTCAGGAAGGAGATCGCTTTAAGGTGATCTATGAAGAGCGCTTCATCAAGGACAGCACCTATGCAGGTATGGGTCCCATTAAGGCAGCTGTGTTTGAACACGCGGGTAAAACCTACTACGCCTTCCGACATCAAGCAGACAAAGACCAGAATTACGCAGAATACTTTGATGAAAAAGGAAATAACTTAAGAAGGGCTTTTTTGCAGGCACCTGTCAATTTTTCTCGAATTTCTTCGAGATACAACCTGAAGCGAAAAATTGCTTTTTACGGAAACAAGGTGCGGCCCCATTTAGGGACGGATTATGCCGCATCAGTAGGGACGCCTATTTTAGCTACGGCCAACGGAAAGGTTATTGAATCGTCATTTACTTCGGCCAATGGTAATTATGTGAAAATCAGACATAACAGTACCTATACTACCCAGTATTTGCACATGAAAAAACAAAATGTGCGCAAAGGCCAATCCGTCAAACAAGGCGATGTCATCGGTTGGATTGGTATGACAGGGAACACCTCAGGCCCGCACGTTTGCTACCGTTTTTGGAAAAATGGCCGCCAAGTAGATCCGCTTAGGGAAAAACTACCGATGTCCAATCCCCTTCCCTCAGGGAAAAAAGAGACCTACCTAGCACAGATTGATTCAATTAAGCAGGCATTAGATCAAATTCAATACTCCGAATAACCATACGACATGAAGTTACCAAGAATTAACCCAACATCAACGGCCGCCTGGAAGGCCTTGGAAGCACATTTTCAAACGCGTCAAGCGGATTGCATATCGGACTTATTTGCCCAAAATCCGAATCGCGTAGCCCAATATACGGCTCAGTGGAACGGGTTCACGTTGGATTACTCCAAAAACAGGCTGGACGATACCACTAAAAAACTCTTGTTGGAGTTGGCGCAGCAATGCCAGTTAAAGGAAGCCATGCAAGGGTATTTTGGAGGTTCCCCCATCAACGAGACGGAATCACGGGCAGTCATGCACACGGCGTTACGCGCTCCAGCATCTGCTGATTCAAAAGTAGAAGGCAGCTCAGTAGCTGCTGAGGTTGAGGCGGTTAAAACCCAAATAAAGAATTTTTGCGACCAGATCATTTCAGGCCAAAAGAAAGGGTTTACCGGGAAGGCATTTACCGACGTGGTCAATATTGGTATAGGCGGTTCCGACCTGGGGCCTGTGATGGCCGTTGAGGCCTTAAAATTTTACCAAAATCACCTAAAAATACATTTTGTCAGCAATGTTGACGGCGACCATGTCTATGAGACCTTAAAGGGCCTAAACCCAGAGACCACCTTGTTTGTGGTGGTTTCCAAAACCTTTACCACTCAGGAGACCTTAAGCAACGCTTTGACCATTAAAAAGTGGTTTTTAAGTCACGCCTCCCAAAAAGACATCGCCTTACACTTTGCTGCGGTATCTACCAATACAGCTAAAATTGCTGAGTTTGGCATTGCTCCAGAGCACGTATTTCCCATGTGGGATTGGGTCGGTGGTCGATTTTCATTGTGGAGTGCCGTGGGCTTAACCATCGCGCTATCTGTGGGATATGATCATTTTGAAGCGTTTCTTCAGGGAGCCCATGAAATGGATAGGCACTTTGCTGAAACCCCTTTTGAGGACAATATTCCAGTGATTATGGCCCTTGTCAGTATCTGGTACAACAATTTTTATGGGGCCGAATCTGAAGCGATTATCCCGTATACCCAATACCTCAGCCGCTTTTCTGCCTACCTTCAGCAAGGGATTATGGAGAGCAACGGCAAATACATCGATCGTTCAGGAGCCCGTGTGAACTACCAAACAGGCACCTTGATTTGGGGCGAACCCGGAACTAACTCTCAGCATGCTTTCTTCCAATTGATGCACCAAGGAACCAAGCTGATACCTACAGATTTCATTGGATTTAAAAAGCCGCTTCACGGCGATATGGACCACCACGACAAGTTGATGTCTAACTTTTTTGCTCAGACGGAAGCATTGTTTGTCGGTAAATCCAAGGCAGAGGTTGAAGCTGAATTTATCGCCAAGGGGGTGGATCTAGACAGCGTGGCACACATTATTCCCTTTAAGGTTTTTGAAGGAAACAAACCCACCAATACATTGTTGATCGATCAATTGACTCCAGCCACCTTGGGATCTTTGATTGCGGCCTATGAACACAAGATCTTTGTGCAGGGGGTAATCTGGAATATTTTCAGCTACGATCAATGGGGGGTTGAGCTTGGCAAACAACTGGCCAACAGCATTTTATCTGACATTGACGGAAGCACCAACCATCCCCATGATGCCAGCACCCAAGCTCTGTTAATAGCCTATCAGAACAAATAGCCTTGTTTTATTCACAACAATAGTTAAGTAAAACTTAAATATTTAACATTTGGGTAATCTTCGCAACGGACTTTGTTGCGATCTTTGCGCCGTTAAATGGAATAATTAACTTAATTATTAAACATGAAAAAAATGTATTCGTTGATGGTAGCCCTTATGGTATCTGCCATCGCATTTGCCCAAACCACAGGTAAAGTGGTTGATGCAGAGAACAACCAACCTCTTCCTGGCGCTACAATAGTGGTTAAAGGAACTAAAAAGGGAACCGTTACTGATTTTGACGGAAACTTTTCGATTGACGCCTCTTCGGGAGACATGCTTGAAGTGTCTTTCTTGGGGTACGAGTCTGCAACAGTAGCCGCTTCTAATGGTGTTGTTGTTCGTTTGGCCATGTCCTTTAATGAATTGGGCGAGGTAGTAGTTACTTCGGGGGTGATTGACGTCGCTAAGGTGCGTGAAACTCCTGTAGCGGTGTCTACTATTTCTCCAGCAGAGATTTCACTAAAAGTGGGTAACCTTGAGTTCCCTGAAATCATGAACCGCACCCCAGGTGTATATGCTACCAAACAAGGGGGTGGATATGGGGATTCTCGTATCAGCTTAAGAGGTTTTGACCAAAGAAACACCTCTTTCTTGATCAACGGGCAACCGGTGAACGACATGGAAAACGGTTGGGTTTATTGGTCTAACTGGCAAGGTCTAACCGATGTTGCTTCAGGAATCCAAATCCAAAGAGGTTTAGGTGCATCGAGATTGGCTGTTCCTTCAGTAGGAGGTACGGTATCTATCTTTACCAAAGCAGCTGAGTTAAAAGAAGGTGGTTCATTGGCCCAAATGATCGGTAACGATGGTTACTCCAAAACTACCTTTACCTACAACTCAGGAAAAAATGCTAAAGGCTGGGCCTCTTCTTTATTGTTGTCTCAATGGTCAGGAGATGGTTATGTCTATGGAACCAAAGGTGAGGGAACTACTTATTTTGCTGCTGTTGGATACCAACCTGAAGGATCTAAACACGCATTGAACTTTTCTGTGCTAGGCGCGGCTCAATGGCACCACCAAAGAAGTTCTTGGGTATCCATTAGAGATTACCAAAACTTTGGCAAAGACCACAAAGAAGGTATTGACAGAAGATGGAACACGGATGCTGGTTTCCTTAACGGGGAAGAGTACAACATGAGAAGAAACTTCTACAACAAACCTTTGGCTACCTTTAACTGGGATTTTCAAATCAAGGATAACTTGAAATTGAATACCTCATTCTACGGTTCAGCAGGTCGTGGTGGTGGAACAGGCCCACGCGGTGGAAACTTCCGCGCAGCGGCCATCGATCTATTCCCTTTCAACATTGATTTAACTCAGCACTACCAGACCAACAACAGAGGTACGCGCGACGCTGATGGATTTATCAATTTTGATGCTGTTGTCGCTCACAACAGATCAACCACAACCGGATACAATGGAGCAATCAGCTCATTTGCCGGTGATTTAATCGGTTCTAACGGATTTAGAGATAACAACGTTAACCGAGCTGTATTAATCAGAAGATCTTCGATGAACTCACACGACTGGATTGGAGCTATCTCTAACTTGGAAGGTGAATTTGGTCAATTTAAAGCTTCTATCGGTGTTGACTTGAGAAGCTACAAAGGGTACCACTACAGAGTGATCAATGACTTGATGGGTCTTGACGGTTACTATTCAACTGGAAACAAAAACTCTGCAGGTCAAATCATCAACACAACTATTGAGGCTACTCCGTTCAACAACACTGGATTGGATGGTCCTAAAATTGATTACTTCAACAACGGTATTGTTGGATGGCAAGGAGTTAATGGAATGTTGGAGTACAACAATGACAGTAACCTAACCGCTGTATTGCAAGGAGGTTTGTCTAACCAATCATTCCAAAGAGAAGACTTTTTTGACCAACCAGCCAAGCCTATTTCTGACACAGAAAATGTAGGTGGTGGATACATCAAAGGAGGAGCTAACTTCAACATGAACGAAAAATCCAACGTGTTCTTCAACACAGGATACATTTCTCGTCAGCCTCAATTTGACGCTGTGTTCCCTAACTTTGCTAACGAAGTTAACCCAGACCTTCAAAACGAAAAAATCACTTCACTTGAATTGGGTTACGGGTACAACTCCGCTAAATGGACAGTCAATGCCAATGCGTACAGCACTAACTGGGGTAACCGTTTTATCACCCGTTCGTTGCAAAACCAACAAGGCGTAGACGGATCAGCTCAGTTTAAAAACATCGACGTAGTGCACAAAGGTTTTGAGTTGGAAGCTACTTTTAGACCGAGCAATGAGTTGAAGTTGCAAGGGATGGTGTCTATTGGTGACTGGAGATACACTAAAGACTTTACGGCTGAGCTATTTGACGCTAACAACCAATCTATTGGAACAGGTACTTTGTACTTGAAAGATGCCAAGGTGGGTGATGCTGCTCAGTTTACTACAAACTTCATCGCTGATTACCGCATGGGCAACACCAGTTTTGATTTGGGTTACCGTTTTGTGGATGAGTTGTACGCTGACTACGCCATTACGGATGCCGTGTTTACTCAGCCAGGTAATGCAGGAGCGTTAAAATTGCCTTCTTACTCACTAGTTGATCTAGGGGCTACCACTAGATTTAATCTTTTGGGCAACAAAGCTTCTTTGCGTGTAAACATCAACAACTTGTTTGATACTGTGTACATTTCTGAGTCAGAAACCAACATCCACGCAGAGAATGGCTCTGCTACTTGGAACGGTGTAGACGTGCGCAATTCAGTATGGTTTGGCTTTGGAAGAACTTGGAATGCTTCTTTGAGATACCAGTTCTAAACCACGAATTTCAGTGAGCTAATCACTGCTTTATAAAAAGCCCTGCCAAAAGCGGGGCTTTTTCATTTTTTATCATAATTTTGTTAAACTTTTCTAAAAAAAGCAACTTAACAAAACTGATATGAAAAAACTTTATTCTTTGATAGCAGCCCTTATGGTGTCTGCTATTGCGTTGGCACAAACCACTGGTAAGGTGGTAGATGCGGACACGAACGAGCCGCTTCCAGGAGCGACCGTATTGGTCAAGGGAACCAAGACTGGTGTAGTGACCGGTTTTGATGGTACCTTTTCTATTGCTGCTGCTTCGGGAGATGTACTCGCAGTATCCTATTTGGGGTATGAGTCTCAAGAGGTTGCTGCAAGTAACAATGTAACAGTTAAGTTACAGTCTTCATTCACTGCGTTGAAAGAGGTGGCGTTGATCGCCAACGTAGCGGTTGACCGAAGAACTCCTGTGGCTTACTCTACACTTCAACCCAAGGACATCGCAGAAAACTATGGAAGCAAAGAACTTCCTGAGGTATTGAACGCGACTCCAGCGGTTTATGCGACTAAGTCCGGAGGTGGTTTTGGAGACTCACGCATCAATATCCGTGGATTTGCCCAAAACAACGTAGCGGTAATGATCAACGGTATTCCTGTAAATGATATGGAAAGCGGATGGGTGTACTGGTCTAACTGGGCTGGTTTAGGCGATGCCGTATCCAGCATTCAGGTACAAAGAGGTCTTGGGGCTTCTAAAATGGCCATCAACTCTGTTGGGGGAACCATCAACATGATTACTAAATCAACAGAAGCTAAAAGATCGACTTTTGCTCAGTTTGACGTGACTTCTTTCGGCCGTATCAAAGCGCTTTGGGGCTTCAACTCAGGCCGTACCGAAAACAACGAGGCATTCTCTGTAGTGCTTTCTAGAACTCAAGGAGATGGTTATGTGCAAGGTACTTTTGTAGATGCCTATTCATATTTCTTCTCGTACTCTAAAGAGTTTAATGACCAACACAGAGTGGTATTTACTGGAATCGGAGCTCCACAAGAGCACGGCCAACGCACCACGATGATGACTAGAGCTGAATACGACAAGTTTGGTACTAAATACAACAAAGACTTAGGGTATTTAAACGGTGAGGAATACAACACCCGCATCAACTACTACCACAAACCTCAGTTTGCGTTAAACCACTATTGGACGATTGACGACGATACCTCTTTGAAAACATCGGCTTATTTCTCTTTTGGACACGGAGGAGGATCAGGTGGTTTGGGATCGTATGCTAAATACGACCAAAACGGTCACTTGAACTACGACGACATCTACAACATGAACAGAGCGCTAGGCAAATCTTCCTCAATTTTGAGAAACTCTGTAAACAACCACACATGGGTAGGTGTATTATCCACTTTGGATAAGAAATTATCCGATAATTATGACCTGACCTTGGGTGTAGATGCTCGTTCTTACTTGGGTGAGCACTTCCGCGAGGTACGCGACTTGATCGGTGGTAACTATTGGTTAGATAGTTATAAATATGCTGTTGATGGCGCTTTTGGCAGAACGGGTAAAACTACTGTTGATTCTAATGCTACCTCGTATTGGAATGTATTTGCTGTTACTCCTTACGATAACCGCATTGCTTACGACAACGATGGATTGGTGAAATACCTAGGGGGCTTTGGTCAGTTGGAATACACCAATGACGCCCAAAACTTCAACTGGTTTGTCGCTGGTTCTTATTCAGTAACCGACAACACCCGTATTGACCGTTGGAACTACCAACCGATCCACAACAGACAAACCTCTGAAACAGTGTCTATCGATGGGTACAACGCTAAATTAGGATTCAACTACAACATTTCTGACAAGGCCAATATCTTTGGTAATGCAGGTAAATATTCTAGAGCGCCTTTCTTTAGCTTCTTGTTCCAAAACTACGCTAACGATGTTTCTGACAACATCGTGAATGAAGAAGTGGACGCTTTGGAGTTGGGTTATGGATACAAAACCAAAAACTTTGCGGCTAAGATTAACGCCTATTCTACTCAGTGGACCAACAAGACTTTATTGTCCGGTAACATTGTCGTACCTGGAGGGGTAACTCGCGCCTTGCTTCAAGGTATCGGTGCGGACCACAAAGGGGTGGAGATTGAATTCAACGCTGGTTTGACTGAAGACCTTACACTAGGAGGTATTGCTTCTTTTGGAGACTGGAAATGGACCGGAGATGTCGCTTACGAGTTGCGCTCTGATGTTGACCAGTCGATCACCAAAGGATTTGCCTACACAGATGGTTTGAAAGTGGGTGATTCACCACAAACTCAAGTCGGAGGTAAAATGAGATGGCAAGCTACTGAAGCTTTGGATTTCGGAGCTACTTACGTGTTTAACGATAACCTCTACGCTTCTTATGATCCATCTGCTTACAACACGCCTGAGAAAAAAGTACAGCCTTACGAGCTTGATCCTTATGGAATGCTCGATTTGCGTGCAGGTTTGAAAGTTGGTAAAGGATACTTCCAATTACAAGTAAACAACGCCTTAGATTACGACGGATTTGTTGAAGGGGTAAACAACGCAGACGGTTCAGATATCCGCTACGGTTTCCCAGCTTGGGGTAGAAACAGCAACCTTTCTTACAAGATTACTTTTTAAGCAATCTGCTGATAAAAAAACCCCGCCATCGGCGGGGTTTTTCTTTTTATGGCTATTTTTAAAAAAAAATTGATTTATGGAATTATTGATTTCCCTGCACTCCTTGCTCGCTTATGTAGTATTGCTCATTTTAGTATTGGCGGTGGCCAATGCGTTCAAAGGGTGGCTGACCAAAGCTGAATTTTTTAGTCTGGGCCGCGACTTTAGATTATCTCTGTTTGCCCTGATTTTATCGCACATGCAACTGTTGATCGGATTGGTGGTCTACTTTGTTTCCGCCAATGGACTCAACGCCATCCAAACTTTGGGCATGGGTGGGTTGACTCCAGCCGCGCGCTTGCTCGCCTTGGAGCATCCCACCATCAATATCCTCGCTTTGGTGCTGATCACCATCGGTTGGTCCAAACACAAAAAGAAAATGGAGGCGACTGACAAATTCAAAACCATCGCCATATTTTATGGCTTAGGGCTTTTATTGATTCTGAGCCGCATCCCTTGGGGAAAGTGGTTTTAAGCTGATCGCTTAAGGCGATGGATTGGGGTACTGAACATGGATAGCCTCAATTCCACGCAAAACATCTTCAGAAAGCGCCACTTGGGCGCTTTCTGCGTTTTCACGTAATTGTTCCATAGAAGTAGCTCCGATGATGGTGCTTTGTACAAATGGACGGGTGCGCACGAAGGCCAAGGACATCTGCGCCAAACTCAACCCGTGTTCCTCGGCGAGTTGCGCATATGCTTCAGTGGCTTGTACCGCCTGGGGATTGCTGTATCGGTTGTAGTTGGGGAATAAGGTGACGCGCGCACCCTCAGGTTGAACCCCACCTAGGTATTTGCCGGACAAAACCCCGAATCCCAATGGGGAGTAGGCCAGGAGGCCTACCTGCTCACGCATGGAGCATTCCGATAAACCCACTTCATAGCTTCGGTTTAACAAGCTGTAAGGGTTCTGAACGGTTTGGATGCGCGGCCGTTCTTGTTTCGCTCTGTAAGCGTCCAAGTACCTCATCAATCCCCAAGGCGTTTCGTTGGAAAGGCCAATGTGCCTGATTTTACCCTCAGCGACCAAGGCCCCCAGAGTATCCAATACTTCTTCAAAGTTTTCTACCCATTGTTCGTCTGAATCATGAGTGTAGCCTAGTTTTCCAAAGAAATTGGTGTTGCGCTCAGGCCAGTGCAGCTGATACAGGTCGATATAATCCGTCTGTAAACGCTTTAAGCTGCCTTCTACCGCCTCTTTGAGGGCGGTGGGGTGAAATCCATTGGTGCGAATGTGTGCGGTAAATCCAGCAGGCCCTGCGATCTTTGATGCCAATACGATTTCAGACCTTTTTCCGGATTGTTTAAACCATTGGCCCATGATGATTTCCGTGTGGGCATAGAGTTCTGGAAGGGTAGGTACGGGATAAAGTTCCGCAGTATCCCAAAATTGTATGCCCTGCTCCAGAGCGTAATCCATTTGAGCCCATCCCTCTTCTTGGGTGTTTTGACGACCCCAAGTCATGGTGCCCAGGCAGATTTCACTGATTTTTAGATCGGTACTTCCTAAGGTGTTGTACTTCATGAATTATTCGTTGTTTTTGCCAAATAAGTAGCGGAATACTTCTTCCACTTTCCCTACGGCAATCGTTTTAATTTTTTGTTGTGTGCCCATGGTAGCGTGTTTGGAAACCACGATGGAGGTAAATCCCAATCGAGCAGCTTCTGAAATCCGCTGATCAATTCGTTGAACGGGTCTTATTTCTCCAGACAACCCCACTTCAGCGGCAAAACAGATCCCTGGGGCAATGGGTATATCCAGGTTCGAAGAGAGAATAGCGGCGATCACCGCAAGATCCATCGCAGGATCCTCCAAAGTGATACCACCCGTGATGTTGAGAAAGACATCTTTGCTCGCCAGTTTAAATCCAGCTCTTTTTTCCAAAACGGCCAGAAGCATATGTAAACGCTTGGCGTTGTAGCCAGTGGTGGACCTTTGAGGAGTACCGTAAACGGCAGAACTCACTAGGGCTTGAATTTCGACCAAAAGCGGCCTTAATCCTTCGACGGTTGCCGCGATAGCCGTTCCGCTCAACGCCTCAGTAGATTGGGTCATTAGGATTTCAGAGGGATTGGCCACTTGGCGCAGGCCGTACCCAGCCATTTCGTAAATGCCCAGTTCAGCGGTGGAGCCGAAGCGGTTTTTAAGCGCCCGTAAAATGCGGTAGACCCCGTGTCGATCGCCCTCAAATTGGAGTACAGTGTCCACCATATGCTCCAAAATTTTGGGACCAGCGATGCTGCCGTCTTTGGTGATGTGTCCGATCAGCAATACCGGGGTGTGGGTGTGTTTGGCGTATTGGATTAGCTCTGCCGTACAGGCCCTGATTTGAGAGACTGATCCCGGACTGGATTCTATGCTGGTGGTATGCAGGGTTTGTATCGAGTCAATAACCACCAAGTCTGGCGCCATGGTTTCCGCTTGCTTGAGTATGGACTCCGTGTGGGTTTCCGTTAAGATATAGCATTGACTGCTTTGGGCATGTATGCGCTCTGCACGCATTTTGAGTTGTTTAAGCGATTCTTCTCCAGACACATAAAGCACCTTGTAAGGAAGTGCCAGCGCAATTTGGAGCATCAACGTGGATTTTCCCACTCCGGGCTCCCCACCGATGAGCACCAAGGATCCGGGCACGATGCCTCCACCGAGCACACGGTTGAATTCCTCGTCTAAGCTGTCAAGTCTTTGCTCCGCGGAAAGGGTGATGTCTTCTACGCGCACTGGATGAGCAGCGGCCACCTGGTTTTTGCTCCCCCAAAGCACGGTTGTGTTGGTTTGGATCAGCTCCTCCACGACAGTATTCCAGGCTTTACAGGAATTGCACTGTCCCACCCATTTAGCGTATTGGGTGCCACAAGACTGACAAAAAAAACTGGTTTTGGATTTGGCCATGGGGGTAAATTGTGGCCTAAATTTAAGGCTTAACGACCAATTCTGAGTTACTTTTTCCCACAAACGGGATCAAAATAAAAGAAGCTGCGCCGATCACCACCACCAACAGGGTTTGGGTCAGCCACATCACCCAGCCAAAAGCGAGGCCAGAGGCAGCAGAAACACCGAAAAGCATCAGTGATTGTTGTACGGCAATCGGGTAGAGTCCAATGCCGCCGTTGGTCGCGGTCATGGCAAATGCGCCCGCCACAAAAGCTACTAAGATTGGTCCAATCGCCAGTTCCTGGGTGTCCGGTAGCGCAAATTTAACCACCCAAAACATGGCGACGTAACAACCCCATATAAGTGCGGTGTGTCCCCAAAAAGCAGCTTTGTTTTTCATGTGAAACACTGTGGAGCTGCCTTCTAGCAGCCCAGATACCTTCTCTCTGAGCATCACTAAGGGTTTGATTTGGGTGCGCTGAATCCATCGCAGACCAAAATAACCCCCAACGATCAGAGCGGCAAGCACTCCTCCAGTTTGAGTTAGCGAAATATTCTTTTCGGCCAATGTATCCAGCAGCACTTCTGTCTGCAGGACCGTGGCACCAAGGATGACGACAAAGAGCATCAATAAATCGATGATGCGCTCGGTGACAATAGTGCCAAATCCTTTTTGAAAGGGCACACCTTGATAAGTCTTCAGGGTGGTGGCGCGCAAGAGTTCGCCAGAGCGGGGAATGCCTAAATTGGTCAGGTAGGCCATCATGATGATCAGTGCATTGGCCATAATGCTGGGTCGATACCCCATAGGGGCCAGTAGATAGTTCCAACGGATGGCTCGCGAAATATGACTGACCACCCCTAGGGCTACGGAGACCAACAGCCAAAATAGGTTTACCTGTTGCATCGAGGCCATCATAGCGGATCTGTTTTCAGGCGATGTGAGGCGGTAGGTTAAAAAAACCAACAACAATCCTAAGGCAATAGGGGCTGTCTTTTTGATCCAAACAATCATGGAGTGGCCTTTATTAGGCATGAAGTAAATTGGTGGCTTCGTCTGGAAAGACCAAGGCGGGTTTAAAGTTCTTGGCTTCCTCAAGCTCCATCATCGCATAAGTGATCAAGATTAAAACATCGCCAACCGATACTTTACGGGCTGCAGCACCGTTCAGGGTGATTTCTCCACTTTGGCGAGGGCCGGGGATCACATAGGTTTCTAAACGTTCTCCGTTAGAGTTGTTGACCACTTGAATTTTTTCGCCTGAAATAATATTGGCGGCATCCATCAGGTCTTCATCAATGGTGATGCTACCGATGTAATTCAGGTCGGCTCCAGTGACTTTAACACGGTGGATTTTGGATTTTACTACGTGCACAAACATGGGGCAAATATAAGAATTAAAGCGCGATATTATCGATGAGTCGAACGCCGTGAAACTCGACAGCGATTAGGGCTCGGTAACGCGCTCCTGCTGACCAATGGTCCACTCGATTAACTCCGCCTTCCTCGACGATGTCAAAGTAGGCGATCTGAAAATCAGGAGCTTCTTGGGCTTTTTTGGCGACTAGATTTCTGAGCTCATCGGGTCTTAGTCGATTGGGGGCTGATGCACTACCCTGTCGAGCAACCTCTTGTAGGGTTTGATAAATCCACGCCGCCCGTTCTCTTTGCGCTGTAGTCAGGCGCTCATTTCTGGAACTCATCGCCAGTCCGTTGGATTCGCGCACAATGGGGCAGGGCACGATCTCTAAGTCGTGATTTTCCATGCGCTTGAGCGCTTGTACGACGCATAGCTGTTGGTAGTCCTTTTCTCCGAAATAAACCCGTTGTGCAGGAACTGCCTTCCAGAGCAGGGACACGACTGTGCCCACTCCATTGAAGTGGCCGGGTCGGTCGGCTCCTTCAAAAACAGCGTCTACCCCTTGGAAGTCAAAATTCCTAGCAACTACCGTTTGATCATACAAGTCTTCGGCATTTGGCGCATACACCCAAATAGGTGTGCCCAATGGAAGCAGTGTGGCTAAAAGTTTTATGTCTTGATCCAGTGTGTGTGGATAAAGAGCCAAGTCTTGGGGGTTGTTAAACTGGGTTGGATTGACAAAAACACTGACCACAACTGCTTTGTTTTCTCGGGCAGCTCGTTCTGCCAAAGCCAAGTGTCCTTGGTGCAATGCCCCCATGGTGGGGACAAATCCCAGACATTGAGCCCATTCAGGGTGTTTTGCCAGTGAATCAGCTAGCTCAATCCGGTGGCGTAGCAAAAGAATTTCGGGGTGGTTCACTTGGCAAACTTACTATAATTAAGGCGATTCCGCATATTTTTTGTAAATTTGCATCTCCTAAGTTGGAATCGAAAAATAACGTCCTTATGAACGGTAAAAAGATCTTGTTTGTCTCTTCAGAGCTAGCGCCCTACCTACCCCAAAACCCTGTCTCGCAGATGTCCTACGAGGCACCGCGGATGGTGAACAGTAAAGGGGGTGAAATCAGAATCTTCATGCCCAAATACGGAATCATCAACGAGCGCAGACACCAGTTGCACGAAGTGATTCGCCTGTCAGGCATGAACATGGTGGTCAACGATATGGATATGCCGCTGATCATTAAAGTAGCTTCGATTCCCAAAGAGCGCATACAGGTATATTTTATCGACAATGAAGAGTACTTCAAAAGAAAGTACACGTTTAAAGATGTGGAGGGATGTATGTATGACGATAACGACGAACGAGCCATCTTCTTTGCTAAAGGAGTGGTAGAAACCGTTAAAAAACTCAATTGGATTCCAGACATCATCCACGTTCACGGATGGATGGCCTCTTTGTTGCCGCTGTATTTGCGCAAATACTACGCCGATGAGCCTTTGTTTGCTGAAAGCCGCATCGTCACTTCGGTATATGCGCCAGATTTTGAAGGCACATTAAGCGATTGCATGCGCAAAAAAATTGCCTTTGACGGAATTGATGAAGCATCGATCGCTTGCCTGGAACACCCTGACTATAATAATCTGTTAAAAGTCGCCGTCGATCATTCGGATGCGGTTATATTAGCCACTGAGGAGATTCACCCAGATTTATTGGCCCATATAGAATCACTCGACAAGCCTATTCTTCCTTACGTTCCTTTCCATGAATTTGAGGAGGCTTATGCAGGATTTTACAACACCAAAGTACTAAAGTAACCGAATGAATTGGAACACCAAACAGGTCCTAGGCTTGCTTTTTGCAGCGTTTATGGGCAGTGGTTTAGTCAGCTGTGAAGACGAACTTTTTATTGAAAATGAGGCTTTAATCAACGCGGAAGGGTTCAATACCCAAAAAGCAATTTTCCCGGTACACGTTTCTCAGACGCAAATCCAGGCGGCGATGACCAACAAACTCAGCGTGTATCAGCTGGGTAATTACAACGACCCTATTTTTGGAACCACCCAGGCATCGATTGCGACCCAAGTGAGGCTCGCCTCAGGCGGGGGTAATCCGGTCTTTGGTATCTATTCGCAAAACCTAGAAGATTCTGGGAGTTATGTAGACGAATCGGAGAAGGTGACTAAGGTCATTCTTTACCTGCCTTTTACCTCAGGATCTGACAAGGACAGCGATTCGGATGGTGTTCCCGATATTTTTGATATAGACCCTCTAGACCCGGGTAGCGATACCGATGGTGATGGGGTCAATGATTTGGCAGAGCTTGCCAACGGGACCAATCCGCTGTCAAAGGATACAGATGGAGATGGAACCTTCGACAATTTGGATGAAGAGTTTTTGGCCAATACGTACCCAAGAACCTACACCTTGGATTCTATTTACGGGGACAAGGAGTCTACCTTTAGGGTTCAAGTGCGTCAACTTAACTACTTTTTGAGCGATTTGGATCCCCAAAGCGGCTACCTTACACCAAGCGAATATTTTTCTGACCAAGACTTTCACCCCAATTTTACAGGAACAGTTTTGTATGATGGAAATGCCAGAATCACCAATCAGGAGTTTATTCAATACCTGAAAGACGATCCAGACACCGAAATAGATGAGTCCCTTCAAATAGATTACAGACAACCTCCAGGGCTGAGGTTGGAGTTGAATAAAGATTTTTTTCAAACGCACCTCCTCAATCAAGAGGGTAGAGACCCCTTGTTGAGTCAATCCAATTTTGCTGACTATTTCCGCGGATTACACATCAGTATTCCGGAGCAGTACAACCTGATGATGCTCTTGGACCTGACTCAGGCCAAAATACGGGTGGAATACCTCTACAGCGGAGCGGATGCTGATGGAAATCAGACAGGAAAAGAAGGGGTTTATACCTTGGATGTGTTAGGTCTCGGCAATTCTGGAGTCATCGGGAATGCGGTAAACACCATCAAAAGACAAAACCCAGCTGCTTTGGATCAGGCATTAGCCGCTGGAGCGGATCAGAAAATTTACCTCAAAGGAGGAAATGGGGTATTTGCCCAAGTACAGCTTTTCGGAGCTGATGGCGGTGCGGATATGATTGCCCAAATCAAGGCCAACAAATGGATCATCAATGAAGCCCGCTTGTCTTTTTACGTTGACCGCGAAACGTTGACTCAAGCTGGATACGGGGAAGAGCCACCGCGTTTAAATCTATACAATGCGGCAACAAATCAAATTATTTTTAACCCAGCCTATGATCAAGGGCAAGTGAATTCAGCACTAGGCGCTTATCCAAATTTTAACGGATTGCGTCAAGAGGGCACTGACGGATTGGTCAAGTACACCTTTAGGGTCACGGATTACCTCAACAATTTGGTGTTGCGCGACTCGGTTAATGCCCCCTTAGCTTTAACGGTTACCCCTGATTTCCGCTATACGGATGTCACCTCAATCAAGACAGCTCAAGGCGCCAAAAAGATTCACCGCATGTCGGTAATGACCCCCCTAGGTACCGTACTTTACGGCCCATCTACTGCTGTCCCCCAAGACCGCAGATTGCAACTAGAAGTGTATTACACCCCAAATCAATAACCTACCAAACCTTAACTTATGTGTGGAATTGTCGGCTACATCGGGTACAGAGAAGCGTACCCCATTCTGATTAAAGGACTCAAAAGACTTGAATACCGCGGATATGACTCTGCGGGTATCATGCTTTATTGCGGCGATGACCTAGCGGTGACCAAAACCAAGGGCAAAGTCTCTGACTTGGAGCAAAAGTCTCATGCATTGGCCAAAAGCAAGGCAAAAATTGGTATTGGACATACTCGTTGGGCTACCCATGGGGTGCCTAATGACGTGAATTCTCACCCCCACGTGTCCAATTCAGGCAAAATAGCCTTGATTCACAATGGAATCATCGAAAACTACGATTCCATCAAAAGGGAGTTAACCAAGAGGGGATACGTATTTCATTCAGATACGGATACCGAGGTGCTCGTCAATTTGATTGAGGACGTAAAGATCAAAGAAAATGTCAAGCTAGGCAAAGCGGTACAAATCGCCCTTCAAAAAGTGATTGGCGCTTATGCCATTGCTGTATTTGACCTGGATAAACCCAATGAGTTGGTGGTCGCCAAACTAGGCAGTCCCCTGGCTATTGGCATTGGAGAAGATGAGTTTTTTATCGCCTCAGACGCTACTCCATTTATCGAATTTACCAACAATGCGCTCTATCTGGAGGATGGGGAAATGGCCATAGTTCGCTTGGGCAGAGAGGTGCGTGTGCGCAAAATTCAAGACGATGTTCACGTCCATAACCCGGAAATTCAAGAGCTAGAACTCAATCTGGAACAGATTGAAAAGGGAGGCTATGAACATTTTATGCTCAAGGAAATTTTTGAGCAGCCCAATGCAGTTCGCGATACCCTTAGGGGGAGACTTCAGGCGGAACAAGGGGTAGTCAAGATGTCGAGCATCGACGACTACCTGGAAAAATTTGTACGCGCTGACCGGATTTTGATCATTGCTTGTGGTACTTCGTGGCACGCAGGTTTGGTGGCTGAATATTTGTTTGAGGACTTGGCAAGAATTCCTGTTGAGGTAGAATATGCTTCCGAATTCCGCTACAGAAATCCGGTGATTACCTCGAGAGATGTGGTGATTGCTATATCTCAGTCAGGAGAAACAGCCGATACTTTAGCCGCTATAAAGCTCGCCAAGGAACGCGGTGCTTTTGTGTACGGGGTGTGTAACGTAGTGGGGAGCTCCATTGCGCGTGAAACCCACACCGGCGCATACACCCATGCTGGTCCAGAAATCGGAGTAGCATCGACCAAGGCGTTTACCACTCAGCTCACCGTACTTTCATTGATTGCTGCTAAAATGGCGCGTGCGATTGGCACCATTTCTCAATCTGAGTTTATCGCCTTTTTGAGCGCACTGGATCAAGTTCCCTCAAAAATTGAAACCGTTTTAAAAACGGAGGAATCGATTAAAAAAATCGCTGAGGTTTACAAAGACGCCACTAATTTCTTGTACTTGGGCCGTGGATATAACTTCCCCGTGGCTCTTGAAGGCGCATTAAAACTCAAAGAAATTTCCTACATACACGCTGAGGGATATCCAGCAGCAGAGATGAAGCATGGACCTATTGCTTTAATCGATGAGCATATGCCTGTCGTAGTCATTGCTCCCAAAAGAGGCCACTACGAAAAAATTGTTTCCAATGTTCAGGAGATCAAAGCGCGTAAAGGTAAAATCATTGCCATCGTCAGCAAAGGAGACACAGACATCGCCAACTTGGCTGATCACGTCGTGGAAATACCAGACATCCATGAGGCATTAACTCCGATGGTGACCACGGTCCCCTTGCAAATACTTTCCTATTACATAGCGGTTATGCGCGGTTGTAATGTGGATCAACCCCGAAATTTGGCTAAGTCAGTTACGGTGGAATAAATCGTTATATCAAAAAATTAACTACCTTTCCTTATAAAACTAAAATCAACCTCATGAAAAATAACTTTTTACTGACTTTGTTGGTGGCATTATTTTGCGGATTTACCTCTGCATGGGCCCAAACCAACGTTAAGGGATCTGTGGTCGACCAGGGCCAGATGCCTATTCCAGGCGCCAACATTATTGTCGTTGGCACTACAGAAGGCGCAGTCTCCGACTTCGATGGAAACTTTACCTTGACTACATCAAAATCATTTCCCTTGACTTTGCGCATCACCAGCATTGGGTATGCGGAGTCTACCGTGGTTGTTTCTGGACAAGATCAATCCATTCGCGTAGTGCTCAGTGAATCCAGCACTATGTTGGATGAAATTGTAATCTCCGCCTCTAGATCTCCCGAGCGTTTGTTTGAATCGCCCGTATCTGTGGAGCGCTTTGGTTTGAAAGAAATCAAAAACACCACGTCTGCAGACTTTTACGACGGGTTAGTCAACCTCAAAGGGGTAGACATCAACACCAACTCATTGACTTTTAAATCGATCAACACCAGAGGGTTTGCCACTTTTGCCAATACCCGCTTTATGCAGTTGGTGGATGGTATGGATAACTCTTCTCCCGCACTTAACTTTGTGTTAGGAAACTTGGTGGGGATGAGTGACCTAGACGTTCAAAGCGTGGAAATTCTTCCTGGTGCTTCTTCAGCATTGTACGGAGCTAACGCCTTTAACGGAATTTTATTTATGACCTCTAAAAATCCTTTTGATTCAGAAGGATCAAGTGCCTTAGTGCGCACAGGGGTTACCTCTCAAAAAGATGCGGGAACTAATCAGTTCTACGACATTGCTGTGCGTTATGCCAACAAGGTTTCTGATGAGTTTGCTTATAAGATCAACATCGCTGCTATGCGCGGTGAAGACTGGCACGCAGAGCGTACAGATGATCTTGCCAACCCGCTTTCAACCAGAGCTAATAACCCAGGATACAACGGATTAAACGTGTACGGAGACGAGGTGGCTACTACCTTGAACTTTGACGCATTGGCCGGTCTGCCTTCTGGCACAGTAGGTAAAGCATTTGTCTCTCGTACTGGATACGAAGAGCAAGACTTAACGGATTACAACGCCAAAAGTGTCAAGTATGACCTGGCGATGCATTACCGTCCAAAAGGCACTGACTTGGAGTTCATTTTCAATACGAGAACAGGTACAGGGTCAACCATTTACCAAGGGGCCAACCGCTACTATATCGACAACTTCACCATGTCACAGCACAAGTTCGAAGTGAAAAACGACAACTTCTTTGTGCGTGGGTACATCACCAATGAGGATGCGGGAGATTCATACGACACTCGTTTTGCCGCGATCAACATCAACCGCGCGTGGAAATCAGATACTCAGTGGTTTACTGATTATGCCACCACGTTTATCGGAGCTCGATTGGGCATGGGAACAGGTATTCAGTTTAATGAAACAGCGGCACACGCATTAGCTAGAGCTAAAGCCGATCAAGGCCGTCCACTTCCTGGATCTTTAGGGTTTAACGAGACCTTTAATAGAATCATCCAAGATGGTAATCTATCCACAGGGGCAAGATTTATCGACCAGACCAAATTGAAGCACGTAGACGCCAACTACAACTTGAGCTACTTAACTGGAGATTTTGCGGACATTCAAGTTGGGGGATCTTTCAGAGAGTATCGATTGAACTCTCAGGGAACTATTTTCACGGACACAGATGGTCCAATTGCATATAAAGAAATGGGTGTATACACTCAGATTCAGAAAAAAGCGATGGATGACCGCATGAAGTTTACAGCTTCTATGCGTTATGATAAAAACGAATTGTTTGATGGATTTGTATCTCCAAGAGGTTCTATTACCTACACGGCGGGTGAAAAGAGAAACCACAACATCCGCGGATCTTTCCAAACAGGATTTAGAAACCCAACCACCCAGGATTTGTATATCGGATTGAATGCAGGTACAGCCTTATTGGCCGGTTCTTCTCCGGATAACTTAGACAGATACTCTATTCAAGTACCTGTTTCGGCTGCTGGAGCACCTTATGCCGGTGGATCTACAGTAACGTTGAATGGACGTGACGCTTATGAAAACGCGTTTACTTTATCCTCGGTACAAGCTGGAGCGCCTAAGGCTACTTTTGTTCCCTTGGTAAAGCCTGAGCAAATCTCAGCTTTTGAATTGGGTTACCGCGGACAGATCAAAAATGTTACTGTTGATATTAGCGGGTACTACAACGAATTCCAAGACTTTATTTCCAACCAAACTGTTTTGGTTCCTAAGTACGGTCAAGCTGGCGACAACACACTTTCGCTACTTGCTTTACAAAATGGAGACTTTCAAGCATTCCAAACCTACACCAACAGTTCTGTGGACATTACTTCACTGGGAGTTAATGCAGGTGTTGATGTGCGTTTGATGAAGAAATACGAGTTGGGTGTGAATTATACCTATGCTGATTTTGAGTTTGATCAAGCAGCTAACCCAGATTTCCGCGCTGGATTTAACACTCCTAAACACAAGGTGAAAGCGAGCTTTGGTGGAACTGAAGTGGTGAAAAACCTAGGGTTTTTTGTTAACTATCGTTGGTCTGATAGCTATGAGTGGCAAGCTACTTTTGCGGACGGAACCATTCCTTCATTCAGTGTAGTAGATGCACAAGTAAACCTTAATGTTCCTGCTTGGAAAGCCAATGTGAAGTTGGGTGCTTCCAACTTGTTGGCTGATGAATACTTCTCAGCGATCGGGACGGGCAATGTAGGTTCTCAATATTATGTGTCTTTGGTATTTAACCAATAACACAAGTTGTTGATAGTTAGGGGAAACCCTTTGATGCGGGGCGCCTATTGGCGCCCCGCTCATTTTTCATTTACCCTGGATTTTGGTTTTCTATTTACCGATATATGGTTTATATTTGCAGCCTTAAAAACATCCAAATGTCTCAAGGAAAAGCTACTATTGCTCAGATTATCGGCCCAGTGGTCGACATCGCCTTTGAAAACGGCGCAAAACTCCCCAAAATCTATGACTCGATTGAGGTGAACAAAAAAGACGGAACCGTATTGGTTCTTGAGGTTCAGTCACACATCGGTGAGAACACAGTGAGAACCATTTCTATGGATTCAACTGATGGTTTAAGCCGCGGTATGGAAGTAACTCCTACGGGAAGTGCTATCCAAGTACCTATCGGAGGTGATGTTTACGGACGTCTGTTCAATGTTATTGGAGATGCGATCGACGGTATCGGTAATCTGCCCAAGTCTGGTGAAAACGGCTTGCCTATTCACAGACCAGCCCCAAGATTTGAAGATTTATCTACTTCTACCGAAGTTTTGTTTACCGGTATTAAGGTAATTGACTTGATTGAGCCTTACGCAAAAGGAGGGAAAATCGGTTTATTCGGTGGAGCAGGTGTAGGAAAAACAGTATTGATTCAAGAATTGATCAACAACATCGCTAAAGGACACGGTGGACTATCTGTGTTTGCCGGAGTTGGTGAGCGTACTCGTGAAGGAAATGACCTTTTGCGCGAGATGTTGGAGTCTGGAATTATCAAATACGGCGATGAGTTTATGCACTCTATGGAAGCCGGCGGATGGGATCTTTCTAAGGTAGATAAAGCGGCGCTTAAGGAGTCTAAAGCTACGTTTGTGTTCGGACAGATGAACGAGCCTCCAGGAGCACGTGCGCGTGTTGCGCTAACTGGTTTGACTATTGCTGAGTATTTCCGTGATGGTGCCGGTGAGGGGCAAGGAAAAGATGTATTGTTCTTCGTGGACAACATCTTTAGATTTACTCAAGCAGGTTCAGAGGTTTCTGCACTTTTAGGACGTATGCCTTCTGCGGTAGGTTACCAGCCCACCTTGGCTACTGAGATGGGTGCGATGCAAGAGCGTATTACCTCGACCAAAAGAGGTTCAATTACTTCAGTTCAAGCGGTTTATGTACCTGCGGATGACTTGACGGATCCAGCTCCAGCCACTACATTTGCCCACTTGGACGCTACCACGGTATTGTCTCGTAAAATTGCCGAGTTAGGTATTTATCCTGCGGTTGATCCATTGGATTCTACTTCAAGAATTTTGACCGCTGAAATCCTGGGTAAAGATCATTACGCTTGCGCTCAACGCGTTAAAGAGTTACTTCAGCGCTACAAGCAACTGCAAGATATCATCGCTATTTTGGGTATGGAAGAGCTTTCAGAAGAAGATAAGTTGGCGGTGGGACGCGCTCGTCGTGTACAGCGTTTCTTGTCTCAGCCATTCCACGTTGCTGAGCAGTTTACCGGAATCCCAGGGGTGTTGGTAGACATCAAAGACACCATCAAAGGATTTAACATGATCATGGACGGTGAGTTAGATCACCTGCCAGAATCAGCCTTCAACTTGAAAGGAACTATTGAAGAGGCGATTGCTGCTGGAGAGAAAATGTTGGCCGAATCTTAATTAGGACACATGCAACTAGATATAATTTCACCTGAAGCCACCCTATTTTCTGGAGAAGTTACTTCCGTAACCGCTCCCGGAAAAGACGGTTCTTTTCAGATTTTAGAAAACCACGCGCCTATTGTTTCTGTGCTACAAGCAGGTCAATTGCGCATCCAAGGTTTTGTTGGAGAATTGCCTAGATCTGCCGCAAGCTTGTTTCAAAAAGCGGAAAAGGACACCTATTTATTATCGGTATCCGGTGGTACGTTAGAGATGTCTCAAAACAAAATCGTTGTTTTAGCAGACGCTTAGTCTCTGGAATATACCTATAGAGCCGCCCACAAGGGCGGCTTTTTTTTTGTGGTCTTTCCCACTTATCTTTGGCCCATGTCCCATTCTTTGCCTCCAAAACTGAAACATTTATTGGCACAGCGCGCCCACAGTGGTTTGTTGCGCACACCTAAAGTGATGTCCGGCATCGATTTTATGTCCAACGACTATTTTGGTTGGGCCAAGCAGGTCGATACGGGAACAGGATTGGCCTTGGGCGGAAGTGGATCACGATTGATTTCTGGACATACAGTGGCTCTAGAATCTTTGGAGCAAAGGGCCGCTGCTGATTGGGGCGGTGATCAGGCGTTGTTTTTCCCCTCAGGCTATACCGCCAATGTGGGTTTTTTTGCCTCAGTACCCCAACGAGGAGATGTTGTTTTGGCGGATGCTCATGTTCATGCGAGTATCGTTGATGGTCTTAGGTTGTCCATGGCCCATACCTTCAAGTTTGCACACAATGACCTCCACGATCTAAACGCCAAGGCAGTGCATGCCCGTGCCAAAATGCATCCTGACGGTGTGCTGTTTGTGGTTACAGAAGGTCTTTTTTCTATGGATGGGGACTCCGCTCCCTTGTCCGCTATGGCTGATTGGTGCATTGAGTTCGGCGCTTACTTGGTTGTCGATGAGGCCCACAGCACAGGAGTTTACGGTGAGCGGGGTGGTGGTTTGGTGCAAGATTTGGGCTTAGAGGGCAAGGTCTGGGCCCGTCTTCTGACCCTGGGCAAGGCGATGGGACGCCAGGGTGCATTTTGGTTGGTGGATCAGCCACTGAAATCTTTTTTGGTGAATTACGCCCGTTCTTTGATCTACAGCACCGCTCCTAGTCCTGCCGAGGTAGCGCACATTACCCAAACCTTGATTTTGGCCCAGGAGCGCGGGCCACAGGCCCGCGCTCAACTATCCGAGCGCATTCATTTTTTTCGCGATACCGCGCAAAAATTAGGTGTTCTAGATCGGCTTTGGCCCGCATTAGGACCCATTCAAGCCTGGAGGTGTCCCAGTGAGCGGTCAGCGACCCAGTGGGCTGAAGACCTCCAAAGATCAGGGTATGCCGTTAAAGCCATATTGCCACCCACGGTGCCTGAGGGTGGCGCAAGATTGCGCCTGTGTGTACATGCGGACCATACAGATCAACAAATATCCGGCTTATTATCTTTATTAAAACAGTATACATGAGTGTAACACCTCCGCGTATTTTTGTCACGGGAATTTCGACTGAAGTCGGAAAAACAGTAGCCTCTGCCGTATTGGTCCGCGCCCTAAAAGCCGATTACTGGAAGCCGATACAGTGCGGAGATCTACATGATTTGGAGTGCGAAAAAGTATTGGCTTGGGCTGATTGTACCGAGTCTATGGCGCACCCGAGCAGATACTTGCTTGAACACCCCATGAGCCCCCATGCGGCAGCACAAAGATCTGGGCTGACTTTAGCGCTCGGTGATTTTGTGCGTCCCAATCCAACCAAAACACTAGTGATCGAAGGTGCTGGAGGAGTTTTGGTGCCCTTAAACGACACAGACACCGTAGCTGACTTGATTCAGCCTGGTGACCAAGTAGTGGTGGTTTCCAGGCATTATTTGGGCAGTATTAACCACAGTCTACTCACCGCTGAGGTGCTTAGGGCTAGGGAAATTCAAGGATTTTGGGTGTTTAATGGAGATCCTAACCCAGAAACCGAATCCGTGATACTGTCCAAGACGGGTTGGCCATTTTTAGGGAGGTTATTGCCAGAGCCTGTAATTGACGCCGCCTGTATCGCGCGATACGCTCAAGATTGGGGGGATCGCTGGGACCAAATCACTGCCGACCCAACAGTTTCAGACACCAAATAGCGTTCTTGTAGGGTTTGGTCCAGCTGACTCTGCAGCTGTGGATGATCCTGGCCAAAAAGCGGTTTGGGTCCAGTGACTATGTATTTTGGGCTCAGTGTATCCAACAGATAGCTCAGTTCCTCGGCGCTCGTTTTTCTGGGGTTGAAGTAGGGAAATAGTCCCTCTCTAGCGATATTACTCGGATGGGTGCTGGCTGCAGATAAGGGTTTTCCTCCCATAACCCAGCTTCCGATGTGGTATTCCAGCCAGAGTACACTTTGCGGTTCTACGCCTTGATTCTGCAAAGTGCGGGCCACCTCATAGCCTTCGCCCTGGGTAGCATATCCGGTCTGCATCAAGGTCTCCCCCCAACGATAGGCTTCGAGGTAGGACTCCACCGGTAAGAGCAACATCCCCCACGCAGTGATCAGTCGGGCCCTGTTCCCCATCGGTTTTAACGACCATCCGCTAAAAGACCAAGCCATAGCGCACAGCCAGATCGGATAGACCAGCAGCAAATAATGTCCATTCAACTTGCCCACCGACCAGATGCTGAAGGAAACGCCGGCCAATGCCCCCCAAATCATCCAAAATGAGGGTTTGACAGCTTTATGTGAAGGTTTGAAAAGCCATAGAACTAAAGGAATCAGCAACCACAGCACGATGGCCATCAGACCGGGCACCTGCATTTTTTGTAGTTGGGTGTAGGCCCATGAGGCCAATACCGCCGAAGACCACAACAGCTCCAGGTGGTCCCGGTATAGCCAAGCGAATACGGCTAACGGTACAGTTCCCCCCAAAGCTAGTTGAATGATTTGGCGTGGGTTTCTGAAGGAAATCATCCAGGGCACGATCAATCCCAAAACCGCATAAGCCATATTAAGTTTGGTAGCCACCGATAAACTGAGCATGATTCCTGCGCACCAGATCAGCGCTGTTTTGTATTGGGTAGACCTCAGGGTACTGTAGATCAACGCCCAAACTCCAGGCGTCCAGAAAAACAGCGCAATGTGCTCGGACATTACCCCTTGAACGCTGCCGAATAAACTGAGCAGGGCCACTGTCAATGCTCCAAGCACTTGGGCCGTGATTTCTCTGGTGTGTATCCGAATCAGTCGATAGGTGCTGTAGCCCACAGCGGCGACTAGTGCAGCGCCGATCAGTCGAATCAACCAGAGGTGCTGGCCAAAAAGCCCGACCACCCCGGCAAAGTAGGCAAAGGTCATCGGTGGTTTTAGGTCCCAAAGTTCTGTGTAGGGCAGATGCCCTTCGGCCCAGGAGGTGCCCATGTGCACAAAAGTGCTTTCGTCTTTGTCGATGTAGTCCCGACCAAAAAATGGCCCACGAATCCAAATGCTCCAGGCCAATAGTGCTAAAAACACCAACAGGGGATGTGCCATTTTCCATCCAGAAAACGGGGTCCACCGGGCGGGTTGGGTGCTGGATTTAGCGCGGTAGTTTATGAGCGAGCGCATAGGCGGTTTGGTGGGTTTTTACGTTCTTTGCAAGATAGAAAAATCCTTGAATCCAGAAGCATTGGCCCTATCACTTGCCCATAGAGACCGCGCCCACTTGTGGCACCCTTTAACCCAACACAAAACCAGTCCTTTGATGACTGCTTTGGTGCGCAGCGAAGGGATCTATCTGTACGACGAGGAAGGCAATCGGTATATGGACGGGATTTCTTCCTGGTATACCACCGTATACGGCCACAGACACCCCCACATAGTGGGGGCGATGAAACACCAGCTCGACCAGCTTGATCAAGTGGTATTTAGTGGATTTACCCACGAACCCGCGGTATTGCTTTCCGAAAAATTGGCCGCTCTGCTGCCCGTGGGCCAACAAAAGCTGTTTTTTTCAGATAATGGATCCACCGCGGTCGAGATTGGGATCAAGATGGCTCTGCAATATTTTCACAACCAAGGGCAACCCAAAAAGGTTTTGATGGCTTTGAACGATGGGTTCCACGGAGATACTTTTGGCGCGATGTCTGTTTCAGGACTCAGCGTGTACAACGGTCCTTTTGAAGCTCATCTGATGCAGGTAGAGCGCATTGAGGTTCCCAGACACGACAATATTCAGGGACTGATCGATCATTTAGAAGCGCGTTTAAGCGACCGCCCCGATGTAGCGGGGTTTATTTACGAGCCTTTAGTCCAAGGGGCAGCGGCTATGCAGATGCATGAGGCGGAGCATTTGGACCAGATTTTGGCTGTATTGCGCAAACACGGGGTTTTGTTGATCGCCGATGAGGTGATGACTGGATTTGGCAAAACGGGTACCCTTTGGGCCAGTGACCAACTTCAGGTGAAACCAGATATCATGTGTCTGTCCAAAGCCTTGACGGCGGGCGCCTTACCCATGGCGGTTACCACGTGCACCCAACAGATCTATGATGCCTTTTACAGCGACCACACCGCCCATGGATTGTTTCACGGGCACACCTATACCGCCCACCCATTGGCTTGCGCGGCGGCCATGGCCGCTTTGGATTTGGCTGTTGACCCAGAGGTAGTTCAGCGCAGAAAAAATATTGAAGTCATGCAGTCGGCCTACGCCGCCAAAAGGGCGGGCCACCCGCAGGTGGCCCGCATCCGGGCCAAAGGGGTGATTATGGCCTTAGATTTAGCGGTGGAAATCCCCAGATATGGAAGCTTTCGCGACACCATGTACCGCTGGTTTATGGATCGGGGATTGAGCATCCGACCATTAGGCGCCACCCTGTACCTGATGCCTCCTTTTATCACCACCGCAGAAGAACTCCAACAAATGCACGATTTATTTGATCAGTTTTTGGATGAAATTCCCCAGTTAATGTGATGGAAAAACATCCTCATCCAATGATATCGATACGTTCTTGGTCTACTTTGTCCGCCTTGGGAGGAAGTGATGCCGCCGTATTGGCCTCGTATCAATCAGTTGAGTCTTCGTTGGACCCTTGGTCTGTACCTCATCTAGAACAGTTGGTCGATACCTGGGCAGGTCGACTGAGTAAGGATGCCCAGCAGCAATGCACAGATCTAATTGCTACCCATCCGAAGTATGCCGGGTTAGATCCTTCGGTCCTGTATGCGTTAATCACCGCGCGCTCGGCATTTAAGCAAGCGGGTTGGGACAGTAAATCTCCAGTGGGGATCAACATAGGTTCATCCCGAGGAGCTACTCAATTGTGGGAGTCTGCCCATGCGGCTCACCTAAAAAACCGACGAATTCCCTCATTGACCTCTCCGCTGACTACTTTGGGCAACCTCTCCACTTGGGTGGCCCAAGACCTAGGTGTTGAAGGTCCGGAGTTTTCCCATTCGATCACCTGTTCTACCTCATTGCATTCGCTGCTTAACGCAGTAGCCTGGATGAGGGCAGGTATGGTTGAGCGATTTCTAGTTGGCGGTACAGAGGCCGCTTTGACCCCCTTTACATGGGCTCAAATGAAAGCGCTTAAGCTCGTTTCTTCCCTAAATGAACCCTATCCCTGTCGCGCTTTAGATCCCCTCAAAAAGGCCAATACCATGGTCTTGGGCGAGGGGGCAGGAGCCCTTTGTCTGGAGGTTGGTGTTCGACCAGGAGCCCAAGCAGTTATTTTAGGGGTCGGTTATGCGACCGAGTCATTGGCCCACGCTATTTCTATCTCTGATGAGGCGGATTGTTTTGTCCGTTCCATGCACATGGCCTTGGGGGTTCATAACCCCGGTCAAATAGATGCCGTAGTCATGCATGCTCCCGGAACAGTCAAAGGAGATCGATCTGAAAATGCTGCCCTAGACGTAGTGTTTGGGTCCCGCGATTCCTTGACTGCGCCTTGGCGCACTTCCCAAAAGTGGCGTACCGGACACACCTTTGGCGCTTCAGGTGCTTTGGGTTTGGAGTGTGCGCTGCTCATGTTAAAACACCAGCATTTGGCAGGAATCCCTTATTTAGGTCAATCTGTTTGGAGGCCCGCCCCCGTCAAGAAGGTCCTGGTCAATGCGGTTGGTTTTGGGGGAAATGCGGTGTCCGTATTGTTGGGCCTTCCAGAGTAATCAACCGACCTCTGTGAAGAAATATCACTTTTTTGCCGCATTATGGCCCGGGGATTTTGCCCCATAACCCGTACATTTACCCACCAAATAGCTCGATATGCAACAGTCTTGGACTAAAGAAGCCATTCTTGAATTATACCACACTCCGTTGATGGATTTGATGTACCGTGCAGCTTCAGTGCACAGAACCCACCACGATCCCAATACCGTACAGGTCTCGACCTTGTTGTCGATAAAAACAGGGGGGTGCCCGGAGGATTGTGGCTATTGCCCACAAGCAGCCCGATACCACACGGATTTAGAAGGCAATGAGCTGATGAGTGTATCTCAAGTGAAAGCACAAGCGTTACGCGCAAAAGCATCCGGCAGTTCACGAGTTTGTATGGGAGCGGCCTGGCGCAATGTCAAGGACGGTCCAGAATTTGACAATGTGTTGGAGATGGTGCGCACGATCAATAAGTTGGATATGGAGGTGTGCTGTACTTTAGGGATGATCACTGAAAACCAAGCAAAACGCCTTGCTGAAGCCGGTTTATATGCCTACAACCACAATTTGGATACCTCAGAGGATTATTACAAGGACGTGATTTCCACCCGGGCCTTTCAAGACCGCTTGGACACTATAGAAAATGTGCGCAAAACCAATGTAACGGTGTGTAGTGGCGGTATCATTGGCATGGGAGAGTCGGTGGAGGACCGTGCTGGTATGTTGGTGGCTTTGTCCTCACTCAGCCCTCAGCCAGAGTCAGTGCCCATCAATGCCCTAGTGCCTGTGGAAGGCACTCCTTTGGAGGATCAACCGATTATTCCGATTTGGGACATGATTCGCATGATTGCCACTACCCGAATTGTGATGCCTCATACCCAAGTACGCCTCTCAGCAGGACGCACCCAAATGAGTCAAGAGGGTCAGGCTATGTGCTTTTTTGCTGGAGCCAACTCAATATTTGCCGGGGATAAATTGCTGACCACACCTAACCCAGATATCGAGCAAGACAAGGCCTTATTCGATTTGTTGGGACTAGTTCCACAAAAGCCTTTTGTGAAACACAGTCAGCCGTTAACTGTTGAAGCAGCCGATAGCGCTTGGACGGCTTTGGGCGAGAAACCAAAATGGACGCGCCCTGGGCACGAGATTGAACGCAACAAGGCCAAAGAGCGCAAAGCGCCATAAACCGATTTATTTGAGCTGGTTGATCCAGTCATAGATCCATTCAGATTCCCAACCCCGGTAGAGCAAGTAGTCGGCAATCTTCTTTTTGCTGGCAGCGGTTTTCCCCCCTTGTGTAGTTTCGGTAATGCGCCTAGCTAGCGTTTCAAATGATCCTCGATAGTCCACTTCGTTCAGCTCACTCATGCCCGCTTTAATCGCAAAAGCGGAGAGCTGCTTTTGTTTGAGTCCTTGGATTAGTCGTTTTTTCCCCCAGAGCTTTTGGTTGAATTTTCCGCGTACATAAGCTCGGGCAAATCGCTCTTCGTTCAAAAAATCCTCCTGAATCAAATGATTGACCACTGCATCAATCGCCTCGGGAATCATGCGCATGCCCCTGAGTTTTTCCACCACCTCACTGTGGGCTCTTTCCTGATACGCGCAATAGTTTTCCAGCGACCGCTTGGCTTCAGTTAGGGTATAGGCCTTGGTTTTTTGGGGGTATGGTTCTTTTTTGATCACCCCCGAATATAGGGTAAAACCGGGCAAAAAAAAAGCGGGGCGCACATCGTGCGCCCCGCTTGGGTCAACAGAGCAATAGCTCAGTTTAGTAAATGGTTTTTCCCTCTGGATTTTTAAATCGGTATTCTAAATACCGGTAGGCATCTCTGGGTTCAATGCGAACCCAACGCTTGTGTTCCAGCCACCACCTCATTCTGATGGAGGGTAAACCTATAGTGAGGTATGCAGCGATAAAAGGATGCAAGTGCAAAACCACTTTATCTTTGGTGCCGCTTTGGAGCAATCGCTCCAGGTCGCCTGTAATTTTGTCGATCAAAACTATAGGAGCTTCTACTTCCTTTCCAGTAATGGTAGGGGCTGGCTCACTGGTTTTGATGTTCATTTCAGGACGTACCCGTTGTCTGGTGATTTGGACCAATCCGAATTTGCTCGGAGGCAAAATTTTATGTTTTGCTCGGTCTTCACTCATTTCTTCTTTCAGGTGTTCATACAGTTGTCTGCGGTGGTCTGGATCAGCCATGTCGATAAAGTCGACTACGATGATTCCACCCATATCCCTCAGCCTAAGCTGGCGGGCTACTTCTGATGCAGAAGCAAGATTCACTTGAAGCGCAGTGTCCTCTTGTGTTTTGGCTTTGTTGGACCTGTTGCCTGAATTGACATCGATCACGTGGAGTGCCTCGGTGTGTTCAATGACCAAATAAGCTCCTTTTTTCATGGTCGCTGTACGGCCAAAGGAGGTTTTGATCTGGCGCTCTATCCCAAATTTTTCAAAAATGGGTGAGGGATCTGTATGCAGCTGAACAATTGATTCTTTTTCGGGTGCAATTTCTTGCACGTATTCTTTGATTTCTGAGTACATGGTTTCATCATTCACGTGGATACCTGTGAAGCTGTCGTTAAAGAGGTCTCTCAAAATAGAGGCTGCTCTGTTGAGTTCGACAAGTACCTTAGAAGGATGGGGTGCCTTGTACAATTTTTTGCACATACCTGTCCACTTTTGGAGCAGGTTCTGTAAATCTTTATCTAATTCTGCGACTTTAGTGCCTTCTGCTACCGTTCTGATAATCACCCCAAATCCTTTGGGTTTGATACTTTTTACCAGTTTGGTCAGTCTGTCACGCTCTTCTTTAGATTCAATTTTCTGTGAAACTGAAACGCGATTAGAGAAGGGAACCATGACCAAATAACGTCCCGCGATGGAGATTTCGGAGCTGATCCGAGGTCCTTTGGTAGAGATAGGTTCTTTGACAATTTGAACCAACATGGATTGATTGGCTTTAAGGGCATCGTTGATGCTTCCTTCTTTTTCAATATCCGGTTCAAGGGGGAATTTTTTTAACAGGTAATCACGACTCTTTCCGGTGCTCACTTCTTTGACGAATTTGAGCATAGTGGACAATTGCGGTCCTAGATCTTGATAGTGTAGAAAGGCGTCTTTCTCATAACCGACATTAACAAATGCGGCGTTGAGTCCTGTGATGGGTTTGCGCACTTTAGCGATAAAAATATCGCCGACAGCAAAGTTATCGCTCTCTTTTTCCGTGTGCAGCTCTACGAGTCTTCCCTCTTTAAGCAGTGCAAAGTCAACAGTATCAGAATTAGATCGAATGACTAATTCTTTTGTTGCCATAATAATATATTATTTCGTTGAAATAAATCAATAATTGTGTTGAAGCGGGAAAACTCCGCCAAAATTCTCTGGGAATTTTTATGTCAAAGAACGCTTGGGAAACACGTAAATAACGTGTAAAAAGTGAAAAAGTAGTGGTTACACTACTTTTTCTTATGGCGGTTAGCTCTCCGGCGCTTCTTGCGCTTGTGTGTAGCTACCTTATGTCTCTTTCTCTTCTTACCACTAGGCATAGATGCTCGTTTTTTGGGTTAATATTATTTTACTTTCACGTTATTTTTTACGCCTTCAACAAACACTTTTGCGGGTTTGAAAGAGGGAATATTGTGTGCTGGGATTTTGATTGTGGTGTTTTTGGAGATGTTTCTGCCGGTTTTTTCCGCTCTGGTTTTGATGATAAAACTTCCGAAACCTCTTAAAAACACATCCTCACCAGCCTCCAAAGACAATTTTACTTCTTCCATAAAGGCTTCTACGGTTGCTTGTACATCGCCTTTCTCAATACCTAGTTTCTCTGAAATTTTAGTAACAATATCTGCCTTTGTCATGGGGTTAAATTTTATATGTATTCTGTCTTTTTTAGGGTTGCAAATATACAATTTTAAATCATAATTAAAGATAAGCATGCGATAATTTATCGTTGAATCCATTACTTTTGAGCGTATTAGCCTATGGATTTTTCAAAACAACTGCTCAATTGGTATCATGTCCACCAAAGGGAACTTCCCTGGCGGCAGAACAAAGATCCTTATCGCGTATGGCTTTCCGAAGTGATGTTACAACAGACCAGGGTGGCTCAAGCGATTGATTATTTTGAGTCATTTACCCGAGCTTATCCAACAGTAGCTGATTTGGCGCATGCACCGGAGGAGGCTATACTCAAACTCTGGCAAGGACTAGGATATTACTCTAGGGCAAGAAATATGCACGCCACGGCCAAACAGGTCACCGATAAATTTAACGGAGTTTTCCCGCAAACTACCGAAGAGTTGATGAAACTTAAAGGCATTGGCCCGTATACAGCCCGGGCAGTTTCCTCCATTTGCTTTGACTCGCCTGTGGCAGTGGTCGATGGAAATGTATACCGCGTTTTGGCCCGTTATACAGGAGGGGATTTGCCGATAGATTCTTCCCAGGGTGTTCGGCATTTTGCTGAGCTAGCCCAGCGTTTTCTGATCCAAACAGATCCGGGCACCTATAACCAAGCCATTATGGAATTTGGAGCAACGGTCTGCACCCCCAAAAACACCCTTTGTGCTCAATGTCCTGTACAAGCAGGTTGTGTTGCCTACGCAACGGGAACGGTTGCTGAATTACCCAAGAAATCCCCTAAAAAACCGCCCCAACCTCTGTGGATTCATTACCTAGTTCCTGTTGATCCATTGGGAAACACCCTGTTGACTCAAAGAAAAGGATTGGGAATTTGGGAGGGGTTGTATACTTTTTTTGCGATCGAGCAACAGAGTGAAGGGATGGATCAAAAAAGAATTGAGGCGGAAGTGCCATTGATTTGGCCCGGCCAAACAGGCGCCGTATCCTTGCTAAACACGGAGCCTGTAGTACACCGCCTGTCGCACCGATTAATACGCGCTCATTTTTGGCGGGTAGCTGTAAAAAACTCATTGCCTGGCGGATATACGCCCACAGAAGCCGAAAAATTACCGATGCCTGTTTTGATGGCTGAGTGGTTTGGTGCGCAAAAAAATCCGTATTTTTGGGACTCAAACTATACCCCATGAGCGGCACACTAAATAAAGTTATGTTGATTGGTCACCTCGGAGACGATGTAAAACTTCATTATTTTGAAGCAGGTAACTGCATAGGTCGATTTCCTTTGGCTACCAATGAAACCTACACCAACAAAACCACAGGTGAGAAAGTGTCCAATACGGAGTGGCACAATATTGTAGTGCGCAATAAAGCCGCTGAGATCTGTGAGAAATACGCCAAAAAAGGGGATAAAATGTATGTGGAGGGCCGTTTAAAAAATCGCCAGTGGCAGGGTGAGGATGGTCAGACCAGATATTCGACTGAAATACAAGTCACTGATTTTACCTTTTTAACCGCGAAGCCTGATGCTCCAGATGGGGCAATGTCTGGTCAGCGCCCTGCTGCTGCTCAAGTCCACAGCAGACCAGCAGCACCACAGACCACTGCTCCTGTGGATCAGGAAGATGACCTTCCCTTTTAGTTGAACCAAACCCCAAGCATTGGATCCCGACCCCAGTAATATTTCACAGAGCGTTTGGTGGCTCTTGACCCACGACTTTAACCTGGTTAAGGTGGGCGTCCTTTTTTTATTGTTGTTCTGTTCTGCTCTTATTTCTGGAGCAGAAGTGGCTTTTTTTGGATTGAGCCCGCTCGAAATATCCCAGCTTAAAGAAACTAAAAAACAAAGGTCGGAATGGGTGTTGACAATCCTTCAAAAACCCAAGCGATTACTGGCGACTATTTTGATAGCCAACAACGCGGTCAACATAGGAATAGTTTTGTTGTTCAGTAATTTAGGCGATGTTTTCTTGAGTGGCACAAAACTTTTGGTTTGGGGATTCATCGATTTAAAGTTTTTGATCGAAGTGGTTTTGGTCACATTTTTGATTTTGATGTTTGGAGAGATTTTACCCAAAGTGTACGCCAACAGAAATCGCATGCCATTTGCCCTAGCCATGGCTTTGCCCTTGAGGGTTATCGATTTTGTGTTTCGGCCATTGAGCGTGCCGATGCAACAGCTTTCTCTGAGGTTACACGAAAAACTGGGCCGACAAAAGTCTAGCCTAAGTGTAGATTATTTATCTCAGGCATTGGAATTAACCCAAGAGGGAGATACCACTCAAGCAGAGCAAAAGATTTTAGAAGGGATTGTTTCTTTTGGAAACACGGACACCAAACAGGTAATGAGTCCCCGTATAGACGTGTTTTCTCTTTCGGAGGACATGAAGTTTCTTGAAGTGCTTGAAGCCATCAAAAACCACGGCTACTCCCGTGTGCCGGTTTACCGCGAAAACATCGATCAAATTGTCGGAATTCTCTACATCAAAGATTTATTGTCTTACCTAGATCGAAAAACATTCAATTGGACAACGCTGCTGAGGACACCTTATTTCGTTCCTGAGAACAAAAAATTAGATGATTTGTTGGCGGAGTTTCAGCAGAAGAAAATACACCTAGCCATTGTAGTCGATGAGTTTGGAGGTACATCTGGTGTGGTCACTCTAGAGGACATTATTGAGGAGATTGTTGGGGATATCAGCGATGAATTTGATGAGGAAGATCTAGAATTTACGCAATTAGATCCTCAAAATTTCTTGTTTGAAGGAAAAACAACCTTGAAGGATTTTTACAAAGTGGCTCAAGTGGATGATCCCTCTGCTTTTGAGGCCCAAAAGGGGGAGTCGGAAACTTTGGCTGGGTTTGTGCTCGAGATTTCTAAAAGCTTTCCCAAAATTGGAGAGGTCATTCGTTTTGAAGGCTTTAGTTTTCGTGTGGAGGCGATGGATCGCAAACGCCTTAAACAAATAAAAGCGACCCTGCCTTATGCGGTTTAGTCGATTTTCGAGTGCGCCTTTTTATCTGGGGATCGGATTATTGATCTTATTTTTTGGTTGCCAATCAGCTCCTGAGCCTATGCCCAAGCCCAAAGCACTTTGGGCGATGTCCTATCCAGAACCGGTACCTGTAGGGCACCAGACCCAGTGGTTTTCCATGAGTTACAACCAGGCCGCCCTATTGACTCCTTTAAGTAACGGAAGATTTGTGTGGCATTATCCCGAATTGAAGGCGGATGTCTGGGTCACCTACACCCCCTTAGATCCACATGACCAAGAGGCTTGGAAAAAGGCCGTAATGGATGTAGAGGATAAAGTAGCCCTTCACCAAGACCACGCATCAGCTATTTTGGTACAGCCTTATGAAAACCCCCAGACATCCGTCTTTGGGGCCATCTATGAAATACAGGGCAATGCAGCCTCACAAGCGCATTTTTACCTCACGGACAAACGAAAGCACTTATTACACGGCGCGCTTTATTTCAGAGCCAAACCTCAGTACGATTCTTTGATGCCCGCTGCCCATTATGTGCTCAAGGATCTTAAGGACTTTACAGAATCCTTGATCTGGAAGTAATTGTTGCGGTGTTTTTATGCCCAAATCATTATCTTTAGGCTTTAATTTTTTCTGATGAAATATTCCTTTTTTTCAGTCATTATGGGGCTTTTAAGCCTTTTAATTTCGTGTCATTCAAAAACCGAACAACCTTCAGCTGAAGAACAAATCAACATGAACATGGTGATGGAAGTACACGACGAGGCGATGCCGCAGATGGGGGCATTGGCCCAGCTTACGGCACAAATCAAGGCCCAAAGAGACTTGGACACCACCGATATCGATTTGGCAGAGTCGATGAAAGATCTTCAAGAAGCCCATACTCTGATGATGGACTGGATGAAAGGTTTTGGCGCCCAGTTTACCGCCGATGAAATCATGAAAGGCGCTCCGCTCAGTCCAGAAAAGAAAGTGTTGTTGAACCAAGAGTATCAAAAAGTTTTACGGGTTCGGGAATCCATGCAGCAAAGCATGGCCCGCGCGCGCGCCATTTTGGGAGATTCCATGGCAGCAGAGTCTGCGGTGGAGGATCAATCAACCATGAAACACGACAGTCACGAACATGAGTAATCTGAGCGACATGCCCTCAGACTCATCGGCTATGGATTGGGTGCGCTTGTTGTCACTCAACCGACAAGGGGATACTGCGCAGCGCTTGCGCAAAGACCAAGATCCTACCCGTTTAGGATTTGAGGTGGATTACGACCGAGTTATTTTTTCGGCACCTTTTCGCAGTTTACAGGACAAAACTCAGGTAATACCCTTGTCGGATACTGATTTTGTCCATACCCGATTGACCCATAGTTTAGAGGTTTCTGTAGTCGGACGCAGTTTAGGACGTCTAGTCGGACAGCAGATTCTTGAGAAGCATCCTGAGTTACATACCCTTCACGGTTATGAAGCGCATGATTTTGGGGCTATTGTAGCGGCTGCTGCCTGTGCCCACGATATCGGAAACCCTCCATTTGGACACAGTGGAGAAAAAGCTATTGGCGCGTTTTTCAGCCACGGACCAGGAGCTGTGTACAAAGATCAACTCACCGATCTTCAATACCAAGAATTAATCGATTTTGAAGGAAATGCCAACGGATTTCGATTGCTCAACGCCTCTAGACCGGGAGTTCCTGGTGGATTGAGACTCAGCTATGCCACTTTAGGGGCGTTTACCAAGTACCCCAAAGCTGCATTGCCCAAGAAGCCTACCGCCCTGGTGTCTGATAAAAAGTATGGCTTATTCAGTCAAGATCTGGCCCTGTACCGAGTCATGGCGGAAAACATGGGATTAAAATCGATGGGAAAAGGGGATCAGACCCGTTATGCCAGACATCCATTGGCCTTTTTGGTCGAAGCAGCGGACGATATCTGCTACACAATCATCGATTTTGAGGATGGAATTCATTTGGGATTAATCGCGGAGGACTATGCGTTGGAGTACTTGATCAAACTGGTCAAGGATAGTATTCAGACCGATAAGTACCACAGCATGAGTTTGGCTTCAGACCGTTTGAGTTACCTCAGAGCGCTCGCCATCAATACGTTGATAGGAGACGCAGCCCGTGTTTTTATGGAGCACGAACAAGAGATTCTTCAAGGATCATGGGGCCATGCCTTGTTGGACAAAAGCCAGTATACGGCTCAGATTAAAGACATCATCGATTTGAGCGTTAAACAGGTATACCAATGCGCTGATGTGGTCCAAAAAGAGATTTCGGGCTATCGAATTATTTCCGATTTATTGGAGGTGTTGGTGCAAGCCAGCTTGGGCCAATGGAACGGTCAGCCTTCACCATATGACAAATTGGTGCTCCGAATGATGCCAGGAGCGTTTGATGCTCAGGCGGATAGCATCTATGGGGTCTTACTGGGATGCTGTGCGTATGTGGCCAGTCTTTCGGACGGAAGAGCCCTGCATTTACATCAGCGAATTCAGGGTAAAATCAAGGTTTAGGCCAGCTTTAAAAGGCGTACACCACTCCAAAACCGAGCAGTTGTTTGAATTGTAGTTTGGGTCTTCCATTTTGTTCAACAAATCCCAAATCATTGATCACCCGGTCAAACAAGATGTCGTCGTCATAGATAAAGTGCATACCAATATTGCTGGTGATGAATTTATTGACTTTGAGGTGCACATCTAAAAACCAGTCGACGTCGATATTGCCAAAACTGGCCAGGTAATCGGTGTACAGGGAAAGGTTGCTTTTCACCAAGACATTTTCTGCCACAGTGCGCTCATAGGTATTGGTCACTAAAATCCCCAATTCCATGAATACTTTTTCCCCATCGGTTATTTTGTTGCCCAGGGCATCATACGTAGCTCTTTTAACCCCAAAAGCACCTCGGTCAGCTAGATCTTGGTCCAGCACAAAAGTGGCTTTTTGGGTTAATGGGGACACATATATATTCAGTTTTTTAGCATCATCTATGTAGGAAGTTCCCACCCCCAAAAACAGGTATCCTGGAGCCATTAACCTAGAAATTGGCTTAGATCGATCAGGGTATTTGTATCCGTTGGACAATTGGGTATTGAAGTTCATTTTACCGGAACTGTACCATTTGCTGATGGTGTCCTTTCGGTGTCCAAAAGTGGAGCTGAACCTGATTTGGTCGTCAGTTTTTCTGATGGTCTGTCCTTCTTGCGCATTGAGCCCATAGCGAAAATCTAGACTGTTGTTCCACTGTACATAGCGAAATTTATAATTGCGTTCGCTGTGCAAGCTCATGATTCCCGAAACGGAATTGTTGCCCCCAGCATTCCAATTGACAAAGGCTACTTCGTTCAGGTTAATGGTTGCTCGATTGGTTTTCGTCCAAAAAGAGGGCATGTGAAAGCGCTTTATTTTTTCTTGGATGTTGGATCCGGTAACACTGCGCGTATCTACAGGTTTTATCGCTGCCCCTTGACTTCGTGTATAGGCCATCGGCTGGCTAAGTCTAATGACAATGGTGTCTAACCTTTGTACAGTGTCCTGTTGGGTCTCCTTGGTGACCCCAAGTCCTTGGGCGAGTGTATCCAAGGCACGCAGACGCATAATTGCCTGGGCGGCCGCTGACTTGATGGAGTCAATTTTCTGGTTGGTAGAGCCTGAGGTTTGCGCTTGAAGTGTAAATGTTCCTAATGTGACGAGGAGGAATAATTGAATTATACGCATTCGTTCAGGGTTTTAATCAGATGATTTACGTCAAGTCCAACAGAGGCTTTTTGTTGTTCTGGTGTCCCGTGAGCAATGAACTGGTCGGGGACTCCGAGGTGTTTGATTTTCATGCACTGATTGTTCTCCAACAAAAATGGGACCAATGAAGCGCCAAACCCACCAGAGATGCATCCCTCTTCAGCGGTAATTACCTGGTTAAATTGACGGCTGATTTCGGCTAGTCGGTTGATGTCCAAAGGTTTAACAAAAGGAAAATGATAGTGGGCAAATGCCTCTGGTGCCTGGCACAATTCTCTAGCGGTTGCCATATCGACACTTAGGGTGCCTGTGGTCAGAATGGCGATTTTTGCTGTCTTACTGGGGTGAGACACAGGGATTGATTGGCCGATGTCCATCAGGGAAAACGGGTGATATTGCAACGGAAAGCGCGTATTCCCTCTGGGATACCTGATGGCTATGGGCCGGTCTAGCCCTTTCTGAGCGGTATACAGCAAGTTTCTGAGTTCAATTTCATCCTTTGGGGCGGCCACCCATAGATCGGGAATACATCCCAAAAAAGCGAGATCAAACACTCCTTGGTGCGTTGCTCCATCAGCACCAACGAGCCCTGCGCGGTCAATGGCCAGAATGACGGGCAATCTTTGTAGGGCCACATCGTGGATGATCTGGTCATAAGCGCGCTGCAAAAAGGTGGAATAAATACAGCAGATTGGTACCCCCCCTTGCGCAGCCATACCAGCGGCTAGGGTCACTGCGTGTTGTTCGGCAATACCCACATCAATAACCCGATCGGGCATCATATCCATTAAGGGTTTCAGGCCACTTCCCGAAGGCATAGCCGGAGTAATGGCCCAGATTTTTGGGTTCATGCGCATCAGCTCTGCGACGGTTGCCCCAAACACTTCTTGGTATTTTGGATGTGTTCCCTCAGGGGGATGGGGGTAAATGGCTCCCGTAGTCTTGTCAAATTTCCCTGGGGCGTGGTAGGTTACCTGGTCTAGTTCTGCGGCGGCTAGCCCTTTTCCTTTGACTGTTTTTACGTGCAGCACTCGGGGGCCTACGCGTTTCTTTTGCGCTTGCAGGGCTCCGATTAATTCTGGCAAGTGGTGCCCATCTACAGGTCCTTCGTAGGCCAAGCCCATAGCGGTAAATATATTGGGGGTGTCCGAGGTGAGGGAGGCAAAATGCTCCTTAAGTCCCCCTACACTGGGATCAATTCCCATAGCGTTGTCGTTGAAAATAATCAGTAGATCTGCTTGTGTGGCCCCTGCGTGGTTGAGGCCTTCCAAAGCCATGCCGCTACAAAGCGCGGCGTCTCCCACCACAGCGATGTGCTTCTGATTCGTTCTTTTTTGAGCGTTGATCAGCGCCATACCCAGGGCGGCTGAAATAGCGGTTGAACTGTGACCAGTCCCAAAGGCGTCATAAGGAGATTCATCACGCACAGGAAAACCGCTTAACCCACTCCACTGGCGGTTGGTATCAAAAGCGTCCCAACGACCAGTCAGCATTTTATGTCCGTAGGCCTGATGGCCCACATCCCAAATCAGGGTGTCTTTTGGGGTGTCAAAAACGCTGTGCAGCGCAATGGTCAATTCAACCACACCCAAGGAGGCCCCAAGGTGTCCTTCTTTAGTGGATACCGCCTCGATGATAGAAGCCCTTAGTTCTTGGGCCAATGCACCCAATTCCTCCATAGAAAGTGAGCGTAAATCATCTGGACTCTTAATGTGTGGGCTGAAGGACATGGCGAGTAAAATTACAAAATCTCTTCTTATCTTTCGGAGCATGACTGAGATCGAACAACTGGAAACGGACCAAGCTATGATGCGCAAAGCATTGGATGAGGCGATGCGCGCTTTTGAGGCGGGTGAAGTTCCTGTGGGAGCGATTGTTGTCGCTGGGGGACGAGTGATAGCGCGGGCCCATAATTTAACTGAACGACTAAACGATGTAACGGCACACGCTGAGATGCAGGCCATCACGGCAGCGGCCCATTATCTAGGAGGTAAATACCTGAAAGGTTGTACGTTATATGTTACCCTAGAACCCTGTATGATGTGCGCAGGCGCATTGGCTTGGGCACAAATCGATCGGGTGGTTTTTGGCGCTAGTGATCCTGGTCGTGGAGGTTTATCTCAACCGGGCGCATTGCACCCCAAGACTCAGTTAACCTCAGGTGTTTTGGGTGATTCATGTGCTGAACTGATGCAAAATTTCTTTGCGCAAAGACGTAAAAAAACCTCTTAGCACAGGCTAGAGGTTTCTTCATTGGTTGGAAAGTGTGTATTATCTATAACATGCTTACATTGACAGCGATTCTTCCTTTTTTGCCATCTTCCTCTTCGTAACTCACTTTGTCGCCTTCGTTGATTTGGATGCCTTTTAGGGCAGTAGCATGGACAAAAATGTCGCTTCCAGTTTCATCATTGGTAATGAATCCATATCCTTTTGATCCATTGAAAAATTTTACAGTTCCAGTCATGGGAGAAAAAAATAAAAATGTTAAAGAATAAAGGTATAGAAAAAACGATTCAAAAAAATAGCTGATTCAAAAAATTTCCGTGAAAATTATTGATTATCAGTGGTTTTCGACGGTTTTCGCTGCATTTTTTCGATGTTTTCTGGGGTGAGCATGTAGTTTTTGAGGGATTTGCCGCGTGAGGCCAAGGCCAAAAAAGCAGGCATCACCAACAAGAAAAGGGCAGCCGTTCCCGCTCCCGTCCATCGATGGGCTTCATCCACAGGAAGTTCCCCTGCGATTCCGTAGGCAATCGCACCCAAACAGCTGATGGCCGCTAAGGCCAGTATGTTTTTTTTCGCTCGAGTCATCAAATGGTAAAGTGGATTAGTTTTCTGCGGTAGGCGGTGAGCAGCTTAGATTTTGAGATAAAACCGTAGTATTGGCCCTCTTTGACTAGGGGTAAGTTCCACGCTGAGCTCTCCTGGAATTTTTGCATGATGCCCACCATATTGTCTCGGTCTACATCGATCACTTCTGGAGGTTCGTGCATGAGATCACGCACTTTAATCGAATCGTATTGGGTGGGGTCAAACATGATGGATCGGATATCGTCCAAGAGTACAATACCCAGTAACGCTCCTGTTTCAGGGTGGGTCACCGGGAAAATATTGCGCGAGGAGGGAACCACCGCTTCATGAATCATTTGCCCCAAGGTCATTTTTGGGTGAACAGGGATAAAATTTCGTTCGACGACCGATTCCATATCCATCAAGGTGAGTACCGCGTGGTCTTTGTTGTGGGTGATCAGTTCCCCCTTTCGGCCCAGTTCCATGGTGTACACCGAGTGAGGATGGGCCCATTTGGTTATTCCATAGCCCAGCGCTGCAGTGATCATCAGCGGGATGAAAAGCGTGTACCCTCCTGTGAGCTCTGCGATTAAGAAAATAGCCGTAAGCGGTGCGTGCAAGACACCGGCCATCAACCCACCCATACCCACCAAGGCAAAATTGGCCTCGGAGACGGGGGTGAAAAATCCGGTGAGGTTGATGATGCGCGCCACCGTAAAGCCCATCACACTGCCCATAAACAAGCTGGGGGCAAATATACCACCCACTCCTCCGGCACCAAAAGTGATGCTGGTAGCGACGACTTTGATCATAACCAAGGCACCGAGCAACAAAACCAGGGACCAGGGATGGTCGAGGAAGGAAGAAAATACCGTGTTGTTAAATATTTGTTCGCTGCTGCCGTACAACAGTTTGTTGATGGTACTAAATCCCTCACCGTACAAAGGGGGGAAAAAATAAATCAACACCCCGAGAAGGGCTCCACCAAGCACTAGGCGCACCCAAAGGCGTGATATAGCCTCAAATCTTTTGTGGATCCAGTCGTAGGTGCTCGCAAAGTAAATAGAGGTAATTCCTGCCACTAAACCGAGCAGCATAAAAAACGGTAACTGATCGACTAAAAATGGTTCTAGAACCTGAAAAGGCAATACGGTTTGTGCACCGAAAAAGAAATAGGAGGTGATAATAGCCGACAGTGAAGCGAGCAATAAAGGCAATAAAGACATGAGAGTAAGGTCCAATGAAAAGACTTCTACAGCAAAAATAATGGCGGCGATGGGCGCTTTAAAGATGGAGGAAAGCGCTCCAGCTGCAGCACAACCGATCAGCAGCGTTCTTTGAGATTGGTTGATGTGAAACAACCTAGACAGGTTGGAGCTGATAGCCGCACCAGTAGCGACCGTTGGACCTTCGAGTCCTACAGAACCTCCAAACCCTACGGTGATGGGGGCGGTGAGTATAGAACCAAACATCTGATAGCGCTTCATCAATCCTTTTTTCTTGGAGATGGCATACAAGGTGGAAGGAATCCCGTGGCTCACCTTTCTGCGAATACCGAAATTGATGATCACAAATACCAAAGCCAGCCCCACTACAGGGGATAAAAAATAGAAGGCATCGTGGTAGGACTTGATCAAGTTTCCCTCGAGCAAGTTTTGGAAGAAGTGGGTGGCATTCTTAAGAATAGCTGCACCTAATCCTGAGGTAAAGCCCACGAGCACACTCAGCAGATAGATAAACTGTTTCTGCGAGATGTGTTTGGCGCGCCAAATCAGAAATCGAGTGATTAAGTCGTTCTTTTTGGCGGGCATCACTTAAGATTTTAAGGATAAAGCAATGTTGAGTTCGTCGAGTTGGGCTTGATCCAGCATCGAAGGGGCATCGATCATCACATCTCTTCCCGCATTGTTTTTCGGGAAGGCGATAAAATCTCGAATGGTCTCTTGACCGCCTAAAATAGCCACTAAACGGTCTAGTCCAAAGGCCAATCCGCCGTGTGGAGGGGCCCCGTACTCAAAGGCATCCATTAAAAAGCCGAACTGAGCTCGGGCTTGTTCTGGGGTGAATCCCAATAGCTGAAACATGCGCTGTTGGGTAGCTTTGTCGTGGATTCGGATGGATCCCCCACCGATTTCATTGCCGTTGAGCACCAAATCGTAGGCATTGGCCTTGACGGCTCCTGGATCAGATTCCAAAAGGTGCATTTGGTCAGGCTTGGGCGAGGTAAACGGGTGGTGCATCGCGTGCCAGTGGCCTGTCTCTTCATCCTGCTCCAAGAGCGGGAAGTCTACCACCCAAAGCGGGGCAAATTCGTCTGATTTTCTCAAGCCTAGGCGTTGGGCAGTTTCCATGCGCAAAGCGCTCAGCTGAGTTCTGGTTTTCGAAGCAGGTCCACTGAGCACCCAGATCAAGTCACCGGGTTGTGCTCCAGTGGCTTCGGCCCAGGCAGCGAGGTCTTGTTCGGTGTAGAATTTGTCGACGGATGATTTATAGCTTCCATCTTCCCCGCATCGCACATAAACCATGCCACTGGCGCCGATTTGTGGTCGTTTGACCCAGTCGATCCACCCGTCGATGTCTTTTCGGGTCATGCTGTTTCCACCGGGCACAGCGATACCTACCACGAGCTCAGCTTGATTGAACACTTGGAAATCTTTGTGTTGGGCGACGTTGTTTAGCTCTCCGAACTTCATGCCAAATCGAATATCTGGTTTGTCGTTCCCATAGGTTTTCATGGCCTGGTCAAAGGTCATGCGCGGAAAAGGCTCCGTGTACGTCAAGCCCAAAATCTCTTGCAACAAGTGCTTAGTCATGCCCTCAAAAGTGTTGAGCACATCCTCTTGGGTGACAAAAGCCATTTCACAATCGATCTGGGTAAATTCAGGTTGACGGTCAGCTCTGAGGTCTTCATCGCGGAAGCATTTAACCAGTTGGTAGTATCGGTCCATACCTCCAACCATCAATAGTTGCTTAAAGGTTTGTGGGGACTGGGGCAAGGCGTAAAACTGCCCTGGGTTCATTCGGCTAGGCACCACAAAATCGCGTGCCCCTTCCGGAGTAGATTTGATTAAGTAGGGGGTTTCTACATCGATAAACCCTTGATCGGATAAGTATTTACGCACCTCCATGGACACGCGGTGCCTAAAGATGAGGTTGTTTTTTACCGGGTTACGGCGTATGTCGAGGTATCTGTATTTGGCCCTGATCTCCTCGCCTCCATCGGTTTGGTCTTCAATGGTAAAGGGAGGTAGTTTAGCGTTGTTCAACACGGTGAGTTGATCCACCAATACTTCAATGGCACCCGTGGGTAGGTTGGGGTTGGCGGAATCGCGTAAAATCACTGTTCCGCTGATTTGAATCACGGTTTCTCGGCCTAAACTTTTAGCGAGTTCCACCAAAGCAGCTTCAGTTCTATCGGCATCAAAGATCAACTGGGTGATCCCGTAGCGGTCGCGCAGGTCAACCCAGCACATAAAACCTTTATCTCTTACTTTTTGCACCCAGCCGCTTAGGGTGACTCTTTTTTGTGCATCGCTGGCCCTTAGGGCACCACAGGTAGTATCTCTAAACATAAATGCGCTTAATCTGCTGCAAAAATACAAAGTATTCTGCAGCTCTTAAGCGCACTTGTTCAAAATAGAGCAGTGATTATGCCCCTGTATATCTTCTTGAGGCAAATAACCCCCACTTAATTCTGTACGTCATGTACAAAAGCACCGGCACGATGATCAGTGTTAAGAAGGTCGCCACCGTCAGACCAAAAATAACCGTCCACGCCAGTGGCCCCCAGAAGATCACATTATCGCCTCCGATATAGATCTGCGGGTCTCCTGTAGAAAACAAGCTGATAAAGTTGATGTTGAGTCCAATGGCCAGCGGAATCAAACCAAGCACCGTGGTGATGGCCGTGAGAATTACAGGACGAAGACGGGCTTTACCCGCTGAAATCAAGATCGGAATCAACAGTTCTTTAGACAGCAACATGCGGTCCTCTATTCCCTTGGCTACTTTGTAGCGGTCGATCAACAATTGTGCGTAGTCCAGGAGTACTACACCGTTGTTGACCACGATACCCGCCAGCGCAATGATTCCCATCATCGTCATCATGATCACAAAACTCCATCCTGTGAGGATAAGTCCGCCAAATACTCCGATGAAACTCAAGAAAATAGCGATCATAATGATTAGGGGCTTGGAGATACCGGAGAATTGGAAGATCAGTAGAAACATAATCAATCCGAGTCCAGAGAAGAAAGCGCCCATCAGAAACTGCATCTGTTTGTTTTGCTCTTCAATCTGACCGGTATAATCAACTTTGATGTCCTTGGGCATGTCTTCAAACGACAACATCTCTTTTTGAATGCTGTTTACCACGGCCTGAGCATCGCTAAATCCTGGTTTTAGTCCAGAATAAACGGTAACTACGCGTTTGTTGTCTCTGTGTTTGATCGCACTAAATCCTGTGGTGTTTTTTCGTTTGGCCACCGCAGAAATGGGAATTTCTTTAATTTGACCATTGGCAGGATCCCTAAAGATGATGTTTTGGTCAAACAGTGCGGATGGGTTGTGCTTGAGGGATTCGTTAAAGCGTACATTGATGTCATAGTCTTCGCCATTTTCCTTGTAAATACCGGCCTTCTCGCCGAATAAGGATCTTCTGAGTTGCATGCCTACCTGGCCTACAGCAATCCCGAGCGCTCCAGCTTTTTCCCGATCTACTTCAACAGACATGGACGGGTTGCCTTTGTTTACGTCAATTTTTAATTCCTCGACACCGTCGATATTTCGCGTGTTCAGGTAAGCGCGCATGCGCTCCGCTGTGAGAATTAATTCATCGTAGTCCGGACCTTCAAGTTCGATGTTAATCGGATAGCCGACCGGAGGGCCATTGGCATCTTTTTCTACAGAAATAGCTACACCGGGATAGAGCCCGTGTAACGCTTGCTGAACTTTAAGGCGCAAGGCCTCGGAGTCTTGTCCTCTTCGGTATTTGTACTCCCTGAGTGAAGCGGTAATTTTTCCTCTGTGCGGCATTTCTGCGGCAGAACCGCCATCAGTTTGTGGATTACCCGCACCTTCTCCAACCTGAGATACCGCAGATTCCAGCATATAGTTGTAGGTACCATCTAGGTACATTGGATCACTGAGCACAGCATACACCTCTTTTTCGATGTCCAAGGTCATCTGATTGGTTTTTTCTATATCGGTACCTTGAGGGTATTCGATATACACCACAATTTGATTAGGCCTGTTGTCTGGGAAGAATTCAATTTTGGTTCTTCCCGCACCCACCGATACCCCAAAGAACACAAATGAAGCCAATAACAGCACCACTGTAGTGGCGAAATAATAGTACATGTTCCGGCCCCTAAACGCCCGGGCCAACTGTCGTTCATACCATGATTCAAAACGCACTAGACTGTTGTTTTGGAAGGCATTGGCCCATTTTTTTAGACCGTATTTATAGATCCAAAACATAGCAGCGGTAACGATCATCAAGGTTCCTAGTCCGCGCAGGGTCCCGCCAAATAACAGGATTAACAACCCGAATCCACCGAGAATTGCGGTGATGCGCCACAGCTGTTTGCGGGTAAGCACCTTTTCATCGGTATCCATAAACTGGGCTACCAACATGGAATTCATGAAGATAGCTACCACCAAAGAAGATCCCAATACCACTGATAGGGTGATGGGGAAGTAGATCATAAATTGACCAAAAATACCGGGCCACAACCCTAAGGGGACAAAGGCAGCTACCGTAGTGGCTGTCGAGATGATGATGGGATAGGCAATTTCACTGATCCCTTGTTTGGCTGCTTGAACGCGCGGCATACCCTCGCTCATCAGTCGGTAAACGTTTTCCACGACCACAATGCCGTTGTCCACCAACATACCCAGCCCCATGATCATACCAAAAAGAATCATGGTGTTGAGGGTGTATCCAAGCCAGGAAAGCACCATAAAGGAGATAAACATGGACATGGGGATGGCAAAACCTACGAATAGGGCATTTCTGAATCCTAAAAAGAACATAAGCACCAGAACGACCAACAGAATTCCGAAGATGATGTTGTTGACTAGATCATCTACTTGATTGAGGGTTTTTTCAGAGGTGTCGTTGGAAATACTCACCTCTAGGTTGGAAGGAAGTACCTGATCTTGCGCTTCTTGAATGATGGTGCGGATATCCTCAGCAGCCTGAATCATGTTTTTTCCAGATCTTTTTTTCACGGAAAGCATCACCACTTCCTCGCCAAACATGCGGGCATAAGTGGTGCGTTCCTTGTCTTGGAAACTGATTTGAGCTACGTCGGACAGGTAAATTGTTTTGCCTTCTGATTTAACGACAAAACGCTCCAAATCACTGGGGTCTTCAATTTCTCCAATCACGCGCAGTGTTCTCCTCTGTCCGCTTTGCACCAGATTTCCCGCGGAGACAGTCATGTTTCCGTTGGCAATGGCGCCGAGCACATCGTTAAAGCTCACTTGGGCGGCCATCATTTTATAGACATCAACGGCTACTTCTACCTCTTTTTGTTGTACCCCAAGGATAGATACCTCTTTGATCTGAGGCAGAGACTCTATTTGATCTTGTAAGTATTCGGCAAAATCATTGAGTTTTTCCACAGGAAAATCACCGGTGAGGTTGATGTTCATAATAGGCACTTCTTCAGAGAGGGTCAAATCAAAAACATTGGGTTCGACTTTTGACCCATTGAATGTGGGCCAGTCCTCAGAAGCCTTTTCGGCATCCACTTTGTCTTTGATCAATTGTTTGGCCGTCTGAACTTCGATTTCTTCATCAAATTCCACCATGATCATCCCGTAGTCTTGTTGTGCTGTGGAGACGATTTCCACCACATTGCGGACTGTCTTTAGCTCATCCTCAAGGGGCTCAATGATCAAACGCTCAATATCTTCGGCAGAGTTTCCAGGGTAAGGCACACTGACGTATATATTGGTCTCTTTGATCTCTGGAAAATCCTCGCGGGGCAAGTCGTAGTAGGCGCCCAATCCAAGGACCAGGAAAAATGCGATCAACACATAGATGATCGATGGGTTGTCAATGGCCCAAGCTGCTGGCTTGAACAGTTTGCTGACGTTGCGTTCTTGTTTACTGTTCATCTGCTGGAGCAATTACTTTTACTTTTTGGCCATCGCGTACTTTTCTAGACCCCTCTAACACCACCAATTCGCCAGGGTTTAACCCGGAAGTGATTTCAATTAGATTTCCTTGGGCCAGGCCAGTGGTTACTGTGCGTTGTTCTGCTTTAGTAATGCCTTCTTGGTCTGGAGTTCCCACCACGTATAGGTATTGTTCGCCTTGCGCATTTTCAGACAGGATACTCAGCGGAACCATCAATGCTTTTGGATTTTGGTAGTCTCTGATCAACACTCGAGCATTGAGGTTAGGTTTGATGGACTTCTGGCTGTTTGGTACGGCAATTTCAGCGCTAAAGCTTCTGTTTGAGGGAGCGATGTAGTTTCCGGTTTCTCTTACCGCAGAGGTAATGGTGTCTCCCAATACGGGAATTACTACCAACGCTTTATCTCCTTTTTTAACCTGGCCGATGTATCGTTCAGGAACATCAACGGCTACATACATATCTTGTAAGTTGATCAAGCGAAACAGCGCTGATCCAGGCCCTGGAGCTACCACGGTACCAGGATCCTGAAGCAATTCATCGATGATTCCAGAAAATGGAGCCCTGATTTCCGCTTTGGCTAAGGTGCTTTCGAGTTGATCCAATTGCCCTTTTTGTGCGCTGTAATTGGTTTTAGCTTGGAGGTATTGAATCTCTGAGCCAATGTTTTGTTTCCAAAGGGCGCTTTGGCGATCATACGTTGTTTTGGCCAGCGCCGTAGCGGCTTTTAATGCGGCTACTTGAGCGTTCAATGCGGCAGCATCTATGCGCGCGAGTACCTGTCCTTTGCTTACTTGTTGCCCTTTTTTTACACGCACCTCCAATAGGGTTCCCGCAAGTTCAGGGTAAATCAAGATGTTTTCTTGGGTGGTCACGTCTCCCTGAAGATCTACGTAGTGTTCAAATGCAGCTGGAGTTACATCATGGGCAGTGATCAGTTGAAGGTTATCCGTGGATTCCCACGCCGACAAGGCTTCTTCTACTTGTTGCAATTCAGATGCTAACGACTCCATCTGTGTTTTCAATGCAGTGCGACGCTCCATCAGGGCTTGTTGATCAGCAGGTAATTCTGCTGCTTTTGGTCCACAAGCAGTGATCCAAAGTGCAGCGCTTAAGGCAAATATGATTTTTTTCATGGGTAGGGTTATTTCTAGTCGTTGATGGTTAATGTTTCTAAGGCAGTTTTTGCATTGATCAGGTCGAGCATCGCTTGCAGATACGTGCTTTGAGCGCCGTAAAGCTGTAATTGGGCTTCCCTGAGCTCAAATCCACTGGCGATTCCTTCTTTGAATTTTATCTGGTTTTTTTGTTCAATCCGCTCCGCAAGCTTTAAGTTTTGGCCGGCTGTGTGGTAGTTGTCCATGGCCAGTGTCCAGGCACTTTGCGCTTGTTCCCACTGCAGCAATACTTGCTTCTGGGTTTGAGTCAGGTTGTTCTGTGCTTTTAGGTAGGCGATTTTAGCCCTTTTTGTTTTGGCGGTATTTCCCAGTGAAGTGAACAGGGGCATGTTGATGTTGACACCCAGAATAGATGAATCAAACCACTGTTGCTGATTTTGGGTGAAGGCAAATGTATCCGCAAATGCACTGGAGTTGTAATTGACAAATGTGTTGATACTTGGCAGCGCATAGCTTTTTTGCAATTTTAGTTCGAGGCGCTTTTGTTCTTGTAGGTTAAAGACTAAACGGTAGTCTATATTCTTGTCTGCCACAAATTCTTCAGTCACAGGCTCGAGTAATTCTTGGGCGGCTAGTTTGGCCAGTTCATCGGTTAATTCGATTCGGTGATCGAGCTCAAGGCCGAGTAGTAGATTCAGCATTTGCTGGCTGATGATCACGATACGTCGGCTGTTTCGGCCTTGATTTTCCAGGTTGGCTAAAGTGATTTGAATTTGCTCGATCGCTTCTTCTTCCACCATCCCTTGCGCCCACATCTTTTGGGTTTCTTCAGCCGTTGCTTTGAGTTGTTTGATGTTATCGGCAATAATTCGCTCGCTTTCCTGAGCAGCTAGAACCCCTGTGTAGGCGTTGACTACTGCTTTTTGTACCTCAATTTTTGTTTTGATTTCGGACAGTGCGCTGATTTCAATAAATGTTTTGATCGCTTGAAGTCCAACCAAATAAGATCCGTTAAAGATTTGTTGCCTTAAAGTAGCCGTAGCAGACATCTGTTGTTTTTGACCAAAAGTCACCGGAATAAACGTGCCGGGCTCACCGCCAAAAAATTCACCAGGTAAAAGCGAAACGGGTCTTTTCAGCTGGTTTTGATAGTCTAGCCCGCCATCTATTTGAGGTAATCCAGAGGCTATGGTCACCCATTTTTGAGCATAAGCATCCCGAACATCTTGCGCTGCGTTAACCATCTGGTTGTTGTGGGCGTAGGCATAATTCAATGCTTGATCTAAGCTAAGCTTAGTGGGTACTTCTTGAGCCCGAGCCACAAATAGGGTGATGGAAAGGGCGATAAGCAATTTTATTTTCATGACTGTGCGGTGATTTGATCGATAATTTCTACGCCTTTGGGTGTTGCGATACCCCGAAGGTGGTAGGCTAGATGGAGGTTAAACAATTTGTTTTTATCAAAGTTTTCACTGGGGAACAACTCTTCGTGACGCACAGCGTTAAAGCCGGCAAAAAAAATACGCGTCACAAAGGCCAGATCGATGTCTGGTCGGTATAATCCAAGTTCGATGCCTTTTTTCAGGTTATTTTGGGTGCAATCTTGAATGGTTTGGAACTGCTTGCGAACCAACACAGCAAAAATTTTGGGGTAGTAGCGTTGAAGCTGATAGTGGGGGGATGATTTTTCATCCTGCAGCGCTGAACGAGAAAACTCTTTGATGGCAAACATTTCCTCTATGGGGTTCTTTTCTCCATCACAAATGCAGCTTATACCCGTGGAAATATGTTCAAATAAGTGGTCTGTTACTGCAGAGACCAGCGCGGTTTTGTCCTGATAAAATTGATAAATAGTTTTCTTTGACATCCCTAGCTCTTTGGCCAGGTCGTCCATAGTAACGCTTTTAAACCCGTGGTTCAGGAATAGCTCCTTGGCTTTAATCAGGATTTCGTTTTGCATAGCGGCTGCAAAAGTACGCCGGAAACTGAGAAAACAATTTTAGTTTCCGCAGTTTTTACACAAAATTAACATATTGGTTTAGACCTTTCGATCCATCAGTTGATGAGCAAAATTTTGAAGTCCTGCACCAGCGTGTCCTGAAGTGCTTAGTTGGCGGCAGCTTTCTAAGGCCGATTCGGTGTATTGTTCGATTAACGAGCGGGTGTATTTATCGGCTCCAGCGGCTCGAAACAGGGCCAATACTTCTTCAATTTTATTCGGTTGATTTCCCTTTTCACTATACCAGTGCTTAAGCGCTTGTCGCTGCTTATCATTGGATTGTTCTAAGGCATGAAGGTAAAGCACGGTTTTTTTATTGTTTAAAATATCCCCGCCAATGGATTTTCCAAAGGTGGCCTCGTCCCCAAAACAATCTAAATAGTCATCTTGCAATTGAAAGGCCAAGCCTAAATCCCTGCCAAAGGCATAAATAAGTGCTTGATCCTTTGGGGAGGCCTCAGCGATGATCGCACCCATTTTTAGTGCAGCAGCCACGAGCACCGCTGTCTTAAATTCGATCATCTTTAAATACTGGGTTTCGCTCACGGAGTTACTGGTTTCAAAATCCACATCCATCTGTTGTCCTTCGCACACCTCCAGGGCAGTTTTGGACAAAAGCTGATACAGGGATTTAAACACATCACCTTGGTAAACTTCTAGTTGTTTGTAGGCCAAAATCAACATGGCATCGCCGGATAATATCCCTGTATTTATATCCCATTTGGTGTGTACAGTGGTTTTTCCCCTTCTCAGTGGGGCTGCGTCCATGATGTCATCGTGTACCAAAGAAAAATTGTGAAATATTTCGATGGCCAAAGCAGCCTGAAGGGCATTTTTAGCTGGGGTGCCAAATGTTTCGGCTCCCATCAAGGCCAAAATCGGACGCATCCTTTTTCCGCCCAATTGCATCATATAGTCAATGGGCGTGTAGAGTCCTTCAGGAGTTTTTGGCAAAGCCCACTGGGCTAAATGATCTAAAAAAAGCTTTTGGTAGGATTCAAGGGGCTGCATAAGGCTTGTTTGCCCCAAAAATACACGATTTTATGGCAGACCCTCAGGCCTTTGGCTAAATAAAATTTATATTTGAGCGACTAAAAACGTTCGTGATGATTGAAGAAGTAATCACTTATTTTGAGACGATTCCCCCGGTTCGGGCAGCCCTGTACGCTTCTTTATTTACTTGGGCACTTACCGCCCTTGGCGCCTCGTTAGTTTTCTTTTTTAAAACGATGAATCGGGCTTTTCTCGACGGTATGTTAGGCTTTACAGGAGGTGTCATGGTAGCAGCTAGTTTTTGGAGTTTGCTAGCTCCAGGTATAGAAATGAGTGACGGAGAGGGGTTTGTGAAGGTAATTCCTGCAGCCGTTGGATTTTTGGGTGGGGCTTTATTTTTGTTTGCCATGGATAAAATTCTACCCCATTTGCACATCAATTTCAAGGAACACAAAACGGAAGGGATCAAAACCCCTTGGCACAGAACTATTTTACTGACTTTAGCCATCACCTTGCACAACATCCCTGAAGGATTGGCGGTAGGAGTGCTTTTTGGGGGTGTAGCTGCTGGATTTGAAGGAGCCTCCATCGGCGCTGCAGTAGCCTTAGCGCTAGGTATTGGGTTGCAGAATTTTCCAGAGGGATTTGCCGTCTCTATGCCTTTGCGCAGGCAGGGTTTGAGCAGAACTAAAAGTTTTTTATACGGTCAGGCCTCAGCGATTGTGGAACCGTTTGCCGCAGTGCTCGGCGCTTGGGCCGTATTGACCTTTGAACCGATTTTGCCTTACGCCCTCTCTTTTGCCGCAGGGGCTATGATCTTTGTGGTGGTCGAGGAAGTGATTCCAGAAACCCAGCAGGACAAATACACGGATATTGCCACCCTCGGGTTTATCGGGGGATTTATTGTCATGATGACGCTCGATGTGGCACTGGGTTAGTCTTTTCTGTGCCTTTTCTTTAGGCCTTTTCGGAACGGTGATGCCTAACACAGCTTCACTTCGGGTCAGTGTGTCTCAAATCGCCCAAGTAAAAGGCACCGTAAAGTGGGCGCTGTACGACAATGAAAACGCCTATGAGCAGCGAACACCCGCTGTGAAATCTGGAAGTATCCCCGTGACAGGCGACAGCTTGTCTTGGGACGTGACGGGTCTACCTGCAGGACCATACGCACTGGCTATTTATCACGACATAAACAACAATGGAGTGCTCGATCTTAATTTTTTAGGAGTACCTAAGGAACCCTATGCGTTTTCTGGTTCAAGCTCTTCCAAATGGCTTCCGCCGAGTTTTGCCAAGGCCGCAGTTCAAGTTGCCAAGAATACCCTCATCAAAATTTCATTTCCATGACCGAATTACTCACACATTTTTTAGGCGCTCTATATGGAGCTATAGCGTTAATTTTAGGAGCCTTTGGCGCACATGCCCTGAAAAAAAAGGCGACTGCTGAACAGCTGGCCAGCTTTGAAACAGGGGTGCGTTACCAATTTTATCACGCTTTATTGTTGGTGGTTTTGGGCTACGGATTGGGTTTTCAACACCCCGTAGAATCCTGGGTAGTCAATTGTTTTATGGTAGGGACGCCCCTTTTCTCCTGGAGTATTTTTGGGTTGGTTTGGAGCGATATACGCGGAAACAAATGGCGGGTTTTAGTTCCTGTGACGCCGATTGGCGGACTTATTTTAGCGATAGGCTGGTTGCTGCTGGCCTATGACAGCGTGCGCTTTATTTTTTGATCAGTTGACTTTACTGAGCTTAAAAGCTTCCATGGATTCATTGGGGGGTAATTGAAGCGCAGGACCCCAAAACGACTTGTCATAGGAATTGAGTTTCGTCCACTCTTTTTGGTGATTCGGCTTCCACGCACTTATTTCTTCCGATTTTAGGGGCTTTTGGGTCTGCAATAGGTAGGTGAATTCCTCTTGTTTTGTTGCTTTAAAGTTTACTTTAAAGTCTACTTCATTGAGTTTTTTACTCCCTATGGTTCTGCTTTTGCGCTCCATCATGGATAGAGGTCGATCTACGCGAACCCAAGCTTCTTTTCTGAGCATGCCCACATGCAGTTGGTACCCGCCTTGTGTGTTGGGTTTATAGATGTAGTGTCCTTTGTAACCGGTTACTTTATAGGCAATACCCAGCAAGGCAAATGACTTAATGGGCTTTAGGTTGTTGAATTTGTATTGCACCACGGCGTAGTCTGTTTCATTGATCCAAAGTGTGCCGTTAAAAGAGGCACCTGACTTTGGTTCAAACCGCACCACATATACCCAGTCGTTTTGATACCAGCGGTAATCGATGATTTGAAACTGATACTTTTTATAGTTTTCAAAGACATCGACTTGCCCGTCCTCGGAATAAAACGCGGCCTCCTCCATTTCTTTTCGCCATCCCTGGGCTTGCATGGCCTGTCCCGCAGAACGTTTAATGCGTTCTTGAGTCAGCTGTTCTGGGGTTTTCGCGCTGTCTTTGGCTTTTTTTGAGGAAAACTCAAAGTCATCTTCTTTGAGTTTTTTTCCAAATACCCCGGACTTCACCTTAAAAAAGTGACCTGCTTCTAGACCTTTAGTGATCTTTTTTTCCAGTTGTTCTTCGATGTTGGCGATGTCAAAGGTTTTGTCTTCATCCTCTAGGATCATTCCTTTAACCAGTTCAGTTTGTAGACCTGTGTTGGAATTACCGATGGCCGCGCGAAATATCCCTTCTTTGTGCACATCCGACCGCGTGGGGATGGATTGCGCTAAATTTTTGAAGAACGTTGGGTTAAATGAGGGGTCTGTAGACTTATTAAGGGTAAAATTTGTGTTTTGCTGGGTGTAATCAGATCTGCGTATAAAGTATTGAATTTCTTGAGGTTGCTGGCTGAGGTAGTGTTTTTTCATAGCCACCCTCGCCTTAGAAATCAATTCATCCACCCCAATTTTTTTGTTGGACAAAACCACTTCGTTAAGTGAAATGGGAGCAATCGACAGATCTAAAGTGTCCCCGGTACCCAGGACGGTTACGGGTTCTTTTGTCTGTCCCCAAACCAGGAGCACAGTACCTAAAAACAAAACAGTGAGCCAATTTTTCATCTGCATAAGGACGATTTCCAGGGGGAAATGTTACTAGTGGCAACCGCAATCAGTGCCGCAATGACCCTTCTTTTTTTTTCCGAACCATGGTCGGATAAGGAAGAAAACCGCTGCTCCTACAATGAGATAAACCAATAGAAGTTGTATATCCATCACGATAGGGTTTGATAAGCGATTAAAGCCAGTACGTAAGCGATTAAACTCATAAATACCAACTGCGCTGCGGGCCAGTACCAGGAGTTAGTCTCTCTTTTGACCACAGCCAATGTACTCATGCACTGCATGGCAAATGCGTAAAACAATAAAAGTGAAATCCCAGAGGCGAGATTAAACAGCGGCGCTCCTGTAACGGGATCTCGCTCTGAGGCCATGCGCTGTTTGATGGTTTCGCCTTCGTCGGAGCCCACGGCATACAGGGTGGCGAGGGTGCCGACAAATACCTCTCTAGCGGCAAATGAGGTGATGATGGCAATCCCCATTTTCCAGTCAAATCCCAAAGGCCTCACCACAGGCTCAATGGTTTTACCCATCTGTCCGATCAGTGAATGCTCGAGTTTGTAGCTGGAAACCTCTTGGTCGATACGCGTTTGGTCCCATTGGCCAGAGACTACTTCAGGCCGCTCTTGTACGTGTTGTTCCGCGTTTTGAAATGCTTCGCTCCAACCGTTAGATCCCATAAACCAAAGGACTATCGATAAAGCCAAGATGATTTTTCCCGCACCCAAAACAAAGCTTTTGGTTTTTTCTACCACGGTGAGCGCCACATTTTTAAACAGCGGCATTTTGTAGTGGGGCATTTCCACCACAAAGAGCGTTCGTTTTTTTACTTTGACGGTTTTGTTGAGTAAGGCTGCCGCCAAAAGGGCCGCAATAAACCCTAGGGCGTAAAGCGCCATCAACGTCAAGGCTTGTAAGCTGAGACCTAGGTAGGTGGTTTGTGGGATGACCAGGGAAATAACAATCAGATAAACGGGCAGACGAGCTGAACAAGTGGTAAAAGGCGTGACCAGTATCGTGATCAATCGCTCCTTCCAATCCTCAATAGTTCTGGTGGCCATGACTGCTGGAATCGCACAGGCAGTTCCCGAGATCAGGGGCACTAAACTCTTGCCGCTGAGCCCAAAGGGACGCATCAACCGGTCCATCAAAAAGACTACCCGAGACATATAGCCCGATTCCTCAAGCAAAGAGATAAATAAGAACAAAAACGCAATTTGGGGCACAAAAATGACAATGCCACCAATACCCGCCATGACTCCTTCGGCCAGTAAATTAGTCAGTACCCCGGGAGGTAATGTCGCTTTGATCCAATCGCTGCTTTGAGCAAAAAATGAGTCGATCCAATCCATAGGAATGGAACTCCAGGTGTATATAGCTTGAAAAATTGTGCTTAAAATCACCAAAAATATCAAATAGCCAAACACCTTGTGGGTCAGGATTTTGTCAATGCGCTCCCGGGTTCCTTTAGCTGCTTTTTGGTCGACCACCAATGATTTTTTCAAGGCGTTATTGATCAGCTGATATCGGAGTATGGTCTCCCTTTGTTGCAAACGCTTGAGGTCAGCCTTCGATTTGGTTTCAAAAGTAGCTTCCGGAGTTTGGTATGTTTTTTCCAGGGTGGAAAAGTTCACGTCTTGGGTGATGACCAACCAAAGTTTGTACAGAGACTCTTTGGGATAGGTGTTTTTAAGCTTGGCGAAATATGCGGAGTCGATACAGCTCGGATTGAGCAATGACTGGGTAGATAGCTGAGCGTGATCGATTAAAAATTGTTTGATCTGGTCAATGCCTTCCCCTTTTCGGGTGCTCACCAGCGCAATTTTGGTATCTAAATCAACTTCCAGTTGTGCGATATCGAGCTGAATCCCTCTTTTAGTCATCTGATCGGCCATATTGATCACCAACAGGGTAGGGATATTCAAATCCTTGATTTGGGTAAACAACAACAAATTGCGTTTGAGGTTCTCCACATCGGCAATCACCACCGCTACATCTGGATAATCCTTATCGTTTTTGTTGAGCAGTAATTCTACAGCAACACTCTCATCCAAAGAGGTTGAATTTAGGGAGTAGGTTCCAGGAAGATCTAAAATATGGGCCTTCAGGTTCCGACTTAAGCGGCAAATCCCTTCTTTTTTCTCCACCGTGATCCCGGGGTAGTTACCCACTTTTTGGTTTAACCCAGTTAACTGGTTAAACACCGAGGTTTTACCGGTGTTGGGATTCCCAATTAAGGCTACATTGATGCGCTTACTCATGATGTTGAACCAAGGTGACCACAATGTTTTCGGCTAGTGACTTTCGTATAGCTAGGTGTGTCCCATTAACGTCTATGTATAGGGGATCGCCTAGAGGAGCCACCTGAACTAATTCAACTAAATTCCCTGGAAGACAGCCGAGTTCAAACAGTTTGATGGGTAGGAAATCATCAGGAAATTCCTGAATGATTCCTTTTTGTCCTTTTCTGAGAGAAGCTACAGTCGCCTTCAATTTTTATTTAGATTGATTATAAGCAGTGGACAAAAATACACAAAACAGAGGATTGACCGATCTTTTTTAGGATTAATTACGGGAGGCTTGCGCCTCTTCCTCCAGTTCTTTGAGCAGTTGAATATCTGCTTTAAGCTGTTGCATGGCCTCCGTTGAGGTTCCATCGTAGTAACCCCTAATCTGTTTTTTGCTGTCTACCAACACAAAGTTTTCCGTGTGGATCATGTCGTATGGACCACCGTCCCCTTCAGTTTTGACCACGAGGTAGGAGGTACGGGCCAGCTCGTAGAGTTTTTTCTTGTCTCCAGTGACCAGGTGCCATTTGCCAGAGATAGCCCCTTTTTTTTCCGCATAGGCCTGCAACACAGGGACTGAATCGATCTCTGGAGTCACGGTATGGCTGAGAAAAAGGACCTGTTCATCTTGAGCATATTCCCGCTGAAGTTCGCTCATGTGATCGCTCATCACCGGGCAAATAGTCAAGCAAGTGGTAAAGAAAAAATCGGCTACGTAAATCTTTCCTTCAAAGTCAGCCTGTGTAATGGTATCTCCCCACTGGTTGATCAATGAAAAATCGGCAATCTTGTGGTATTTTTTGACGTGTTGTAGGCTGTCGGCCACCAAGGAGGCGTCGACCTGATTGGGCTGGTAAATCGGCAATGTTTTTTTGGGCTTTAACGCTTGGTAAAAAAGCGAGACAACCACAGCAGAGACAATGGCCAGTGCGATAAAAAATTTCTTGTAAGCGCCCAAAAACGATTTCATTTCTCAAAGATACAGCAGCTGACTCAGCTATAAAAATAACACCGGTTGTTTTGGGCTTGGTGGCGAATGACGTACTTTTGATCTTTAAAATTTTGACCATGAGTCCTATTGCGATCCAAGCCATACAATTTTTAATCAGCCTTTCCCTGTTGATCGTGCTTCACGAACTCGGCCACTTCATTCCCGCTAAGTTATTCAAAACACGCGTCGAAAAATTTTACCTCTTTTTTGACGTAAAGTTTGCTCTTTTCAAGAAGAAAATCGGGGAGACAGAATACGGTATTGGTTGGCTTCCGCTGGGAGGTTATGTGAAGATCGCTGGAATGATTGATGAGAGCATGGACACCGAGGCCATGAAATTACCCCCACAGCCCTGGGAGTTTAGAACCAAGCCAGCTTGGCAGCGACTCATCATCATGTTGGGCGGAGTCACGGTCAATTTCATTTTGGCCGTATTGATTTTCATCGGCATGGCATTTGCCTACGGCGAACAGTATATCGTAAACGACAGTTTGAAGGATGGAATTTACGTGTCAGAACCCGCCCTAGGAGCTAAGCTAGGAATACAAACAGGGGATAAGATCCTGGCCGTGGACGGACAACCTGTAGAGCGATTTAGCGCCCTATTTCTCGAAATTGTCAATGGAAATTCACTGACTATTGAGCGCGATGGGTCAACTATCGAACAAGAAATCCCCGTGGATTTTATTGCCACCTTACTAGAAGATGAAGAAAAAGCGAGATTTCTAGGCTTTAGACAGCCTTTTGTCATTCTAGAAATCAGCCCAGACAGCCCCAACGTTGGTGCTGCTTTGCAAGATGGAGACCAGATGATTTCAGTCAACGGCACTCCCTTTTATTATGTAGATCAAGCGGATCAAGTGCTCTCTCCGTACAAAGGACAAAAAGTGGAAGCCCTGTACGAACGAAATGGTTCGCTTTTGAAGGATTCATTATTGGTTACCGATGACGCTACATTAGGGATTGCGCTAAAACCGCTCACCATGCAGGAGTATGTAGACAAAGGTTTGATGTCTATAGAAACCAAAGAATATGGATTGATTGAATCTATCCCTGTAGGTATTGATCGGGGCATCTCTACCCTAAGCGGATATGTGAAACAGCTCAAGAAAATATTCAACCCAGATACGGGCGCTTACAAAGGAGTAGGTGGATTTGCTGCTATCGGCGGACTCTTTCCAGATACTTGGGACTGGCAAGCCTTTTGGGGCACTACTGCGTTGATCTCCATTATCCTGGCCTTTATGAACATCCTGCCCATTCCAGCCTTGGACGGGGGTCATGTGGTGTTCTTGCTCTATGAAATCATCAGTGGGCGCAAACCCAGCGACAAGTTTCTAGAATACGCGCAAATGGTTGGATTTTTCCTGCTAATTGCCCTGTTGCTCTTTGCCAACGGAAACGACTTATTTAAACTCTTGTTTAAATAGTACCACAACCCGAATTTTTGTTTTGCGAATTACAAAATTCTTGTATATTTGCAGCCGCTGTAACGCCCAATGGCACTCAGCGGGCACATAAATTCCTCCTTAGCTCAGTTGGTTAGAGCATCTGACTGTTAATCAGAGGGTCCTTGGTTCGAGCCCAAGAGGGGGAGCAAGTAATATCAAGCGTTTTAAGACTTTTCTTAAGACGCTTTTTTGTTTTTTGTTCCCGAATTTGTTCCCAAAAACTCCTTTCATTGACACGTGTAATAGACCTGTTTTAGCATCTATATAGGAAAGAAAACTCTCTATTTTATCTCATGTGAATCCCTTGTAAGCCCAAGTATTACTGGATAAATGCAAGTTTTGTATGGATGCAACATGGTGTGACAGTTCCAAGAGAGGTGGTCATCTCATATGTTTTTTTGTTGTCTAATTTTAGTAAGACTAGTAATTACAGATGTCAAACTAAAACAACCATAACTATGAGAGCCCCAAACTTAGAGGTTATAAGATTACGTATTGAGCAGGATGTTCTTGATGCACTTGTTGAACTTAAACCTGGCAAGCATGTTTAGCGCAAAGAAAGTCACACATTTCAAGACTGTGAAAAGTATGGCTGGTCCTGAGGTTAGGATCGAGGATATTTTTGATGATATATTGAATGGCAAGTATATGGATCAAGTCGAAGAGATTAGGCAAAATCCTGGAAGAAAAGACGAACTAAAAAAGAATCTTCCTGCATTCACTTTATCTGCTACATGCACTGGTCGCCGAACCTTAGATAACATCACTGGCTACACAAGTCTAATACAGCTTGATTATGACAAAGTTGAGAACCCTGACGAATTAAAAAGTGTAGCCATAAAATTAAAAACAACATTATGCGCCTTTGTTAGTCCTTCAGGTAATGGGCTTAAAATCATTGTGCCAGTAGACACCCACAAGGACCATCATCTTACAGCTTTTAATGTAGTCAGAGACTATTATGACGGAGCTTTGGGTATAAAAAGCGATGAGTCGGTAAAGGACTTGCTGCGACTTTGCTTTATTTCTTATGATCCTGAATTGTATCAGAACTTTGATGCCACCGTATTCGAAGTATTCACAAAAGTTAATACAAAAGACCTGGATGAGATTTTTAAATTCACCTCAAAAATAATCTCTTTTGTTCCCGGTAGCAGAAATAGTTTCCTATACAGATTTGCACTTAATGCACTTAGTGCAGGTGTAAGCCAATACGATACCGAAAGTTTCTTCCTCAAGCACTCCAGTGCAGACTTTGATCAACAAGAAATCAGTAAAACCATAGCAAGCGCTTACAAAGCAGTCCCCCAAAGGGGATTAAAAGACAATAACAGGGTAACTACAGATTTTTCTTTGTGTACAAAAGGGGATATCATCAAGGTTTTGTCTGATAATTACGTCTATATACATAGCAGTCAGATTGCATTTAAACGAGACAATCAAGGGGATATTGATTTTTCTGATTACCTGAAGTTTGCCGATTTGCACTTTTTACTAAAAGACCTCAAGACCAAGATAAACAAATCAGAATTTGAGTATATGCTAACATCTAAAAGTATCGTAGAAATAACCCCACTACATGTATTCTACGACCAATTAATTAAAACGAATTGGGACGGAGAAGATCATATCGAAAAGGCCTTTAAAGCGGCAAATATTAGAGGTGATCAAGAAAAAAACCTTTATCTGTTTAGGAAATGGATACTGACAGCTTACTCTTTTGGGCTTAGAGGAATTGATCCATTGTTACCGGCTAAGGCTTACTCAAGAGTTGCTCTGATATTTTTTAGCCACAAAAGAGCCTTGGGGAAGACTGAGTTCTTTAGAAAGCTGGGGCTAAGTAATTATTTTGAGGAACTCACAAAGATTCCGGGATTTGAAATATATGGTGAGCTATCTGGAGGACTTGGCAGCGACGAGCGAAGAGCTAGCTTAATGCTTACAGATAATTTGATTCTCAATATTGACGATATCCAAGAGATGCTTATTAACTCATCAGGGGAGTTGAGATCAATTATATCGAATGACTCACTTTCCACAAGAGCTTTGTACAGCAACACAATCAAAAACGTTAAGAAAAGAGCTTCTATTTGTGGATCAACTAATCATGGAGAGATTCTAAGGCAGGATGATGAGAATAGGTACTTGGTCATGGAGATCGAAGATGTAATGGATTTTGATCTGCTAAATAGCATTGACTATATGCAGCTTTGGGCTCAAGCAAGAGCTGTATTCTTAGCAAATAAGACTGAGTCATTGTTTAATCAATTAGATTTAAAGCTGATTTTAGAACTATCCAAGGGATACGCATACATGTCAACTGAGGAAGAGGCTATTCACGCCTGTTTTGAGTACACCCCCAACCCGGCTAAAGACATTAGATTCAACGAGATTATGGAGGTTCTTCAAAGAAATAACCATCATCTTAGTCATCAGAAAGTTGCATCAGCATTAAAAACACTTGCTCCTGATAGAAAGATCTTAAAAAAGAAAAATGGAGGAAAAGACAGGTTCTATTTAATTAAACATCGAGAAGGGCATACAGCCCCCAATAGCTGGGTGGGAGATACCGGAATTTCAGACTTTTAGGGCGGGGGGGCTCGCCCTTTAATAAACTTTAAATAATAGTATAGTAGTATGATGTAAGTGTAGACAGTAAACAAAAAGATTTGTCAAAACAGGGTGCCCCAGTCGCAATTAATAGACCCCAGGTGCAACACACCCCCATTGTCTGTTGTAGCTTTCAACCACCGATTATCAAAGGATAACCACTATCGGCTATCACTATCACGCTAAACATATTGGAGGATTATTAAAAATATAAATTACTGTTTGTTAGTCGTTTACAAAGATTTTGTTGCCTCCAACCTTACGAAATTCAATTTCATATTTTACCCCGCCGTATTAAACGTGTACA
>ENA-ORCY01000102-ORCY01000102.1-marine-metagenome-genome-assembly--contig:-NODE-102-length-64772-cov-6.034871_pt1 | contig 64772 bp, 55 predicted proteins | sample MGYA00248634_ERZ508507 | MGnify/ENA primary metagenome ERZ508507 (study PRJEB26178, sample SAMN06266269) | marine metagenome | isolation source: Columbia River Estuary | place: USA:Columbia River Estuary... | reverse complement strand
GATTTGAGCAGTTTCTGGGTAGGTCACGACTAGGGGTTCTTTAGTGGAACAAGCGCTGATAAACAATCCGGCAAATGCCGAGAAGGTGATTGATGACCAATTTTTCATCCATAATGATTTAAGGGTTCTACTCACGAATATACACCAAATCAGCAGCTTGCCCAAAAACAACGCCTGAGCAATCTCTAAAAAAATGTACTTTTGAACTATGAGAAAAACGATCCGATTTCTTCGAAACATCTCCCTCTTGTTGGTGGTGTTTTACACCCAAGCAACATGGAGTCAGACGACGTTTGTGCTGCTGAGACACGCTGAGAAACAAACGGAAAATCCGCGTGATAAAAATCCTGATTTAACTGCTGAAGGTTGGGCCAGAGCCAATGATTGGCTTAAAGTGCTCCAATTACCCGAAGTGGACGCTGTGTACAGCACACCCTTTTTACGCACCAAAAACACGGCACAACCCTGGGCCAGAGTCTATCGCCTAGATGTGCAGGAGTACAACCCAGCAGCTAATAGTCCATTGGACTGGATTACATTGAGTGACAAACCACAAACGTTCGTTATTGTGGGCCACAGCAACACCATACCTAAACTGGCCAACTCCTTCATCGGAAGTGATTTTTACGCGGACTATCCAGACGCTGAATACGGCAGTGTGATTGTAGTTAGCGGGCAACCAGGTTCTTGGCAACACTTCAAAATCAACACTGAACCCTTTAAGAAGACAACCGATGAAAAAATGGTTAATTAGCTCCTTGCTTATGCTGCCTTTGTTGGCGCAAGCACAACTTTTTGACGGAATTGAAACCCTGTTATTGGCCAAGGAGGATGCGGAAATACTCCTACAGGGGTATACCCAGCCACTGGGCAAATCGTTGATTTATGGACAAAATACCGGTTGGGCGCATACCGCTAAAACACACAAACCATTGGGATTTGATTTGACCATAGGCGCTGGAGTAAGTTTGGTCAGTGACCAAGATTTGAGGTTTATACCCAAAGGACTTCGCTATACCGAGGTTCCGCAAAATGGACTTCCTACTTTGTTTGGCGAGGCACAATCTCAAGCCTTGGCCGTGCGTATACCTACAGGCAGCAACACCCCTGATTTAGAGGCCGACCTAGACTTTCCCGGTGGCGCAGCCAGCGACTTACCTGTTCAAGGTATGCCTACACCAACCGTGCAACTGAGCGTTGGTGCCTGGTTCAATACAGATATTATTGTTCGCTATGTGCCGGAAATAAACCTGGAGGGTACCAACCTCGGTCTTTGGGGCCTTGGTTTAAAGCACGATCTGACTCAATACCTGGGGCCATTGGACCACCTACCGCTCAACGTATCGGTTTTAGCTGCCCGAAGTCAAATGGGCATCCGCTACGACTTACCTGATGCCGGAGCGGGCACCTATGTAGATTTTACTATGAGTACGTATACTTTACAAGTGCTCGGCTCTTTGGATTTTCCGATCATCAGCGTTTATGGTGCTTTAGGCTACAGCGGTGGAAGTGCAGAACTCGGTATGATTGGATCCTATGACCTTACCTACACACAAAATATTGGGGGTGTTGACGTGTCTCAAAGCGAACAAATCAAAGATCCTATTCAACTGGGTTACAAAGCTCATAGCGCCCTAGGGACACTTGGCCTGCGGGTTAATTTGCCTTTGATTAAGATCTACGGTCAGTACAGCCTTCAAGAATACCAAACTGCTTCTGTAGGTGTTGCTTTGAGCGTGCGCTAAGAAAAAACTTATCGGTCACCTGGGTCACACATATTGAGGGCATAAAATCGGGGAGAATTGCGCGTAATGACCGAAATTTGCAGGCAAATACGCATGAATCATGACCAAAGGCATTTACATAGCTACCCTTGAAGCCCATAGCGGCAAATCCATTTTATCCATAGGGCTGATGCAACACGCTTTAGGAATCAGACCTAAGGTAGCCTATTTTCGGCCAGTGATCGAGGACCTACCCGATGGGGAACGGGATAACCACATCGATACGATGTTGTCCTATTTCAATCTGGAGCAACCCTATGACAGCGCCTATGTTTTTGGGAGATCACAACTGATCGCCGAGCGCAACGCAGGTAGAGAAATTAAGGTCATTGACGCTATTATCGCTCAATACAAACACCTAGAGACGCACTACGATTTTGTGGTGGTAGAAGGCAGTGATTTTTTGGGGGAAGGCACTGTATTTGAGTTTGATTTTAATGTAACCATCGCCAAAAACCTAGGTATTCCCGCCTTATTGATCCGCTCTGGTGTGGGAAAAAACATGGAGGAATTTGCCGGAAGTCTGCGACTGGCCTACCACAGTTTTGTAGAGGAAGATGTTCAAGTATTGGCCGTGGTCGCCAACAAGATCATGCCGGAAAACCTGGAATGGGTAGTAAAGGAACTCAAAGCGCTGATGCCCGCAAAGGTTGGGGTGTATGCCGTGCCAAAAATTGAATTGTTGGCCCAACCCACCATAAAAGAAATCGCCGAAAAACTTAAAGCAAAAGTGCTTTTTGGGGCAGATTTGATGACCAACAGAACAGGAAGTTTTGCGGTAGGCGCTATGCAGCTCAGGCACTTTCTCACCCATTTAAAAAATGACTGTTTGGTGATTACCCCTGGTGACCGGGCAGATATCATTTTGGGCGTATTACAAGCCCATTTATCGGTCAATTACCCACAAATCGCGGGGATCGTACTCACAGGAGGATTAGAGCCAGAAGAGTCCATAGCTAAACTCATCGAGGGGTTGAGCGCTGTGGTACCTGTTATTGCGGTACAAGAAGGCACATTTGAAGTGGTCAATAAAATCGGCAACATCAAACCGGTGATTTACGCCTTAAACCGGGCCAAAATAGACGCGACCATCGCCGCTTTCCAAGCCCATATTCCCGGTGAGGAATTGATGGATAAATTGCTAGCCTATGAGAGCAAATTGCTGACCCCGCGTATGTTTCAATTCAGTTTGATTCAAAAGGCGCGGAAAGCGAGAAAAAAAATTGTGCTTCCCGAGGGCACAGATCCGAGAATACTAGAGGCCTCTGCCCGACTTATGGCCATGGATTTAGTCGACTTAGTTCTTTTAGGTGATCCGGGGGTGATCCGTCAAAAAGCGGCTGAATTAGGTCTGGATATTCCTTGGCAACACATTGAGGTAATCAATCCCACTGAGGACCCACGCTATGAAGATTACGCACAGACCTACTACGGTTTGCGCAAACACAAAAATGTCAACCTGGACATGGCTAGAGATGCCATGGCAGATGTATCTTATTTCGGCACCATGATGATCTACAAAGGCGACGCGGACGGTATGGTATCGGGAGCGATGCACACCACCCAACACACCATCTTACCGGCGCTTCAGTTTATCAAAACCAAACCTGGTGTATCGGTGGTTTCCTCCGTGTTTTTTATGTGTTTGCCGGATCGGGTTTCCGTATTTGGCGACTGTGCGATCAATCCCAATCCGAGTGCAGAAGAACTGGCTGAAATTGCTATATCCTCAGCGCGCAGCAGCCAGGCATTCGGCATTGAACCGCGCATCGCCATGCTTTCCTACTCTTCTGGGAGCTCAGGAAAAGGAGTGGATGTAGATCGGGTGCGTCAGGCAACAGAACTGGTGCGCCAGTTAAGACCTGATTTAAAGATTGAAGGGCCCATCCAATACGACGCAGCAGTTGATCCACTGGTGGGCAAAAGCAAACTGCCGCAATCCGAAGTAGCTGGTCAGGCCAGTGTGCTGATTTTTCCAGACCTCAACACAGGAAATAACACCTACAAAGCCGTGCAAAGAGAAACTGGCGCTATGGCCATTGGGCCAATGCTTCAGGGACTCAACAAACCGGTCAACGACCTCAGCAGAGGTTGCACGGTTGATGATGTGTTTAATACCGTAGTACTCACCGCCATACAAGCTCAAGGAATAGATGCCTAAATCCAAAAGAATACTCGTGCTCAATTCTGGGAGCTCTTCCCTGAAGTTTCAACTATTTGACATGCCTGAGGCCATTGTGTTGGCCCAGGGTCAGATTGAAAAAATCGGATTAGCCTCCGCTGATTTAAAAGTGTCCTTTAGGGAGGAACAATACACCGATCAACGACCCGCAGCAGATCATCAACAGGCTTTGTCTTGGATGATGGAAGTGCTTCAAGGTACCGCTGGAGTGATCAAAAATGTTCAGGACATTGATGCCGTCGGCCATAGGGTGGTGCATGGCGGACTTAAGTTTTACCAAACAACATTGATTGACTCATCAGTTCTTGAGGCCATTCACGCTTTATCCCCTTTGGCTCCCCTTCATAATCCGGCCAACGCCCAAGGCATCGAAGTGGCCAAAAACTTGTTCCCCGATGCGGCTCAAGTGGCTGTGTTTGACACTGCGTTCTACCATAATTTGCCTAAAAAAGCCCAACAATGGGCCATCAATCCTGAATTTGCCTCCGAACACCAACTCAGGGTATTTGGTTTCCACGGTATTTCCCATGAATTCGTTGCCCAAAAAACGCTGAACCACCTAAAAAATCCAAAGGCAAAAGTGATCAACCTTCATCTGGGCAATGGATGTAGCGCGACCGCGCTGGAAGCAGGCCAGCCTGTAGATCACTCCATGGGCTTCGGTCCCCTGACAGGGTTGGTTATGGGCACACGAAGTGGAGATATTGACCCAGCTGTGATTTTCTACCTGATCGAACAAAAAGGAATGAGTACTAGTGAGGTAAAGGAGTTGTTGACCAAAAACAGTGGAATGCTGGGACTCACCGGGCATAGTGACCTCAGGGATGTTGAAGCTATGGGGGCAAGCGGAAACCAAAAAGCCCTGGATGCGTTAACCTTAAATGCTTACCGAATTCAAAAATACATCGGAGCCTATACCGCTGCCTTAGGTGGACTAGATGCGCTGGTGTTTACGGCCGGTATCGGGGAAAACAATTCAGCTATGAGGGCGCGCATTTGTGCCAACCTATCCTTCTTTGGGATTGAATTGGATGAAAAAAGAAACGCTGAACGATCTGCTGACCTGCGCAATATTGCTGCACCACAAAGCAGGATTCCTATTTTGGTGGTGCCCACCAATGAGGAACTAGCCATCGCTCAAAAAACTTATCAACTGCTAGGTGAGTCAGCGGACAATTAACGGTAAAAAGCAAACCTGGGAGGTATTTGCCCCGGGGCGCATCAACTTGATCGGGGAACATATCGACTATCAAGGGGGATGGGTATTGCCTGGAGCCATTTCTTTGGGACAATGGATCAAGGCTACCGAAATTGACGGTCCCAGCATTCAGGTCAAATCACCTCTAGGCACATGGACCTATGCATCAGCAGACCAATTGTGTGCCAGCGACCCCCAAGACAAACCCAGTGCTTTTTTTAAAGGTATTTGGTCGAGTTTTCAAAAAAGACACCCACTGAGCTCTGTTGGTCTTGATATTGAAATCAGCGGAAATCTTCCCTTAGGCGCAGGATTAAGTGCCTCAGCAGCCCTGAGTGCTGGGTTGGGGCAAATCCTTCAATTGGTCCACCACAGTCCTTTGAGCGAGGAAGATTTAATCCAAATAGCCTACGAAACGGAACGAGAATTTGTAGGTACCCAATGCGGCTATATGGATCCGTATGCTGTGGTAAAATCTAAGGCCGATCATTTGTTACTTTTAAATAACTCAGATCTAAGCACCCAGCACATTCCTTGCAATCTGGGCCCATATCAACTGGTGCTTTTCCACACCAAAGTAGCCCATGAGCTCTCGCACAGCCCGTACAACAAACGACGTGCCTCTGTGGAACGAGCCTGGGAACTCTTAAAACATTTGAAGCCTAAAGACTCAGTCGTTGAAGCGTTGCCCTTTTTGCCTATGGAAGTATTGGAACAACATCGAGATAAATTATCGGAAACGGACTACCCGCTCGCACGCTTTACCCTGGACGAACAACTCAGGGTAGAAAACGCTATAATCGCGATCAAAGCCAAAGACTACTCTGCTTTAGGAGCATTACTCAATCAAAGCCATCATGGCCTATCAAAGCAATACCAAGTCAGTTGCCCAGAGTTGGATTTTATGGCCCATTGGTCGCAACGACAAACGGGTGTATTGGGTGCCCGCATGATGGGCGGAGGATTTGGGGGATGTACCCTGAATCTGATACATAAAAACGAGTTATCCCTATGGTCAAAAGAAGCCTTGAACATCTACCAAAAAAAATTTGGCATTCAAGGTGAAGTTTATCCCGTCCGTTTAGCTAAAGGTATCCTGGGATAAATCAATGGATTGTTAAACCTATGTGAAACAAGCAGGTAGGTCGAAAAGAGATGGTACCTTTGCGTCGCATGCAAAAGAAATTGACTTCCATAGTACTCGCTTTATGGTTGATGGCTACTCAGTCTGGGTGGGCATTAAACCTACACTTTTGCGGCAATGACCTAGCTGAAGTTTCTTGGGCACACACGGAACAGGGCTGTGGCATGGAGGCTACCTCCACAACCGATTCACCCTCCTTAGAAAAAACTTCGTGCTGCAGTGATCAAACCCTGCTCTCCTCTTCAGAACAACCATTTAAAGGAGGTCAACAGATTGAGATACCCACAGTATTTACCTGGAACTACTTAGCACACACTCCACTACCTGATGGGGTATTTTCAGCTGGCTTTAAAGCAGAAGACCCTGTACTTACAGGTGTGCCACACGGGCCACCTGTGCCCCTTCAACCCAAATACCTTCAATTTCACCAATGGGTGATTTATGGCTGATCAGTTCCCTGTACATTTATTTGTTGGATCACTGAATCATTCCTTAAATTAAACTCATGAAAAAACATCTATGGCGCAGCGCTTTATACTGCACCGCTTTTATTATCCCCTTGTTGTCCACTGGCCCAGCTACTGCCGCCCCAAAAACTCATAATACCTGGTGTACCGAAGCGGTCCATCTAGGTATGGAACAGCAAAAAGACACGATACCTACCAAAGAAATCATCATTGAAAAACTCGAGGAAGTCACGGTAGAACAGCGCAAAAAAGGACTACAAAAATCCTATTTTGAGCCCAAAAACGTGGTGACCGTCAATGCTGCTGAATTGCTTAAGGCAGCCTGCTGCAATCTATCGGAAAGTTTTGAAACCAACCCTTCTATCGATGTATCCTATTCAGATGCCTTGATGGGCGCCAAGCAAATCAAAATGCTAGGGCTTTCCAGTCCGTACATCCAATTTACTGAAGAAAACATTCCGACGATTCGCGGTGCGGCACAGACCTATGGGCTTTCCTTTATTCCAGGTACCTGGGTGGAAAGCATTCAAATCACCAAGGGTGTAGGCAGTGTGGCCAATGGGTATGAGAGCATGGCTGGCCAAATCAATACGGAGTTAAAAAAACCATTCTCAGAGCCATTGTTGTTTGTCAACGCATTTGCCTCCCAGGGAGGACGACAAGAATTTAACACCCATTGGAATACCTCTTTGAATGAACGTTGGCACACAGGATTGTTTGTGCACGCCAACCGACGCATAGAAGCCATGGATGCCAACGGCGATGGATTTATGGACATGCCTATGGGAGATCAAATCAATTTGATGCACCGCTGGCAGTATACGGATACCCAGAAAGGCTGGGTGGGATTTGCCACGCTTAAATGGCTAAAAGACGACAAAGAAGCAGGGCAGATGGATAGCCAAATCAATTTTATGGGTGGACAACCGCTTTGGAAAAGCATCACCAGCACCGAGAGGTTGGAGGGCGCCTTTAAAATGGGTTATGTGTTCCCTGAAATGCCCTACCAAAGCATTGGGCTGCAAGGAAATCTTTCCAGACACGTGCAGCAATCTACTTTTGGGCAAAAAGCCTACGATATGGACCACATCAGCGGTTATGCCAACGGACTTTTTCAGTCGATTATCGGATCCACCCAAAACAAATTTAAAGCAGGCGGAAACCTGACCTTTGACCAGTACGAAGAATTGCTCAACGGATCTGAATTTAGACGTCGCGATTACTCGATTGGTAGTTTTTTCGAATACAGCTACGACAACCTAGACAACATCGGATTGGTGGCTGGGGTTCGGGCTGATTGGCACAACCAATGGGGAGCATTCATCACCCCTAGACTTCACCTGCGCTACAACCCCTGGACAAAAACCACCCTGAGGTTGGCAGCGGGCAGCGGAAGAAGAGCGGCCAATATATTTACAGAAAACCAAAACATATTTTTGACCAACCGACTGTTGGTCTTGGAGAACAATGGAGGGCCCATCTATGGCTTTGATCCTGAGCTGTCATGGAATTACGGAGGAAGCATTCGCCAAACAGCATCCTTAGGAAGCATAGGTTTGGATTTGACACTTGACCTGTACCGCACCCAATTTAAAGATCAGGTAGTGGTCAATTGGGAAAATCCTCAGCGACTTTCCTTTCAACCGCTTCAGGGGGAAAGTTATGCCAACAGTGCATTGGCCTCGCTAGAAATTGATATCCCCACGCATTGGGAAGTGCGCTTGGCCTATAAATTGGATGACGTAAAAACCACCTACGACGGTAATTTATTACAACGCCCGCTTCAGCCCAGAAAAAGAGCCTTTGCCCAATTGAGCTATCAGAGTACTCCAGATGCTGCTGGGGCACAATGGCGATGGGACGCCACTTATCACGGCGTGGGCAGTCAGCGTCTAGTGGCCAATGTCCGCAACCCCTACGGAGGATATGCCCCAAGCTATCACCTAGTCAACAGCCAACTCACCAAAGCGTTTAGCAAAACACTAGAGGTGTACATGGGCGTAGAAAATGCGACTAACTTTACCCAAGACAATCCCATCATCGCTGCAAGTGAACCCTACAACGACCGATTTGACGCGGCTCAGATCTACGCGCCCATATTTGGACGCATGGGGTACATCGGTATGCGTTGGACGTTACTTTAACCTAAAATAATCACGCTATGAAAAAAATTATCTTCCTGCTTTCGCTGCTCGCCACCACAGGTCTGTATGCACAAAAGCCACAAAAAACAACCCTTGAGGTTAAAGGAAATTGTTCGCTTTGTCAAAAGAGAATTGTCAAAGCAACCCTAGGTGTAAAAGGGGTTAAATGGGCAGCATGGGATATTCCCAGCGATCAACTCACCCTGATTTACGACCCGCTTAAGGCTGACCTAGCCCAAGTTGAAAAAGCCATTGCTGCGGTAGGTCATGACACCAAGAATCAGAAAGCACCTAAGGAAGTTTATGAAAAACTTCCCGCCTGCTGTCTATATCGAGACGGAGGAAAACACGTAGACTAAACTCAAGAAGGAAGCATGAACAGGGTATTGATGAGTTCCATCAATACCCTTGGTGCTCCTGTACCCTAGGTATGGTGAGTAACTGGGTTTGTCTCCCGTGGACATATCTAAACCCTTCTGGTCCAAAGTAACCAGGCTCCTCCAGCATAATGCGTATATCCCTCTTCCACTGAGGAATAAACACCGTAGTATTTAGTTCGATGGCATACACCGTACGGGGAAACAATGGATAATCTCCAGCACCTGGAACACCGTTCTGTTGATCCCACATCCCAATAGTTGGTCCTGAGGAGTGGCCATAACTGCCCAATGGATGGGTGTAAATCGAGGGCCTTAACCCTGATTTTTTTGCGTTTTTAAGGGCCTGAGCCAAGATTTCATTACCCGTGCGGCCCGTCTTAAACTCATCGGTCAAGAAGTCTTGTAACTGATTCCCTTGGGCCAATGCTTGAGTCAAAAAATTAGGTGGGGCCGTTTCTCCTGGTCGAAGCACGTAAGCCAGTTCCTGACAATCTGTGTTCAACCCTAAATAGGTAATTCCAAAATCACAATGGAGTAAATCACCGTGCTGAATGACTTGATGTTCCGGTCTGTTGGCAAATGAGTATAAATGATCCCCCAATGCATCTTCAGTTCGTTGTACATCTACCGATGGGTGAAACCAAGTTTCAAGACCCAAGCGGGTTAATTCTTCGCGAAACCACCACTCCACATCAGTTGTTGTCGTGATGCCTGGGGTAATCACCTGTTCGGAAAAAGCCTGAGCTATTATTTTATGGGTCAAATCGGACAATTGGGTGTAGATCTGCATCTCTCGCTCAGTCCTGGTTTCGATCCACGCAGTCGCCAAGGGTTGTGCTGATACGACCTTGGTGCGCAGTTCCTCCGGCAAATAATCCATGAGTAATGCATAATCTGTATGGTCGAGACCATCTGCGATATTAAAATCTTCCGATACATTGATCCCTATTTTTTTGGGGTTGCGCTCTGAGATCAACTCCACCAAACGCTTCCACTGATCAGGCTGTTTTTCAGCGTCCCAAGCAGAGGCTATATGGGGGCCGAAGGCATAGCGAGCCACAGCCAAACGATCCATGGTTTGGGTGTCTGCATCCCGATAAAACAAAATCATGGTACGCCTACGCGCATTGAGCCAGGTAGCTGGCAACAAGGTTTTTACTACGGGATCTTCGTTGTACTCTCGGGTGATCATCACCCACAAATCGATACCGGTTCGATCCATTAACTCAGGCAGCAACTGAGTTAAGCGCTCTCCCAGGAGCTCATCCTTTACACGTGCTTGTTCCCGTTCACTTAAAACAGGTTGGGCCCAAACCAATGGACCCAACGCAAATATCAATAGCCAATATTTTTTCATCGATGTGGGTTTTGGTTAAAGATAACAAAAACCCAAATGCCTCATTACACGAGAATCATGATCAAAAATAGCACTACCCCGCCCAAAGCAAAATACATGCCTTTTTTAAACACTGAGGTGCTGGGCAAAAACATCCAAAAAGTGGAAATCACAAAAAACAACAAGCTCAACCCAAAAAACAGGTTCATAAAATATAGCGGGCTTTTATGGGTCGCCTTGTGCACCTTGGTCATTTTATCCAATAGATAGGGCAAACGCTTCTCCTTGATGGTTGCGATACCCGTTTTGGCGTCATACGTGCTTTGTCCAAAGGTGTACACATCCCCTTCGATGAGCTGAAACTCAACCTTCATTTTAAGTTCAGGGGCCAATTCCTCCGGGGCAAGACCAACGGGCAATTGACGGGTTTCCACGACTTCCTTTTTGAGAAATTCAGTCTGCCTAAAGATCAGGGTCATTCCACTGATGGCGTACATAGCCATAATACCGGTTAAAAAGAAGCCCAAATAGCGGTGAATGACACGGACTTTGTTGCTGATTTCTCTGTTGTTGAGTTCCATGGAAAAAAATTAATGATGTAAGACGGGTTAAATATAAGTGTTTAGAACACTTTACACGCTCAGGGTTTAATCGATCTGCTCAAAAATTTTGTGATTTTTTAAATGCCTAAAGCTAACAAAGCCCAGTAGTCTCTATTTTTACTGCTTCAAACTCAACTGATGAACCTCAACCACCTCGACCAGCTCACCCAGTGGTGCAGTGAAGACGGCATTAAAACCCAAGCTGCTGACCGTCCTTTTTGGAACCGCCTCATGGCTGAAGCCCATACCTTACACGATTTGTTTTTTCAAATCTATGGGCATCAGCCCAACACAGAAACTACCTACAGAGCATTCATCCGAGGAATCGCTCAAGCTTATTCGTCCAGATCTAAGGCGCTTAAGTCTAGGGATGCTCAAAAAGCTATAAAAGACGCATGGATTACTGACCAAAATCTAGTGGGCATGAGCTTGTATGTCGATCGCTTTGGCGGCGATTTGAAAGGTCTCGTGAAACAATTGGATTACCTGGAAGAATTGGGGGTAAATGCGCTGCACTTATTACCCGTGATGAAAAGTCCTGCTGAGGCGTCGGATGGGGGTTATGCCGTATCGGATTACCGAAGTGTTGACCCTAGATTTGGCTCCAACAAAGATCTGGCAGATCTCCAAGCGGAATTGCTGAAAAGAGGCATGTATTTAATGACGGATATCGTGGTGAACCACACCTCAGATCAACATCCTTGGGCTATAAAAGCTAAAGAAGGGGATCCGTTTTATCAGTCATTTTATTATACCTACGCTGATCGATCGATACCGGATCAAATGGAAGCCGCGATGCCTGAAGTGTTTCCTGAAAGCGCACCAGGGAGCTTTACCTTCAACTCCGAGATGAATGCTTGGGTGATGACTGTCTTTCACCACTACCAATGGGACCTCAACTTTAGCAATCCCCAGGTGTTAAACGCCATGGTAGAACACATTCTGTACTATGGAAACTTAGGGGTGGATATACTGCGTATTGACGCTCCTGCATTTATCTGGAAACAAATGGGCACCACCTGCCAAAATCTGCCCCAAGCGCATCTGTTGTTGCAGTTGATCAAATCTGCCGTTCGCGTGGCTACACCAGGTATGGCTATTTTGGGGGAGGCCATATTGGCCCCGGAACAAATCATGGATTTCTTTGGCCATGGATTGATGCAGGGAAGAGAATGCGATTTAGCGTATAACGCGGCACAGATGGCTTTGCAATGGGATGCATTGGCCACCGGCGACACAAGAAATTTATGGCTCAACCAAGCGATTATCAGCCGCAAACCACTGGGAACAACTTGGTTAAATTACACCCGTTGCCACGATGATATCGGATTTGGATTTGAGGACAAATACATTGAGCAAGCAGGTTTTACGCCCTATCTGCACAGAGCTTTTCTCAAGGATTACTGGTCCGGTCAACACCCGGATAGTCCAGCCAAGGGGATGCTTTTTGGGGTCAATCCAAAGACGAACGACGCTCGTATTTCGGGAACATTGGCCTCGCTATGCGGTGTAGAAAAAGCGCTTGAGCTCAATGATCCTATAGCCCTCGAACGGGCCATAGCTCGAATTGCATTGATGCAAGCGCAATGCCTGCTGCTCGGTGGGATCCCCATGTTGTATTACGGAGACGAACTAGGTCATATCAATGATTATTCTTTCCAAGATGACCCGTCCAAAAGCTATGACAATCGATGGGTCCACCGCCCGATCATCAGAGCAGAAAAAAGAAAAAAAAGGGCCGATCAAGCCAGTGTGGAAGGGCGTATTTTTGCCCTCCATCAAAAACTGATCGCCTTGAGAAAGGCCCATGATATTTTTGCAGACACCAATAATGTCCAGTGGTGGCCTACTGATCACCCCTCAGTCATCGGTATGTCACGCGGGTCCATACACGCACTGTTTCACTACGGTGGTCAATCCAAAACGGTGACCCTAAGCGGGCGTTCGATCCCCCAAAAAACACTGGATCTGTGGACGGGCAAAACGGTAAACCTATCCAACGAAGGTCAGCTTACCTTTGCGCCTTATCAGTTTTATGTGCTTCAACAGGAATCGTCTGATCGGGGTTAGCAAGGACCATGTCAATCATCTTTCGGCGAATACCCAGGTCGTATAACCCTTGCTGTGACCTTGAGGGATATACCCTATTGGTGAGCAACACTACGACAAAATCATTTTTTGGATCCACCCAAAAAAAGGTACCGGTAAAACCAGTATGCCCATAACTTTCAGGGGATAATTGGGAGGATGGGTAATTGTCTTCCGGCTTGTCAAATCCAATACCCCGTCTGTTATTGGTACCTGGGTATGCTTGGGCAGTAAATCGATCTACCAAATCAGCTGGTAACATAGACGTTGACTTGAAGCTTCCTCTAGCTAGCAATAAATGAGCCACCTGGGCCACTGAGTGCGCATTGCCAAACAAACCGGCATTGCCTGAAACTCCCCCCATCATCGAGGCTGCTTCGTCGTGCACGGTACCGTGAACTAGCTTTTTTCTAAACAAGGTGTCCACTTCAGTGGGCACAATTTCCTGGGGTTTAAAACGCTCTAATGGACGAAATGTCAACCGGTCCGCCCCAATCGGCAGATAGAATTCATCCTGTACATACGGTGCCCATGGTTTTCGCAAAACTCGTTCAGACCAGTCAGGCAACAAAAAAAACAAAAGCCCAGAATATTTGTACGTTCCAGGATCCACTACTGGGGTTCGGGCGATACGTTTCGCAATTTTCTTGGGGTAATTTTTGTGCACATACCACTCTGTATCCACTGGGTAAGGATACCTTTTGCTCGGCTTTGGGGATATTGTCCTTGATTTAGGTCTACCCCTGGAGGTAAAAACGGTGTTTTGGTGACTGATATAGGGCAACCAACCCGCTTGATGGGCCATTACCTCTCTCAGGGTTTGCTTGCCTTTTGAGGTGTTTTTCAGTGCTGGGAAATGAACGCCAACACTGTCGTCTGGATCCATGAAACCCTGGGCTGTCCATCCCATCACCGACAGGGTACCCGCCAAGACCTTGGTTAAAGAAGCTAAATCGTACAGGTGTTGATTGTTTACCGCTGTGATAGAATCATAGGTGTGGTATCCATAAGATTTATTGATCAACGTATCCCCTCGGTAGTAGACATAAAGTTGGGCTCCGGGAAATGCTTGGCGGGTTATGGCATCATTGATGAGGGAATCCAAACGGGATGCTACAAGATGTTGGGCAGGCATAACCTGGACAAAAACTAGCAAACACAAACTGACCAGTAGACTTTTTTTGAGCATTTCCATAGCTTAATCCTGTTTCTTTACCCAAAGAATCAATGCTTTTCTCAAGGCCTTTAAATCCTTTTTGCTGTGAGCCGCGGTAACCACCATTCTGGTCAGCAGTGGGCTTTGGGGTGTAGGGTAGGGAAATTCTGTAGGGATGATGCGGTGGGTACGCAGATGCGCGCCCACCCCTGGGGTATCGCATTCAAAAGCCGGGTGGCCTGGGTGTTGTCTTTTCGGACAACCTGCCGGCCAGTGTTTTTCCATCCAAGCCACATGGCGCACTAATTTCTTTAATTGTGCTCTGTAGATGCGCTTAGCTTTTACCAGAACATAAGCGTACCCTGGACTACAAGGACTGGCACCTCCCCAAAGGGGGTGTTGACGCAGCGCGTCCATCTGGGCCTGGGAGGTCCAGACAGCCCCTGCACCTAACCCCAGTGACTTCCCCAGCGATGCGGTGACGATCAGTTCTTTGGGATTGAGCGCCGCAAGAGCTGCATAGGACCCACCCCCTTGTTGACCCGTAATGCCTATTCCGTGCGCATCGTCTGCGACCAAAATAAATTGGCTCAGGGGTAATCCCTGAAGTGGCGCGTAATGAGGATAGCCCAACCCATGAAAATCTATGGTATCCAAAAACAACACCGGAGTTTGTTGCGGGTTTTGAGATATAGCGTGATTTAGGTCTTTGATCAACGATGTCCAATCCGGATACCTGGATTGGTTTGCTCGGGTGATCAAGGCTGAATGCACATAGGGTGCATAAAAATGAATGTACTGTTCGGTGTTGAAATACTGACTGACCCACTGTCCAGCCAGCATACCTGATGAAGTGAGACTTGCTGCTTGACTCCCGGCTAAATCGGCCAGTATTTTTTCCGCTTTTTGATAAATGGAAAGCCGCACATTAGACTGACGAGAGGAGCCCATATGAACGCCAAAGCGCTGGATGCCCTGAAGCATCAATGAGCGGAATCTTTTATTTCTCGATAACCCCAAATAATCTGTACCCCCAAAGTAGCGCTGAACACCCGATGGGGTATCCATGATTGGTCCTAAAGCCGTATCGATGTGAAGTGGCTCCATGGTTTACTTTTTATCTGCCAAGAGCACTACACCACTACCCCCTAACTCAGGCCAATGCACCTGGGCCTGGTCGTCAATGAATACACCTTGGGCAATATCGCTAGCCAGCAATAGGGCTCCATCCATATCCACATAATCCAATTGGGGCAATAACTGGGCAATAGCTGAAATCCCCACAGTGGACTCAGTCATGCAACCCACCATCAATTGAAGTCCTCTTTTTTTGGCTTGATCAATCATCCTTCTGGCGGGCGCCAAACCACCGCACTTAGTCAACTTGATGTTGATCCCGTGAAAGTATTCGGCACAACGCGCCACGTCAGACTCAACCAAACATGATTCATCGGCCATTATGGGAAGAACACTGTGAGCCCTCACGTAACTCATGCCTGACCAATCCTCTGCAGGAAGGGGTTGTTCGATAAACTGCACCCCAAGATCTTTCAACAGTTGGGCGTTTTCCACAGTTTGCTCAGGCGTCCAAGCGCAGTTGGCATCTACGCGGAAAACCGCATCACTATGGGCGCGCAAGGCGCGGACAATATCGATATCGTGATCAGTTCCGAGTTTAATTTTATAAATCGGCCATGGTTTTTCTGCCATCTTGGCCAGCATTACCGGAACTTCATCAATACCGATGGTATAGTTGGTGGTAGGGTATTGATCTATAGACGTCCCCCACAGCTGCCAAAGCGGTGCTCCGCGCATTTTTCCCCAAAGATCATGGGCGGCCAGGTCGAGGGCGCATCGGGCAAATGAACCCAATTCACTGCGCTGCAACATCTGGTCAAACCAGTCTATATCCTGCCCATCCCAAGACTCGATCAGCGGTTTAATCGCGTTGATCTGTTCCGACATTTGGGCTATGGAGCTTTGGTAATAAGGATTGGCCGTGGCCTCTCCGTAGCCCGTATGCGTTCCGTGGTGCAAGCTGACAATCAGCGTTTGTTGATCATCATGTGCCTCCCTAGAGATGCGAAATGGATGTGCGAGTTGAAGCAGGTAAGGGTGTAATTTTAATTCCATAAGCTATTGTTGGAATTTTAAAGATAGAAAATGTTTTCTCTGGATCTAGGTCTGGGTAATTCGGTATTTTGTTGAACTTTTGACTATATTTGTTAAACAATCTTTTGTTTATGTCCTCAGCTCGTTCCGGTTTTCGTTTTACCCTATTCGATGAATCGAGCTTAACGCCTTTTGATAAGCTCTATGAGATTTTTCAAGAAGTCATCGCCTACACCAATGGGGATGTAGATGAAGCTTTTGAGTGGATAGAAACCCTAGACAAGGAATACCAAATCACTACACCAGAATACACCCTGGAGGACTTTCGTCAAGAACTGATCGACAAAGGTTTAATTGAACAGGAACCACCCGAACTACCTGAAAATGAGGTAACCCCTCAAGAGTCTGGGGACCAAAATACCGGAGATGTCTCGCGGTCAAAACACAAAATGACCGCAAAATTAGAACGCGTACTTCGCAAAAGAGCCCTAAACCAAATATTTGGTAAAATTAAGCCCTTGGGGGCTGGAGGTCATAGGGCGCAAAAAAGTGGACCAGGTGCCGAGGCCAACGGCCAATTCCGCACCTACAGTTTTGGCGATGACCTCAGCCAAATCTCCATGACCGAAAGCATTAAAAACGCCCAGGTAAACCACGGGGTTGATCAATTTGAAATGAACGACCAAGACTTGGTGGTCCACGATACAGAGCACTTTGCCCAAATGAGCACAGTGTTGATGATCGACATCAGCCACAGCATGATTTTATATGGAGAAGATCGAATAACTCCAGCTAAAAAGGTGGCGATGGCACTCGCTGAGCTGATTAAAACTCGTTATCCCAAAGACCAACTAGACATCCTTGTTTTTGGCAATGATGCCTGGTCGATCAGCCTCAAAGAACTGCCCTATTTGGAAGTAGGACCCTACCATACCAATACCGTGGCTGGACTCAATTTAGCCCTGGATCTGCTTCGCAAAAAGAAGCAAACCAACAAGCAGATTTTTATGATCACCGATGGGAAACCCAGCTGTTTAACTTTGAGTGATGGCACTTACTACAAGAACCCCAATGGACTTGATCCGCATATTGTGGGACGTTGTTGTGACATGGCTAGATTGGCCAGGAAATTGCACATTCCCATAACCACCTTTATGATCGCTCAAGATCCCTACCTGATTCAATTCATTCAAGAATTTACCCAAGCCAATCAAGGCAAGGCGTTTTACACAGGTCTAGACGATCTGGGATCCATGATATTTGAAGATTACGAAAACAACCGAAGTAAACGAATGCGATAAGATGATGACCCAAGAAGCCCCACAAATCCATACGCTAGGAGCCCTCAAAGCCAGCGAATACCAACCCAAAAGCATCCAAGAGGAGCTCAGAAGCAACCTAATCGAACACCTTAAAGCTGGAAAAACCGCTTTTGCAGGTATTTGGGGTTATGAGCAAACCGTCATTCCTCAAGTGGAGCGCGCTATTCTAGCCCAACACCACATCAACTTATTAGGTCTTCGCGGGCAAGCTAAAACGCGTATTGCCCGATCGATGGTAGGTTTATTGGATCCCTGGATGCCGATCATTGCCGGATCTGAGGTAAATGACGACCCGCTTCAACCCATTTCGCATTTTGGAAAAAACAGTGTGGCAGAACTGGGGGACAACACTCCGATTTTATGGGTATCACGCGAAGATCGCTTCTTTGAAAAACTAGCCACCCCAGATGTGACTGTAGCAGACCTCATTGGAGACGTGGATCCCATCAAGGCCGCCTCGCGCAAACTGACCTACGCCGATCCTGAAATCATCCATTTTGGTATGGTGCCCAGAGCCCACCGATGCATTTTTGTGATCAATGAATTGCCTGACCTCCAAGCGAGAATACAGGTAGCTCTATTTAACGCGCTTCAAGAAGGCGATATCCAAATCAGGGGCTTTAGAATGAGATTGCCCATCGATATTCAGTTTGTTTTCACGGCCAATCCTGAGGACTACACCAACCGAGGCAGCATTGTCACCCCGCTAAAAGACAGGATCGGTTCGCAGATTTTGACCCACTACCCAGAAACCATTGAAATAGCTCAGAAAATCACTGCCCAAGAGGTGCAACTAACGCCTGAACAAGAGAAAAACGTCCACGTCCCAGAACTGGCGAGGCAGTTGGTGGAAGAGATCTCATTTGCCGCACGAGAAAGCGCTTATGTGGATGAAAAAAGCGGTATCAGCGCTCGCTTGAGTATATCTGCCCTAGAAAACCTGATCAGTGGTGCTGAACGCAGAAGCCTGGTTACTGATTCTGGTCCTACCACCATCAGACTGAGTGACTTCCATTCAGTGGTGCCTGCCATCACGGGTAAAATCGAACTTTTATACGAGGGAGAACAAGAAGGAGCAGACCGAATTGCCCAATTATTAATCGACGAGGCAGTAAAAAGAGTGTTTAAAGAGGTATTCCCCAAAGTGGACAAAGTTACTTCCAAAGATGGAAGCGGTCCCTATGATCCTTTACTGCTGTGGTTTGTAGATCACGAAGGTGTGGATATTCACCAAGATGCAGACGACACAACCTATCAAGAGTTATTGGATTCCATCAAACCACTGGACGCGCTGATCGACAAATACGCCTCAGCCTATCCTCAGGATGCCCGGTATATTTTGAAGGAAATTGTCTTGTGGGGACTCGTCTCTGCAAAAAAACTGAGCCGTACCCAAATCGGTCCCAACACCAGTTTTCAAGATCCGTATGGCGCTTACTTTAAAAAAATCTAGCATGACTTGGAAAGACGTCATCCACTACGCACAAAACGGGACACCAAACCCTCCTGAGAAAATGAATAAGACAGCTCAAGAATGGGCTGAAATCTTGGATGCTGAGGTGTACTACATCACCCGAGGCAAAGGAACAGAACGCCCTGGTTCAGGGGATTACTGCAGCAGCCACGAGCCCGGAAGATACCACTGCGCCTGTTGCGACGCCCCCCTGTTTGATGCTGAGTTGAAATATGAATCACACAGCGGATGGCCCAGTTTTACTAAGCCTGTAGACCTCGATGCCATCGGCTATGTCAAAGACACTTCACATGGGATGATCCGTGTAGAAGTAGTCTGCAATCGATGCGACGCTCATTTGGGCCATGTGTTTCCCGATGGCCCTGAACCCACAGGACTGAGGTATTGCATCAATTCACTATCGTTAATACACCAAATAAAAGAAAATGTCTGAACAGTTACAGATAGCCACCCTAGGCGGGGGATGTTTTTGGTGTGTGGAAGCGGTGCTCCAGCCCCTAAACGGTGTCGTCAAGGTCATCCCAGGTTACGCAGGGGGTACTGTTCCCGGAATCCCTACCTATAGAGAGGTGTGTTCTGGACTTACGGGACATGCAGAAGTGGTTGAGGTGCACTTTAACCCGGAGGTTATTTCCTTTGAAACCTTGCTCCGAGTATTTATGACCACCCATGACCCCACGCAACTCAATAGGCAAGGTGGGGATGTAGGGACACAGTACCGTTCAGTGGTTTATTACCACGACTCCGCACAAAAAGCCATCACAGAACAGGTGATTAAAAAATTACAGCCGGAATTTGAGAACCCGATTGTGACAGAAATCAGCCCTGCACCCCGTTTTTTTCCAGCGGAATCCTACCACCACAACTATTATGCGCAAAACGCTGATCAGGGTTATTGCCAGTATGTAATCACGCCCAAAGTGGCTAAACTGCGTCAATACTACGCTTCCTTATTGAAATAGAAACCCAAAAAACAATCATATGAAACGCAAAGAATTTCTCAAAACAGCATGCCCTGCAGTCGCTTTTGGCTTCTTTGGGGTGACTCTACTTCAAGCCTGTTCGTCCTCGGATGATGGGTTTAACGACGAAAACAACTATACCGGTAACGATTCCAATGGAAACACCAACAACAACACCAATTCTGGAATTACCGTGTCAGGAAACAACATCTCGATTGATTTGACCAATAACGCATTTGCCGCATTGCGCAATACAGGGGGTTGGATAAATATTTTGACTCAAGGGATTTTGGTACTTCGTATCTCTGAAAATTCAGTGCGCGCCTTCGACAATTGCTGCCCACACCAAGGATCAAAAAACGCTTGGTCATACAGCAATCAGTCATTTAAATGTGCTAGTCATGGCAATCAATTTTCCATTGATGGAACAACAGCCTCTTGTGATTCAGGAGCTACTTCTGGAGCACTGACATCCTATCAAGCCTCTTTATCTGGAGACATACTGAGTATTGTCAAGTCATGATGATGCGCCTGATTTATGGGGTGTTCCTCAGCGTCATACTGGCTACCCCGCTTTGGAGCCAAGATACAACGGGTGCTGAGGCTGACGATCTTTTTCTGCTGATGGAAACTTCCCCAGAGGAGTCGCTCCTGCCTGAACGTATGTTGTTGTCTCAGAGATTGCTTTGGGGAGAAAAGGGCCTCTTTCGCAAAGTGGGATGGGCCCCGTTGACCCCAGACATGAGAGAAAAAGAACTCGAATTGAGGAGGAAAATGCTGACAGCTCATCAAGTGGTCGGCTATGCTACACTGGCTGGTATGCTGGCCCAAGGAATCATTGGTGGTCGATTATACAACGGCGAATACCGCCTGTACAACACCCATAAAACCATGGGCAATGTGGTGACTGCTTTGTATTTTACCGATGCCGGATTGTCCTTATTGGCCCCACCTCCGCTGATCAACAAAAAAGTGAAGGGCTGGAGTTCCATCAAGGCACACAAAGCTTTGGCTACCGTGCACCTATCGGCGATGATCGCCACCCAAGCGTTGGCAGAGGAAGATAAGAAGGCCCACAAAACAGCCGCTTATACAGCCTTTGGTGCCTACGCAGCCGCTATGGTGGTCATGAAATTTTAAATCTATTCAGATGAAAAAACTATGCTTATTGATCGGCTTATGGGCCATGCTTCCGTCTATTTGGGCACAAGAAAACCAAACCTGGCAGATCGCTTCACCTAGTGTGATTTCTTACAGCGCATCGCATCCCTTACACGACTGGCAAGGGGACAACAAATCACCGCAAGGCATCCTGACCACGGTCAACGATGTACCCCAAAAAATGGCAATTCTCGCTCAGGTCCGTGATTTTGACAGCCAAAACGAAAACAGAGATGCGCACGCTATGGAAATTCTCCACGCGATTAAGCATCCTCAGGTTCGCTTCTCTGCCACCTCAATCACTCCCAATGGAACCCATACCTACAAAGTGGATGGTATACTGGATTTTCACGGAATCAAACAGCCCACATCCCTGGTACTCAACGCCCAAAAAGGAGCAAAAGGTTGGCAAATCAAAGGGAGTTTTCCGGTGAGTTTAACCGCCCATCAAGTTGAACGCCCCTCTTTTATGATGGTGAAAACCAAGGACAGCATCAACATTGACTTTGATTTGCTATTTTTAGAAAAAAACTAACCCATGAGCACCGTTAACCGTTTTACCCTTCTCGGACTTTCCCTATTGGTCCTGGCTGGCTGCACCCAGAAAGAGCAAAAAAATCAACTCGATTTAGTGGAAATGGATATCGCTACCCTGCAACAGGGTTATCAAGCTGGTACTTGGACGGTCTCAGAGGTGGTCACTGCTTACTTGACGCGTATTGATACGATTGACCACAGTGGACCTACACTGGCTTCAGTGCTTGCGGTACACCCAGAGGCGATGCGTATCGCGGATTCTTTAGATCAAGTTCCCCCTTCTGAAAGAGGACCATTGCACGGTGTTCCTATTTTGCTCAAAGACAACATTGACACCTATGACCTGCCAACCACAGCAGGTTCACGCGCTTTAGCAGGTTCTATACCAGCTAAAGACAGCGAAGTAGCCAGAAAATTAAGAGCGGCCGGTGCAGTCATCTTAGGTAAGGCCAATCTCTCCGAGTGGGCCAACTTTCGAGGTCAAAACTCTACCAGCGGTTGGAGCGGACTAGGCCAACAAACCAAAAATCCGTACGATATTTTGCGCAATCCTTGTGGTTCGAGCTCAGGATCTGGGGTTGCTGTGTCTGCCAACCTAGCTATGGCTGCCATCGGCACAGAAACCAATGGATCTATTGTCTGTCCGGCCAATGCCAGCGGCGTAGTCGGTCTTAAACCCACTGTAGGTTTGATCAGTCGCTCAGGAATAATACCGATTTCATGGACTCAAGACACGGCTGGTCCTATGACCCGAACACTAGCTGATGCTGCATTATTGCTCAATGTGTTAGCTGGCCCTGACCCCGCAGATGAAAAGACTTTAAACAGTCCTGAGCTGCCCAAAGACTACACCGCATTTTTACAAAAAGACGGATTAAAAGGAAAACGTATCGGCTGGTTTAAGTCCGCCTGGGGCACACAGGCTTCTGTGGATACCTTAACTCTGCGCGCCATTGAACGCATCAAGGAGTTAGGGGCTGAAGTCATCGAAATTGAGTCGATCAACGATCGATCTACCGGAGGACACTCCTTTGAGGTCATGCTCTATGAATACAAAGATGGACTCAACAAATATTTTGCCTCGCTAGGACCCAATGCCCGCATCAAAAATCTGGAAGAGTTAATCGCTTTTAACCAGCAGGATTCCATAGAGCTAAAATACTTTAACCAGGAGTACTTGGAACGCGCATTGGCCAAAGGACCATTGACCGACCCAGAGTATATAGACCACCTGAACCAATTAAAAATGGGAAGTCAAGAAAATGGAATTGATCGCGTGATGAACGAACATAAACTGGACGCCATCATTGCCCCAACAGGAAGTCCCGCTTGGGCCACTGATTGGGTCAACGGCGATAACTACCACATTGGAACGTCCTCTCCAGCGGCTTGGGCAGGGTACCCCAACATTACCATCCCCATGGGGAATGTACACGGGCTTCCCGTAGGACTTTCCTTTTTTGGACGGGCTTGGTCTGAACCTGTACTGATCGAATGTGCTTACGCCTTTGAGCAATCGACTAAAGCTCGCATAGTACCCCAGTTTAAATCGGGGATATAATTTTTAAAATCCTAAGGCGAAAACCGAATAAAATGTAATAACTTTGTAATTACATTCATGAGTTATGGAAACAGCCATCATTAAAATCGGAAATTCAAAAGGAGTTCGTTTGAGCAAAACCATTTTGGAAAAATACAACATCAAGGATAAGGTTGAAATGATTTTAGAACAAGGACAAATCATTCTAAAACCTATTGACTCCCCTAGAAAAGACTGGGACAAAGCATTCCAAAAAATGCGAGAAAACAATGATGATTGTTTGTTGATCAATGACGTATTCGAAGATGAAAACTTTGAGGAATGGAATTGAATCAATATGCTATTGTATTAGCAAATCTAGACCCTACAATCGGCAGCGAAATAAAAAAAACCCGTCCGTGCGTCATCATTTCGCCCGACGAAATGAACCGACATCTGAATACAATAATTATCGCACCCATGACTACCAGTCTACATAATTATCCGACTCGGATTCCGGTTAAGCATGACAATAAAAAAGGAATGATTGCCATCGACCAAATTCGGACCATTGACAAATCACGGATTATAAAAACATTTAACCGATTAACCAACACTGAAATAGAGCACTGTAAGTCCATAATTAGGGAGACATTCGTGGACTAAACTTAGAAGCTGTAAAACAAAAAAACCGATGCCTTAGGGCGTCGGTTTTTATGCTTTAGTGGGTGTTAAGGGATTCGAACCCATGACCTCTACCCTGTCAAGGTAGCGCTCTAAACCAACTGAGCTAAACACCCTTAGTTGGGGGAGCAAAAATAGCTATTTAAGTGATAGTCTATGCAGGTGTGATGAAATTTATGGACGGAGAACTTTCAGATCGGGCACTCTTGATTCGAGTAGCGCTACAAAAGCCTCTTGATCTTTGGGCGAGATATAGATTTCTTCATAGGCTTGGTAGTGAATGATCAGCCCGCCTAAAGCAGTGGCAGGACGCATACCTACCCAAAGCGTTTTCCCTACAGTGATTTTTTTGATGTCTTTGAGAGGGATACTGCCGTGTAAAGGACCTGATTTCCAGCCTAAATGAGTGTCGGACAATGTATAACTCGTCCCCAGCCAAAGCCACAACAGCAGGCCATTACTCGCAAAAATAACCGCTCCCCCAATCACTGTTTCCTTGGTTAAGGGCTGAGATAACAGGGGTATAGCCAGGGCAAAACAAAATAACACAGTGGCCCCCATCACGACGGTAAAAACGGTGTCTTTTCTTGAAGAAATACGGTGTGTATTGGACATAAAAGCGGAATTTTATCCCTAATTTGGAAATCAAAAATAAGCATAATGAGGTTAACTTGGACCTGGGCCGTTTTAGGCGCCTTCTTTTGGTTTTCGCCCATATGGGGACAGGCGGACATACGTCACTTTGAGCTGGATTACCCACAGTTTGGAACTCGAAAAATCGCTATATGGGCTCCTAAAAACACGTCAAGCAAAGACAGCCTTCAAGTATTGGTGCTCATGGATGGGCAAATGCTTTTCGATGGAACCACCACTTGGAATCAACAGGAATGGCGTGTAGATGAAATCATGGATTCGTTGATGCTCCAAAAAGCGATTCCTCCTTCATTGGTTATTGGCCTGTGGCATGCAGAAAAACAAAGAAGGGCGGAATATTTTCCCCAAAAAGTGTACGAACAACTAGGTCGTGAAGAACTGGTTCGCGTTCAGGAATTATGGCAAGCCACTTTGGATCCAAGCGATCAAGCACCTGTGCCCTACAGCGATAACTTTACCGATTGGATTGCCCAAAAAGTACTCCCGTTTGTGTACACCCAATACCCAGATGCGCACAGAACACCTCAGCACACCTTTATTGGCGGGAGCAGCATGGGCGGTCTATTGGCCTGGTATGCTCACTTAGAACATCCAGAAGTTTTTGGGGGCTCTATGTCGATGAGCACTCATTGGCCAGGGCTGTATACTTTGGACAACAATCCATTACCTGCCGCATTTAAAAGATACTTGGAGAAAAATCTACCGAATACGCCCGTTGGGTCTTGGTACTTTGACACGGGCAACCAAACCCTGGACGCCATGTATCCAGAGTGGCAAGCCCAAGTGGATCAGGTATTGGCCACAAAAGGTTATGGACCGCGCCACTGGCAAAGCCGGTATGAACCCAAAGGGGCGCATACCGAAAAAGATTGGTCCAGGCGATTACCCGCCGCGCTGGTTTGGTTGCTCAACACAGAAAAACCACTGCGGTATCTGGCCCTCGGGGATAGCTATACCATAGGTGAGTCGGTTACTTTTGATCAGCGATGGACCACTCAACTGGCTGAGCATTGGTCCACTAATGGCGCCAAATGGAAGACCACCACAATCGCTAAAACCGGTTGGACCACCGATGAACTCAACCAAGCCCTCAATGAGGCCGATCTCGCCTTGCCTTATGACCGGGTATCTCTGTTGATCGGGGTAAACAACCAATACAGAGGTCGAGAAGTGGAGCCGTACCGCTTTGAACTCAACGGTTTAATTCAAAGAGCCGTCGGTTATGCCGGTGGTCGCAAAGACGAGGTTTTTTTGGTGTCCATTCCCGATTGGGGAGTCACCCCATTTGCCGAAAAACGGGATATAGCACTCATCGCCCAACAAATTGACCAATACAATGAAGCCATGCATCAAGAGGCAAAGGCCCATGGATTAAACTGGATCGATATCACCCCGATCTCTAGAAGAAAAAGCGTTCAGTCCGATTGGATCGCACCTGATGGACTGCATCCAGGCCCTTCTATGTACCAAGCTTGGGTCGAAAAAATAAGAGAAACCATACCGCAATAAAGATGAAAAAATGGTTAGATCAAGCCGCTCAAAAAGATCTTGAAGATCCTTTAAGCGCCTACAGAAAAAGATTTTTTGAACCAGATAACGCCATTTATCTCGACGGAAATTCTTTGGGGAGACTCCCATTGACTGCACAAAAAGCGATGGAGGAGGCGGTTACCCAGCAGTGGGGTCGAGGATTAATCGGATCCTGGAACAAGCATTGGCTGGCCCTTGGCGGTTCAATTGCAAGGGATCTCGCTAAGATTACCGAATCGCCGGTAGCTAACATCAAAGTGGGCGAATCCACTTCGGTGCATTTATATCAAATCATTCATGGCCTGGTGCACAGCGGTCTTTACCCCAAACAACTGGGTGTGGATTCGCTGAATTTCCCCACCGATCAGTACATACTGGAAGGCTTTGATCTACCCCTTCACCGAGTGATCTATCCGACCAACCGAAGTGCGGACCTACAACAATTAAAAGAGGCCATACAGCACTACCCCGGCATCTATTGTTTGAGCTGGGTGAGTTATCAAAGCGCCTACCTCTACCCTGTTGCAGAACTCAATCGATGGGCGCTGAACAACCAAAGTATTATTGTGTGGGATTTAAGTCATGCCATCGGTGCTGTGGAAACTCCGCTAAAGGATACGGGAACACTTGCTGCGGTTGGGTGTACCTATAAGTACCTAAATGGAGGGCCTGGCGCTCCTTCGATGATGTATTTGGATGAATCCTTAATGCCTCAAGTAAAAAATCCAATTCAGGGTTGGTTTGGGCATGCAGATCCATTTGCCTTTTCAGATCAATACCTCCCAGCTGCAGGAATTGAGCAATTCTCCGCAGGAACCCCCAACGTGTTGTCGCTTTCAGGGGCTGCCCCAGGTATTGCCCTCACCGCTGAAGTGGGCATGAGCGCATTGAGAAAAAAAAGTCTCCTGTTGGGGCAGTTTTTACAATCGATGATTGAAGATGAACTAGCTGGATTGGAGTTTACTATAGAAAGTCCTTTGGATCCAACAGCCAGAGGGTCTCACCTCACTTTATCCCACCCCGAAGCCTGGCGCATCACCCAATGTTTATTGGCCTCAACGCCTGCTGTGGTTCCGGATTATCGACCTCCAGGATGGATTCGCCTAGGCCTTACTCCGCTCTACACTACCTTCACAGAGTTGGCGTGTGCTGTGGAACAGTTAAAAAACATAGTAATCCACAAGTCCTTCGAGCGTTTCTCTACAGAGCGAAATGGGGTGAGCTGATTCAGCATAGATTCTTGTATGTCCCTGTTTAAATCAACTAAAGTTGGACAAAATGATTGATTTAGCTAAATTCATGGTCTAAATATCTGATCATGAAGTACCTATGGGCCTATTCAGTGCCGATCGCGTCAATTTTAGGGCTTTATCTGGGTGGGATTGGGACTTTCTCCGGGCTGATTTATGCCTTTATGGTGATTCCGTTACTTGAAGTAACTGTTCCCTTTGAATTGGCAGAAAATAAAAATCCTTCCTCGGTGATTTTTGATGTATTGCTCTACGTAAATATTATGGTGGTATTTGGTTCCCTGTGGTATTTTCTAGATTGGTCTCAAGGCGATCATTCTATTTGGGAACGCTTGGGCGCCATGGGATCTGTTGGCGTAATTTTTGGGGCCAATGGGATCAATGTCGCTCATGAATTGGGACACAGATCAACACCATGGGCACAAAAGGCAGCACAACTCCTACTGATGCCCAGTCACTATTATGGGTTTTATATGGAGCACAACTATGGTCATCACGTAGATGTATCTACACCCAAGGACCCCTCAACTGCTAAATACAAGCAGTCTGTTTACGCCTTTTACCCCCAAGCAGTTTGGGGCATGAATAAAAAAGCATGGGTGATTCAACTCAGCAAATTGAGGCAAAACAACCAGGGATTTATATCCAAAAAAAACTATATGTTGTGGGCCGCACTTTTTCACTTAGCCTTTTGGTTGTTTGTGCTGATGCAATTCGGACCATCAGTCACGGGATGGGCGGCAGGTGCTGGGGTTGTGGGGTTTCTGCTGCTGGAAACCATCAATTATATCGAACACTACGGCTTGATGCGCCAGTTACTTCCCAGTGGGCGATACGAACGAGTTCAAGCCAAACACTCATGGAATTCCAATCACGCCATGGGCCGGGTAGTACTCTATGAATTGACCCGCCACAGCGATCACCACTATAAATCAGCCAAAAAATACCCTGCGCTTGAAAACCACCAAGACAGCCCTCAACTCCCGTTTGGCTATCCCACTTCGATGCTGATTGCCTTGATTCCACCGCTTTGGTTTCGTTTGATGAATCCGAGGGTACCTCTTGAGATGAAAAACACATCAGTAAACTAACCAAAAAGGGCGTCGCTTCTGCGACGCCCTTTTTGCAGTTAGAATATAATTTATTTACATAGAATGACCGAAGAACAAGGCATTGGCCAACAGCTTATTGGTTCCATACCAGAAAGCCCTAAAGTTGGTGTTGTCGGTAAAGGCAATCACCCGTCCACTGCCCATTCTTTGCACCTTAAAGGGCACGGTATTGGGGATCAGCTTCGCATTGATTTTTGAATGGTATCCAGAGATCAACGGGTTTTGGGTGTACTGAATCGGGTTGTTAAAACTATCGGCATCCGCCTTCATATAGATGTTGGTGTCCCGAAACAGCGCCAATTTATTTTGGGTGTATCCAAAGTTTATCGGGTGGCTTAAGTCCACTTTGGCCTCAAAAATAGCTCCTCCAGTTTCCTGAGCTCCATAGAAGTTTTCTTTCTGGTCGAAAGCAATATTTTTGGCCCTCATTTCAGGCTGCACAAACTCGGCTTTCAACAATCCATTGCGCTCCATCCAAGTAACTGCATTTTTATACCCGATCAGCTTACCTCCTTCTTGTACCCACTCTTTAAGGTTTTCCAGGGTCGCTTTATCGATGGCATTGCCATAGGTAGAAGGCAAAATCAAGGTAGTATACCTGGATAAATCAGTTCGGGACGCGTAGGAGACATCTATTTTAGTCAGGGTGATGTCATAGCGCTGGTCAAAAAGATGCCAGATCTCACCCGCATCACTGGCCGCAATTCCCTGACCGACAAACATACCTACCTTCTGGTGGGTCAAAGGCTCGAAATTATTGCTGCCCAAATCGATGCCTAAACTCAATCCTGTACCCACAGCATCTACGTAGACATGTGCGCTTTGTGCCGTGCGATCAATGGCCTGGCGCATGGATGCCGCATCCACAGTTTGGTTCTGAGTCGGAATCATGATGGTTCCGTAATCGTATTTTTTGCCCTCCAGGGTAAATGGTTTCATCGCCACTTTAGCGCGAATTCCTTGGGAGAGCAATTCCTGCAACAACTTGGGCGTGTAGTACTCATGCCACTCAAACACATAGGCGTACTTCCCAGTTCCGCGCACTCCACCTGTTTGGTGATCCAAAGAGGCCAATACTGGCCCTGCAGCTGCTGTGGTAGTTTTTGCATGAGGTACTCCATAAGCTAGTGGGTAGGTCCAAGCAGAAATATCGTAAAACAAACTGTCGGTAAACTGCAATCTGCGTTCAAACATCGCCTGAATCAAGCGGTTGTTCTTTTGGTTCAAGGGCACCAAAAAGCTGCTGCCTGATTTGTAAGTGGTTCCCCCAGCAGTGATGTCCTGCTTGAGCGGGTGCACCTCAATTTTTTGGCGTTGCATCATACGCACCATTTCCGTGGTTTTGGCGACATCTTTTTCCTGGCCAATCACCCATGCATTCGTTTTTTCCGCCCGAGCCATCGTCCAAGACTGAGCGTAAAAATCTCTTTGATAGTTGAGCATTTTAACACGCATGGCTTGTGCTGCCTCAAGCGTTGAAAGGGCTGCAGTCATTTGGTTGCGCACCGTAAACGCAAAAGTGAGCAGTCCGTTATCGCTTTCCTGTACGTGCCCTCTGGAACTTCCTTGTTCAAATAGGATACCGACACTTCCGTTTAAGTCAGGAAACGTAGATCCTTTGCCGTAATAATAATCGTCGTAATTCTCCTCTGAATAGTACAAGGAGCCTATTTGATCAAATGCCTTGGCGTGGTAGGTGCCGATTTCAGCGGTGAGCTCTTGATTTAATTTTGGGGTTAACGGGTGAACTCGTTTAGGCTCTCCGGGTTGAAAAAAGAACGTAGAGTTGGTTCCCATCTCATGGTGGTCCGTTAAAATATTGGGCAACCACTGGTGAAACGTCACTAAACGGGCTTGACTTTCAGGTAATTGCGTAGGCAGCCAATCCCTGTTTAAATCAAACCAGTAATGATTGGTTCTTCCACCAGGCCAAACCTCGTGATACTCGCGTTCATTGGGGTCTGGATTAAGGTTGTTGCTTTTGTTGGTGTTGGCCCAGTAGGCAAATCGCTGCAATCCATCCGGATTAAAAGAAGGATCCATCAATATGACTGTTTGGCTCAACGCTTTTTCTATCTCTGGACCTTGAGCAGCCGCTAAATAATACAGATAGGCTAGACCCGCGTTAGACCCGCTGGCCTCATTTCCGTGGATTGAAAACCCTTGATAAAGCACCAAAGGCATGTTTTGCGTATCCAAAGAAGCAGCACCTAGCTCGGTTAAAGCCATGTGATCTGCCTTTATTTTTTCTAAGTTTTTATAATTCTCTGGACTGGTGATCGTCAACAGCAAAAGCGGCCTTCCTTCATAAGTTACTCCCCTATTTTCCAAATGAACCCGATCAGAAAGAGCCGCAACAGCAGCCGCGTATTGAACCAGTTTGTCGTGCGTAACATGCCATTCACCTACCTCATGGCCAATAATCTGCTTTGGGGTGGGAATGCTGGGATTGTACGTGGTGTTTTTGGGGAGGTAATAATCCAAGGTAAGCGGTTCGGTAACCGGTGGTTGGGCCCAGGCCCAGGCGGTAGCGCAAAGCGCCACCAACAATTTGATGGATTTCATGAATTCAAGTTTAAGTATCTACTAAAAATACAAAAAAATGAAGTGATATGACACATCGGGCACAACGGTATGTTTGCCTGCCCAACAAAAAAACACTATTATTTAATATCGCTGAGTCCAGACTTCATAGATCGGCGCTCCTTGACTGCTCATGCCTGAGTGGTGCCATGCGCCATCAACCAAGGTGAAATCAAAAGGCAAGGTAGCCCCTACCCGGGTTTGGTCCCTGGAAAAGAACTCGATGTGTTCCGTGTATTGGCCGTTTTCTGTGGTATATGTTCCGCCGCCGGAGCCCATAAATGACTTGGTTTCAGTGTTGTACGCAATCCACTGAAAGCGAGTACCGGAAAGGATTTTCATGGTCTTGCGAGGGCCATTGGTCGATCTTGTGCTGATTTGGCCGTCTTGTTTTCTGCCCGACATCAACCAAGCTCCCGCCAATGCTCCGGGTGTACCCGCATCGATCTGGGAAAAGTGTAATCCTAGAGGAGCCATGTAATAACCTGTGGCTGTAGGGGTAACGGTATACTCTTGAGTACTACCCACCAAATCACTCTGAGTTGAATCAAACTCAACCGTGAGGGTCCATCGATCGTCCATCAACTCCCATGATCCTCCCATAGTCCTCACGAAAGCACCATTCTCTTGTCGGTACCAGGTGATGACTTGGTGAGATGAGGAGACGATGGAAACCACATGCAAAGCGCCTAATTCAGGGTCTTGGGACTGGGCCTGCCAGGCACCCAAGGGGGATTGGCCCCAAATACTCAGGCAAAAAATCCAACTTAATGAGACGAATAGACTTTTCATCATCCTACCATTAGCTACCCCAGTTGACGCTTACCGCTTGTACTTCATCCAATACTCTGAGTAGATTTTCGCCCCAAAGTTTGTTGATCTGCTCTTGCGTATACCCTCTTTTAACCAATTCAAGGGTGACATTGTAGGTCTGTGAAGCATCGTTCCAGCCTTGGACTCCACCTCCACCATCAAAGTCAGAGGAAATACCCACGTGGTCGATCCCGATTAACTTGACCATATAATCGATATGATCCACAAAATCGGCCACAGTAACCCCCGTTGGCGCTTGTGGATCGGACTGAGCTATTTTATCGGCCTCTGCAGCTACTTCGGGATAATAAGCCATAAACGCCTCTCTTTGTTCCTGAGTCAATTCGCGCAATTGACTGCGCTCGTACCACTTGTACCCTTTTTGATCGGCAATTTGCTTTCTGATTTGTTGCATGTACGCATTGCGTGCCTCGTGCTTTTCGGTATTTACATAACTGGAAAAAGCTACGGTCTGCACCACCCCACCATTTTCTTTTAACCACATCAACTGTTCGTCGTCTAAATTTCTGGAATGATCGCATAACGCCCGTGCCGACGAATGTGAAGCGATGATGGGTGCCTTGCTGAGTTGAATCATTTGACGCATCGCTTCTTTTGATGGGTGTGACACATCGATCATCAATCCCAATCGATTCATTTCCACCACTGCCTGTTTACCTAGTTCGCTCAACCCTTGGTGCATCCATCCGTCTTGCTCCCCGGTGTTCGAGTCTGAAAACTGACTGTGTCCGTTGTGGGATAAGGACACATAACGGGCGCCTAAGTCTCTGTATTTTTCAAAATTCCCTAAATCCTCACCCATAGGATAGGCATTTTCCACGCCGATCATAGCCGCTTTTTTGCCGGCTTGATGCAACGCACGCACCTCAGCCGATGTGGTCGCTAGTCCTATTTGTTCTGGGGCATACTCCGTGCACAGACGGTGGATTGCCTCGAATTTGGCCTGCGCATTTTCAGCACCTGACGCGTATCCCTCGGGGGTAAGTTCCCCCTGGCCGGTATAGACAATCAACCAGGCAACATCCAAACCACCCTCGTCCATTTTAGGTAGATTGACTTGGGTTTCCAAGCGTTGGGTATAATTGATCGAATCGGTAAAATTGGCGACATTGATGTCGTCGTGTGTATCTATAGTAATCGCCTCTCGGTGAATGCGTTGCGCCATTTCTTCCAAAGTTTCTGGCGCAGTGGGTTCTGCTTTTTTTCCGCAGGAAAGGGCCAATAAGCCCGAAGCAATCAATAAGTTGTATTTCATAACAAAACGTTTGTTTAAATATATAAAAAGTTGTGTTTGTCCTAAGCGAATAAGTCAGTGCTAATGACTATTTTCAACATGAATAATAATTTTAGTATGAACCACAGATTTATTGGGGTCCTTTATTTTGGCTTAATTTCATGGGGCGCTTTGGGCCAAACCCGCACCGCCCAACAAAATTTGACTCAAGTGCTTCAAAGTGAAGACACCCTGATCAGACGATTTACCGACCCAAATTCTCCCCATGAATTACAGGTATATTGGTCTGAAGTACACGTATCCGCTGATGGACTCCCCGCTTTTGACACAGCTACCTTTCAGGCTGATCCCAAAACCTACTTTTATCCGGCCAGTACGGCGAAATTGCCGATTGCCATTATGGCCCTAGAAAAAATTCGTCGGCTTCAGGCAGAAGGGTATTCATTGGACGAACATACCCCTTTTCAGGTGATTGACCCAAAAAACAATCAACTCATCGCAGAGCAAAAAACTGTGCTCAACCTGATTCAGGAAATTTTTCTAGTCAGTGATAACGATGCCTATAATTATCTGTTTGACTTTCTAGGTAGGGATCAGATCAATCAGCGGCTCCATGAAATGGATTTAACCAATACGCTCATACACCACAAATTTTTAACGGGTGCCGATAACGAGAACACCTGGGAATATAAATTTTTTGATCAAGGACAGTTGGTGTATCACCAACCCTCTATTCAAGCCAAAAAACCAATTAAAAATGAGCCTATTCAAGGACTGCACAAAGGAAAAGGATTCGTGTTGGGCGATTCGTTGATTCAACAACCCATGGATTTCACCTATAAGAACCACATCCCCCTCGAAGACCTAGCAGGCATGTTAAAAAGATTGGTCTGGTTTGAAGAATTTACGGAGGCACAACGTTGGAGACTTAATCGAGCTGATGCGGATACCTTGTTGTATTGGATGGGACGCAACACCTTGGAATCTGACGACCCCAGATATACAGAAGAGCTTGGATACTGGGACAGCTACAACAAATTTCTCCTGTACGGTGACCTCAAAGGAAAGATGAGTCCAAAAATTAGGATCTACAACAAAATAGGGCAAGCATACGGAACACTCACCGATATTGCCTACATCAAAGAAGGTGATCACCAGGGTATTATGGCCGTTAGTCTCCTGGTTAATGAAAACGGTATTTTTAATGATGATCACTACGAATACGAGGAGCTAGGCCTACCGTTTATGCGTGCATTGGGCCGAGCTTTGTGGTCAGTATATACTTCTGGCCACATGGATGGATCCAATTTTTGAATGATTATTAGAAATATTCGAATGAAAAAGAGTTAAATTAATACTAAAACTATCTATTATTGATAGTAATACTATTAAATTTGTAGTGCAATCATGGATAAAATGTCAAACAACGAGCCATTACCCATTCTAAAGCGGTTTTTTAGGCTGCTTACTTTAGAACGAAAAACCATCGCCCAAATTATTTACTACGCGTTATTTGCCGGTGTGGTCAACCTTTCACTTCCCTTGGGAATTCAGGCTATTGTCAATTTTATTCAAATGGGTGACTACAGCACCTCATGGATTTTACTGGGGATTTTAGTGGTGTTGGGGGTAATTTTTGTTGGGGTACTCCAATTGATGCAGTTGCGCATTACTGAAGACCTGCAACAAAAAATATTTACGCGCACCTCCTTTGACCTCGCTTATAGATTTCCTAAAATGAAGTGGAGTGCACTTCAAGGTCGCTATGCGCCAGAACTGGCCAATCGTTTTTTTGAAACCCTGACCATACAAAAAGGGGTCACAAAAATATTGATTGACTTCAGTGCCGCATTGCTTCAAATTATATTTGGTTTGATCCTGCTTTCCCTGTACCATCCATTTTTTATCGCCTACGGGGTTGTTTTGCTCACGCTGGTGGTGGTCATATTTAAATACTCCATACCAAAAGGACTAGAAACCAGTCTATTGGAATCAAAATACAAGTATAAAGTTGTTCATTGGATTCAAGACATCGCTCGTTCACTACTGTCTTTTAAACTATCCGGGAAGACTACCTGGGCCATGGATAAAAGCAACGTATTGATAGGCAGCTATCTAGATGCTCGTGAAAAACATTTCAAGGTGTTGGTGCGTCAATACTTAAAGATGATTGGTTTTAAAGCTTTGGTCACAGCGGCTTTACTGTTTATCGGGGGTACGTTGGTGATCAATCAACAGATGAATATTGGTCAATTTGTTGCTGCAGAGATCATTATACTGTTGATGATCAACTCAGTGGAAAAACTCATCTTGGGATTAGAGACCTTTTACGATGTATTGACCTCGATCGAGAAGCTGGCCCAAATCAATGATATTGAATTGGAAGATATGGAAGAGCAATCATTGTCGGAAAAGGAACTGGGAACGACTTGGCAGCTTGAAGCGCATAATATTGGCTTTGGGTTTACGGAAAACAGATTGCTCAGCAACATCAACTTTATCCTGGAGCCGGGAGATAAATACTACCTGTACGGGGCACATGGTTCAGGCAAATCCACCTTAATTCAACTACTTCTTGGGATTATCAATCCACAAGAAGGTCATATATCCTTGCAGGACAGGCACTTAGAGTCCATACCACGATCGCAATACCATCAAGGAATAGGAAAAGTATTGGCCAGAGAAACACTATTTGAAGGGACACTCCGAGAAAATATAAGTATGATGCATCCAGATATTTCTGAGGAGCACATTTGGGATGTGATTACAGACTGCCACCTATCCGATTTGGTGAATCAATGGCCCAACGGATTGGAAACACCGCTTCAATCAGAAGGCCTTCAAATGCCTGGATCGGTGGTGCGGAAGATACTATTGGCCAGAGCGTTGGTCAAAAAACCAAAAATATTGGTGTTGGAGCACTTTTTAGAGGTATTCCAGAAAGAAGAAGCCGCCTACTTTAAAGCATTTTTAACCCGTAAAGAGGCGCCGTGGACCTTGCTTATGGTGGGTCAAAACAAACCCGAAAAAGGATTGTGGGACAAGGTTTGGCACATTGAGGCAGGCACCATTAATGAAGAACAATAGCGGAACGAGTTATGTTAGAAATTTCAAATAATTCTCTCAAAAACAAAGTAAACCTGAAAGGGTTTAGCTCTTTTAGACGCCTGGAGGACACCGAACGATTTAAAATATTTTCGCGATTGCTCAAAGGTTTTAGTGTGTTTATCTTGATTCTGTTGTTTCTTCCTTGGACGCAAAACATACGGGGCAAAGGGGCCGTGACTACGCTAACTCCTGACCAAAGACCACAACAAATTCAAACTGTTATTGCAGGACGTATAGAGCGCTGGTATGTGCGTGAAGGGGATCGAGTGGAAAAAGGAGATACCATACTGTATATGTCTGAGGTTAAGGATGATTATTTTGACCTAGCGTTGATTGAGCGTACCCAAGGGCAGGTAGATGCAAAAAATGAAAAAGTAGTCGCCTACCAGGCCAAAGTAAGTGCGCTCGCCAATCAAAAATCTGCCTTGATTCAAGAGTTGGCGCTGAAAAAAGAACAGGCGCAAAACAAATTAATTCAGGCACAACTCAGCGCTCAAAGCGATAGTATTGAACTCATAGCTGCCAAATTAGAACGCAATATTGCGCAAACACAGTTGGACCGAACCCAAAATTTATTTGACCAAGGACTCAAGGCGGTTACCGATGTAGAAGACAAAAAGTTGAAGTTTCAATCAGCACAGGCCAAAACAATTGCACAGGAAAACAAATGGTTAAGCAGCAAAAACAGCATCATCAATGCCCGAGTAGACCTGGTGAGATTGGCGGCTGAGTACGGTGAGAAAATCGCTAAAGCAGAAAGTGAGCAGATGAGCGCCCGTAGTGACAGGTCTGAATCAGAAGCAGATGTCTACAAGTTGCAAAATCAGATGTCGAACTATCAAACTCGTAAAGACCTGCGCTATGTGCTTGCACCAAGGGATGGTTACATCAATAAAATTGCCCCTGCAGGTATTGGAGAAACCCTAAAAGAAGGAGAGGAGGTAGCTACTATTTTACCCGAGCTGGTAGACCTAGCTGTAGAGACATACATCCGCCCCATAGATATCCCCCTTGTGCGCATCGGCACACACGTACAGATCTTATTTGACGGATGGCCTACGGTCGTATTTAGCGGCTGGCCAGGGATTTCTTACGGAACTTTTGGAGGTAAAGTAGTGGCCATTGAAAACAACATTAGCGCCAATGGCATGTATCGTTTGCTGATTGCTCCCGATGATCCAGATCAGGATTGGCCTGAAGTGCGGGTAGGTTCAGGAGCGCAAACATTGGCATTACTGGATGATGTGCCCATTTGGTTTGAGCTGTGGAGAAACTTGAACGGATTCCCCCCCAACTATTACCAACCTAACCTGAAAGAAAATGATCAGAAAAAATAAACTGATTGCTTTATGGATGTGGTTGGCGATATGTCTCCCCTTATCGGCACAGTTACCCGGCTCAGAAAACAGCCAAGTTATGACGGTTGCTCAGTATTTCGATCTAGTGCTCAGCAACCACCCCATAGCCCAGCAAGTGCGCCTGGACAATAAGATTGCTCAAGCAGCCATTCTTAAAGCACGTGGAGCATTTGATCCAAAAGTTGGTTGGAAAGACGGTGGTAAAACATTAAGTGGCGTTTCTTATTACGAGGCCCAAAGCAGTTACCTGACCGTACCTACGTGGTTCGGTATTGAGCTCACTGCGGGGCGTGATCAGATTACTGGGACAAACGTTGATCCATCACAAAAAACACCAGATCAAGGACTTTATTACGCAGGAATCAGCATCCCTCTGGGTGCTGGATTTTGGATCAATGAGCGAATGGCTGAACTCAAAAAAGCAAAAATTGCCCAAACACAAACACAAGCCGAACAGGTACTTGCCTATAACGAATTGCTTTTTCGGGCGAGTCAGGCCTATGGAAATTGGATTGCAGCACATCAAAAACTAAATCTCTACGATCAAATGCAAGCCAATGCGGAACTTCGCCTAGCGGGTGTTCAACAACAAGTGCTTCAAGGGGATAAACCTGAAATTGAACGGTTAGAGGCCTCTATCGTGGTGCAAAACAGAAATCTCCAGAGAGAACAAGCAAAAATAGAGCTGATCAAAAAGACCTTGGAGGTGTCCAATTTTTTATGGGATGAACAAGGGCGCCCCTTGGTTTTAGCCCCTGAACTTATCCCGGAAGACAGCTTGGATGAAGTGTTGGAGCGTTGGTTGGTGATTGAGGGTATCGATGTAGCCCAGACCGTGCTCAATCATCCCAAAATGGATTATTTAAGAGCTAAAATTGCTGAAAGCCAAGTAGATAGAAAACTACTTCGGGATGCGATTAAACCTCAAGTGAATTTTAATTACCAAAGATTATCCACAGAAGCTGTTGTTCCTCAAAACTGGATGGACAACAACAATCAGGTAGCCGGCTTGACTGTTCAGATTCCTTTGTTGTGGCGAAAAGAAAGAGGTGGCATACAATCCATTCAAGCGAAAATTGAGCAGCAGCAGTGGAATCTCGCGTATACACAACAAGAATGGACTAATGAAATTACCGGTCAGATTCAGCAAGTTGCCTCTCTAGAAACGCAATTTGAGCTAAACCAAGCCATAGCAGAGGACTATAAAACCCTGTTGAACGCTGAACAGACCAAATGGTCCTATGGTGAAAGTTCTCTGTTTTTGGTCAACACAAGAGAGAATAGCTACATAGATGCCCAGATAAATCGGTTATCCCTAGGCGCATTTCTCTGGGAAGCTAAAGCAAAAACGATTAAAGACCTTGCTTGGTTTGTCACTGCTATACCCCCACAGAAAGCACCTTTGCTTGGTCCCCAACCAGTTGAACTTGATCGATAACTGCCGGTATTAAAAGAGTTTCTCCGCAATTGATGGAATAAACTCCACTAGCGGTATGCACGCTGGCCTCACCGCCAACGCCGATCAAAAGGGTAAATGAATCTCTCTGGGTTAGATCTAAAGCAACTGTTCCAGAAACCGACCACATAAAGGTTTCAAAGTAAGGGCTTTTGACCAGAAGGGTGTTTTGATTTACTGCGGTTGAATAGGCTGTTTTATACTGTTCATGGACCTTAAAATCAATCACTTCCAACGCTTGGTCGATGTGAAGTTCCCGTTTTGTTCCAGTAGCTGGGTCCACGCGATCATAGTCATAAATACGGTATGTGATGTCAGAGGTTTGTTGAATTTCCGCCAACAGAACACCAGCTCCTATGGCATGTACTCTACCTGTAGGAATATAGAACGTATCTCCCTCTACTACTGTTTCACTGTGCATCACCTCGAGCACTTGATTAGTTGTGATCCGTTTTTCAAACTCAGCAGGGGTTAATGACTCATCAAATCCAACCAACAATGAGGCTTCAGCATCCGCCTGCATCACATACCACATTTCGTTTTTTCCGAAGGATTGATGCTTAGCTTTGGCCACTTCATCAGAAGGGTGTACCTGGATCGATAAAGGCGTCCGAGCGTCTATAAATTTTATCAACAGAGGAAACTCCCCACCAAACCGATCAATGACAGATTGCCCCATTAAATCAGCTCCAAACTCAGCAATCAACTGGCGCAATGAGGTTCCTTGAAGAGGTCCTTCAGCGACTAAGGTTTCATCTCCAGGTACATCTGAAATTTCCCAAGATTCTCCAATTGAATCACCTGTGCACTGTTTAGATAAATGCTGGCGCAGTTTTTCTCCACCCCAAATACGGTACTTAAAAATTGGCGCAAAACGCAAAGGATATAAACTCATGCGGCAAATATACCAAAACCGCCATGGAAATTAACTGGACTAATCCAATACAATCATGGTTTCAATGACTTGATTCTTTTCATCGATCACCACTTTTGAAATCCTCCCTTGTTCCAGATACCCCTGAACCGCAAGAGACTGCGCATCCATATCCACCTTGATATACTTGGTTTTTACCCGGCGCAAAGATCCGGTTAAAGCGTCTATGCCCCAACCTACCAAAGAAACTCCGTTAATGATGGCCACCAAATTAAAACGCGAATCCACCACGACCACTTTATCTTTAAAATCCCTCAGACGAAAGTCTAAGCGATCATCTGCCTTTAACTTAATTTGGGTAGGGGTAGTTCCACGTTCCATGCCATTGACATAAACCACGGCCCCTGATGGGTTGCTTTCCAATAATACCTTTCGAGAAGATCCGGTTAAAATAGTCGCACAGCTGGTCAGTAATAACAAAGAGGACAATGAAGATACAATCAGTTTTTTCATAGGTTTTTGGATTAATTGATTACCCGACAAGGATACCTATAACACTCATTTGTTACTTGATTTTTCGTTCATGCAACCAATTTTCCGATTATCGAAAAAAGGACCTATGGGTAGATTTGCACAATTAAGCACTAGCCCTTACCTTTCCAACAAATAAAGTACATGAATCCACGAATTGCACTTATTTCAGGCTTGTTAATAGCTCTTTTTTCATCCTGCTCCTCGGGTGGAGGTGAAGACACCCCAACACCACCACCTCCTGTGGTGATCGAAGCTCCGGGCAAGTCCGCCCTCACAGCTCCCGCCAACAACGCTCCTTGCCAGGACGTGAACACAGCGGGCCAGGTGACCTTCCAGTGGAGCGCAGCGACCAATGCAGAGACGTATGACTTAAAGATCACCAACCTCAACACCAACGCCTCGAGCTCCCAAACAGACATCACCGGGACTTCTAAGTCAGTAACCTTAAACAGAGGAATCCCGTATTCCTGGCAAGTAACCGCCAAGAACAAGGGAACCACTACCACAGCGAGTGATACCTGGAGGTTCTATCTAGCTGGTGATGGAGTGGTGAACTACGCGCCCTTTCCTGCCTCCCCCTTAAGCCCTACACCTGGAGCTACCGTAACGCCCACAGAGGGCAAAGTGACAATCAGCTGGGAGAGTGGAGATGCGGATGGAGATGCGCTGACCTACACGGTGTACGCAGATGCGGTAGACGGAGCCCAAAGCCCTGTAGCGAGCAATGTAACCGCCACCTCATTTTCCCTAAGCGTACAGGCGGGCACAGTGTACTACTGGCGCGTGGTGGCCAACGATGGGAAAAACACAGCGACCAGTATCTTGTACACGTTTAAGACGGCGGGGTAATTAAAAATCAAGCACCAGACCAATACTAGGGATCAACGAACCTTCTTGGGCCGGTATGGCCGATAATTGAGCGGGCGTAATCAGCTCACCTTGATCCGTGCGAAGCAGACCGTATTGGGTAGGCTCCGGAGTGCTACGTCCTAAGGCATTTTGAATTTCAATAAAAAGGTTAAAAGCGAAAGCACGTGCGTTCCAACGTTTGTCAATTCGCACATCTAACTGGGCAAATGACCCCAAACGCTGATCTCCCAAGTGGGTATAATCCAACTGCAACTCTGGATAAGAGGACAAAGATCGTTCCACATCCACGGGAGCATATGGTGTAGTTCCGGCATAGCGAAATCGTCCACTGACTTCCCAGTTGCGGTTTAATTTAAGACCGGCCGTGGCAGAAAGCAGATGGCGACTGTCCCAAGTTGATGGACGAAGAACACCATCTAGACCGCTGAATTCTGAAAAAAAGTAGGTGTATGACATGATCCCGTACAACCGGTCAACCAGCCTTTGTTGAAGCAATAACTCAAGGCCATAAGTGTTTCCGTTGCCCGTGAATGCCAAAGGCTCATTCCCTAATACTTCAAATCCAGCCCCTTTATTGGCTATAGACACCCCATCCCTGAGTGAGATGGGATAATTGTGGTACTTTTTATAGAACCCCTCCAAAGTGACTAACGCGCTGGGCGACAAAGCTTGCTCTAGACCCAAAACCAAATGGTCACTGCGCAAATATCTAGCTGACTCCTGATGGGCATAGGCACCTGTGGTGGATTGAAAACCTAAAGCCGTGTAAGTGGGTAATTTAAAATATCGCCCTGCCGATGCATTCAGGGTGCGACCATTTCCTAAATTTAGACGTGCCGATGCCCGAGGAGACAGCGTTGAAACTATGGAAGAACCGCTCAAAAAGGTGTCATCATCTGCTCTAAGCCCTATAGTGACCCCGAGTTGATCTGAAAATAATTGTCTCGAAGCTTGTCCCCAAAACCCCCACTTTAAAAAATCAATATCTGCATTGTAGGCATTATTGAAATAAATACTATTGGTGTTATTGGTATACAAGGACTGTTGGAGATGCGCTCCCGACTTTAAAGTCCAGGCTCCTTGGCGCACAGAGCGTTGGAGTCTGACTTTGGTTTCCTGCTCTTTGGATTGATTTTCAAAAACGAGCCCAGTTCGGGTGACATTATCTCGAAAACGACTAAAGGTATTGTCTAAAGTATTCTGACTCAGGGTCACCAAAGTTTGTGCTGACCCACTTGGAGACCTGTGTTTCCAAGTCACCCCAAAGGTTTGGGTGTTTTGTTCTATATAGGGCACTTGCTCTAAAGTAGCTTCTTGATCGGCCGCATACACTTCAGGAGCTTCCACGGAAAAATCATCGATAGATCCCAGCCCTAAAAAAACCAATTCATTATAGGCGTCAATCTCATGGCGCACCTTAAACTGGTAATCCCAATAATTCGGTCGAATAGGCAGGCCAATCAATGCAAACAAGAACTGTAAATAACTCCGCCGTACTGAAGCTATATAGGTGGTTTTACTGCCTAAAGGGCCTTCTGTAGTCAAGGCGGCATCGCTTGCGCTGACGCGGATGTTGGTGCGTGCCCGTTCTGAATCCCCGTTGCGCTGTTCAAACTGAAGTACTCCAGACAATGGATTATCGTATTGGGCGCCAAAAGCAGAAGTGTTCAAGGTCACTTGCTGAATGAATGAAACATTGAGCATACCGACTGGTCCTCCACTGCTGCCTTGGGTGGAAAAGTGATTGATGTTCGGTATTTCCATGCCGTCCAGATAAAATACCGTCTCGTTGGGGGCACCCCCACGAATGATCAAGTCATTGCGAAAGCCGCCTGGGGATGGAGCAACTCCCGGTAAGGACTGAGCAACGCGGACCACATCGTTATTTCCTCCTGGATAATTGGCTAGTTCGACAGCCGACAGTGTTTGGGTAGATAATGGAGATTCCCGATTTCGGCTGCTGTTCCATTGGGTCAAAGTTACTTCCTCCAATGTCTGCGCAGATTCTTGAAGTGTAATTGATAAGGGCGCATTTCCCTGAGAACGAACAATCGTATTGGGCAGTACCACATTTTGATATCCGAGAAATGAAATGATTAAGTTGTAGGAATTTGGGGGGATTTGCCTGAGGACAAATCGGCCCTTTTCATCCGTAACTGTTCCGTAATCGGTGGATTCTAAATAAACGGAAGCTCCTTCAATAGGTGTGTCAAACGCATCCTTCACCACACCGATGAGTTGACCATAGACAGGATCTGTTTTTTGAGCTGCTGCAGCTAGTGGAAGGATGAGCAAAAGAGCCAATGCTGACCAAAAACCATAAAAAGATTGCTTCATTTTGTCTAATATTTGTTTTGTAAAATTAAACAAAAATAGAGCCGAAAAAAGACGGTTGATCCAACCAAAGGAGTTGATGAAGTATGGATAAAAATTTGAATTGGTCATCATCACAAAATATGATCCAGTATTTTCATAAAAATGATTGAGAAAAAACTAGAATACCCAGAAATATGTTGGATTTAAAAATAAAGGTGGTCAAACGGAGGTATTTACTTAATTTAGTGGTTTAGCCAAAGTCAGAAACCAAAATGTCGCTTCAAATCAAGCAGTTGTGTTTAACACTCATCCTTTTTGTCGGGGCTAATCTTCCCGTTTTTGGACAAGAGACACCGCCCTTCCGCTACTATGGAGCCCAAGAATATCAAGCAGCAGCCCAAAATTGGAAGATCACCAACAACCCAGATGGTGAGATTTTTTTGGCCAATAATGAGGGGGTAATTCATTTTGACGGAGCCCATTGGAAGACCCTAAAATCGGTGAATCAAAGCATTGTCCGCTCCGTTTATTACTCAAATGAAAGACTTTATATAGGCATGTACATGGAGTTTGGTTATTACCAAAAAGATCCATTTGGTATTTGGCAATACACTTCACTTTCCAAAAACATTCCGAATAAACTCATTGAAGACGAACAGTTTTGGAACATACTTCCCCTGGGAACGCAACTGGTGTTTCAATCCTTAGATCAGCTTATTGTATACGACCCCATTAAAGAAAGTTACGAAACCCTAATCCATAATAATGGAATCACAGGAGCGTGGGCGTCTAACAACAGTATATATGTCCAGGACACCAAAAGAGATTTCTACATAGTTGAAGGGGGGCAATGGATTAAAATAGCTAAAGGTGATGAGTTTGGAGATGCTTTGGTGATCGGGATGAAAAACCAACAAGGAGTACTTACTTTAGTCAACGAATGGGGGGAGTTTTGGAATAATAAATCTGGAAAATGGTCCATGACTTGGGACACTGGATTAAGAACCGCCCATGTATACTCCGCAACTGTTCTAGCTGATGGAGGTTGGGCTTTAGGTACTATTTCAGATGGGATCAGTATTTGGGATGCGCAAGGCCAAAAACAATACCAGCTCGGAAGCAGTAATGGAATAAAAAATAACACGGTACTATCCATACACCAAGATGACCAATCTCATATATGGGTGGGGCTTGACAATGGGATTATCTGTATCAACAACCAAGCTCCGCTGCGCAGCTATGTGGACCAGCAAAACGAATGGGGAACGATCTATGCATCGGCACATTGGAAAGATATTACTTACCTGGGAACTAACGTAGGTCTTTTTTATAGAGATAATTCAATGCGTCACTACGCGCAAGTTCCCGGGTCTTCAGGACAAGTTTGGTCATTATCTATACACCGAGGAATCTTGATGATGGGACATCACCTTGGGGCATTTGCCGTTGAAGCCAATAAACTAAAACCGATAAGTACAGGATCAGGGGCATGGACATTTACACAAATACCCGATACAGATTTAATGATTGCAGGTACCTACCGAGGGCTTGAATTATTTAAATGGAGAGAAAAAAGTTGGTCCAAGGTTGGAAAAATAGATGGATTTAACCTTTCAGCGCGTTACTTAGAAAGTGTAGATCAAAAAACCTTTTTGGTCAGCCACGAATATAAGGGCATATATAAACTTGGGTTGTCCGATGATTTTGAGCGTGTTTCGCTAGTGGAAAAATTAAACGAACCAGAAAAAGGGGCGCACTCAGCCCTGGCAAAATTTGAAGATGCAGTATGGTACCATGCGCCAAGCGGATTATGGAAATATGAGATAGATAGGCAAAAATTTGTTCGTCAAGAATGGGCTGATGGGCTATGGGGAAATGATCCGTATTATTCTGGAAAAATGAGTTCGTTTGACGGAAAAACACTGTGGTTATTTAAACAAAACAAAGTAGTTCGTATAACTTCATCATTGACTCAGGGAACCTATCAAACCAAAAGCTTCCCAATCGCCTTAGAAACCCTTAAGCCGATGAGGGGATTTGAGAATATAGGGCAACTTAAAGGTGATCGGTATTTAATTGGAGGCGTCAATCAATACTTGGTTTTGAATAACCAAGCGCTTACAAAAAATACGCCTGCACCACTCATTCAACAAATAGAGGGACAGGATCAAAAAACAGTTGAAATATATTCTTTACCCCTATCTGGAGGTGAAATTCCATACAGGTTTAACACCATACAAATCACCCTTGGTGCACCGGCTTTCGAAGTTTACAAAAAAACACAATATCAATACAGACTTCTAGGTCACCAAGAAAATTGGAGTGAATGGACAGATCTTGCGGTTGTCAGTTGGCCGAGACTGACACCAGGAAACTACCAATTTGAAGTCCGATCAGGATCATCTGCAGAACAACCCTCTGAAATACGCACCTTAGTGTTTAAAATCGCCTCACCTTGGTATTTTCATCCCTTGATGTGGTTGTTGTATTTGGTTTCTAGTTTAGCAGCTATATGGAGTACGCACCGCACCTACTTGCGCTACTTCAACAGACAAAAAAAGAGAATCATGGAGGAAAACGAGCGTAACAATGAGCTCAATCAACTTCAAATTAAACAACAATTTATTCAAGATAAAAATCAATTCTTGGAAGATCAATTCAGTCAAAAGAAAAAAGAACTGGCCAATACCTTGTTACACCTGAATAAGAATATAGAATTACTCATTGAAGTAAAAGAACAGCTAGGAAAAACTAATAATGGGGATTTTTTCAGAGACTTGATTAAACGTATAGATGATAATCTTACCGACGAAGATTCCTGGAAATTACTCGAAGAGGCGTTTAATAATGTCGATCAAGAATTTTTATCAAAACTTAAAACAGAATTTACTGAACTAAGCCCCAGTGAATTAAAATTATGTGTTTATCTCCGACTTAACCTATCCACTAAAGAAATTGCCACATTACTCAACATAACTCCCAAGAGCGTAGAAATTAAGCGATATCGTTTGCGAAAAAAACTGAATTTAGGAAGTGAAGATCATTTACAAGACTTTATACTAGGTTACTAAGAGACAATTTATCCTGTTTTGCCTCTACAAAAGCTCTACACGCACCCTACATCATTAGTATTACTTTACAATAAGTGATTGATTGTGAGTGTTTTAAAAAAATAACAACCTTGATGTGTATTTGTAACACCCCCTCAGTTGTAATATTGCTTATTGTTTAAGATTTTAGACAAAACTTAAAACTAAATAAAAAATGAAAACAACAAAGTTAACATTGATGGCCTTGATGGCTATGATGATGGGATTCACTTCATGCTCTAGTGATGACGAAACACCGGTAGTTGAAGAACCAGCACACCCATTGGTAGGCAGCTGGAAACTAACTGCAGCTCCTGGTTCGCTTGGTGTAGGTCCTGCCGCTGGAGATTACAGCTGGTGGTCAAATGATGCTCAAGTAGTTACTGACAGAGCTTGTTTGTTTGATGACCTTTACGTGTTTGAAGCGGATGGAACTTTTAAAAACGTTCAGGGTGGAAGTACTTGGTTAGAAGGATGGCAAGGTGTGTCTGCAGAAGCGTGTGGAACTCCAGTGGCTCCTCATAACGGTGCTACTCCAGGAACTTGGGCAGTAACCAATCAAACCTTGACCATTTCTGGTGCTGGTAGCTACATGGGACTTGCCAAAGTACACAACTCAGGTGAAAATGGTGCCCCAACAAACAACACCATTAACTACAGCATGAGTTTGACCAACAACAACACGACTCTTGAATTGACCATTTCTGGTTTCCAAGGTGGTGGAGAAACTTGGTTCTTTAGATTTACCAAGCAGTCATAATTAATACCTTTCCCCATGCCTAGAGCCCTATTGTCCACCGCGTTTCTTCTCTCTGCCCTATTTATATCCTGTTCCAAAGACAGTGAAGATGTGGTTGAGGGGCCAGCAGCGCCAGTAGCTGAAACGCTCAGCGAAGCTGATCGCATTGGTTTGGTGTGGTCCGACGAATTTGATTCAGGAACCGCACCAAATTCAGCCAACTGGACTTATGAAATCGGTGACGGTAGTGCTCAAGGCATCCCGGGATGGGGTAATGGAGAACAACAATTCTATACCAATAGACCGGAAAATATCGACGTAGCCAATGGTTTTTTGACCATCACCGCTCGTGGAGAAAACTATTCAGGTAAAAATTATACTTCTGCCCGAATCAAAACACAAGAAAAATTCAGCTTTAAGTATGGCCGTATGGTTGTACGTGCCAAACTGCCTAGCAAATCAGGTACATGGCCTGCAGTATGGCTTTTAGGTAATTCTATACCCCAGGTAGGCTGGCCGCGTTGTGGTGAGATCGATGTAATCGAACAACGAGGTACGGACAAAACAAAAATTATGGGCGCTGTGCACTGGTTCGATCAAGGAACTAATGCCAATGCCAAATACGACAAAGAAGTAACTGTGGCAGGATTGACTACAGAATTTAAAAAATATACGTTTGAATGGACCCCTACTGTGGTGCGCTATTTTGTGGACAACACAAAATATTTTGAGATGACCATCAATGAAAGTATGCCCTTCAACGACCCATTCTTTATAGTGACCAACATCGCTATGGGAGGTACTTTAGGAGGACCTATTCCTAGTGGGTTTTCCACAGACAAATTGATGATCGATTATATTCGCGTTTATGAAAACTAAACTAATGAGCCTTGGGGCTATCGCGTTCAGCACCCTATTATTCACCGGATGTGTGAATCAAAACGAAAAAGAAAACACGGAAGCTCCTGAAGGGTATACCCTACTATGGGCCGATGAGTTTGAAGGAACTGGTCTACCGGACACCGAAAAATGGTTTTTTGAAACCATAGCTCCTGAAAATGGAAACTGGTATAACGGCGAATTGCAGCACTACACTCAACGAACAGAAAATTCTTATATAAGTGATGGCACGCTAAAAATTGTCGCCAAAAAAGAAGAATACAACTCAACAGGCACTACAAAATCATACACTTCAGCACGCATGAACAGCAAGCTGAAATTCACTTACGGAAAAGTAGAGGTTCGCGCTAAACTACCACGTGCTGCAGGTACCTGGCCAGCAATCTGGTCTCTGGGAAGCAATTTAGAGCAGGTAGGATGGCCTGCATGCGGGGAGATCGACATTATGGAACAGCTTTTTGAAAACCACCTTATGGTTCAAAGCGCAATCCACGTTCCTGCGCGCTATGGAAATGATCCAGCTTTAAAACAGGTAAATGTCAGTGATGTGACAGAGAACTTCCACGTATATGGGATGATTTGGACTCCAGAAAAAATAGATTTCACGGTAGATGACATCGTATTCTTCACTTACAACCCAGAAAATAAAAATGAAGCCAATTGGCCCTTTAACAAGGATCAATTCCTACTGCTCAACGTAGCTATGGGTGGAAATCTAGGCGGGGCAGTCGATCCCAACTTTAGCCAAGACCAAATGGAGGTAGATTACGTACGCGTTTATCAACCAACCAAGACCGCTGAATAAATCACATTCTATTGGTCTGGAGGCTTTTCAGATATTCTAAAGTCCGCTGAAGCAGTTCAGGCTGAATGGGCCTGACTGAGTCTGAATATGACTTCCAATTATCCTGAATATCTCCTTCAATTACTTGTTTAAGCACATGGTTCATTCCTTTGATTGGTGTCAAAACAGCCGCTTTATTGGCTTGAGCAAGCTTTTCCGCGTCTTCCATCATTACTTGAAGATCTTGATCGCCTTGAGTTACTAAGACCGGCACTTCCAAACGAGCTACTTCATCTGCTGGATCAAGGGCAAACCAGGAAATCAAATACGGCTGAACTGAGGGTCGAAAAAGCGACCAAAGCCAAGGAGAGACGTCAGGAACCTGCTTGCCTTGAACTAAAGAATCTAAAACCGGAAAAGCTAAATCTTGAACTTCCTTAGGCTGTTTGAGTAACTGACTTCGGATCACAGCAGAGGCAGGTCTTCCAGCTCCCGATAAACTGATCACTCCGACAACCCCCTTAAGTTGTTGGGCCGCCAGTGTTGCCACCAATGCCCCTTCGCTATGTCCTGCAACCACTAAATGAGTATATCCTTCAGCATGCAGTTTATTGCCCCAAGCAACTGCGTCTGTGACAAAGTCTTGAAAACGGATATCCGCCTCCTTGATCTCAGCTGAAGCAGAAGAACCAATACCTCTTTTATCAAATCTAAATACAGTAAAACCTGCATCTGACCAACCTTCAGCCAAAAACCGCAAGCTGTTGTTTTGCATCATGGCTTGATTTCCATCCCGATCTGTAGGACCTGAACCAGCGATTAACAACACAGCCGTGTTGGTCGAAATAGGCTGATGAGGAACAGTCAACATTCCCCCTAGGGGCCCCATTTGCCATTCTTTTTCGGTAAAATTATTGGATAACTCCTGGGCATAAACCCAGGAACTCAACAACACAATGGCCCACAGGGAGCATAGCATACGCTTCATGACAGTCTTTTGAGAAGAAAGATACAAAATAGACCTGTCCAGAAGTCGATTACCCGCTTTGACAAGCGGTAATTTGACTATTTTTGCCCTCCTAGGCCCTATAGTTCAACGGATAGAACGAGCGTTTCCTAAACGCTAAATCCAAGTTCGATTCTTGGTGGGGCCACGATGCAACCTTACTATAGTGCTGAACAATGGGCCTGTTGGCTCGATCAGCTCGCAGAAGACTCTTTAGTGGTGATGGAGGATTTCCTCCCCGCTTCAATATTGACTTTAGTGGATGATTTTTTTGATGTTCAGTTGGCAGAGGGCGCATTGGCACCGGCCAAAATTGGAACAGCCTTTGAAGAACAGAGACTGGCTGAAATTCGATCTGACTTCATCTGCTGGATCGATCAAATGCAACACCCTCAACTCAATCCTTTTTTTGAATTAATCGAAGAACTAAAGGGCTTGGTCGCCCAGGAACTATTTCTTTCGCTAGAGGGTTTTGAATTTCACTTAGCTCAATATCCTCCTGGAGGGTTTTACAAGCCCCACTTAGATCAATTTAAAGCGCGGAACAACCGTATGCTCTCCTTGGTCATCTACCTAAATCAACATTGGATTCCAGAGCACGGCGGACAATTGCGCATCCACGAGCCTGTCATCAAAGACATTGAACCCGTTTTTAACAGAGCTATTTTGTTTCGATCGGATTTGGTGTTGCACGAGGTACTTCCAGCGCATAAAACCAGAAAATCTTTGACTGGATGGCTGCTTAAACGCCCCTCAGGTGTGGGGCTTTTTGGGGTCTAGTAGTTTTGTTTATCTTTAGGAAAATACTTCTCCCATGAAACAATGGATCATTTTAGCATTGGCCTTCGTCTTGGTACAATGCGGACCCACCTATACGTACAGAGCCCATAAAAATGATTTTGCCCAAGAAGTAGCTCAACTTGCCAAGCAAGACCAAACTCTTTCCCAAAGGGATTACCTATTATTTGTCGGCAGTTCCAGCATCAGACTCTGGGACGATATGGAATCGGACATGAAGCCATATAACACCGTTAAACGGGGCTATGGAGGGGCGCACTACTACGACTTAATTCACCACACCCAAACCCTGATTACACCCCACAAAAATGCTCGAGCAATTCTTTGTTTTGTGGCCAATGACATCGAACATCCATGGGGGGACCCAAAACCCAAAATAACTCCTCAAAAGGTGTTGCGTCTAGCCCAAAAATTCTCCGATCAAGTGGAAAAACTTCACCCCAACATACCCTTGTACTTTATTGAAATCACGCCATCACCCAGTAGATGGACACTTTGGCCAGAAATAAGCCAGGCCAATGACTTGATTCAATCTTGGGCAGAGAAAACGCCCAATCGTTTCTTTATCCCAACCCGCCAGGCGGTATTAGGAGCGGATGGACTACCGCAAAATCACTTGTTTATCGAGGATGGACTTCACCTTTCCCGGGCGGGATACCAGGTATGGGCTGAACAGATAAAGGCAGGACTTAAGGGGCGTAATGACTAGTTTGCCGACAACTTAGACAATGCTGGGTGATTCGTAGGCACATACATGCCGCGCCAAAAACTCACCCCTAAACCATCGTATTTCCAAACGACTAATCCTTGAGGATTTACCTCCCAAAATCCATAATCCCCCTCCGTTATCAGTAGGTTTCCATTGGACATGGTTTGGACTCCACCTACCCTAGGAAAAAACATGGATGGATCTGAAAAAGAGAAATGCACGGGAACCTGAGTGTCTACAGCGACACCTGGCTTGAGAAAAGATAAATCAAAAACATAGGCCTCTGAATAACCATTGGCCTCTTTATTGTTGTGGAACAAGGAGAGTAGGGTCTTACCCTCTTTTTCGATAAAACTTGGGTGGTGGTTGTAGTGAAGTTGTTGAGTCTGTCCATAGGTTCCGTAAACATTTGGATTTCCCCACCTTAAAATTAAATCACCACCTCTGCCATAACGACCCCCGGAACCTGTTTGAGCTTCAGCAGTGGTTGTACTGTGGTCAATCATCCAAACCTCTCCATAAAAATTAACAGACAAGGCAATGATATCTTGCTCAGGATGGTAGTCCAGGCCATTGATGTGCATAATGTCCCCTTGACCAACAAACTCATGGATATCAACTTCATTTTGATACGTGAAATTAATCTTATGACGTGACGCATTAGGGTCTCCATAATTAGGCCCACCTGGTCTCAATCCTTGAACTAAGTGATCCCTACTATCCCAAGACCAGACTATTTCGCTTGTCACCGGGTCTATTTCGATCACTTTTTCTGGAAAAACATCGGTATCGATTTCTAAACCCATAGACTGTGCTACCTCTCGGGACATCCGAGACCAAACCAAGGCCAAAACATGACCATTGGGCATGATCTCAATATCGTGATGTCCGATAAAATCTGGTCCCATAATTGAATAATTCCAAAGTACTGAACCATCAAGTCCTATATGCTGAATTAACCCATTTTGACCTCCATAGGCAACTGATGGATTGGGTGCTTTAAACGCGCCCATAATCGTACCGTCATCCATGAGTTCTATGTCCTGCCCTAGAGCCTTTTCAAAAGTCCACGTGTGTTTTTTATTTCCTTGATGATCCAATAAATACGCGGTTTTTGCCCCATTGACAATTGCGAGCACATAACCCGGATCTACAAAATCTTGTATAATTAAGGGCACTTGAGTTCCTATGGACTGGGTGTTGTATCGAAATATAGCCTTTAAATTTAAAGGTTGATCTAGATTGATTTGTAAGGAAGCAGTCTGATCTCCCGACCAACCTTCCCAACGATCAAAAATATAACCAGGATCAGCTATGGCTTGAATAACTTGGACAGTCCCCTTTTCAAATGTACCTCCAGTTTGACTCACTTGTCCACCCACGCCTGCATCTACAGATAACGTATAATACACCCCCAGCGTTGGTTGCGTGTCAGGGCTGCAAGAAAAAAGAAAAAGAACCAGTAGGGTACTGAGAGGAAAAAATTTCATAACACTATCTTAAATGCTAAAAATAATCAATAAACTTAATATCGTAATCAATCATACCACATGTCGGCAAAGACCACTCTATAAGTTACTTCTAGAATTTTAAAGAAAAACGGTTTGCCCAGTTTTTACCGACTCATCACAAGCCAATGCGATTTTAAGGCTATCCACCGCCTCAAGTACGTGCTGAGATAAATCTAGGTCCTGAACAATCGCCTGATAAAAATATTCCTGTTCTAGGTCACATAACCCCTGATGGTCAGGTGTTTGCTCCCAAATAGTTCGGTGATCTTGGTGTTTCCAATGCCCCTGGTCGTCTAGATCAGCATGGTGTTTCAAAAGTACATCGCTTTTGGTGTGACCTGCTACATCGTCGGACTTCTGGGTGTCTTGTACCAAAGACACACTGCCGCTAGGGCCGATCACATCTTTAACAAAAAAGGCTGTTTCCGACATCATAGGTCCCCAACCTGCTTCATACCATCCAACGGATCCGTCATCAAAACGAATCTGTAACTGTCCGTAATTGTATTGGGTCTTGTCAATCTCAGGAGTCAACCGAACGCCAATGGCCGAGACCGCTACTGGTTTGGCTTGGGTCATTTGACACATGATATCCAGATAATGAACACCGCAATCGACAATCGGACTTAGGGATTCCATCAGTTTTTTATGCACTGCCCATTCATTACCATGACTTTGTTGGTTCAAATTCATGCGCATCACCAAAGGTTTACCCAAGTTTTGAGCTTCAACAACAAAACGCTGCCATACAGGGTGATGCCTCAAAATATATCCAACCACCAGCTTTTTTTGATTTTCTTCAGCGGATGATCGAATACGTTCTGCTCCTTGGGCTGTGATGGCCATAGGTTTTTCCAGAAACACATGGCAACCCGCCTCCAATGCCGCTAGAGCATATGATTCATGAGTATCTGGATAGGTGCTGATACAAACAGCTTGACAATCACTTTGGGTCAGTGCTTGATGAAAGTCGTCATATAAGGACACGGGGTGGGCGAGCAGATGGTTGAGTTTGTTTTTACTACTGCCTCTAGAGACCAAACCAACTATTTGGAAGCCCGGGTGTTTGTCATAGGCTAGGGCGTGTGAAGCCCCCATGTGACCGCAACCTACCACCAAAACACGCAGCTGACTACTCGTCATAAGGCCCACAATCAACGGTTCGACGTGTATCGGCTAAATAGGTGATTTGCCAGCCTTGATCAGACTTAAATAGGGCAAATGCGTCTACTCCGCAATGGGAAAAATTCCCATCCATCCAAAAACTGTACTCCACCCATGCTTGGGCCATGGCCCCATCGACCGATATCTGAAATTGATGCAGGCGTTCCTCCCAAACAGGAGTGTTTTCACGTGTGGCTACAGCGTGTAAAAAATCGGTGGCCTGGGTGACGACCAACTTAGTTTGATCTTGTCTAGACAATACCGTTTGCAAAACTAGGTCCGGATGCATCACGGATTTCATGGCTACAGAGTCGCGTTGATGAAATCCTTGAAAAAAATGCTCAATGGTTTGTTTTACTTCAAGCGCAGAGCCTGTAAACTCCTGTGCATGGACCTGATGTATCCACAGCATCCACACACTTATGACTCCGATCCAACTGTGTCTCATGAACTAAATTTTACCCAAAATACAAAATGTTTGGGCGCATTCTATAAATTTATATCCATGGCCATGTATTTATCCTATACTTCGGTTGATGACTACATCAACAACCAAAAACCTGATGTTCAAGAACGCTTGCTTTGGATCAAATCTGTACTGGAAAAAAACTATCCAAACGCAACAGCACATATTCTGTACGGGATGCCTGCCTACAAAATAAACAAGAAACCCTTGGTTTATTTTGCTGTTTATGAAAAACATTTAGGGTTCTACGCAACACCAGGAACGCACGAGGCGTTTAAATCAAACCTGGTTGGCTATAAAACGGGCAAAGGGTCTGTCCAATTTCCTCTAAAACAAACCCTGCCAGAGGAATTAATACAGGCCATGATCGCTCACCGAGCTCAATGCATTCTTCAAAACAAGTAGGGAATTCCTTCTCGCTTTAGCCAAGCTATTTTTCGATCAATACCCCATCGATAACCTCCCAGTGAACCATCGGTCCTCAACACTCTGTGGGAAGTAACGGAATATTTAATGAGGGATGTTTCATCAGCCAAACTTAGGGAAGTAAACTGAAGCATCCTATCTTTGGTCTATGTTGTATCCTAGTTCCGAAAATTTATTGCCATATGATGGCATCGTCCGGTATTTTGGGGCATTGCTGAGCGAACAGCAAGCGGATGAGTACTTTGCCCAATTGATGAAGGAGGTAGATTGGCAACACGACCAGGTGAGGATGTTCGGTAAATTAATCACCACCAAACGAAAAATCGGCTGGTATGGCGACCAGCCATTTGGATATACCTACAGCCAGATGAAAAAAACCGCTTTGCCTTGGACTCCAGGGTTGTCCGACCTCAAATCTTGGGCGGAGCAAGTGACGGGAACCACCTACAACTCTTGTTTGGCCAATCTGTACCACGACGGATCCGAGGGCATGGCTTGGCACAGTGATGCGGAAAAAATGTTGTTGCCCCGAGGGGCTATTGCTTCCATCAGTCTAGGTGCAGAACGGGTATTTGGATTTAAACATCAGGAGTTGGGTACCGTGGTAAAAACATCATTAGCCCATGGGAGTTTGTTGGTCATGGAAGGGGCGACCCAGGAGTTTTGGAAGCACCGATTGGCCCCTACCAAAAAAACAGTAGGCCCTCGCATCAACCTGACCTTTAGAACGATTGTTGCGTAATCAATTTATGCTTTGGGTTCAATCAGATCCCATAGGTTGCCGTACACATCCTCAAAGACACATACCCTGCCGAAATCTTCCTCGCTGGGGGGACGTACTATAGGTACCTCGTGAATGATCAACCGCTCGTACATGGAGTCAAAATCATCCGTGTGTAAAAACAGAAATACTCGCCCTCCTGTTTGATCTCCGACCCGAGTGGCTTGATGTGGGTTGGCAGCCCTCGCCAAAAGTAAAGTACATCCACCCCCTTGTGGACGAACGACTACCCATCTTTTTTCCTCGTTGATTCGGGTATCTTCGATCAGATCAAAACCCAAGATTCGGGTGTAAAAATCAATCGCCTTATCGTAGTCATCGACCACTAAAGCGATTTGAACTAACTGATTGTTGGGGTTTTTCATGGGGCCTAATTTCGTGTATTGGTCCTAGTTGGACAAGAAGTACGTGAAAAATACTACTTTAGACCCCATGTATTTTTTCCGGCAAAAACAAATCCTACCTTATCTTCTAGCCGCCCTGCTTGTGGGTATTGCCTCAGGAAGTGCTTCAGCGCTTTTTTTGCACTTACTCGATCTAGCTACAGAAACTAGGAGAGCCCATCCCCTGCTTTTTTGGGGATTACCACTTTCGGGGGCATTTATCGGATGGACATACTACCGCTATGGGCAAGAGGTAGTGCGCGGAAACAACCAAATCATTGAAAAAGCTCACCATGGTGGTGATCCCCTGTCTTGGAAAATGGCTCCATTGATCTTGCTCAGCACGCTCTTGACACATTTAGTCGGTGGATCGGCAGGTCGAGAGGGAACAGCCGTACAAATGGGTGGCGCGCTTGCAGACCAATTGAATCGGCTTTTTCGCTCAGACTCCGTAGATAGAAAAACGCTGATGGGTATGGGTGTAGCCTCGGGATTTGCCGCTGTTTTTGGTACGCCTTGGGCGGGACTGCTTTTTGGTATTGAGGTCCTCAGCATCCGAAAATCGATGTGGAAAACGGCTTTACTCCCCATGACGCTAGCCGCTTGGATCGCCCATATAACTTGTTTGTTGTGGGGGGGTGAACACACCGAATATGTTTTAGGTCCCCTGGTCTCCTTCTCAGTTCCCACTTTGGGTTGGTTGGTATTGGCTGGAGTGGCTTTTGGGGCTACTGCTTGGCTTTTTACAGCAACGACCCGACAGATGGGGCACTGGTGGGGCAAGGTAGGTTACCCTCCGCTTAGGCCTTTTTTGGGGGGTCTAGTCCTGATGGCAATTTTCCTCGGATGGGACACCCAGCAATACGCTGGTCTAGGGGTGGATCAAATTGTAGCCGCATTCACTGAAATTCCCGATCCATGGTCTTGGTTGATCAAGCTCGGGCTGACTGCCTTTACGTTGGGCGCAGGGTTTAAGGGCGGTGAAGTCACTCCGCTGTTCTTTGTAGGCGCTACTTTGGGCAGTGTGCTGAGCGGCTGGATTCCTTTGCCTGTGGGGCTGATGGCTGCCATGGGATTTATCGCAGTATTTAGCGGCGCCTCCCACGCCCCCCTGGCCTGTATCGCCATGGGGGTGGAGCTTTTTGGCCTACCTGCATGGCCGTTTATCGGGATAAGCAGTATTGTGGCGTACCTCGTTTCTGGACCCACGGGCATGTATTCGGCCCAGCGTCCCTCATGGATGAAGTCAAAAATGAATCAGTTTATCCCTGCTAAGGAGTTTTAACTATTCTGTGGACTGTCTGTGTGGTTGGGCCTGAAAGGCGCAACAGATTTAATCCCACAGGCCAATCACTAGTCGCCAACTGAATCACCCGATTACTTCCAATACTCAGCACGCCTAAGTGTTTGGTGCGGCCCGAGAGATCTGTGTGGTAGAGCTCCACGCTGGTATCGGATCCGGGCACATAAATCCACAATTGATCTTGGACAGGATTAGGGTATATCAAGGTGTTTTCACTCAAGAAAAATGAGGCCTCATAGATTCCCTGACAGCTTTGATCTGTAGTTACCGTCCACTGGTTTTGACCCTTCTCCAGGTTGATTGTGGTGGTTTGTTCCTCGCTGATCCAGGTGCGTCCATTGTGGGTAATGCGGTAGCGATCTGAACCGTACAATTGTAAGACTACTTGACCTTTTTGGGCAGAAATTTCTGCTTTTGCGGCCAATGCGGCTGGCTCCACCACCTGAACGCCAAAACACTGGGTATACCCATCAATCCCATCCACGGAAAAGCAAACCTGGTAATTTCCTGGAGGTTGGTTTTCCAAACGCAACGAACCTTGATTGGCGTTGTTTAACACCCCGACTAAAGCCCCATTGACGCGCACTTGATACCCATAACTGAGGTCTTGAACCCCAACTACTAAGGCGCCATCTGCTTGGTCTCGGCAACTGACCGCTACGGCCTGGACTTCCCAATTTTCACTGGGCAGAGAAAACACTGTGCATCCGTGAACGTCTACCATAGCTGAGGCAGGTGTATTGGGGCACTGGTCCACTGCATCCTTCACGCCGTCACCGTCGGCATCATCCACGACCCGATCACAATCGGTGCCCACCTGATAATCGATGTACTGAGTTACGGCCAATCCTCCGGCAAAAGCAACTTTTACTGCATAGCGAATCGTCGAACCTGGTGTTTGGCTAGAGAGCACGCGGGTGAATACTCGATCCCCAACTTGATCCATCTGGGCTTCCGAAAAGGGTTGTGCCTGCCACAAATAAGCGACAGGTCCAGATTTGTTGGTGTCCAATAGAGTGAAAGTGACCACTACCTGGGTACCTACTGTTTCAAATTTAACTCGATATCCTTGAGAAAAAGATCCTTGTTGGGCAGTTTGAGCGGTGGTCGTACACGACTGAATGGGAGCAACTTCGACCGATACCGGCCTGGATGTTTTTTCCAAGCCATCGTCGTCCAGGGCTTGAGCGGTTAACACGTGATTCCCTGCCGGTGCATTGCTCCAAGTATAGGTGTATGGCGCTTGGGTATCGGTGCCCAGCAACTGTTCTCCGGCAAAAAAAGAAACTCGATTGATCGATCCATCCAGGTCTTGGGCGGACGCCTCTAAAGTAATGGGCTCCCCTTGTCGATAAGCGCTTTGATCCATGGGAGCAGTCAACTGAACAACTGGTGTCCACATGCCGGTTTCAGAAACCATCAAAAGCACTTGATCACTTGAAGTAAATGCCCCGGTGGTTGCCGTTAAGGTGAGCTGATATACGCCCCCCTCAAGACCGTTTACTGTCGGGTTTAAAACTTCTTGGGATGACCAAGAAAGGACGGAAGGCCCATAGTCTTGACGCCAGGCATAAGTGACTTGTGCGGCATCCGGGTTACTGGATTGAGTGCCATCAAGCTGAGCGGTTGATTGGGGCAATAGAATAGATTGATTGGCCCCGGCGTGGGCTACTGCTGGCTTAGGAGTAAGATCAGCCGTTTTGGTCCACACCATGCGTCCTAGGTTAACCTCCCCTTGTTCTATGTGAATACGGATGATTTGCCTTCCGGCGCCCAATGAAATGTTGGGGATGTTTTTGGTGGCCCAGGTACTCCAATTGCTGGTACTGGTGGATCCAAAGGTAATGTTGCTGGCCAATATCCTACCTGCCTGCTCCAACCTGATGGGTCCTCCCCCAGCAGCGTTGCCACTGGCATAGGATAGTGCTAAGGCATAAATACCGGCTTCGGGCACATCAACCGTGTACTCAATCCATTCACCAGCGGCCAACCAGCCCAAGGATGGGCCTTGTTGGGCATCAACGAAACCGTCCATGGCCTCTTGGGGACGCCAATCACCTTGTTGGTCAGCGGATAGATCAAAGTAGCTGATGTTTTGTCCTGAACCCGCTTCAAAACGATCGTATTGGCCTGAGGGGATGGTCCCAGGAATGGTGTGTGGTGCTGCGCCATAAGGCAATTGCGCCCCCACCTGTACTTCCACAGAGTTAGAAGTAGCCATTCGATCGGATTCTTTAAGCACTGCGTAAAAACTGTGTATACCCAAATCGAGTTCAGAAGCGGTCCATGCCCAAGGGGCCTCAGTAGTTGAGCCCAAAGCAACACCACGGTCATACCAAACCACTTCATTTAAACCAGTGCCTTCAGGCACCAACGTGAGCTGTACACTCCCTCCTGGGTAGGCTTGACTGAAATCGGTGCGCAACACACCGCTCACCGAAGCATCGCGATTGGTCGTCGTTGTGCGAGGCTGGGCAGTCAGTTGGTACCCATCGGAAAAAGTGACCACTATGGGGTCCTGAGTGTAGTTATGTGCGACATAAGTCCTGGCTCCCGCTTGATCAAAAACAACCGCTAGTGGGTAATCGGCGGTAGTCTGCTCATCCAATATACCCATCGCGCGCACCGAATGCAACCAGTGGTAGGTATGGGCATCAGACACCCCAAATTTTAGGATGCGGTTCGGATAACTGTTGTACAGCTGAATGGCCTTATCCGGATCTGTTAAGGATAAAAATTTCCAGAAAGTATCGTGCCACAGGTTGGGGTTGGTGCTGGAGGTGCTCAAGATCTCCGTATTGGCCTCTATCTCTAGCCACAATTTTTCTGCGTACGCTTTATTGTGCCCCAAGTAAAATGAACCAGCGTGCATGGGGTATAACTCAATGCCGTAGGAGGCGGTGATGTCCGAAGTCCAAAAGGTGCCGTTGTCATAAGAATTGCCCCACACCCGAGACACCAAACTGTAATTCTGGTTGTCCCTAAAATTGCGTTCATACATATCCAGCCAATACTCTTCAATGGCAGTTTGCTCCGTGGTGTACAGATAAATCCCCAAATCCCTGATGGCCGTATCCCCAGTTACACTCCCCCAATGAATCAAAGAGGCGTTGAACTGCATACTCTCAGAGGTGGATTCTTGATCATTTCCCTGAGGAAAACTTGCAGTTCCGTTGGCCCAAGCATGTCCGGCGTACGGGCTGAAGTTGCGCAAAAAGGGGAACTTAGGGTCCGCTCGGTCCGGAGAAGCGGCGTCCCGAACCAGCAGATTGATCATGCCACCCCACTTTTCTGCCCAACCAGGTTCAAATTGTTCCATAAAAGCGGCCGCATGAATAAAATACCCCCAGTGAAAATGGTGATCGTTGAGGTTGGTGTCCTGTCCATGTCCCGCTGGATAACCCAACATGGCTGTCCAAGGTGCGTGGTAGTAAAACAAGAAGGCTACTTCAGAGGGGGTGTAGGTCAACCAATTTTCCAAACGCGTTTTTACGGTTTGAATCATGCGATCCCGCGCTGCTGTATTTCCCGTTTTATGGGCGATACGCGCGGTTTGAATCATGCGGTTAAGCACTTGGCCTTCGTTGTATGAATCAGTCCACGTGGCCAATCCCTCGTATTGAATCTGGTTGATCTTTTGGTCCATAGCCCCAGGACTATACCCGGCACTGTAGGGCGCCATGTGCGGCAGATCAGGAAGTATCCCCCTGAAGAGATTGACCGTAGAAAAGGTATTTCCCTCGCGGAGTTTGAGCGCTCCTCTGGGCGTGGTGTATTGGCCCAAGACAGTGATTGGTGTATCCTCGGCTAGCCTAGACCATTGGTGGGGCAATAAACCCATCAATAGTTGATCATTCGTTCCCTCCAACACCTCCACGTCTACAGTAAAATCTGAACGCAGGGTAGCGCTTGATTGATCGTAAGCCCAAGCCACTTGCGTTTGTGTGGGGACTACAAAGGCATACTTCTTCCAAAGTTCAGCCCACTGTTCAGGAGTTTGTGTCGTGGGTTGTCCCTGCGCATCTTGTTGGGGCAGCATCGCCAAAGAGGCGTAGTCTTTACCATCCAGGGTTGAGCTAAAGGTAGTTCCACTTTGGCTCCAGCTGCTTCCCGTGGGTGCATACACCACAAAATCGGCCCCATAACTGGCGTCCTTGACCAGTAGTTGATTACCCGTGACTACAGCAGACCCTTGTCTCACCTTGACTTGGAGCGGGCCGGGGCCGGTCTTTTTCAAGTAGATAAACGGCATACCCACCCCGGCCCGCACCCTCAGGGATTGGTCGGCATCTTGCCAGTGCATGTCCACAGTCCAGTCCGAGTAATCGGAAATGGTGGTTTTGGTGGTGGTTAATCCCTCAAGGCCCAATTCAATCGGTGCAGAATCGCCAATGACCCCCCAGGGAATAAAAGTGACCACCAGGCCAGTATTGACTGTTTTAAAGGTCATCGGATAGTTAAACAAATTATCCGCATGGTTTTCGAGCAGCAGTTTAGACCACCAATCGTTGGTGGGTGCGGGGCGGCCTGCGGCCGCCCCGCTTAATTGAGGTGCTCCGGGTAAAAACCCGTTCCGTCCAGCAGCATCAGCCCCTGGATAAGCGGCAGCATAGCTCCCCCCATCCACGGATACCTGAGCTGAAACATCAGAGGCCCAATTAATAATAATCCCAACAAATAAAATAGTGATTGAATGAAAAATACGCTGCATACAAACCAAAAACTAGACCTTATTACATAGAAAACCCGGCACCAGGCAAAAGCCCGGTTCCGGGTAATCTCAACTTAATTGCAAACTTAAAACTAAAAAACTACTCTTTGGTCAACTTATAGTTCCAATAGGCACCACCACCGATACCTACGTGTACGGTTAGGTTACTAGCGTCAACTACAGTGACTTCATAGGTGATAGAGGAAGGAACGGCAGTTCCTGCTGCCAATTCACCTCCGTTATAGGCTTTTGCTAAACCGATGTAGGCTCCTGCTCCTGTAATTGTCACTGTACCAGCAGCGGCATCATATACATAGGTAGCCGTTGCTCCGTTGTGTGGGGCTACTGGAGTGCCACAAGCATCTGCACCACCTTGCCAACCTTCAACCCAGGTTTGGGTACCCATTACGTTGCTAAAACTTCCATCAGTACCAAAAACATACTGATCATCGTAGTAGCAAGCTCTAGTGGTCACACCTGCTGCGTCAATTGACCACCATTCGCCTGAACCTTTAGATGGTCCTACAGCTAGAGATCCAGCTTCAGGAGTAATCTTCCAAGTACCGGCCAATGGGTTGGCCGCTACGGCTGCTTTTTTGAAGTAAATATTGTCAAAATACACAGTACCGTTTCCAACCACTTTAAACTGAATCAAATCAGACAACACGACTGGGGAAAAACTGCTCAATGGTATATCAATACTGTTCCACTGACCTTTGCTGGTTACTGGAAGTGCTTTAGCCACCTCTACTGGACCACTGCTGATCAAGAAAAAGTCAAGGGCTGTAGCATCTGAAGTGAAATAATCAACGTGAAGCACTGAATATGTTGAAACGTCCAAGGCAGCAGCAAACTGAGTGCCTTGATAGTTCAAAGTAGCATACTTCAGCACATCATTTCCGTCATAATCTTCTGTGGTGACCACAGTAGATTGACCCCAATTAGGATTGAATTCAGTACCGGCTACATTGGTATAACTATCGCTAAAAATGGACATCACCATATCTGCAGCAGCACTTGGTGCTGTCGGTGCCGCATAGGGAACACCTTTTAAAGCGGCAATCTCAATGGCCAATGCTGTGATTTGATCAGATAGTGCAGCAATAGTCGCACCCATAGTGGTCGTATCCGTAGTCAATGTGGCATTTGAGGCCTGAAGTGCAGTAACCGTGGCTGTTAAAGCGTCTACCTCAGCTTCCAAAGCGCTGTTGGACGAATTTAACGTAGACAACTGTGCGGTTAATCCTGCTAAATCTGTCTTTAATTGGTTGAGCTGTTCGGTTAAGGAGGCAATTTCTGCGTCCTGATCATCGTCTTTGGTGCACGCCATCATGGTGGCCGCCAAAGTCAAAAATAAAAGCATTCTTTTCATAAGGTTAATTTTGGTTTAGTTGATTTCAAACGTTTTCGTTGATTTTTCTAAGTTATTAACTAGTAGTGGTATACTAAACACCTGAAAACACTACAAAAACACTACAACTATCACTTAGCCCTTGTAAACCATTGAATTACGTAGATACTACACGCAAATCCAAAAAGAAAACACATCAAAAAAATCATTGTGTAGGGGTTATGTAGAGGTAGAAACTCTTGCTTACTCACTCATAGTTGCGCCCAAAAACAGTTAGGGCCGGTGCACAGCACCGGCCCTAACCAAGAAAATAAGCGAAATGATTACGCTAGATCAAACCGATCAAGGTTCATTACCTTATTCCAAGTAGCGATAAACTTGTGAATAAAAGCTTCTTGACCATCTGCAGAAGCATATACTTCAGCTACAGCGCGCAACTCAGAGTTGGATCCAATGATTAGGTCTACACGAGTACCCGTCCATTTAACCATTCCTGTTTTTCGGTCACGTCCTTCAAAAAGTTGATCATCCGAAGAGATCGACTTCCATGTAGTGTTGATATCTAGCAGATTTACAAAGAAATCATTAGTTAATACCCCGGGTTTCTTCGTGAAAACACCGTGCTGGCTTTGATCGTAGTTGGTGTTTAATACACGCATACCGGCAATCAATACGGTCATTTCAGG
>ENA-ORCY01000097-ORCY01000097.1-marine-metagenome-genome-assembly--contig:-NODE-97-length-66768-cov-5.167399_pt1 | contig 66768 bp, 90 predicted proteins | sample MGYA00248634_ERZ508507 | MGnify/ENA primary metagenome ERZ508507 (study PRJEB26178, sample SAMN06266269) | marine metagenome | isolation source: Columbia River Estuary | place: USA:Columbia River Estuary... | reverse complement strand
GTTGAATATCTGTATCCTATTAGAGCAGGTTCTAAGGTTGTCACAAAAGGATTTAACTTCTAAAATGCTGTATACAAAAGAGTATAAAGATCAATTAAAACAAAAACACAAAGGCCAAACATGGGGTGGCGGTGTCGCTAGTAAAGCTAACATCATTGCAGCTCATGCTACTGGACTTGGTGTAACTAACATGCTAGACTATGGTTGTGGTGCAGGTGTATTTAAGAAATCAATCGATTCAGATCGTTTTAAATCGAGATTTAAGGTCTCTGAGTATGATCCTGGAATTGAAGGTAAAGATGAATTGCCTGAAACACATGATTATGTAGTCTGTGTAGATGTACTTGAGCATATCGAGCCTGAGTGTCTTGATGACGTTCTTGCTCACTTGGCTTTGTTAATGAGGGTAGGTGGTTATTTCCTCATTAGCACTGTCCCTGCTTTCCAAGATCTACCAGATGGTCGTAATGCACATCTTATTATTGAACCCGCAGAATGGTGGGAAAAGAAATTATCAGAAAAGTTTGAGTTAACCACACACTATATCGCTGAAGGGGCGTGCGCCTACTTCATTAAGAAACCTTAACATGCCCATCTGAGGATCGGCAGGAGGAGAAAATGGCAAGAACTCGAATTAACTCTAGATCTAAAGATCTAATCAAAGACAATGGTTCCGTATTGGTATCCGTTGTTCATGGTGAACAAATTAAACTTGAAATGGTACTTAGCTGGCTAACTAACCTTAGTGGTTATCAAATTACAGCTAAAGCCGCTGAAGCAGACATGACAGGTGTTAGCAGCTCTAACAATGAACTGCCTACACAACGTACTGCTCTAGAACCTGCTGAACTACCTATTCTGGATTCAGATCCTGCAGATAACAAATTTGACATCGTAATCCCTGAACTATTGATTGCTAACTATGCTACTAAACCGACTCCCAACGCACCTGTGTATGCTTGGCTAGATCTGGAAGTGGTAGATACAGGTGTTGGTGACGCACGTCAAGTATGGAAACCTTTCCGTGGTCTCATTGAGATCCTTTACAGTCCTACAGAAGAATAATAGGGGGTAACTATGACTACTTATAAAATTACTCCTGATTCTAACACCTTCTCTATTTCTCTTTCTCGCACTGGCGGTCAGGGCGCTAAAGGTGATAGCATCAGTAGCGTCTATATTGACGAAAATAACGAACTTGTTGCTGAGATTTCTAACTCGGCTGGTGATGTAATTAAAACAGAACAACTTGGTTCTATTGACACTATCGTTGCACAAGCCTCTACAGATGCTATTGGCGATCTTATTACTACAGGTAACAACTACCTGATTAATGTTGCTGCTAACGATGAAGGCTCTTATGACTTTACTGTAGAGGCTTATCAAGACGGTACTATTCCTAGCAGTCTTGTACAACGTACTGAAGACGGTTATATCCGTGCTAATGCTTTTAAGCTAGAAGCATCTAACATTGAATTCCATGATGTTGTTAAAGAAGGTGAACTAGGTTGGTCTTCTGAGCGTAATGCTATGATCATGGGCTTGACCGATGATGGTAAGCATACTTATGTTAACCAACAACAAGTAGCTGTTGTATACAACCCCTATGAGGCTCTTCCTCAAGGTACTGTTGTGTATGTTGAAGGCTCTTATATCGGTGATAGTGAAAATTTCCCAACTGTTGCTAAAGCAAGTAACAATCAAGTGGGTACATCGACTGCTGTCTTGGGTGTTGTTATGTACGACATTCCTGCCGCAGAAGGTCCAGTATTTCATAAAGGCTATGTTTGTACTCACGGTATCGTAGAGTATGTTGATACCTCTGCTTATGTAGCGGGTACTAGGGTATGGCTTGGTGTAGACGGTAATCTTGTTGGTGTAGAGCCACAAACTCCTGCTGCACGTACTATGATCGGTTATGTTGTTAAACAAGATGCTATAGAAGGATCTATCTATGTTCAAGTTCAGCCTGGTTTTGAGCTTTATGAACTTAATGATGTAAGAATTTATAACCCGCAAGACGGTGACTTTATTGCTTGGAACGCCTCTAACTCACAGTGGGAAAATATTAACCTTAACCTTACTTTTGCTTCTGATGCAGAACTCCAAGCCCTTAATGCAAGTATTCAAGCTTCTTTGGCGAATAAGTCAGATAATACTCACACACACTTGCTTAATGATCTTTCTGACGTTAACATCTCTGCTAAGACAACCTCGTTTGTTATTACTTATGATGCTGTATCTCAGAAGTGGATTTCTCGTAGGCTGAACGTAGCCGATATTACAGGTCTTCAAACAGCTCTTGACGGTAAGTCTAATGTTGGCCATACTCACACTAAGTCTCAAATCACTGACTTCCGTGACAGCGACTATGCAACGGCTGCTCAAGGTATTCTAGCAAACACTGCTGTACAACCTGGTGATAACATTTCTGACTTGGTTAATGACCTTAACTATGTAAAGAATACTGACGTTGTTACACAAGTAACCGAAGCTGCTGTTACTGCTCATGAAAATGCGCTAACCATTACAGAAGCTCAAATTAGCGATCTCAAGTCTTATTCACTAGATACTCATACACATGATCTAGGTGACTTGTCGAATGTTCATCTTGGTGCGCTTTCCGATCGTCAACTTATCGCTTGGAATGGTATTGATGCTTTTGCTAACACAAGCCCTGATAACTTGGGTCTTGTTGAAGATACTGATATTGGTGTAACTGTTCAAGGCTACACTGCTTCTCTTGATAGCATGGCTAATGTCCCTGTTACTGCTGACAAAGTACTTTATACTACAGGTGCAAATACTTGGTCATCGATGACAGTAACTCCTTTTGCACGTACACTGCTGAATGATCTAGATGCAGCTACTATGCGTACTACTATTGGTGCGGAACCTGCTGATGCGACTATTCTAAAAGATGCAGATATTGGTGTTAACGTACAAGCATACAACTCTTTCCTGACAGGTGTTAACGCAACCTTTACTAACACACTGCTAAGTAAACTTAATAGTGTTGAGGACGGTGCTACTGCAGATCAAACTGGTGCTGAGATTAAAGCTCTGTACGAAAATGAAGCTAACACTAATGCTTTCACTGACGATGAAAAGACTAAATTGTCTAACATCGAAGAAGGTGCAACTGCTGATATGACTTCGGCAGAAATTAAAGCGGCTTACGAAGCTAATGTTGATACGAATGCCTTCACTGATTCTGAGAAGTCTAAGCTTTCTGGTATTGAATCTGGAGCGACTGCTGATCAAACAGGTGCAGAGATTAAAGCACTTTATGAAGCAGAATTAAACACAAATGCCTTTACGGATGCTGAAAAGTCTAAACTAGCAGGTATTGAGTCTGAAGCAACCGCAGATCAAACAGGAGCAGAGATTAAAGCTCTCTATGAGGGTGAACTTGATACTAATGCTTATACTGACTCTGAGAAGTCTAAACTCGCAGGTATTGAAGAAGGCGCTCAAGTTAACGTTGTTACTTCTGTTAACAACCATACTGGTGATATCATTCTAGAGACTGATGACATCTCTGATAATCTTCAAAATAACAAATGGTTTACACAGCTAGAACGCAATAAACTGTCTAATATTGAAAATTTTGCTGATCAAACAGACTTTGATAGCGTATCCTTGTCTGGTGCCGTAATGACGTCTTATACGTCTGTTGCGGGTAATGGTTGGGTTATTGATGAAGACGACATGGTGTCTAATCTGGATACTAAAGTACCTACACAACAGTCTGTTAAAGCTTATGTAGATGCACGAGTTGCTTCTAGCGTAGAGTATAAAGGTAGCTATGATGCAGCTACAAATACTCCCGATTTGGACCTATCTCCTGTCGGCGTAACTACAGGTGACATGTATACTGTTACTGTTGCAGGTAATTTCTTCACTATCGCTGTTGAAGTTGGTGATGTTCTTATCGCAGAAGTAGACGATCCTAGCACTGCTGCTGACTGGACTATTGTCAACAAAGATCTTGATGCTGCGTCTATTAAGACTTCTTATGAGTCGAATGCAGATACTAACGCTTATACTGACGCTGAAAAAGCTAAGTTGGCAGGTATCGAAGCAGGAGCTACGGGTGATCAGACAGGTCAAGAGATTAAGACTCTGTATGAACAGCAAGCAGACACTAATGCCTTTACTGATGCTCTCTTGAGCAAACTTCAAAATATTGAAGCGGGTGCTACAGGTGACCAAACCGCTACAGAGATCAAGTCTCTTTACGAGTCTAATGCTAACACTAATGCCTATACCGATGCAGAACAATCTAAATTGGCAGGTATTGAAGCTAACGCGACTGCTGACCAAACTGGTGCGGAAATTAAATCTTTGTACGAGGCAGAAGCTAACACTAATGCTTACACAGATGCTGAGAAGACTAAACTTGCAGGTATTGAAGCAGGTGCTACTGGAGATCAAACTCCAGCAGAGATATTGACAGCTATTAAGACTGTTGATGGTGCTGCTTCTGGGCTAGATGCAGACTTGTTGGATGGTCAACAAGGTTCTTACTACCTTGACTATAACAATGCAACTAACAAGCCTACAAGCATTGCTCAGTTGACAACGGCTCGTGACATTACACTTTCGGGTGTTGTTACTGGTACAGCTTCGTTTGATGGTTCTGCTGATGCTAACATCACAGTGTCTTCGAATATGTCTCTGGACAACTTGACTAACGTTACTGAAACAGGTAAAGCAACTAACGACTATCTTCGTTGGACTGGTTTAACTTGGGAAGGTGATCATGTTCGTGCAGCAGATGTAGCCTATGACAATACTGATTCTACTCTAGAATCTTCTACTGTTAAAGCAGCTTTGGATGAGCTAGATAGTGGTAAAGTCGATGTTACTGCACTTAACGCTAACCTTGTTGTTTACCCAACAACTACTGCTTCGGATATTACAAACTACTATAAAGGTGTTACAAGCACAACTGATACTGACTATAATACTGCTGCAAACGTAAGCACAGGGTCTATCAATGGCACAGGTGTTCTTGTTGCTTCTGTAGCAAGTGTATCAGGTATCTTGACAGGCGATCCTGGTGTTGTTGTTACCTCTACGGTTGCTCGTGTACGCCGTACTGCGGGTACAGGTACAGCTTCTTTCTACTATGAACTGTATCATCGTGCAGATAGCGGTGTTGAAACACTCTTGGCAACCTCTAGTGAGACCGATCCTGTAAACTCCGCTACTTACTCGACATACTCAGCAACAGCTATTATGTCTGGTGGTACTGCCTTTACAGAAACTTGTCGTTTAGTAATTAAGTGGTTTGCTAATCAGAAGACTACTTCAGACCCAACGTATGATATTGAGTTTGGTGGTGCAACCCCTGCTCGTACTACGATTCCTGTTCCGCTGTCTACTTTGGCTACAACCTCTACAGCTGCTTCTGTTTCTGTCGATACAAGTAACTTTAGTGGTTTCTTGTTTGGTACAGATGCTAATGTTCAGGCGGCTCTTGAGCAGCTTGATAGCTTCCAAGGTTCTACAACTGACGTAGCAAGTACTCTTGTGCAACGCGGTAGTGATAATCAGTTTGACATTACAGGTATTGACTTTACAACAACCCACTCTCTAGCAGGTGGTGTTGGACGTCTTGTCTGGAACGATACTGACGGTACACTTGATCTTGGTTTGAAAGGTGGCAATGCTACACTTCAGATTGGTCAAGAGCAAGTTATTCGTGTTTATAACGGTACTGGTGCAAGCATTCCTAACGGTTCTGCGTTGGCTATTACAGGTGCAACAGGGGGTCTTCCTTCGGTTGTTCTTGCTGATACTAATGTAGAAGATCATGGACATACTACTCTTGGTTTGGCTACAGAGACTATTGCTAATGGCTCTGCAGGTTACATGACTGTAATGGGTATTGTACGTGGCTTGAATACTTCTGGTTACACTGAAGGCGATGAACTGTACTTGAGTTCTACTGCAGGTGGCTTAACTACTGTTAAACCTGATGCTGTGCATGTCATTCACATGGGTACAGTTGTTACTGCAGATGGCTCTAACGGTTCTATTTACGTACAGCCTAAACAACCGTTGTATGATGATCTGTGGCGTCTTGAAGACGTTACTCTCACAAGTCCTGTTGCAGAACAGTTCTTGAAGTACAATGGTAGTGTATGGGTTAACGCTGATATTCCACAGATTAATACTCTGGACGATATTGGTGATGTAACTATTACTTCGGCTACAGCAGATCAGTTCCTTAAGTGGAGCGGTTCGGCTTGGGTCAATGCAGATATTCCTCAGATCAACTCTGTAGGTGATATTGCTGATGTAACAATCACAAGTATTGGTTCTGGCGAACTTCTGAAGTGGGATGGTGCTAAGTGGGTCAACAACACCCTTGCTGAAGCAGGTATTGCTGCTGCAGTACATACACATGCTGCTGCGGATGTTACTTCTGGCACTTTTGCAGATGCGCGTATTGCTCAGTCTAATGTCACTCAACACCAAGGTGCTTTGAGCATTGGTTGGTCTCAGTTGACAGGTGTACCTACTTACGATAACTATGTTAGCTGGTCTTTCTCTGCTACAGACACCCAAGTAATTAGTTCTGGTGAAACTGTAAGCTTTGCGGGTTCTGGCTCTATTTCTGTAAGCAACTCTGGTAACGCTATTACTATCTCTGGTACTGATACTACTTACAGTGCAGGTAATGGTATTGCTCTTTCTGGCACAACCTTTAGTGTTGCGGCAGGTAGTGGTTTGGTTCAAGATGCTTCTGGTTTGTCTCACGCAGACACTTCCACGCAAGCCTCTGTTAACAACTCTGACGGTACTGTAATCCAAGACATTACTCTTGATGGCTTTGGGCATATTACTGCTGTTGGCTCGGTTAACCTTGATGGCCGCTACTATACTGAAAGTGAAGTTGATACTAAACTTGGAACTAAATCTGACACTACTCATAATCATACGCTTGATAGTTTGTCTAACGTTACTGTTACGTCTAAGGCAACTAAAGACTATCTGCGTTGGAATGGTAGTGCTTGGGTCAACTCATCGCTGTATGGTAAAGATAGCGTTGGTGCATCGTCTGCGGCAACAACATTGGATATGAATAGTGAAGAAGTTATTGATGTAACTATTACAAGCAATACTACACTCTCTTTCTCTAACTTGTCTACAAACGTAGGTAAATCTGGTGTTATTGTTATTCGTCAAGATGCGTCTGGTGGTCGTACTTTTGTACTTCCGTCTGAAGCTAAGACACCTCTTGGTGGAGCTTCCATCAATCAGGTAACAACCGCAAATACGGTATCAGCTTTGACTTATATCATTATTAGCTCAACTGAAGTCCTTGTGAACTACATTGGTGACTTCGCTTAATTTCTTGGTGGCCCCTTCGGGGGCTACCTCAAAGGAGGATCTCAATGATTATTTTTGGACTCATAGATGGGATTAAGCAGTTCGGCACTTCTGTAGTAACTGTTTTCTCTACATCAAATAGTACAACCACTACGTACTCCACGTCTAACGCTACTACTACTACTTTTTTGACGTCGCATTCGACAACAACAACGTATAATACTAGCCACACGACTACGACTACGTATGACACTTCTAATATTACAAGTCACAATACAACAACAACTTTTGCGACTAGTAATTCTACAACAACTACTTATAATACGTCTCATACTACTACTACAACGTTCTTAACTAGTCATACTACGACTACTACATATAATACTGATTACTCGACAACTAGAGATACGACAACAACATATAATACCTCTAGAAGTACGACTACAACGTATATTACCAGTAACAGTACGACTACAACGTTTGCTACTAGTATAACTACAACAACAACGTATAACACTTCTAATAGCACTAGCAATAGTACTACTACGACATTTGCTACAAGTCAGTCCACTACGACTACCTTTAGTACGTCTCATTCAACTACTACAACTTTTGCAACTAGTGTTACTACAACTACTACGTATTTAACAAGTAAAAGCACTTCACATAGTACTACAACAACGTATAATACTAGCCATACGACGACTACAACATACAATACGTCTCATAGTACTACAACTACGTTTAACACGAGTAATTCGACTAGTAAAACAACGACGACAACCTATTCTACAAGTAAGTCTACGACAACAACGTTTAGTACTTCTCATAGTACTACAACAACGTATACAACTACTTGGAGTACGTCTAAGTCTACAACGACTACTTGGAGTACCTCTCATAGTACTACAACAACGTTTAGTACTTCTCATAGTACTACAACAACGTATACAACTACTTGGAGTACGTCTAGCTCTATTACAAAATCTCAAAGTACGTCTAAGTCTACTACAACAACGTTTAGTACATCTTCAAGTGTTGCGAGTACTGTGACAGAAGGCCCATTTTATAATGATGCTCAGGGCAGCCGTTACTACTTCCAGCGTGTTGAGAGTTACTGTTGTTATGCTTGTTCGACAAGTGCTTTTTGGAATGAGACGGTGGTGTACTCTAATAGTAGCGTTTGTAACATAACAAGTGGAGTCGCTGGTATTTACACATATATTGCAGAGACGCTAATGTTTGAAGGCATCGCTGGCCCTCCTTGTTATGTTTGCACGGGCGGGCAGGTGTATGCAAACGTTCCTGGATTTAAAGTAAAATATTGGAGCATAAAACGAACTTATAGTGGTACCGTTACAACAACGTTTAACACAACTAAGAGTACGACAACAACGTATAATACTAGCTGGAATACAACAACTACGTTTAATACTTCTCAAAGTACAACTAAGTCTACAACAACGACTTATAATACGTCTAAGAGTACAACGACAACTTATAATACGTCTCAGTCTACAACGACTACGTTTGATACGTCTCAAAGTACAACTAAGTCTACAACAACGACTTATAATACGTCTAAGAGTACAACGACAACTTATAATACGTCGCACAGTACAACTACAACGTATACTACTACGTATTCAACAAGTAAGTCTACTACAACGACTTACAGTACCTCTCATAGTACTACAACAACGTATTCAACAAGTAAGTCTACAACGACTACTTACACAACAACGTATAATACTTCTCGTAGTACAACGACTACGTGGAATACAAGTAGCAGTACAACAACGACTTATACGACTACTTACTTGACAAGTCATAGCACGACTACAACTTGGAATACAAGTAGAAGCACAACTACTGCTTATAATACAAGCCATAGTACAACGACTACTTTTAGTACAAGTCACACGACGACTACGACTTTCTTGACAGCGTATAGTACGTCTCATAGTACAACGACTACTTATAATACAACTCGTCAAACTACGACTACTTATAGTACGTCTAACAGTACAACGACTACTTATAATACAAGTAAACAGACTACAACTACTTATACAACTACGTATAGTACAAGTCATACAACTACTACTACTTATAGTACGTCTAACAGTACAACAACGACTTACAATACAACTCGTAGCACGACTACTGTATTTAATACGTCGCACACTACTACGACTACATATAATACAAGTCGTACAACTATCAGAACAACAAGTTTTTACACTTAATAAGATAAAAAGGAGTCAGCCCTTCGGGGCTGGCTAGCCTTTTGAAAGGTTAGATTAATAATGACAGATAAAATGTTTGATACGGAATATTTGAAACAGCACATGGGCGACTATGCTAAAGAGCTAAACCCCGATGTAGCCAAGCTAGAGCCTATTGTAGAAGCTCTAAAAGAGAAGACAAAGACGCTTGGCATAGAAGTTGAACATGATGTTACTGCTCTAGAAAACCCATATTTTAAAACTTTTAATTATACAAGTTACGCAGGTTTTTTAACAGTACATCCTTTGCAGCCTGAACACTCTGCTCGACAAATGCTTGATGCTTGGTACTCTGATGAATCTGAAGCAAATCATGATTGGTATGATTGGTCTGTTGATAGAATTAATAATAAACAAGCAAGTAAGTATAATATTAAAAGCACTAAGATCATCCCTAATAAAATCTTTAGTTTAGTTGTACTTCCTGGTGGTAACAAGCTTAAGAAACATATCTGCATTGGTCAACTAGAAAATATTGCAGACTTCGGTGGCCCCTCTACTGGCATGGAAAATGGAATTTTCTGGAAAGCGCATCCTATCACTAAGCTATCAGAAGTTTCTGAACTAAACGAGCGTCTTGGTGGAGAATTTGCTGTTCGAGATGGCTATAACCTTTATGAGTTGATGGAACGAGTTGAACAAATTGTTTACACGTCTCATCTGAGTGAATCCGCATGGATCGCTTCTGTTATGGGTAAGAAAATTGTACCTATTGATAAGTATCAGGCTCGTGCTATGTCGTCTTTCTTTCACATTAATCATTTCTTGTTTAGTGAACCAAATCCTATTGAATTTGGATGTAAGGCATTTAATGATTACCGTTCGGGAATATTCCAACCTGATATTGATAAAGACTGGGAAGAAAAACTAGATAAATATCTAGCATATATTTCTGAACGTCGCATAATTCAACACGGCTTTTACCAGATGTGATACGGATATGATTGAAAAGAAAAAGTTTATATTCTCAAAAGATAAATACAAAATTTGTGAAGAATGCCCAGAGCTGGATAAAAAAGCTGCTATGGGTCCAACCTGCAAACAATGCGGGTGTTTAATGAAAATTAAAACAAAAATGCCATTTGTTACCTGCCCCCTAGGTAAATGGTAAATTTAAGAGGAACAACTCTGAATGTCCAAAAGAAAATCTCGCTACGCTACTAAAAACGAAGAATCCATTTATATTCCTCGTGTTGCTTTTCATGTGATTCCTAAAAATACTAAGCAGGATAACTTGATTAAAGCTATCAAAATGAATCCGATTACAGTTACTATTGGCTGTGCTGGTACTGGTAAAACATACTGCAGTGCTGGTACAGTAGCGCATCTTTTTCTAAAAGGCGGCTACGGTAAAATTGTTCTTACTCGTGCCAATGTTCCTACAGGCAAAACACTTGGGCATTTTCCTGGAACTATTCAAGAAAAGATGACACCTTGGCTACTCCCGATGATGGAGGTTTTGGAACAAGCATTTGGAAAAGGTAAGTTTCAGTATATGCTAGCTAAAGGTGAAATTGAAATTCAACCTATTGAAACTATTCGCGGTAGGTCTTATAAAAATGCTTTAGTTCTTGTTGATGAGGCTCAAAACCTTGATTTTGATGAACTTAAAGCAATCAGCACACGTCTTGGCGAGAATTCGAAACTAGTATTAATGGGGGATCCCGCACAATCTGATGTAAAAGATGGCGCGGATCTTCTTAAGTTTTGTTATCTGGTAAATAAGAATGGAATTAATCTTCCTGTAATTAAATTTGAAGTAGATGATATTGTACGTTCTGATATTGTAGCCGACTTGGTTAAAATGTTTCTCAGAGAGAACGTGTAATATAGGCAGGAGCAGTGATTACGCTTTACATAGGGGTTCTCTATTAACTAGCGTAATTGCTGCTCTCTGTGCCACTCTGAAGGAGACAGGCATGTATAACAGAGGTATCCTTGAAAAAGCACTTAACAGTGCTACACAATTAATAAACAAGAGATCAAAACAATCTAGTAATTATACCCGTGGTTATAACGACTGTTTTGCTTTACTAGTAGCTTATGATGCTTTTTTAAGAAAAGGCAACTCTAAGTGCAAGTATATAAAAGATCTAGAGTATAACTCTCCTGTTGAATTTCTAAAAGAATTAAAGCGCAGAGGATATACTCTTGAAGAATTTGCAAACTATTGTGGCTATGAAATTGTCACAAATAAAAGACCCATGTTTGGAGATATCGCATATGAACACGGCTCTGCTATGATAGCTAGTGATGGTTGGTGGGTCTCAACCTCTGAGTGCAACGAAGGAGTTAGCAACAAACGTCAAATAAATTTTATAGAAAGGCGTTTGATTCTCCTAGCTAGACCGATAAGGAGTTAATTATGGCGGTTTACTACTATGAAGGTGCTAAAATTTTAGCGCCACTCACAATTACTTCCAATGAGCCTATGTTTGATATAGACACTGTTTCTCTTCGTAAACAGCGTACTTCACAAGGTGTTCAACGTTGGGAACTTTCTTTTAACATTCAAGGCGAATTTGACACTGCTGATGATTTATTCGTAGCTTCGGTTGTTGACTTTGACAATGTTAAAACTATGATTATGCCACAACTTCCTGTTGTTGCTAAAAGACATAATATGAATACAAGCCCTCTCGTAGCTACAGCCGCAGGTGCGGGATCTGAATATGTATATATTGATTCTGCGATCGTAGATGGTTTGTTACCTAAAGGTGCTTTCATCAAATTTTCTAATCATGACAAAATATATGTTGTCCGTCAAGATGTGAGCTTTGATGGTCTTGCTGATAAGTATATTCACATTTACCCTTCCCTCTCTAAGAATGTTAACACTTCAACATCTTTGCTGACAGGAAACAACTGCGTACTTACTTATTATCGTGACATTGACAACGCTCAGGGAATTACTTTTACAGACGGTGTTTTGTCTAACGCTGGAACTATTAATCTTGTAGAGGCACTGTAATGAGAATATTTACACCCGAAGTACAAGCAGTTATCGACAGTGGAGACATTCGATTTTTCTTTCTGATTGAACTTTACTTTAGCCAAACCTATCGCTTTACTAGCTATAAGCACGACATTACTCACAATAATAAAGTGTATACTGCAGGGGGTGGCCTATTTGAATTTGATTCCCCAAAGTTCTCAACAGTTGTTGATAGGGAAGCTTATCGAATTGTTATTGCTGACTTAATTGATCAAATGGCAGCTGAATTCCGTTACAATGTGACAGGAAAAGATATCAAAGTTATGGTTGGCCTTTTAGATGCAAATGATAACCCTCTTGTAAACAGTCATATACTCGATGTGTATAAAGGCTATGTGGACAGCCCTGCAATTAATAATGACTGGGAAACCAAGCTAGCTGTTATCGAAGGTACTTCACCAATGTCTGATCTAGATATGGTGAACACATTTATTACATCTAAAGACGGTATGGACCAAAGAAACATTAACGATACTTCCTTTGACGAGATTTATACGGATAACGAAGTCAGCCTTAAGTGGGGTAAAATCTAATGGGTATTGAACTTCAAATTGCAATGTTTATCTTCTCGACTGCTTATCAGTACAGTCAACAGAAGAAACAAGAAGCGAAGATGAAGGCCGAAGCGGATAAACGCAAAGGCTTTGAAATTACTGTGCGCGGTGAAGCTGCGCATGTTCCTGTGGTTTATGGTAAACAAGCAATAGGTGGTATTGAAACTAAACATCTTGTAAGAGATGGTTTTAGCACAAATACTTCTTTAGCAAGCGTAAGCTTAAGCAGTGGTTTAGGTACTTCTTATAATGGCTCTAAGAACGAAATTCTAGTCATGCAGTATGCCCTTTGCCATGATGGTATCGAGGGTGTTCAGCATATTGTTGTTAATGATACTAGCTATAATGACAGTGAAGCTAAATTTAGTCATAGGTTTAACATTTATAATAATGGTGGTGTTGCAGATCCTACATCTGGTATTCCTGATTCAAATCTTTTTAGCGGAACTGCAAACGTAACTGCTATTTTTCAACTAAATAGAGACGACTACAACTACAATGGAATTCCTTACCTTAAATTCCTTGTAAAAGGTCGTAAAGTTAGAAAAATTACGAAATCAGGATCAACCTATACTCTTGACACTAACTACGTTTATTCAAATAACCCTGCATACTGTTTGCTTGATTACCTTATGAATAAAGATTTTGGTCGTGGTTTAAGTGTTAATGAAGTTGATTTAGAATCATTTTATCATGCGGCTCAAGTATGTGATACCACCGTTGCAAATGACAAGGCTATTGGCGGTAAGGTTAACGGCACAGCTACCTCCAGAGATATTCCCCTTTATGAGTGCAATATTACCCTTGATACCGAAGATAAAATTAGAGATAACGTAGAACGTATTCTAAACACAATGGGTCTGGCCGAACTTGTTTGGTCTTCTAGTGGTAAATACAAGCTTATGCTTGAATACCCACAAAATTCAACTGAACAAGACGCCTTGGTTCCTGTATCAATGTACTTTACTGAAGACGATATTGTTCGCGATGATGTAGGGCTTGCTTGGCCTTCTGCAGCAGATCGCTACAATCAAGCGACAGTTCGGTTCTCTAATGAACACGAAGATTTTAAAGAGGACTCTGTAAGCTGGCCTACTAAATTCTCTGCAACTCATAATTTGTATCTAGAAGAAGATAACCAACAACCTTATAACACTGATATGTCTTTAGATGGAGTTACTGACCCTTATCATGCTCTTGCAAAGGCAGAACAAATTGTTCGTCAATCTCGTACTCGTTTTACTTTAAGTTTTACAGCTACTACAAAAGCTTTAAAAGTAGAACCAGGAGATTTTATTAAAGTAAATCTGCCTCAGATGGCTATTAACAACGAGTTGTTTAGAGTTTCTTCTGTTCAAGTTAATTCTGACTTTACGGTTAAACTTGAATGTTACTCTTTTGATTATCGTATGCTAGCTTGGAGTGTTGGTTATAATATTCCTTATGCAACTAAACCTACTTTTGATTTCTCAATTAACCCTCCAACTAATGTTGTTTTTGAAATAGATGGGGGTAGCTTACTTGGAACTAGGTCAGGACAGCTTACTTGGAATTCTGCTGACGACTCCTCTGTTAAAGAATACTTGATTGAAGCCTCTCCTGATCAGGGTAATACTTGGCATACTCTAGGGATTACTCGAAACACAACCTTTGATGTCTTTGGACTAAATACAGGTGTATATGATTTCTCTGTTCGATCAAGGACACCTGCAGGAACACTTTCAAACAGGACTGTTGCAACAGGTATTACACTTCAGCGTATCACAGTAGATAAGGTTGCTGTTATTTATGCGGATAGTTCAGACTCTACTACAAATACACAATCTTATGAAGTTGGAACAAATAAGTTTGTAGCATATTATACTTATTCTGGTGGTAATTTGCCGACATTGCCTATTAGAACTTTGATTGAGTTCAAGCAATTTGTTGGAGATGATGGTGCGCCAGGTCAGCCTGGAACTAACGGTGTAGACGGTAATCCTGGAAAAGATGGCGTTTCAGCAGGTGTTCTTGTTGTTTATGCAGATGATGCTATTGGAACAAATAAAACCCTTACGTATAATAATCAAGAATATGTTTTGTATTATGAATGGGAAAACTCCCCGCCTGCTGTTCAAGATGTATCGGGTACTTGGGTTAAATTTGTAGGCAAAAACGGTAAAGACGGTAATAATGGTCAATCTGTTTGGACAATTTACTCGCCTGATGCTACAGGTACTAACCAAAGCTTTACTTATAATGGACAAGCCTATGTAACTTTCTACGAATCTGAAACTCAACCTAGTCTACCTGTAAGTGGTCAGACTTGGGTGAAATTTGTAGGAAGTAATGGGTATACTCCAGTTAAAGGTGTTGATTATAATGACGGTTTAAATGGAGCGGCAGCAACAAGTGTTGCTCAACTTCAGATTTATAAACGTTCTGCAACTGCGCTAACTACAGCACCGACTGGCGGTAAATTTAGTTTTACTACAACTACTACTACACCTCCAACAGGTTGGTCTGCAAGTATTCCTACAGGGACAGACCCAGTTTATGTATCAGTTGGTGTTGCATCTATTGTTGGTACTACAGGTGAAGATCTTAGTATAACTTGGTCTACTCCTCAACAAGCTTTCCGAATTGGTGATGATGGTATTCAAGGTAAATCTACTTTCCTTGCTACAGTCTATAAGCGTTCTTCAACTGCTTTAACAGGTGGTATTAGTGGAGGTAGCTTTGAATTTGGTGCTAACTTGCTTACACCCCCAAATGGTTGGTCGATTACTGTCCCTAGCGGCACTGATCCCTTGTATGCTATGCAATATTTGTTCAGTGTGACAGGTGATCAGGGAACTGATTCTGTAACTTCACCAGAAGTTTGGTCTACCCCTGTAGAGATTATGCGTAATGGTGATAATGGCTACACACCTGTAAAAGGTACGGACTACTTTGATGGAGACGATGGTAAATCTACTTACTTAGCTCAAATCTTTAGACGGTCTGCTACTGCACTAACAACTGCACCTACAGGTGGCTCTTATAACTTTGGAACTAACACTTTAACTACTCCTACAAACTGGTTTGCTTATCCACCTTCAGGTAGTGATCCTTTGTATATTACTACTGCGTTGGCAACTGGTTCTGGACCCACCGCTATTGATAGTAGTTTAACTTGGAGAGCACCTACTCTCTTTGTTAGCAATGGTATTAATGGTACTAATGGCATTAACGGTACTAACGGTATTAACGGTACTAACGGGGCTACTGGACCTCGCGGTGCAGGTTGGTGGCGTTATGCAACAGGCACTAGTAGTGGTGTAACGGGCTTATCTGAATCTACTATTAGTTCTTATTTTAGCACTGCAACAAATAACTTGACTATTGTGGCAGGTGACCGTTTGATTGTATCCAATACTGTAGGTGGTGCTACAGGCTACGTTAGAAACGAAACCAATACTGCATGGATTGAACAAGCGAAGTTTATTGATGGTAATTTGTTAGTCGCAGGTACTATTGAGGGTACTGCATTAAAAGCTACAACGCTGTCGGCAATCAAGGCGGACCTTGGTACAATTCAAGCAGGTAAGTTGCAAAACCCTAATGGTACCTTTGTTATTGATTTGGCAAATGGTACAATCACAATCTCAGTATAATGAGGAAAAAGATGAAGTACGAAGATTATATTAATAAGATTGGTCTTAAGTATAACATCGTAGAAGGAAAATTGGTAGAAGACCCTGATAACGGGGTCTTCACCGTTTCCACTACTTTAGCATACAATACGATTTACTTAAATAAGTTTAATAAAACAGCAGAATTAGTTACTCACCCAAATTCTTGGATTGGTAGAACTTACAAATTTAGAAAAAGTGACTGTGTAACTCTTGCAGCAGATTACTATGATAGTATTCATAATACAGATCTCTCAAGGTGGTACAAAAACTTTTCTCATGAAAAGTGGTTTGAATATTATAAAATTGGTATGTCTAAATGGTTTACTGATCATAATTTTATCGAAGTCCCTAAAGAAAATTTAAAAGATTATGATTTTATAGTTTATAGCTATAATGATAGAGCTTACTCTCATATTGCAATTTACTTAGGTAATGATAAGATATTGCATCACTTACCGCAAAGTCTTTCTTGTTATGACAACCTTGACAGAACAAAAATTTTAGGAGTTTACAGATATGGCAACTAGAACATTCAGAGCATCATCTAGTAACGGTGTTGTAATGATTACTAAGTCAGGAAAAACAGAGGCTCAACTAGATGCTATTGAAAAGAATCCCTATAGCTATTTAGATGATATTTACTTTCATAGTAGTTTGGACTATGTTCAAGGAACAGGTAAAGCTGCTGTCGGGTCTGTTACATTTCCCGCTGTTACTCGTACAGTAGTGTCTTGGTCTACTAGCAGCAGTTGCTTTGGACTATGTTAGGAGATACCCATGCCATCAGTTACAATTCCAAAAATGGATATTCATTATGCAAACGTAGGCAAGTCTCCTGTCGGTGAACCCGAAGCTATGCTTCTTAAAATTGACGGTGTTAGTTACTCTAACTTTTTTGCAAAAGATACAGGCAGCTATCAAAGATTTTTATTTCCAGTTTATAACTCTGCTACCGATTACCTACAAGTTGCTTGCTTAACCGTTACTTACAATGGAGACGCTCCTGCAGAAACTTTTAATAACATCGAGGTAATTACACTTGGTTGATCGAGTTTTTATTAGTGATAATACATTTATTACGCGCAATGCTAATAATAATATCACATTTTCAGCAGATAGGTATTACGTAAAAAATGATCCTAACGGAAGTTTCTTTCTAGGAGGTGTTACAACAACTCCCGTTCTAGTTGGCAGAACTAGTGGAGAAGGTACGCCATCTCCTTATACAAATATAGCAGGTTTTGTTATTGATCATAGCTTTAGTAGAACAGTCGTCAATGGATTAAACGTTTCTGGATTTAATTTCAATATACCTGTAAACACTACATCAGTAGCAGGTAAGGCTTTAGGTTTTCAAACTACTCAATCTCGATATATGTTTAGACCTGCGGATAATGGTAGTTATTATATTTATAATAACAGACAAAGAGTTACTTTGAATTATAGTCTTGATGGTACTTTTATTTTTTCGGATCCATTGTTGCTCGTGGTAATTTTGGTTTTTGATATGCAAGAAGTGGGTCCATATCAGCCTGTAGGCTCGCTAGGATGGTGCGCCAATAATTTTGCTGTATTAAACAATATTAATCAATTGAGAAAAGGCGGGACACTTACAGCAACTCCTTCTCATTCAAGCTACAATGAAATATCTCAAACTACCGATGGAGTTACATTTAGTTCGCCGCTTTCTCAATTCACAAGCCAACCGCTTACTATTCGGTATGACCCCCTTTGTGCAATAGGTAACCAAACAAATGTTGACTTAACGGTGACCCCATGACATTAAAAATTACAAGTAATAAGATCTATATCCAAAATACTTCTGGCTTAACTAAATTCGACAGTAATAATCATTTACTATATAGGTATGGTTACAAATCGGGTTCATTTGATTTAACAGGATCTAGTAATTATCAAACTCAATCTCTAGGTTTTACAATTAATGAAAAAGCTATTCCAGTAATTTACATTACAGTAACTTACGCAGCAGGATCTATCTTAAGCACGATGATTAATATTAGACTGCCGTTATCGGGAGCATTTCCCAGCCATTGGGAGGGTTTTGTTGAAAATTCTTCTGCTATTTCTCTACAAGAAAATCTAGAATTAGTGGCTGATGGTGATTATATCAAAGCAAGAATAAACCGCTACGATCCAAGAACTTTTGATAACATTTGCGGACCTGGCTCGAAGGCAGTATCTTTTAACTACGAAGTATTTGCTTACAAACATCAAGACATTTAAAGGAAAAGTTTTATGAATATTACAAACAAACAAATTACTGTTGACAGTATCAGTATTACTTCATTTCCTCCTAAGACAGTTGCTACTGTAACTATTCAGGATGAAATCGCAGAAAATATTTTTAAATCAGCAGGAACTTACACACTGACATTTGATCGTGTTTATCAAAATTCTGGTGACACTGAGCTACTTGCAGATATTGGCGAGATACTAGCGGGGCTTCCCGAATGACACCTATAATTACGCTTCTTGCGCCTATTATCGGCGATCTTCTTAACAAACTTATTCCCGATGCGGATAAGAAAAGTGATATTGAAAAAGAAGTTAAACTTGCCTTACTCGAACATTCTGACAGTATCGAAGCTATTCGCGGTCAAATAGTTCTAGCTGAAGCTAAATCAGAAAGCTGGCTTACTGCTACTTGGCGTCCACTGCTTATGATGGTTATTGTAACAATCATTGCAATGAACTATCTTCTTTTTCCACTAGCAGGTATCTTCTTTGGTGTAGAACTTATGATTGATCTTCCTGTTGAACTTTGGGATCTTCTCACTATTGGTGTTGGTGGCTACATTGTAGGTCGCTCTGGGGAAAAGATGATTGATAAGTGGAAAGAATAATGAAATTTTCTAGTTTAAACTTTAGTAGTATGTTTAAAAAGGAAGAGCCTATGCAAACTTATGATTGGAAATTTGGTACACGTTCTAAAAATAAACTAGAAGGCGTACACCCTGATCTTGTTGAAGTAGCTACTCTTGCACTAAGCTACAGCTCTGTAGACTTTGGTATCACTCAAGGTCTTCGGACAGAGGCAGAACAAAAAGCTTTACTAGCTTCAAAAAAGTCTCAAACTATGAAGTCTCGACACTTGACTGGACATGCGATTGATGTTGCTGCTTATGAAGGTGCAAATATCACTTGGAACTTTGACAAGTATATCGTTATCGCGGAAGCTGTTCGAAAAGCAGCTATCGAGAAAAATGTAGAAGTTGGTTGGGGTGCTGCTTGGCTACTTTCTTTGAATTATTACAATTCAGCAGAAGAAGCCTATAAAGCTTACGTTAATCAACGAAAGAAAGAGAATCGCAAGCCATTTATCGATGGTCCTCACTTTCAACTTTCTTGGAACAATTATCCTAAATAAATACCTGACCTTTAAGATACAATGCTATGAGACAGACTCTCAAGTCTGAATGTCTCTGCAGGGGTGTAGTTTATGTCACTGACACGGGGCTTTGCTTTACGCTGGTCGCTACACCCCACTTTAATACCTGACCTTTAAGAAGGAGGGGGAACCCCTTAGTATACTTTAAAGTATATTTAAAGACCCCTTATAGTATCTTTAAATGAATTTTTAAGTATATTATTGTTCTATTGAAATAATAAAAATAATGGAGTATGTTATGGCTCAAAAGAAAGACCCACGCCTAGAGCGTGCTGGAGTATCTGGCTACAATCAGCCTAAACGTACTCCTAATCATCCAACTAAATCTCATGTTGTTGTTGCTAAAGATGGCGATAAAGTCAAAGTTATTCGTTTTGGTGCGCAGGGCGTAAAAGGCTCTCCTAAAACAGCTAACGAATCTGATGCTAATCGAAGCCGCCGCGAAGCGTGGAAAGCACGACATGCTGAAAATATTAAAAAAGGCAAAATGAGCGCTGCTTATTGGGCTGATAAAGTAAAATGGTAAAGGAATAAACGATGGCACTTATCACTACTCCTGCTACCGCTGTTAAACGCTCTGTTGCCGAACCCAGCGATAGCTATCACTCCCTAAAGCCATTGTGGAAAAAGTCGAGAGCAGTTATTCAAGGTGAAGCTAACGTTAAAGCGCATGATGAAATCCTGCAATACGATTACACAAACCTTCTGCTTCCATTTTCTCCAACAATGACACAACAACAGTACGATTTTTATCGTGCTGAAGCTGAACTTCCTGGTTTGACATCCCAGTATTGTCGAGTACTTATTAGTGCTTTGCTTCGTAAAGACTCGCATCTTGACCTACCTGATGATCTGCCTGACGAAGCTTACGAGTGGATTAAAACTAACTTTACACTAGACGGTATGTCTTTGTTTAACTTCCTTGACAATGCTCTTTGGGAAGAACTTCAAACGTCTCGTGCTTGGGTATATGTTGACCACCCTAACGTTACTGAAGATGAGTATAATTCGATGAATCCTGAAGAGCGTCAAATGATTACTCCTTATCCTATCATTATTAACGCTGAGAATGTTATCAACATTCATACTAATACTCACCCTGTAACACGTCAAAGAACTCTTACACGGTTTATTACTCGTTATCTTGTTCAACGTTATACTTCTGATAACCCTTGGCATCCAACTTATATTGATACTGTTGCAGATCATTATCTTGATGAACAAGGTTATTTGACTATTGACATGTATGAAAAATACAATGCTACTAATGAAGTTAAAGTTTTGAATGGCGAAATTCGTCAAGATTACGAGAACTTTATTTCAGAAGATAAATACGAGCTTGTAAATACAATTACTCCGACTATGTTTGGTGAACGTATTAACCGAATTCCAGCTTGGCCTTTAAACGGTCAACTTGATCCTGTCGAGCCAGTTCTAATGCCCTTGGTTGATCGTGAGATTGCTTTGTATAACAAAGTATCCCGCCGCAACCACTTGCTTTATGGTGCTGCAACCTATACACCTGTTGTACAATCTGATATGACAGATGAAGAGTTCGATACTATTGTTTCTTCTGGTTTAGGTTCTTGGCTACGTGTTCGTAAAGATGAAAGTATTTCGGTTCTAGAAACACCTACTGCTGCCCTGAAAGATATGGAGCAGTCCATTAAAGCCACTGTTGAAGAAATGGCTAAAATGGGCATTCGTATGCTTTCTCCCGAAGCCGCAGCTTCTGGTGTTGCTCTTGAAATTCGCAACTCTGCTCAAACAGCACAACTAGGTACGCTGAATGCAAAAGTCTCGACTACTATGCGAGAAATTATTTCATTTATGCTTAACTGGAAGTACAACACAGACTATACTGGTAATGATATTGAATTCCAGATGTCTAATGACTTCTCGCCTGTTGTTGGTGGTGACGCAGCTATGCGGCTTGTTACAGAATGGTATGAAGGCGGTCTTATTAGCCGTTCGACATTCATCTCTATTGCGAAGTATAATGACTTCTTGCCAGCAGATTATGATGACGAAGAAGCATTGCAAGAGATTCAAACGGATCCTCTTACTCGCAAAACAAACGATAACGACATTATTATTGAACAATAATGTAGATATGGTGTCCTTGGCATGACTTTAAACTGCCTATGCTGGCTTAGCTCAGTTGGTAGAGCTACTGATTTGTAATCAGTGGGTCGGGAGTTCGAGTCTCTCAGCCAGCACCATTTTACACCTAACTACTCAATGGAGTACTAGATGACAACTATTAATGACAGAATTTTTGATCGAATTGTTGATCACATGGGAGATGTTCGCCTTTATGAAGAAGGTGTTCAACTTCAAAATCGGCGAATTCTTCAACGGCATCGAAAGCAGTTGAAGGATCTGCTGTCGGAGGATATCAAAGCAGACATTAAACGGGAGATGGCGCGTTTTGAGAAGGAACTCCTAGCCCACGGGGTTAGTAGCCTTAAAGAGTTCTCCACCGCACAGCTTGACTTTCATTCAGACAGTCTCTACAAAGAAGTACGTTCTTTTTATAAGGTTCAAAGACCTAGTACTAAAGAACTTCTGGCAGAGATTACTGGACCCAATATTAAGGGTGCAAAAGACATATCTACTAATATACGGAACATCTCTTCAGGAGAACTTACTCGTATTCAATCAAAGGTAAAGTATGGTCTTGCGCGTGGAATGTCACAAAAAGATATTATTGCTTCAGTTATGAAAACTACTAATCTAACTGAAAATCAAGTTAAAACATTAACTCGTACTGCTATTACTAGTACGCAGTCTGCTGCTTTAAGGAATGTTGCTGCACGTAACAAAGGAATTGTTTCTGGTTTTATGTTTACAGCTATTCTAGACGCTCGTACAAGCCCTATATGTTCTTATCATAATGGTAAGATTTATGAGGTTGATGACCAGCGTTTTGTTCCCCCATTGCACTGGAACTGCCGTTCTTCTATGGTACCAGTTATCAAGTCTAAAGATCAACTTCTTGAGACTGATGATGCAAGACTTAAAAAGCGTATAGTATCCAATATGGATCCTCAACAGCTTAACGGCCTTCCACCTGTAACTCTTAGTTTTGGTGAATGGCTAAAAAGACAAACTATGGAAATTCAAGCTAAGATGCTTGGCTCTGAAGATGCTGCAAACATGTTCAGGCAAGGTAAACTAAAAGCTAGTGAATTCATTACTCCCAAAGGTAAGGCGCTTACAATTCAAGCCTTGCGGAATAGAGCAGCTAATGCTACTACTGTATTTAAACCTAAACAACAGGTTCGCAGTGAAGGTATTAGAGTTCAAGCAACGACACCTAATCAACTACTTAATAATCCTAAACACAAAGAAGACTTGCGTCAGCTTTTCTTGCTTGATGCGAGTGACTATAATCAATCTTTGTCTTTAACCGATTATAAAGGTACGTCCCTTGTTGGTAAACAAGAGTCTAGACGAAGGGTTGGTAATCAGTTTGATGAACGAAACTTTAGCGCAGATCCTATTACAGGTGAAGTGCGTAACAATAATATTTATGATCCTGATTTTAATCTGTATCAAGAACGTCTTGATTTTATGCGTAATTCTAAACTGCTTTCTTCAGAGCAAAAGAGCTTTATTGAAAATGCAGTAGCAGGTCTAGATGATAAGATTTCAGTAAATCAACAAACAGTTATGATTGAAAACCTTCGTGTTGTTTTCGAACGTTATGCTAAAGATAAAATGAAGTGGGGCGATCTTACTTCTGTTATTCGTGCTGAGAATAGGTTTGCTGTACAGAACGTTTCACGACTTCTAGATACACGTTCTCGGCAACGTGTGGATACCTTCTCTAAGTATCTAACAGACTCTAAAACAGATATGCCTAAAATTCAGATTATGGGTAAATACTATGATCTTGATCAGCTAAACGAAATGTATCTAAAAGACACTCGTTTTGTAGACGCTTGGGAAAGTACTGCAGGTGTTAATCTTGCTAGGAAAGCTTTCTTTAAAGGCCGTGCGCCTATTATTAACTATTTTAGGCCAATTCTTGATCAGCTACCTGATCGTAAGACTTACATCGATCGTTTGTTATTAAGAGATACCTTGCTTTACAAGCGTTATAAACAATTTAAAAGCTTGTTTAAAGACAAAGAACCAACTGATGACTGGTGGATTCGTAACACTGCAAGAGGTCGGGAAACTATTCGTAGTATTTTGGATTTAGAGTTCTTGAACCTTCGGAAGAAACCTACTACTATTGTTATGAATGACAAAGGAACTAAAGCATTAACTAGCGCAGCTAAACTTGTTGCATCAGGAGACGCTACTGACTATGACACACTTGCTATTAACATCGGAAAGATGCTTAGTAAGGAGTTTGAAGACTTAATTCCATTTATGAAGAATGACTTAAAATCTTATCACAAAGAGGGATCTAAATTCCTTGACTTTATGAAAGATCAAGGTCTTATTCGTATTCAATTTCGAGGTAAAACTCGAAGAGGTGTTATTGATGTAGAAACAGGTCGTGCAGGAGGTGCATGGGGTGATACTATTAGCCGAGAAGTTACAGTTATCAATAAAGATATGCTTAAGCTTCAAGAGGCAAGTCGCCGTATGACTATTGCTCGTCGTTTAGGAAACGTTTCAGATCGTGATCGTCTTTATGTTAAGGCAGGTAAGAAAACTTACTTTGATGCTAGAGGTAAAGACACGGGTGTTCCTATTGTGTCTCGTGATAAATTTCCTGATTATGATCCTAAACAGATTGACTCTGAAATGGCTAATATGATGAATCATGTGATGAATGTCGAATATAGCGTAGACAAAGAGTTCTTTGGTTTTATGGATGACATTGTTAGGTTTAGAGACCCTCGTGGTAACTCTAAATACTACGACAGTATCAATGAGCTGCGGCATGAAATTCTTAACCGTGGTGAAGCAGGTTATGGTCTTATGGCTACAGCTAAATATCATGCTATTCGTGGCAAGAATTTTAAGACATATGCCTTTATCGATTCTCGTGGTCGTGTTTATCATCGTGGATATCTGACACCGACAGGTGGTGAGCTAGTCCGTCCTTTCCTAAACTCAGGTAAAGCTGTTAATATCGATGCGGCTGCTGTGTATGAACTTCGTACTCAAATTGGTGCTTTAATAGGTCCAGGTACAGAGGCACTTACTCAAGCTGGACGTCAAGCAATCTTTGGTCGTAATAGAGAGAAGATTCTTGATTTAGGTAATCTGATGATGCAAACAACTCAAAGAGATCGTAGACTTCGTGAGTTTCTTGAACACCCCCTTATTAGAGGCTTAGAAGGTCCAGAAGTACCAAAGATGGCTCGTATGGCACTTGAGTACGCTCGTATTCATAAGCATGTAGATGGTGATTTTAATAACCTTAAAAAGCTTAACACATACAAAACTCAGCTTATGATTGAGAACGATGCGTCGTCATCAGGTGCTCAAATTATTGGATTGTCTACGGGCGATAGGGCTATTTCGGAAGCTTCTAATGTTCTTGCAACTACTCAGAAGAACCGTTTGTATGACCTTGTTGCTATGGATACTGTTAACGATCCAGAATTTTTGAAAATACCTGCCCTTAGAGATGCTAACCTAACTTGGGAAGATCTTGCTAAAGGTGCTAAGGCGCAAAACATGGTAAGCTTCTACGGTGCTGGCGATGCAACTAAAACCGCCAACGTAGCAGGTAAGCTGTCTAAAGTTCTTGAAGGTAAAGGTTATGTAACCGTTACTAAAGCTAATTTAAGTGAACAGCTTAGAATTATTGATGGTAAGATTAAAATTGCTCAAAAGCTTGATGCAGAAACTTCTGTAAAAGAGCTTCAGTCTTTCAGAGCAGAACTTGTTGATCTTATCAATAACAATGAACCTGCTGGTAGTACGCTTATGAAACAAGCTATTGAAGTTCATCCTGATACTGCTGCTTTTGTTGAAAAGCTTATGAACTCTCGAAAGGGCATTATTGGCCCTAAAGAGTTTGCAGAAGTATCTCGGATTATGTCTAAGAACCTTGCTGCTCGTGCGCCTGTTACAGATCAGTTTATTAACTTCTGGAAAGATGTGGCTAAGGCTTATGTAACAGAAACACAAAAGGTTGATATTCCGTGGGTTACATTCGACGGTAAAGTTATGATGCAACGGTATAGACCCCGTTTGCAAGAACGTATTGAGTTTACTGACCCTGTTACGGGTCGTAAAGTATCTAACATCTATGAGGCAAAAGCTGAAGACGGAAAACTTCTTGGGAAGTCTTCTTTGAATGACGCTCGTATTGGCCTAGGTGTTAATGGAAACCATAGTAACGATGCTGTTATTGTTAGACGATTCCACTTGTGGGGACGTAAAAACGGTATTGGTACTGCAACAATTCATGACGCATTCTTCACTAATATTGGAGATGCTATGAAGGCAAAGGACGCTCTTAGAACCATCTATGCAGATGCTCTTGGGGGCGATACTATAAGACGCACCTTGCAAGAAATGCGCAAGCAAGGCATGTCTTATAATACTTACTTAAAGCTTCTTGATGAAGCTAAGAGGAGAGGCTTAATTGACCCTCCAAATAAAATTACACGCCGTGACATTCTAGCTCCTATCGCTGATGGGTTTGACTGGTACGGTATTGGTCCATAGTTATTTGTAATAGCCTATGAACTATAAAACAGAAAAATAGCTTACAAGCTATAAACAACTTTTAACGACTCTGTGAGTCAATACAAATTAACATTATAACTCAAGCTGTGCTTGAAAGGAAAAAACATGAGTGAAGATAATCAAATCAATGAAGAAGTAGAAAATGAGCTCAATGAAGCTAATGAACAAGAAAATGTTCAAGAGGAAACCAAAGAACAAGAACAAGAACTTGATCCGATTGAACAGGCCGTACAAGAACGACTAGCTAAAATGAAAGCTAATATGGATCGTATGGCAAAAGAACGTGATGAAGCTCTAAAACTTAAGGCTGAAATTGAACAAGCCCGTAAAGAAGAGCAGATTAAACGTCTTGAGGAAGAAGGTAAAATGCAAGAAGCCCTTGAAATGAAATTGGCAGAAGCACAAGCAAAACTTCGTGTATTCGAAGAAGCTAATACCAAACTTACTCGTGACAACGTTGTAAATTCCGCTCTTGCAGGGTTGGAATTCCGTAACGATCGCAGTCGAGATATGGCTCGCCGTGATATCGTTGAGCAACTTGTTCAAAACGAAAATGGTGCTTGGGTTCATCAATCAGGTACTACTATTCAAGATTTCATCATTTCTTACTCTAAGAATGAAGACAACTCTTTCCTGTTCCGTGCTAAATCAAATACGGGTGCAGGAAATGGTGCTCCTAACGGCGCTCCTGCAATGAATCAAAAGAAATCTCTTGCAGAACTGTCTACTCAGGAAGTGCTTAATTTGGCGGCTAAAGGCCAGCTAGGTAACTTTAATATCTAATAGTTATAAATAAGGAATAAAATCATGGCTATTACAAATACAGATTTTCAAAACATTGCTCTGGCAATTTCGGCTTACTCTGACGAAGCCTACACAACTGAAAAGAAACTGAACTCGACTGGTATCGTTGCTGCTGATCAGCGCATTGACGCTTCGGGTGAATCGTTCATTGGTCAGTTCCGTTGGTACAAACCGCTGAACGCAAACATCAACATCGCTTCGTTGAACACAGCTGCTAACGGTACTTACACCGATATCGCAACTGACGTTGCTAACTTCGTGAAGACAGTTCGTACCTTCGGTGCAGAGCAAGTCAACATGCAAGAAGTTATCTCGAAGCAAAACGGTCTGGCCAAAATTGGTCGTGACTTTGCTGAAGTTCGCGCACAAGACGAGCATAACGCTCTTTTGTCGGTTCTGAAGGGTGTTGCTTCTGCTGAAGTCGCTCGTGGCGATGCAGGTGGTGCAGGTAACGGCGGTCTGGTTAGCTTCGATACTGACGCTGACGCTGCTGCAACTGGTATGTTCGTTGACATCAACGCTGAAGGTGAATTCGGTGCTGCTGCAACTGGTTCTGTAGACGCTCGTCGTCTGTTCGACTCGTCTGCTATTGGTGCTGCTCGTGGTGAGCGTCTGTTCAAAGCTATTGGTATGGCTTTCAAAGACTACGAACCCGATTACATGTATCTGGTAACTTCTCCTGAAGTTATGGCAGAAATGCGTGCTGCTAACCTTGTTGACCAAACTATGGTCACAGATGGCAACCTTGAGTTCTCGACAATCTTCGGCGGCAAATTCCGTCTGGTGATGACTCGCGCTCAACAGCGTATTGCTGGTGAAGCTGCTGGCGATCTGAACACTCAGTCCGCAAAATGCACTTTCGTTGTGAAGCCTGGCTCGGTAGCTGCTGCTGCTGTTGGCGTTCCGACTCCTGTTGAAGTCGATCGCGTTGCTGCTTCTTACAACGGTGGTGGTTCGACTAACGTTTGGTACCGTTATGGCTTCGTAATGCATCCAATGGGTTACGATTGGGCTGGCTCAACTACTGCTTTCGTTTCGAACGCTGGTCTGGGTACTGCTGCTTCGTGGAACCGTAAAATGGACGCACTGAACTTGGGTATCCTGCCTATCTTCCACGCCTAATAATTTAGGAGGGACTAATGGCACTAGTTCTAAATACTAACAGCTATGTGACTTTAGATGAGGCTGAACTATACTTTGAAACTCGCATCGACAGTGCTAACTGGTTTAACTCTGAAGATGAGATTAAAGAACAGGCATTGGTTACTGCAACACAGATTGTAGACAATCATGCTTGGATTGGCTCGGCTATTAGTCCTTCCCAAGCTCTTGCGTGGCCTCGTAAGAATGCAATCTACAATGACCCTCGTTTGGGCCTTACTGTATCTGTTGCTGAAAACGAGATTCCACAACAGGTTAAAGTTGCTGTTTATGAACAAGCACTGCATTTGATTGATAATGAGGATCTTCTTTCTGGTACTACTCAAACTTTTGAAAGTATCAAAATTGGCTCAATTGCTATTGAAGATAAAAACTCAGATACCACTAAAACTCCTATGAAAGCAAAGCTAGTAGTTTCGACTATTAAGCCTTTGCTTCGTAGCAGTGGTACTAGCCTAACATGGTGGAGGGCTAACTAATGTCAATTTCTGCGCGAGTAGCTAATGCTGTAAATAAAGCTTTTATTGCAGCAGGTGATCTTGTTAAAAGTGCAGAATTACAATCAAAAGCAGTTTCTAGTTTTGACTTTCAAACAGGTGAAACTAAAAGCGTAACCCAGAAAGTTACAGTTGATGTAATCATTCAATCAACTGAAAAACCGTCTGGCGAAGGTTTTACTAAAACCGCGCTTATGAAGTCAGGTCTAGATCTTAGCGTTTACGACTCTATTATTATTGATGGTAAACGCCATAACATTGTAGACTATGATGATAATGGCTTTACTATTACAGTAATTATTGTTAAGGAGAGGTAAAATGTTTGAGACTATTCTCACAGACATTCAGTCTGTTTTTGCCTCTGCGGATTGGACTTCAAAGCAGATTGCAATATACCCTGATAACTATCAAGGTACTATTGTAAATCCTGACGAATATTTGCGTATGAACATTATACCCGCAGATAGCAACAACTATGCCTATGAAGGTAGGAAAGTTGTTAGCGGTGTAATGTTTATTAAGATTTTCGTTAAAGCAGGTGAAGGTCAAAAACGCATTATGAAAATTGCGGATGAACTTGATTCTGTTCTTCAAAACAAAACTTTAACTAATAAAACACAGCTTGGGACTTCCTTTGTTACAATGGAAGGGCTTGACCCATCTAATCAATCGCTTTATAGCGCAAGATACACTATACCATTTAAGAAATACGGAGAATAACAAATGGCACACATTTCGACACTTGGCGCAGGTATTTATACATACCTTGACCTTTTCAAAGGGACCATCCCTGCTGGCACCGATACCGCTTCGGAAATCGCTGCTCTGTTCGTTGGTTCTGTTCCTGGCACGGCTGACGCAGATCACGTCCGTATGCCTTCTGTTCGCGAATTCCCTTCTGTAGGTACTCCTGCGAACATCGTTAACGTTCCTGTTTACGGCCAAGCAACCTCTTCGCAGGTGCAAGGTCAGTCGGACGCCCCGACTCTGGAAGTTACTGTTAACTACATCGCTGCTGACATGCAAGCAATTCACGCTCTTGTCGGTCAACAGGTTGCGTTCCGCTTCATGATGGCTGCTGGCCCCGTCACTAAAGACGAAGGTGCAGACGTTACTCTGGCAGTTGAAAACACTGAATTCTACTTCGTCGGTAAGATCGAAGCTATTCTGGTGAACCCTGCTCTGACAGACGCAACTACTGCAACCGTTACGTTGTCGGCTCAAACCGACTTCTTCGGTCCTGCGACTATCTAAGCTAGTTTTGGGGGAGATCTTTAGAGGTTTCCCCCTCATCCATAAAAAGAAGTATTACATGACAGATAAACCATTTAGTAAAAGCTTTGTTATGCGTACGACATTTCGTCATATGCGTCGAAGCGTAGACATTAGTATTCGAAAATCATTTGATCGTTTTCAAGACTTTGATGAGGGATCCCGTGAAGGAAAAGAATGTCTAGAAACACTCTCCGTTCTTCATACGGTTCGTAAAATCTTGGATGACTTCCAAGCTGCGAATCCGCACCTGTTCACTGAAAAAGATAAATTGCAATAAAGGAAAAGTATTATGAAACATCTAGTAGGTAAAGTTATTACAAAAGAAGTCTCGTTTATGGATGACAAAGTTGAAGTCCGCAAACTGTCGGTCTCGGAAGTTATGGCTATCCAAGACCTCGTAAAGAAAGCTGCATCGTCTAAGAAAGATGATTCTCAGCTTGGAGTATTGCGTGACGTCCTTCGTCGTGCTGTTATCGGTGCAGAAGAAATGACCGATCAAGAATTTGACTCGTTCCCGTTGGCAGAACTGAACAAGCTTTCTGAAGCTGTTCTTGGGTTCTCTGGCATGGGCGATGGTGGCGCTTCGGGAAACTAACCGATCAGGAAGAAGTAATCTTCGAAGTGGCTTATAACCTTGGCATTCCTGTTTATAAAATTGAGCAGGAAATGCCTTATACAGAACTACTAAAGTGGATTACTTACTTCCGCAGGAGACCTGTCGGATATCGAGAGGACAACCGCACTTACATGCTATTACGTGCGCAAGGTATCAAAGAATCTGCTGAAAACTTATTTCCAACAATTCGTGCTGTTCGAAATTACGAAGACTCTAAAATTGAAGCTGGCAAAGTTATGCCACAAGGTAAGTTCCTTGAAAAGATGCTTAGAGCAAAGAATGGCGATGGATCTGGTTGGGATTTGCTAACAGGAGGTCAGAATGGCAAAGCCGATAATCAGCCTTGAAGTTGTTAACTTCGACAAAGAGCTTGCTCGTATTAAACGAGAAGTGGCTGAAATTGGTGCAATGGAAACCCATGCACGTATTGATTATGCAACAGAACAACTACGTATTGTAACCCCTGTAGATACAGGTGAAGCAAGACGTGGGTGGTCTAATACAAAGACTAGAACTATCTTTGGAGAAGCCGCAGGTACTATCCGTAACCCTGTAGAGCACATCGAATATCTAAACAACGGATCAAGTCGGCAAGCACCTAAATACTTCATTGAAGCGGTGCTTCTTACTATTGGCGAACTAACGTAGCCCCTAACATCCTTGCCCTATGATGGCATCTCATTACATCGAGATACTGTTGTAGGGCAATTTTATTAAGGAGGAACACTATGAGTGGTGTAGAAATTAGAGTACGGTCTAATTCGCAACAGGCTCGACAGGATCTTGCAAGACTTGAGAAGTCCGTTGGTAATATCGATAAAACCGTAAACAATGTAACTAAATCTATAGGCCGTTTAGCTGTCGGTCTTGGTGCTGCTTTTTCAGCACAACTAGCTATTAGAAATATTAACAAGTATACAGATTCTCTTATCAATCTTGAAAACCGTATTGCCCTAGTTACAGGCCGTACGGAAGAGATGACACAAGTACTTGGTAAACTATATGAAATCTCTGCTCGTTCTAGAGGCTCTATTGATGGTGCTGCCGAGACGTTTAACCGTTTTGGTCGTTCGCTTCAAGGTACAGGGGCATCTACAGAACAATTACTTCAAGTAACAGAAGCCGTTCAAAAGAGTATTGCTATCTCTGGTTCTGGAGCTGAATCCGCTCGTGCAGCTATTTTCCAGTTGGGTCAAGGTTTGGCTTCTGGTCAGCTTCGCGGACAAGAACTTAACTCCGTGCTTGAACAGGCTCCTCGACTTGCTCAGGCTATTGCGGATTCTATGGGGCAACCTCTCGGTAAACTTCGCGAGTTGGCTGAAGAAGGCAAGATTACAACTGATGTTGTGTTCAAAGGTCTTCTAAAACAAGCGGAAGCAATCAATAAAGAATTTGCAGATCTTGAAGGCACTACGGCACAAGCCTTTGAAGTATTTGGTGATTCTGTTGGTCGTGTAACTGGTGAAATCAGTAAGACACTAGGTTTCTCTTATTTATTCACTGATCAACTAAATAGAATGAGCACTTATCTTCGTGATAACGTTGGTCAGCTAAATAGTATGGCTTTCATACTCAGAGGTGATATTATCACTGGCTTTAGAGACTTTTCTCTTATTGCGGGTGGTGTTGCTAATGTTCTTGGTGCTTACTTTGGTCGCATTGGTGATGCTATTTATCAGCTTATTCTGCCTATGCGTACTGTTAGTGACCAGCTTAAGGCAACGTTGCTATCTCCATTCTTAGAGGCTCGTCAAGAATATCTCAAAATTACAAACAAAATTGGCGATGACATGGCTGATTCTATGATGTCTGGTCTTCGTGGCAAAATCGGTAATGTTTTTAGAGCCGAAGGTCCAGAAGAAATTAGGGCAGCGCTAGATGATTTAGCTATGACGATTGACGGTTATGGTCGTCAATGGTTCAACTTTGGAAACCAAATTACGAACTTTATCAACCCTGCTTTTATTACTATTGAAAGGACTTTGGTTGGTTTGGGTATTCTAGATCAGCGATTGCTACGTTTCCGTAGTGGCTCTTTTGAAGATTTAAACTTTGTTATGGAATTAACAAATCTTATCATTAAAGATCTTGTTAAAAATATTAAAGCTCTAGAAGTTTGGAATGATCTGGTTCTAGGTGCTTATATTGCTGCTCAACAAATTAATCGAGTTATGGGCGCAATAAAATCTGAAATTTCTATAGCTGTAAATAAGATCCAAAAGACGCTTCAATCTATGTTTACAGGGGTTAAAGATATTGCTGAAAAGAACCTTGGTGCTGCATGGAAATCTGTTAAGGGGTATCTTGACTTAATTGAGCGTAAATTCTTCTGGCTTTACGACGAAGTTATTGCTAACTCTTGGTGGACTGACACTATGGAGCAAACTGCAGGTTTAGCACAATACTGGCTAGGTCGTGCTGAAGCCCGTGTACAAAGTTTTGGTAATACTATTAACTCTGTTTATAAAACAATTAGTAAAAGAGCAAGTGGCTTTAAAGAAGCACTTTCTAATTTGTTGCCCTCTGGTGGCGGTAGGAATATTCTTGAAATTGAGATTTCGACAAGTTCTATCAAAGAAACTGCAGTAACTCTTGTTAATACTGCTGTTAATTTTGGTCGTACTATTTCTAGTGGTGCTGCCAATATGGTATCAGACCTATACAAGAAAATCAAAGAAATTGCCCCTGGTATTGGGTCGTATATTGCGTTTGCTGTTACTACTGCAGTTGGTTCTGCTTTTGCACCCAAGCTTTTTGCTCCTCTGCTTAAACTTGAACTTATTGGTCTTGGTGCGATTATTGCAAATGAACTTGCAAGTAACTTTGGACCTGCATTTATTTCATCTGGGTTTTTAGAAGACCTTGGTACAGGTATTGGTCGAGCCGCAGGAAACTTTGCAGCTGCCATTATTGAGAACATTCCTATGATTGTTCAAGGTCTTGTACAAGTTGTAAAAGGCTTTGGGAAGGGTGTTGCAGAAGCTTTTGGTGGTATTCCTGGATTTCTTCTAAGAACAATTAACTCTATTCCTTTCTTTGGAGGGGATGGTCTTATCGTTGGTTTGATCTTTGGTACTGCAGGACTTTCTATCGTTAGCAAGAAATTCCGTGAACTTGCCTTTAATGTTATTCAACCTGCTCTTACTGGTATTATTAAGATGGCAGGTGTTGGCAGTGGTGCTAACTTGTTTGGTGCTGGTCAGGGTCTGGCTTCTCGAATTCTATTTGGTGGTACAGCAGACCCCAAGGCTGTTCTGACACGATTGACTTTCTTTACTGTCGGTGCAACAGCTTTGCTTTCGGGTATTCCTGACACATTGGGACAAGGTATTGCACAGCTTGGTTTTGCTTATTTGACTATGTTTGGTACTCGTGGACCAACTGCGATTATTCAAGATTTGCAGAAAGTTGCAAATGTAGGCGGTAGTGCATTTAGCACAATTATGGCAGGTGGTTGGGGTACTCAACTAGGTGCAACAGCTGCAAAAGCCTTTAATGGTATTAGGTCTATGATGACTATGACCAGCCGAGTAGGTGCTATTGAATCTGCTAAAATGTCAGCTTCTTATGTAGCTTCTTTTGCTCGTATTCGCGGCGCAGGTATTTCAAGTCTTGGCGCAGTTGTCAAGCGTTTTGGTAGAGTAGCACTTATTGCAGGTGCAGCACTTTATGCATTGACTGGAACTGCTGATGCAGCTTCAGAGGAAATGGGTGGTCTTGAAAGTACGATTTCAAAATACTCTGACGTAGGTATTATAGGTCTTTCTATCCTTGGGCCTATGCTTGGTGGACCTCTTATGAAGGCAGTTACTAAGGTTACAGGGTTTGTAGCTAAGTCTATCTCAGGACTTGTTTCAACCGCAGTAGCTACAGGTGCTCGCCTTGGTGGTGCTTTGTTTACAGGTATTATGGCAGGTGTAGGTAGCCTTGCAACCTCGATTGTTACAGCAATTACAGGTGCTTTTGCTGCAATATTCTCTATGGCGGGGGCTATTGTTGTTGGCGCAGTTGCAGCTATTGGTTTGCTTGGTGTATGGATCTTCGGCGAAGGTGATGGTTTCTTTGATAAACTAGGTAACGCTTATGACTCTGTTCGTAAATTCTTTGGCATGGCAGATCGTCGTACAAGAGACGCACGTAACGAACTCGAAGGTTTGTTTGATTTTGATCAGATTGGTGATATTAAGATTAACCTTGCTGCTGAACTTGCTAATGTTGATTTGTCTAGTATTTCTGACGATGATCTTGATCGTTTGATGCGAGTTAGCCGTGAAGCTAATCGTATCTTCGAAGAAGCTAATACAACACTTATGAATGAAGGTGAACTTAGTCGGGCTGAAACACGAAATGTTCAACGTGCAGTTTATGCTGTTCGTGATGAACTTCGTAGAGCACCAGCTGTTCCTGAAACAGAACGTGGACGTAATCTTGGAGATAGCCTTAAAACTATTCTAGGTGGTATCGAGTTTATTGGTGGCCGTACTAGTCAAAGTCTAAATCCGTTTGGTGATGTTCTAACTGAATCTGAACGTGCTGCCCTAACACGCGCTCAATCTCAGGCTGATGAAGGTCGTTTATCAGACGCTATTTCAACTATTCTCACTTCTGAGATGCGTCCAATGCTTGAAGAAAGTGACCAAGGTCGCGCACTTGTTGAATTGATGGGCCGATTGATGGGTGTATTGGATGCTGGTGCTTTGGATCGTATGAGCCAAGAAGAATTCGTTACTTTCTCAGAAAGCGTTTCTGACTTCTCTCGTCTAATTAACCAATTTGGACGTGGTGTAGGATTTAACGAAGTTGGTGCGGGTGTACAAGCTTTTGGTCGTGGCGGTATTGGCAATGATACAGGTCTTGCAGGTGAGCTAGCGGGTATTCTTCAGACAGTTGCTCGTGAAAATGCTCGTCAAATCTTGCTTGAACAGCGTCAAGCTAAGCTAACTAATGCAGAAGAAATTTTGACAAAAGTGGCAGATTTCGGTGTTGATATTGAACCTGAAGAACTTGCAAGACGATTTACAAATGCGCAGCTAGATGCCTTTATTGAAGCGGGTAATAATCTGATAACCAATATGGATATCTTTGATCAAGCTCCAGAAACACTGGCTGGTTACACACAAGAATATCTTGATCGTCTGAACCATAATGCAGAAATGTATGCTAACGTTCTGAATCATATTATTGAACAATCAGTTCCTCAAGAAACAACTGATGAAATTCAGAGCCGTCTTGAAGGCTTGCAGTCTCAGTTAGATTCTGTAGGTATCTCTGGTTCTCTTGCATTTGATCCTATGGTTGCTTCTGTTGCGGCTCTTAGCGAAGAAGCTATTTACCTTGGTGGTGAATACGAAAGAATGCAAGGCAAAATTAAGAGTATTTCTCGTCTACAAAGACAACTTCTTGAAGACGAGTCTCTTAGTGCGCAACAACGCAGAGACATTACTGTAGAAATTGGTCGTCAACGTCAGTCTCTTGAAACTATGGTTGAGCTTAACAACCTTGCTTATCGTATTGAAGCAGACCGTGTTGGTTTGATTGAAGACGCTATGAGTTCGGTAGATAATGCAATGCCTCTGGAGCGTATTTTGGCTCTAGATGTTAGCACAATTAACAAGATTGTTGCTGCTTCTGCGGCTGTACAAACCTTGTCTCTACAACTTCAAAGTATTGGTGCCTCTGGTGCTGATGTTGATGTTGGTATTCGACGTACGCTTGAAAGACGTTTGCAGGAAAGCCAAGAATATCTTAACAGTGTAATGGGCGGTTTTAGTGGCAACGATGATAAGAGTGGCAAAACAGAAACCTTCTTGGAGAAACTTTCTTCTGGTTTGTCTTCTGCAGGGTTTAGTGCGTCTATTCAAGAAATCGGTGCGCTTTCTCAACGTCAAATTGATCAGTTGACTATTGCTGTTGGACGTTACAACGATGCTCAAAAGGCATTGAATAACTCTGCACAGAGTGAGTCTGTTATTCGTGCTAATGCTCTTAGAACATTGGATGAGCAACGCGAGCGTATGGCAGAAATTCTTGCCAGCGGTACTATTCTGGGTATTCAGAAAGCACTAGAAGGTATGGGTTCTCAACTTGATATTGCATCTTTGGTTGGCCTTACACCTGAACGCTTCCAGTTTGCTGTTGAAAATAGTTTGCGTATTGCAGAACTTCGTAAGAACATTCTAGATACTGCGGGTACTGATCTTGCTCTGGCAAGAGAAATGAACCTAGAGCTTGAACGCCGTATGCAACTTGAACAAGGCATGACCGACACAGCACGTAGCTCTACAGATGCTATCGCTGAGTCTATCAAAAAGAACCTTGGTGAAGTTATCCGTGGTGCTCAAACACTTGGCGAAGGGATTATAGGTGTTCTTGATACTGTTACTGACCGTATTATTGACACTGTTCTTAATTCTTTTGTTGACGCAATGTTCCAAGCCTCTGGTATGAAAGACATGTTTACAAACTTCTTTGCAGGTTTGTTTCAGTCTGGTCAGTCAATGGGTCAGAAACTAGGTCAAACCGTTGGTCAATCTATCACAGGTAGCCTTGAAGGTAGTATGACTGGTGGTGGCTGGATGTCTAACATTATGGGTTCTGTTGGTGGTCTGTTTAAGAACATCTTCGGTTTCCTTGGTGGAATGGGCGGCGGCGGCGGTATGTTTAGCAGCCTATTTGGATTGAGCTTTGGCTCTTTCTTAGGGTTTAGCGAGGGCGGTATCGTACCAATGATGGCAGGTGCTAAAGCTGGTGTAGACTCTGTTCCTGCAATGCTAACTCCTGGCGAAGTCATCTTGAGTACTGATCAAGTTAAAGCACTTGGTAAAGGCTCTAATGCAGGTAATAGTCAAGTATTTAATTTGAATATTACTGGAGATGTATCTCGTCAAACACGCAAAGAAATCGTCAAGTTGATGCCTCAGATTACTCAAGGTGTTAACACCAATAACAAAGAAAATAATAGACGATAAACAACTTTTTGGGTCGCCCTTCGGGGCGGCCTTTTTTACCAAAACAGTCAGCTAATTTTGCCCAAAAAAAGCCCAAAAAAAAGTGAGAAAATTAACGCATCTATAATAGAAGAAATCCAAATAGAGGAGAAACCAAATGGAACTTCTGATCGTCATTATCGCTATCGCTGGCTGGGCTGCTATCGGTAAAATGACTTACGACATGGCTAATTACCAAGACCGCAACCCGTGGGTCTGGGCAATTCTTGCTGTGTTGTTTGGGCCACTAGTAATGGCCTATGTATTTTACAACGGTAAATACAAATACTAAAAGCTTTGGGGTGTGCTTTAAACACCCTAATCAACCTTCATCCAAGTGGAATCCAAGAGGAATATAAAATGAAGACTATCACAAACATCATCAAAATCGTAATCGTAATTGCTCTGTTTGCTATTCTTGCAGTATTGGCGAATATCGTTGTTAGCGGTTTGACCGCTTTGTTCGGTATCGTTGCAATCATTGCATCTGGCATCTGGACCGTAATCTTTTACGTTACTATGACCTATATCTCGCTTAAGATTGTAGGTGCAATTGTAGAGTTTGCTATTATCAAGAAGATATTCGCAAAATAATAGCTGACCTTAAAGCCCTAGAGACTCCCTCCCTGTCTTTAGGGCTAAACTTAAAGGAAACTTTAAATGACAATACTAGGCATCTTCTTAGCCGTTCTAATTGGTCTATTGATTAGATCAATCATCTCTAAAAAGTTATGGGGAAACAAAATCTATCGAACACCTTGGTGGGTAATTGTTTCTTTCTTTATTCTTTCTGGAACCTATATGCCAAGTGCTATATTTGGTTTAATGGGTTTGTTTATGTACGACATGATAAGCTATGCTGTACCTAGCGACAATGCATCTAGAAAGATAATTAAAGGTATCCATGAACATCTAACAAAAGGAATCAAAGCCAATGCTTAAGAATATTGCAAGTGGGTTTGGAAAGGGTATCGGTGAGTCTTTTAACATTGTTAAAGACGTAACCAATGTAATATCTGAATATCTCCGTAGTGAGAAAGGCCAACACTTTATGGCTAAACACTTTGAAGTAATTTATGAAGAAACTCAACCTTATGAAGAAGTGTTGATGGAAGCTCTAAACGAAATGAAAGGAAAGTAAAATGCTACGTGGTGCTGTTGATAAGAACATCATGCATAATCTTTGCAATCAAGCAGAGGTGGCACAAATTAACCGTAATAATCCGTTCTATGTTGGAACTGTAAAAGGTTATAAATTCTACGAATGCCCAATCTATGGGGATGAGCGCCCGTTGCTCGTTAAAGACAAACTTGGTCGCTATGGTTATAGCTACTGGTGTGACCTTCCTGAAGGAGAAATCTAATGAACTACGAAGACCAACTGCAGTATGAGAATGATGATTACGAGTATTACAGATGGCTTACGAGTGTAAATCCGTTTTTTGTTGTAGACGCTGAATATCAAATCAAAGGAATGGAGATTCTCTAATGATGACTGCTGCTATGTGTCTTGCATTAAATATGTTTTTTGAAGCAAGAAATGAGTCATTGATTGGGCAAGTAATGGTAGCTGAAGTAACTCTAAATAGAGTAGTAGATGCGAGATTCCCTGATACAGTCTGTGAAGTCGTCTGGCAAGATAAACAATTTAGCTGGACACATGACGGTAAAACAGATAATCCTAATAAACTGCCCCATGTTGATCGTGAGGCTTGGAGATGGATAAAGGTACTAGCCGATATACTTCTCGAAGAACCAGAGTACCTAACTAAAACAGGTGCTTTGTACTATCATGCCGAGTATGTTAACCCGTACTGGACAGACCACTATGAACGTGTTGCTGTTGAAGGCACACATATCTTTTACAAGTAAGGACAAATCAAATGAAAAACATCGTAATCGCCTTGGCTTCAATTTTCTTTGCTACCTCTGCTATTGCAGGTCAAGAGTATGAATGTAAGAAAAGTTTTCTTGGATGCTATACAACTTATGTAGGAACTAAAACTTCTGCGGATGTAATTGAATACGTTAAAGATTCAGAGGAGGCTGTTCAAGAAGTTACATCAACTTACAAGCTGGAAGAAGTAATCTATCAACCAAAAGAAGGTATTCTTGTTATCAAAACCACTAAGGAAAACTGGATGCCAAATTTTAGTGAAGTAAAAGCTATGTTTCGAGATCGAAACCTATACTTGAAAACTATCGTATTTACCTGGCCAGGTTCTTATGATGTACGTAAAGTAATGAACTTCGATGACAATCATAAAGGCAGAGTACGTTACTTAGCCCTTAAGGAAATCAAAGCACCATCTGAAAATATTCTCACAAAGAAGTGAGAAAAACAAAGCATCTATAATGAACAGATCAAAATAGGAGATGATATCATGTTCAATGCAAACGTAAAATTCTGGAACTTTGACGCTAACAAAATGGAAGTTGTTTCTGCTTCTGGAACCACTCGTGAAAAGGCTATTTCTAATTGCTTTCAGAAAGCAAAGAAAATGGGCTTGTCGTATAATGACATGATTTCGGTGGAGTAAATTGTTGACTAAGTTCACAAAAGAGTACCTCGAAGAGATTAGCTTTTCTAACCTTGTAAAAGCAATCGATGCAAAATGGGGTCATACTTATATTGACCCGCCACTAACACTTGAAGATGAAATCAAGGCTATTCTTGACGAATTCGATCCTAAACTCAACAGCCAACATAAATAAGGAGATCTCTTATGGCTCGTAACATTAAAGCACTAAAGACTGGTTTCAACTACGAACTGACTCAAGGTCGTCCTTGGAGCAGCCGAAACAAAGCTTACAATCATGGCGATCGTATTGCTATGGTTGGACAAATTCTTGCTGGCACATACACAATTGCTGAAGCAGCTGATGAAATGGGTGTTGTTAAACAGACTATTAAAAATTGGCTTGCAACAGCCGATAAGGATAATCCCCGCCTAATGGGATAACACAGTTCTCCTCGCCCCACTTGGGGGCGGGGAACCCTTCCTTCTTTTTTTTTTCAGTATAGGAGATATATTATACTAGGTCTGTTAGCAATGATTTATCTGATGATATTCAAAGGTAACAAGACTCTTAACTAAGTTCTGAAGTAAATGGGGTACGCATTGTACTATGCCCATAATGAAAGGAAGCTAAATGTCTGAAGCCACAGTACTTGATAGATTAGTCGAAGATCTAGCGTATCGAATGAGCGTATTAGATAAACGTCAATCAGCAAGTTACTTGAATACACTAAGTCCGAGAGATATTATTGAGTTCTCATATACACATGTTCTCAAAGGTCTTGAAAGAAAAGCTACACTAGTGGAAGTAGCTGCTAGTATAGGTCGTAGACTTCGTCAGAAGCTTCGAATGAAACAAGACAGTATTCTTGATGTTCAAGGTGGTTGGTATGTTCTTATTTCATATATTGAGACAGGAATTATCGGCTATCGAAAAAAGCATGTTTACAAAAATGGCAAAAAGTCTAAGCATCTTACGTTTCAGCTTTATGCAAGAGATTGGTCAGCCATTAAAGACATGATGGACCTAATCGATAACGAAAAGACAGACTTATTTCCAGTTAATACTCCTCCAAAACCGTGGACTAACAAATCTATTCACGAGGAAACTGGAATTAGTATCATTAAGAAAGGTGACGAGAGTGCTCTAAAACACATAGAAAACTCAGACACAAGTTATATTGTAGATGTGCTTAATAAGCTATCTAATACAGCTTGGCGTATTAACGAAAGAGTTTTTGAAGTATACAAAGCTTGTATGACAATGAAAGAAAACCCGTTCAAATTCTCTAAAGAGATCGATCCTGTAAAACGGGCTTCCTTGATTATTGAAACAGAGGCTATCCAGCGGCTTGCAGAGAAGAACCTGAATAAGCCGTTTTATCATCTGTATAACCTTGACTTCCGAGGCCGTATTTACCCTAACACTGCTTTCTTACACGAGCAGTCTAGTGACAATGCGAAAGGTATCCTCCTACTAGATGAACCTGTGCCATTAGGTCAGGATGGTTATTACTGGTTGTCAGTCCATACTTCAAACATGTGGGGTAATGATAAGGTATCTTTAGACGATCGTGCAAAGTGGGTTCAAGAAAACTTAGACGAAATTCTAAGTTATGCAAATGACCCTCTTAACAACTTAGGGTGGATGAAAGCAGATAAACCATTTTGCTTTCTTGCTTGTTGTTGTGAAATTGATATGATTAGTAACTGGCATGGTGATGGTTTTAACACTGAAGACTTTCCAAGCTGCTTGCCAATCTACATCGATGGGTCTAACAACGGTGTTCAACATCTTGTAGCAATGTCTAAAGATGATGAAGTTGCACCACTTGTAAACTTAACACCTAGTGACCTTCCTGGTGATGTATATATGTTTATTGCAGAACATGTATGGAAGCGTATCGAGCAAATGTATAATGAGCTTGATAAAGACACCATCAATAAGTTTGACGATGTGTTTAACACAGCACTCAAGCTGCAACGAGAGTATGAGAATGCTCCTGATAAGTCTGAAAGAAAGAAACTTGCTTTTCAGGCAGTACAGACTTATCGAAATCATAACAGAGATCTTCGTGAGAAACTTTTTCCTGTATATTGGCATAATATTCAGGATAAAAAAGTACAACGAAAAACTGTTAAACGCAATGTAATGACACTTGGCTACGGTGGCACAGCCTACGGCATGGGTCAACAAGTTAACGAAGATACAAGGGATATCAATGATTACTTGAGAGACAAAGAGCATTTGTGGGGTAATATGCTAGGTAAACTAGTATATGAAACCTGCTATGAAGAGCTTAAAGGACCAGCCCGTATGCTAAGGCTGTTCCAGACTCTTGCAGACAGAGCCAATGAGAAGGGGGTTTATCTCTCCTATATCACCCCTATCACAAACTTCCCTGTTGTGCAGGCGTACAAGACTGCGGCTACTAAGCGTACAGAACTTAAGTATGGTGACGACATCATGAAAGTTCGTATTCAAGTTTGGGAAGACTGTACTGTAAACGAGAGTAAACAAAGAACAGGTGCAGCACCAAATATTGTACATAGTCTTGACGCTGTTCATTTAACTATGGTTGTACATGATGCACCTTTTACTGTAACTGTTGTTCATGATTCTTTCGGATGTCACGCAGGAAACATGAACTATATGTTTCATCATGTTCGCAACAAGTTTGTAGAACTTTATGAATCTAACCCTCTAGAATGTATTCTAGAACAACTTGAGTCCACAGACCTTATTCCAGAGAAAGGAAAACTTAATGTCAACTCTGTATACCTCTCAGACTTTGCGTTCGCTTAAAGAAGGGGATACCCTTCATATTAAGTCTATAAATGATTATGGTGAGTCTACTATGGTCATTAACGAAATTTTTGAAGGAGGCTTCGGTGGCACTGTAAGATTTCACGAACTAGGTGATACTGCTAATGACGGTGAGTACGGCGAACTGTATGAAGAAGACTTCCACCTTATCTACAATATTGATTACGATAGTTAAACGATACCTGACCTTAAAGATCTACTGTCAATACCTGACCTTAAAGATCAAACACTACTAACAAATTTACAAACAAACCAAGAGGAAATATAACATGGCTATTTTGAAAAACGTTGAACTGTTCTACGCTAAACTGGACCCTAAGCGCCCTAACGCTACTTTCGACAAAGAGAACCCTACATGGGAAGTGCAAATTCGTACCCGTGATAAAGCACAAGCAAAACAGTGGAAAGAACTGAACATCAATGTAAAGCCTGACGAAGACGACAAAGGTATGTTCTACAAAGCAACCTTGAAGAAGAAATCTAAGAAACGTGACGGTGAGCCAATGGCTCCAGTTAACATTGTCGCAGGAGACCTGTCCTCAATTGATCCTAATACACTTGGCAATGGCTCTAAAGGCCACGTACGCATTTACCAATACGAGTATAATGTAGCTGGCCGTAAGGGTATTGCAAGTATGTTGATGGGCGTCCAAGTAACTGTATTGAACGAGTATCAAGCTAAACCCCGTGAAGACGACTTTGAAATGACTGAATTTGAAGTTAAGAAAGTTGCAGACAATCAAGAAGTTGATGAAGATCAATTTGTAGCAAACGATGATCTTGACGACGAAATTAACTTCTAATAATAAACTCCTGAGCATGAGTATAAACTGCTCTTTTTTACGAAATCGGTCAGCTATTAGGAAAAGACTATGAAAGAACATGTATACCTTGCAGGACCAATGGAAGACTGCACAAAAGAACATATGACATACTGGCGTGTAACAGCATGGCAAATGTTAGATATGGCGGGTGTAAAAGCTCTAGACCCTACACGCCGTGTATCATTTCATGATCAACTACAAGAACACTTGCAAGACGTTACAAAGACCATGAACACCTGTAAGCGTATCTTTAAGCAAGACCTACATGACATTGCATCAAGCCGTGTTGTGTTAGCAGATGTACGGCGTTCTTCTGGGCGCGGTACAGGCACTTCTATGGAATTGATGTTTGCTCATATGAAGAATAAAATCATCATTCTATGGGCTGATGAAGGTGATCTTATTCATCCTTTCTATGAAGCAATGGCGACAGAAAAACACTACAGCTTAGAGGATGCTGTTTATGCAGCACTGGAGTACTACTAATGGGCTTTTCACCTAGACTCTATGAAATTCACTTGTGGCTCCAAGATGACGATGGTGATTACTGGTGGGAAATTTACGATGTAGCTTTTTTAGACTTTCAAAAAGCATTAGTTACCTACAACAAGTATAAAGATGAAGGTTATGATGTTCGTATTGTAGAAACCAAGTGCGTAAGAGCTTGGGAAGACGAAAAGGAATGGAAATGAGAAACTTTGACCATCAACAAGTACTACTAAAGATTGACGATGTACATGACTTGTCAATCGTATCGCTAAACGGTAAACCTGAAATAGCTATCATGGGTCCAGAAGGAGTTTACCATGATAGTGTAGAACCGCTAAATAACGTAAGACAACTAGTAAACTACTTGGCACGTTACTTTGGAGGAAAAACAAATGGCTAAATGGTATTCAGAAGAAATGCAAATGTTTCATGTAGCAAACGCAGGAGACAAGTATTTTCTTTATCATTGGTTCTATACAGGTTGGGCTAAAGACTGGAATCCTCGTGATCTTGACTGGGGCTACATAGGTGTTGCGCCTTATGAAAATGTTCCTGAACGCTACAGAATTGAGTCAATGGAGTGTGCAACAGGTAAGCGTCTTAAGAAACGTAAGGTTATTGAAATGCTTGACAAGTTTCGATCACAGAGTAAAATAGGCTTTAGAATTATAGGCCAAAACTTAACTCGGAAAGAAGCCTTACGCATTGAGCATATGCTTCGTCCTGATAATTGGACTAGTAAAGTAGATCGTCGTGTTTGGAATGAAGTAGCAGGAGGTTAAGCTATGTATGATCGTGAAATGAAGCTAATTCGTGAGCATCTTATAAAAACTGGTTCACAAGGTATTGTAGACGTATTTTCTACAGTAATTGCCACAATCAGAACACCTTTTAAAAACATTGTTCCTTTATCAGAAGATATTCGGGATAAGGGCTTGCAGTCAAAAGCACTGTGGGGTCACAAGAAAGATAGTTATCAGGGCGTAGTAGAGGCTAAGGACGAGCTTTATACAATGCTAGTAATTAACAAAGCAGACGAGAAGGTTGCACTCGAAAGAGTCCTTCAGATCAAAGGTTTAGGCTTAGCTAAAGCAAGCTTTGGACTTCAAATGCTAGGCTACAATCTAGCTTGTCTAGATACTCATAACTTAAAGAAACTTGGATATTCCTCTAGCTACTTTAATCGTAAAGATAAGGTTGAAGAGTATATCAAAGTTGTACAACGAAAAGGAACAGAATACTGGTGGAATAGCTGGTGTAATTTAATCCCTGATACTTCTGCCAATAAATCAACCTTTAGAAACGGTGATGAAGTATCGTATGAACATACAAAAGCAATAAGAGGTTACTAGTATGAAAAGAGTAGCAGTATATTGGAACTTACACAAAGACGTATACTCAATACAGTCCCGTGAAACAGCAGATTACGGAAAAGTAATCGGTCATGCTGAGTCAGTAGCAATAGCTTTGCCAAAGTTTGTCGTTCGACAAGCTGGACGTCAACAAGTATTGAAAGAACAAAAGAAGAATGTTCATGCGTTTGTTGTAGGTTATCTTACAGAGAATCTTGTGTTTAATGAAGAAGGTAAACGTATAACGTATAATCCTTATAAATACAATAGTTTTGTAATAGCTGACACTAAAGAAGAGATACGAGATGGTTCAGCCGCAAGGCTGTCTATGCACGAAGGTAAACCCTTAATAGAGGTTTGGTAATGGCAACAGTCCAAGTAATCGTAACGTATGAGTTTGAAGTAGAAGACTCTGACTATAAAACTATGTATGATCATGCAGTATCAACCCCTTGGGAGTTAAAAGAAGCTATTCAAGCTGATGTGCATATCTATGATGATAACTGGAATGAGGTAACTGAAGATGAGTGAAGTCTGGAAAACATTTGAGATCGAAGAATTTAGAGGAGCTTACTTTGATGTCGAAGTATATGGCTATGTAACTACAGGGGGCTCAAACCGTTATGGATCAGATGAGCCAGAGTGGATAGAATGTGAAATTAAAGATATCTACAACCCTAGAACAAATAAACGAGTTTCAAAGCGTCTTTACAGTGCGCTAGAAAAACAGTTTGGTGACTGGTTTGAAGAAATGCTAATTGAGGAGTATCACTATGCTTAAAGATCTTAAGAATGACTGGGAATTGCTAGACGACTACTACGAGGAACGTGCAGCTATACTGGAGTATGATGCAGGGTATTCCCGATATGAAGCTGAAAACTTAGCTGCACAAATGTACGGCTTTGATAACAAAGCTGACCTTAAAGCCCATATCCAAAAATTAAAAGCAGGAGCGTAACATGTTTTTCTACCACGTTTACAAAGACTTTGATGCAGAATTAGACTTTACTACGGATCAATTTCAAAAGGCTATTGATGCATGGGCTATCTACAAATCAGTAGGTCACTTTCCTTATATTCGTATTGAAGAAGATGGCAGAATGAGAGAAACTCTTAACTCTCAATATACAATAAAAGCTTGGGCAGACTCGCTCATTCTTAACTATAAAGGTAATGAAATGAACCGTGTAGAGAAACGTATTATCAAAGAAATAGCTGAAGAACAGGGCTACAACTTAGAAGAATACTGTGAGAAAGAAACAAACTTTAGAGACGAAATCCCTAACCTTATGGGTAAAGTCTTTGGGGGTTCTGAAGAATTACATGAGAAAATCTTAAAGGAAATGGATGAACATCTAAAAGATATTGACTTTCATGGTGCTTTTGAAGAAATGTCTAAAGAAGAACAAGACCAAATCATCAATCCTAAACACTACAAGATGATCCCAAAAGAAGCTTACACTAAGTTTCCAGAGGGTCTTGAGTATATGGATTTGATGGAGTATATTTTAGCTCACCATAACGGTGTTCAATCTCACCTTCTCGGACAAGTATTCAAGTATGCTTGTCGCTTGGGTAAGAAAGACGCTAAGCTTCAAGATGCCAAGAAAATCGCTTGGTATGCAAACCGTCTAGTAGAGGTAATCGAGAATGAATGATAATCAGATAATCTACAATCTTAAGTACGCTATTACCACTATTGAAAGTGACTTAGAGGAGTGGGATCCTGCAGATAGTAATCACTATCTTGCTTATGGTCCTGAAATGAAAGAAGTTGTAGCGGATCTTTATGATCTGCTGCATCATTTTAAATTACATGCTAAGTTTGAAAAAGACATAGCAGAAGCCTACAATGACAAAGAAGGTAGAACACCTTATAAACTTGACGATGAATGGCCTGATTTTGTAGATGGAGATATCGTATGATCGATGAAGAAGTCATGTTTAACGCAATGCAAGAAGCAGCTTTTAAAAATGCAGAACGTGATCTTCGTAATGCGTTGCATGCAGTTAAAACAGCTTTGCATTACCTTTATGAAACAGGTGACTACGAGTCTAGCCTGTTAGATGAACATGTAGCAATGCTGCAGGATATTGAAAGCGAGATGGAGAACCTGTTAGATGCTTAAGAAGTTTGAACAATTATATATCAGACGTATGGCAAAAGCCTATCGTAATATACATGATGTATCAATTCGTCAAGCAATTCACAAAGCTTATGAGGCTTACGAAATATACCGTGAAGTAGAAGTGGAAATGATGGATGAAGAATATCGGCGCATTGGATGATCTTGAATTTAATATTGAGGGTGGCAAATATGAAGAGCTAGCAAACGCTTTAGAGTACTGGGCAGAACTATTTTGGGAAAGGACTTTAGAGGACGCTTATGGAGATAATATCGCTTATCTTCTCTATAATATGTCAAAAGAAATGAGGAAAGTTGATGAATCTAGTATTTGATATCGAGGCTAACGGCCTTTTAAACGAAGTAACTAAGTTTCATTGCGCAGGTGCCATCGATACTAGAACTGGAAAAGAGTACTGGTTTAAAAACAGCAGGGAGGACTTCGTGTCCTTCCTAAACTTGCTCTCAAAAGCAGACGTTGTTATTGCTCATAATGCTTTTGGCTATGACATACCTGCATTAAGAAAGCTAGCAAGCCTGTACGGTATTGATTGGGATATCGACAATAGTAAGGTTAAGTGTACTAAAGTTATGTCTCAACTACAAAACTTTACTAGGTTTGGATTTGGGCATTCCTTGAAAAAGTGGGGTGAGTTCTTTAAAGATTATAAAGGAGACTACGAAGGCGGTTGGGAAGAGTTTAACGAAGACATGTTTAACTACATGAAACAAGACGTTAAGCTTGGTGTAAAAGTGTTTGAATATCTTACAAAAGAATTGAAAAGAATCATTCAAAATTCTAATGGTAAAAACCACATCTTGATGGCATTACGATCTGAAATGGAAATGGATCGTATTATGGTTAAGCAGTGTACTAATGGTTGGCCTTTTAATGTTGAAGCTGCTAGAGAACTAGCTGACAGTATTGAGAAACAACTAAAGGACATTGAGTCTTACATTAACCCTAAACTTGGCTGTGTAGCTAACTCACCTGATGGCTCTGTAAAGAAAATTAAAGAGGCTATTCAAGAACTAAAAGATAAAGGAGAAACTTATGACAATAATGGACACGGATGGCCAACAGTTCCATCTAAAAAACCAGCTTTCAAAAAGTCTGGTAAATACTATAGTCACACTGAGTCTTGGTTTGGCGGCTTTGACCCCTCTTCTTATGATCTCTCTGATAAATCCAGCCTTCCTGTATGGGGGGAGTACACTAGGATTAGTCTTGATGCTGGCGATGTGGGTAATACTGACACTGTTAAGACTTATCTTTATTCTATCGGCTGGCAACCAGACGACTGGAACTGGAAAAAGGTTGAAGGCGAATTCGTCAGGGTATCGCCAAAACTCACAGACAGCTCACTACAGAAATTGGGGGATGTAGGCAAGGCTCTTACAGAGTATTACACTCTAAGATCTCGCTATTCTATCTTAAAAGGATGGTTTGAGTATATTGATAAAAACTCAAAATTGCACGGTGATGTTTTCAATATCGGTACTCCAACTTTTCGTCAAACTCACAAGATCATCGCTAACTTACCTAGCGGTAAGGCAGTGCTTGGTCCAGAGTTTCGAAAACTATTTATAACAAGAGAGGGTTATAAACTAGTGTCTGCTGATAGTGCAGCTTGTCAGCTTCGACTTCTAGCTCATTTTATGAAAGATCAAGACTTTACTAAAGAAGTTCTTGAAGGAGATATCCATCAGAAAAATGCGGATATTCTAGGTTGCAGCCGTGCTACAGCTAAACCTTTTATCTTTGCCTTTTTGTATGGTGCGGGTGGAAGGAAGTTAGGTTCAATTCTTAACGTTTCTGAAGCTGAAGGTAACAAGGCTAAGAAAAAGTTTATGGATGCTATCCCTAGCTTAAAGCGGTTGATTGATGATGTAAAGACTGCTGCTGAAGAAGAAGGAAAGATCTTTGGTTTAGACGGAAGACCTATTATGGTAGAGTCTTCTCACAAAGCTCTTAACTATCTTATTCAAGGTGCTGAAGCAGTAGTAATGAAGTACACAATCCTAATGATCGAAGAAGAACTTGAAAAGGCTGGACTAGATACATCTATCCTTTTGTTCTATCATGACGAGGTAACTTATGAAGTAAGAGAAGACCAAGCTGAAGCTGCTCGTGAGATAATCATGCGCTGCTTTGAAGAAGCACCTAAGAAACTTGGTGTTAATATCATGACCTGTGGCGACTGTAAAATTGGAGATGACTACTATGAAGTCCACTAAGAAAGATATTCGTGAAATGACAGAAGAAGAGCGTCAACGCTCTACGGAACGAGAACGTATCAACTCTAAACGTTGTGTTTCGTGTAACGGACCAGTAACTACAGAAGAAGATTGGTGTAGCTTTTGCTTGAATGAAGAGTGAAGTCTAACAAAAATAAGAGGATAGATTGCTATGAATGCACTAGACATAATTATGAGTGCTATGAAAACAAATGCAGGTTTTGAATTTCTAAATGAGATCATTATTGCTGCACTTGAAGATTCTCGTGACATTTGCATAGAAGAACGTGAACGCCTAGATAATCTTAAATATAAAGAGCCTCATCAAGAAGAAGATTGGGAATGTCTTGTTCAAGATATTTACGCATTCAATCGTATAATTAAATACTATGGAGGTTAATATGGCTAAAGGTTGGCACTATCAAGTTATGAGGCATACCGCTACTCATGGCGGTCAGGATTACTCTTACCTTGCTGTTCATGAATACTACCCATCTGAACTTTTTGGAGAAGGAGAAGAAGCGGGTTGGACAGAAGAACCTGTAACTGTTTCTGGTGACGATATTGACGATATTAAGTGGATGCTTAAAGCTATCCTGAATGATATCGACAAATACGGAGTAAAGGGTTATAATGAATGAAGATACTGTCCCCTATCAGAGACGTCTCAGAATACGTCTTGCTGTTGCTGCTTATGCTTACGAATACAAGAACGACAGCATAATGTCTGATGCAGAGTTTGACAGGCTATCTTATCTTGTAGATACGAGTGTTTCTACAGGTAATAAGAAGCTTGATAACTTCTTTAAGAAAGAGTTTGAACCCGCCACAGGTATGTGGGTTCGAAAACATCCTGACAAAAAAGGTCTAGAAAACCTTTATCAACGTTACTATAACAAAGAAGGAAAATGGTATGTCGGCAACAGTATCAAGTAAAACAATCGTACAAAAAGAGTTTGATGTACTCTACAATGAAATCAAATTCAAAGGTATCGAGTTACCTGATGATATGAAGTACTTAATTTCTGAACTTGAAGAAATGCTACTTTATAAACTACAACCTTATCTGAACCAACAAGAGTGGCAACAAGAAGTTGATGATGCATATGATAATGGATATGACTATGGTTATGAGGCTGGATATATGGAAGGCCGTGATGAACAATTAGCTAACGAGGATGAATAATGTCCTATATATTTCGAGTAGTAACTGCGTTATCTGTATTGATTAATGTGATACTTGGCGGTCATATTGGTCAAACGTTCTCAGCAAGAAATTGGCAGTGGAAGAAAGAAAGAAGATTCAATCTAGTTAAATACCTAGATTTTTTTCTAGGAAAAAATCACTGCGCTGAAGCTTGGGTTTATTGGAAAACAAGGAAATGGTAAATGTACACTGTTGAAATGGAAGACAAAGAAACTATTGTAACAACACTTGATGAAACAGGTAAATTCGAAGATGTAACCTTGTTTTTTGACGACAGCAGTGTTGTCTATATTAGGCAATTCAACGAGAAGAGGAATAAGTACGAGTTGATTGAAATGAGCTATCAACAGCTACTTGACCTTAAAGCTGCACTAGACTCTCCTGTTGGTGCATTCTATATTATTACTCATGATCTTAAAGAAAAAGGTGTGAAATAATGGCAAGCTATAATGAACTTCCTGAATACAAAGCTCCAGAAAGAACTTACAAAACAGCTGGTATGAAAACAGGTATTTATAACTCTGTTGCAATGCAATTTGTAGAGAAGGGAACTACTGACGAAATCCTATTCACTGGCCTTGCAAGTGAAGTCGGGGAGGTTATGTCTGAACGTATGCGAGAGGTTCGAAAAGGAGAAGAACGTACAAAAGAAATCATGGATGAACTTTCTGATGTACTCTGGTTTGTTACCGTAATCGCTCAACAACGAGGATATAGCTTGAAAGACCTTATGCTACATAATGTTAACAAGCTGGAAGATCGTATGCTTAATGGAAAGAAGAACAGAAAATGATGTGTTATAAAGACAGAACATTTTGTGACTCAGACTGCACTCAGTCTAGTTGCTACCGTTTCTTTAGCTCAGAACAAAAAGAAGGTGCTAGACGTTGGTGGTCGCATGATCCCGATAATGCGCCTATTGCATTTTCAAATTTTAGCAAAACATGTGAAGCATATAAAGGAGAAGACTAATGCCTAATTGGTGTATGAACAGCGTAACTATCGCAGGAACTAAAGAAAAGCTAGAGCTTCTAGTAGAAGCTTGTAAGAATGATAAGCTTTTGGAAACATTAAATCCTATTGGAGAATGGGATTACGGCAAAGCTTGTGAAGCTTGGGGTACTAAGTGGGAAGTTCGAGAGGTTGACTGGGATATGGACTACGATAACCTTGAACTAACTCTTAACTTCGACAGTGCTTGGGGGCCACCCACAGTAGCGTATGCTGAAGGTGAACTTCTACACAATCTAGAAATCAGAGCAACCTATTTTGAACCTGGTATGATGTTTGTAGGTATGTACGAAGATCGTGAAGATCAGTCTTGGAGTATTGATTTTGAAGACGAAGACTGGAAAGACAATCTACCAGAAGAACTTATTTCGGATTGGGGATTGGATTACGAGTATGATAGTTGGAAAGAGTATCAAGAAGAAGATGAAATGAATGGATAAATGGGATAGGATGTATATGAGGATGGCTTTTATTGCTGCCTCAGAAAGTCATGCAAGGAAAAGAAAAGTTGGCGCAATAGCAGTAAAGGAAAACAATGTTATCGGAATCGGTATTAACGGCACTCCTTCTGGTTGGCATTCTAATAAGTGTGAAGATTTAGACAACAAGACGTATCCATACGTTCTTCATGCTGAAACGAATATGATCAGCAAAGTAGCAAAATCAAGTATCTCCAGTCTTGGGGCTACTTGTTACACAACAACAGCTCCTTGTTTAGATTGTGCAAAATCAATCTATCAAGCAGGGTTTTCTAAAGTAGTCTATCACACAAACTACAAGAACACTGAAGGTATCGATTTCCTGAGAATGATGAGTGTAGAAGTCATTGAAATAGATTACGAAAAAATACCTGACCTTAAAGACCAAAACCCATAGAAAGGGGATTTTATGACACTAGCAATTATTGATGGTGATGTTCTATTATACATGGCTATGTGGAATCAGCCCACGCTAGGTGAAGCTAAAACTAAGTTTAAAGATATCTTTGATAACATTCTTGAACACATGTTCACAGATGACTACGTTATGGCTTTTGGTGGCCCTAACAACTTTAGAGATGAATTGTATATTGATTACAAAAAATCTACATCTCGTTCTAAGTCAAGATCTACTAAACCTGAATGGTTTGATGATCTGAAGTCACATTGTGTAAATGACTATGAGGGTGCAATTCTTACTGACGGTTACGAAGCAGATGATCTTGTTCGTATCTGGTCAACAGAAGCAACAGAAGCAGGAATTGACCATGTTGTTGTATCTGTAGATAAAGATCTAGATTGTATTGAAGGTAAACATCTAAACCCCCGTAGCATGGAATTTTATGAGGTAACTAAAGAATATGCAGAAAAACACTACTGGAAACAAATTCTCATGGGCGACTCTGTGGACAATATACCTGGAGTGGCTGGTATTGGCCCCAAAAAAGCTGATATCTTACTTGGTTATGGCACCGATCACAAAGAAATGAAAGCGGCAGTATGTAAAGCTTATCATGCAAGGTATCTTGAGGATGGTTACGACTACCTAGTAACAAATGGACGATTAATCCATATTTGGCGTAAACTCGGAGATCACTTTAAAATTGATCGAAGTTTTTATGAGGAAGCTATTTCTAATGATTGAAAACGGTCATTGGAAATTTAGCAGTAGCTTTGACAGTGAAGAGTGGTTTGGATTTATATACTGTATTGAGAATACGGTAACTAGTCAATTTTACATTGGTAAGAAACAATTTCACCATCATGGTAAAAAGAAGTCTAAGCACTATGGAAAAGAAATGGCGTGGCGGTCCTATGTAGGATCGTCCGTCCATCTCAAAGAGGATATCAAGAAGTACGGTAAAGATAAATTCAACTTTGAGATAATTGATCTGTACAAAACAAAAGGGGGTTTGTACTATGCAGAAGCTTATCTTCAAATGCTATCAGACTCTATGACAGAGTATTTATCTGATGGTAAAACACCTAGGTTCTACAATCGACAAATCGCTGCTATTCGGTTTGTCCCTAAAGAACAACCAACTAAGAAGACAAAGCTTTTCATTAACAAAGTAAGAAAGAAGTTTAAATGAGCGTACCACCTATTTCAATTGCACTCTGGATTACTAGTATCTTACTACTTGCCGCACAACTTATCTCAAGTTTGTTTGGCTTCTTTGTTATGGATCCTGTTATGAGCATTATTTTCTTTTTGCTTGCACAGGAAGTAGCTAAGATAATTGCATCATCAGAGGATGACTCAGGAGAGTAATAATGAGCCGAATTGTTATGCGTAATCAGCCCTGTGAAAAATGCGGGAGTTCAGACGCTAAACAAGTTTATGAGGAGGGTAGTGCATACTGCTTTTCTTGCAAATCACACTTTAAAGCCGAAGGGGTAACTATGAGTGTTCAACAAGAAGATAACAATAATTCATGGTTTGATCTTGAAGAAATTCTGGAATACCCGATTAAAGGGTTTAAAGAGAGAAATATCTATAGACAAGTAGCGGAGCATTACGGAGTACGTAGCTCTTATGATTACGAAGGTAATATTGATGCTCATTATTATCCTTCTGTAGATTCTTCTACTAATCAAATCACTGGTTATAAGATTAGGAAATTGCCTAAAACCTTCACTTCAACAGGTAAGATTCAAAAAACTTTATTTGGTCTTCATTTGTATAATGGAGGCAAACGACTAGTTATCACTGAAGGTGAGCTAGACGCGATGGCTGTTCAAACAGCTTGGTATATCAAATACAAAGAGTTTTTTCCTGTAGTATCTCTTCGTTCAGCATCTTCTACTAGTGACCTAGTCGAGGTTCGAGATAAGATTCGTACCTTCGATGAAGTAGTGTTGTGGATGGATAATGACGAAGCAGGTCACAAAGCTCTTAAAGAAGCTGCTCGTATTATCGGTTATGATAAAATTAAAGTAGCTAAAACTTCAGAGAAAGATGCTTGCGATACATGGATTAAAGATCCTGACAAAGTACTAAAAGCTATCTGGAATGCTACTACATACACTCCTGCTGGTATTTTGACTAAAGAGCAACTCTGGAGTCAACTAGAAAAATACAATGAAATGGAATCTGTTCCATATCCGCCTTTCATGACAGGACTGAATGAAAAGCTTAAGGGTATGCGACTAGGTGAAATCACTTTGTGGACTTCTGGTACTGGTAGCGGTAAATCAACTCTGCTACGAGAAATCGCTTTACACCTTCTAGAAGATACTGATGATAAAATCGGTATTATTTCTCTTGAAGAAAGCCCTGCAGAAACAGCTCGTAAAATGGCAGGTATGGCTATGAAGCGAAACCCTGCAAATGAGGAGATACCTATTGAGGAGTTAAAAGATGGCTTTGATGCTGTGTTTGGTAGCGATCGTGTCATGGTTCTGGATCATCAAGGTAGTATTTCAGACGGTTCTATCATGGACTTTCTTGAGTATATGTGCCTTAGCGGTTGCAAGTACCTTTTTGTTGATCACATTACCATTCTAGCCTCTGAAGGAACAGAGGGTCTAACGGGTAACGAAGCAATTGACAAGATCATGAATGACCTTTTGCGTCTTGTTAAGAAGCATAATGTTTGGATTGGTCTGATTAGTCACTTGCGTAAAACAGACAACAAAGGTAAGTCCTTTGAAGAAGGTAAGTTGCCTTCTATGGACGATATTCGAGGATCTGGTTCTATCAAACAAATCTCTATGGACATTATTGCTTTTGCTCGTAATGTCGGTTCAGGTAATATTGAAGAACGCAATACTATTAAAACCAAGGTTTTGAAGTGTCGGTACACAGGTCTTACAGGTCCATCTGGTAGCTTGTATTATGACTTTGATACAGGTCGCTTATCAAAAGGAAACGAGTTTGAAGATCTATCAGAAGACAAATCGGGAAGGTTTATGTCAATATGAATGATGCCACATACGTCTCTATAATCTATCAACTACTTGATACTAAGTGCGATAAAAACAAGCTTGGGCCTGGAGTTAAAGAATTCTTGAGAGGTTTAGAATTAGAAATGGAGGTTATCCGTTGGGATGACCCTAGTACAGCAGACTATATAATGCACTATGCAGATGTAGTTTTAAATGACAATGAAGAGATTCGAAAAGGAATGCACTAATGACTAAAATTGAAAATTACTTTGAAAGTGTTGTTTTGAAGTTGATTAAAACTAAAGAACACTTTGATGCTTTTGTCAGTAACCCTGACGTTCAAAAGAAATTTAACGAAAACGAGATTGAAGAACTTCGTGAGATGTTCATTGATCATATGTTTAATGATGATGAAGATGATGAAGAACTTGTAGAATATGTATTTGAAGATGTAGAGGAAGATGATGAAGATGATGAAGAACTTGTAGAATATGTATTTGAAGATGTAGAGGAAGATGAAGAAGATGAGTAATTCTGTTCAAATTGATGATTTTAAAGATGAAGGATTTAGATACACACCTGAAACACTAACGGAGGCTATGCTTCAGGATCACACAAGTTATCTAGAAATAATCACTGATACAGTTATCAGAGTTGGTTACTACAATAAACCTAATGAGTTCAACTATGCAGAAGAACTAGCTAACTGGCTTGAAACTGTAACTACTTATACTGATAAACAAAAACTCACCATGCTTTATTTCTTCTGTGTTGCTAAAGGGGCATCTGAAGTTGAAAAGTTTGTAGCATGGTCTTTTGGAGATAATACTGGAAATAAACCAAGTTTTTTACCAACAACTTAAGGAGCTAGCTATGCTTTTCGAAGAACAAATCTCTCGCAAACCTGACTTGTATCCGTGGACTAAACAATTTATTGATGCTATCTGGGAAGGTTTCTGGACCCCAGATGAATTTAAGTTTACATCGGATTATGCGCAGTTTAAAACAGAACTAAATAAAGAAGAACAAGAAGTGATTGTTCGTGCATTGTCGGCTATTGGTCAAATTGAAGTAGCTGTGAAAACTTTTTGGGCTGATATTGGTCGGCATATGCCACATCCCTCTATCCGCGACTTGGGTTTTGCTATGGCTAACTCTGAAGTAATTCATAACTTGGCTTATGAAAAACTTCTTGACGTACTACACCTAACTCATGTGTTTGAAGAAAATCTAAATGAAGAAGTAATTAAAGGTCGTGTTGATTATCTTAAGAAATATCTTGAAAAGGTATATCATGATGATCGTAAGCAGTATATCTATGCTATTACACTATTTACTCTTTTCGTTGAAAACGTAAGCTTGTTTAGCCAGTTCTACGTTATTCTCCACTTTAACCGTAATCGCGGTGTATTGAAGGATTGTGCTCAACAAGTACAATATACTCGTAACGAGGAAATGCTTCATGCTCAAGTAGGTATTAAACTTATTAATACACTTCGTGAAGAGTATCCCGAATTGTTTGATGCTGAACTTGAATCTCGTATTCAAGGTGAATGTATGGTATCATTGTTCTCTGAGTCTAAAGTAATCGATTGGATTATGGATGGTTATGAGACAGACGGTCTTTCTGCCGCTATCTTGAAAGAGTTTATCAAGAAGCGTATGAAAGAAAGTCTCGGACAAATTGGCTTTGATCACTCTATGATTGAAGTTAATGAAGAACTAGTTGAAGAAGCTTATTGGTTTGATGAGGCTCTGTTGGGCTCAACTATGAGTGACTTCTTTTATAAACGCCCTGTTGAATATGCAAAAGGCAAAGCTGTAGATGTTGATGATCTGTTCTAATAAAGGAAATAAAAATGAACTTTGAATGGTTGAATAAAGACTCCCGTAAATTTCTTGATGCGGGTTATTTGAAAGAAGATCAAACACCTGAAGAGCGTATTCGGGAAATTGCAGATACAGCTGAAAAAATTCTTGGTATTGAAGGATTTGGAGATAAGTTCTATGACTACATGGGAAAAGGTTATTATTCGTTGTCATCACCTGTTTGGGCCAACTTTGGCAATGATCGAGGGCTACCTATATCTTGCAATGGTGTTTACATTGCAGACGAGATTTCCTCTATTCTAAACAAGGCTTCTGAAGTAGGTACACAGACTAAATACGGTGCAGGTACTTCTGGTTACTTCGGTGATATTCGTCCTCGTGGCTCTAAAATCTGGACTGGTGGTGTAGCTGATGGTCCAGTACACTTTATGAACATCTTTGAGACAATGACTGACGTTATTTCTCAAGGTAATGTTCGTCGCGGTAGCTTTGCTGCTTATCTTGATATCGAACATCCTGACGTTGAAGAGTTTCTTGAACTTCGGGAAGTAGGTAGTAAGATTCAGAACATGAGCCTTGGTCTGTGCATTTCTGATGCTTGGATGGAAGAAATGATTAAGCAAGGTGAAATGCAGAAAGAAGGAAAGTTTGACTATCCTAAAGACAAGCTAAAGCTTTGGGCTAAGGTTCTTCGTAAACGTAAAGAGTCTGGTTATCCTTATCTGTTCTTTACCGATACAATTAACAACAACAAACCTCAAGTTCTTAAAGACCAAGATCGTAAGATTTACGCTTCTAACTTGTGCTCTGAGATTTGCTTGCCTTCAAATGAAGATGAGTCGTTTGTTTGTAACCTAGCATCGATGAACATGTTGTTCTTTGATGATTGGAAAGACACTGATGCAGTAAAAGTACTGACATACTTCCTTGACGCTGTTATGGAAGAATACATTGAGAAGACTAAAAATGTTCCTCTCATGGTTTCTTCTAATAACTTTGCTAAACGTTGGCGAGCATTGGGTATCGGTCAGCTTGGTTGGCATTCTTACTTGCAAAGCAAAATGATTGCTTTTGAATCTTTTGAAGCAAATCAGCTTTGTGCTATTAGCTCTAAAATTATCGATGAGCAATCTCTGGAAGCAACCAAAGAATTGGCTGTAATGTTCGGAGAACCTGAAAGCATGAAAGGTACAGGGGAACGTAACTTGACCCGTACTGCTATTGCCCCTACAACTAGTAGCTCGTTTATCCACGGACAAGTCTCACCTAGTATTGAACCTCTGCGTTCTAATTACTTTACTAAAGACTTGGCTAAAGGTTCGTTTACTTACAAGAACCCTTATCTTCAAAAGCTTCTGGCAGAAAAAGGCAAAGATAACAAAGAGGTATGGCACGAAATCCTAATTAAAGACGGTTCTGTACAGCATCTTAACTTCTTAACGCAAGAAGAAAAAGATGTGTTTAAAACTTTTGACGAGATTGCCCCAATTAATATTGTACAGCAAGCTTCTATTCGTCAGAAGTTTATCGATCAATCTCAATCACTAAATATCATGATCCCACATACAGCAGCTATTAAAGATGTTAACTCGTTGCTTATTGAAGGTTGGCGTTTAGGTGTTAAAACTTTCTACTATCAACGATCGTCTAATCCTGCTCAAGAGTTGGTTCGTGATATTATGACTTGTGCTGCTTGTGAAGCTTAACTTGAAAGAAAATAAATGCTAGCTGAGAAAAAGACTAAAACTACAAAGACTAAAAAAGAAGAATCACAAGATTACGTGATGGATGGGCCAGGAACTTACCTTCGTGAAAGCGGAGTTATTATGCTTACTTCCTCTTTTACTAAATCATCTATTATGCCTCTTTGTGCTCAGGTTTTTGAGTACAATATTATGCCTGAAGAAGTCAAGCCCACTCATATTACTTTAATTATCAATAGTCCTGGTGGTGAGCTTTCTTCAGCTTTTCATCTTATTGATTTGATTAAATCCTCTGAGATTCCTGTACATACTATTGGATTTGGTACTGTAGCTTCAGCAGGTCTTATGGTGCTTATGGCTGGTAAAGAAGGAGAGCGAACCTGTACTCATAACACAATTATGATGTCTCATCAATATTCTGGAGGTATCAGTGGTAAAGAGCATGAGCTAGTAGGTTCCTTTAAGAACTTTGAAATGGTATCAGACATGGTACTTGAACATTACGTAAAGTGTACTGGTCTTAAAGAGCAAACTATCTTGGATCATCTGTTAGGTCCAACTGACAACTACTTAACACCTGATGAGGCTATTAAGTTTAATATCGTAGATCAAGTCTGGGAGACTTATTAATGGTTGATATTGAAGAACTCGAAATAGAAGGCTATGAACGCTATCTAAAAGGGTTTAACGAAAAGACTGGTAATAAAATTGAACTAGCAATTTATTCAACGAAGCGTGGCCCTGCATTAGTAGGGCTGCGTCTTCAACACTTTTTGTTGAGTACAGATGCTAGTAAGCTATGCAGGACTGCTGCTAAGAAAACCGCTTATAAGGCTGCAGTTGCGGGTCTTAATTATGGTGGAGGTTATTGTATCCTCAATGCAGCTATGGTGACAGATCAGATTATTGAAGATCTTGGCACAATGATTGAGTGGCTAAATGACACAGGTACACGCGCTATTCTCGCTGTTCCTGACTTTAACATTGGATATTCCGTTCTAGAAAAACTTTCGGAATACACTGCTCATGTTGTAGAGGAGTACAAACCACAATACAAAGCAGATACAACCTTTGAATGTTTAAAAGCTTATCAACGCTTTACTCAACTAAGTAACCTGTCTGTTAACATTGATGGCTTAACTCTTGAAAGTCAACCACTTATTGCTATGGCTAAAGAAGAAGGTTGGGATGTATGTATCTCTAGCTCTGATGAGGAAGAAGGTCTAGCTACAGCTTCTTACTATAAAACAGCTTTTGCAAAGCAAGAAGATATTCAATATCTTTCTGGTGTATATGTCCCTATGTGTAATCGAAGGTTCATTGGCCCTACAGTTCTTTCAGTAACCGATGCTGAAGCAGTTATTGGGCCTAGTTTGATCCAAATTGATAGAGAAGATATTGTAGACGCTCTCTACAATAATAACATCATCTACCTCCCCGAAATTATTGTAGGTTCAGGAGACTTGATTTCTGCTGCAGAATACCTAGGTAACACGAACACAAAAGAACTAATCGGTTATGCTGCTAAACAAGCTTCTGCGATTATGCTTGCAGGTACAGCCAACAAACAAAACGTGCTGACTCTTACTAATAAGTTAGCTGAAGATATTATTAATGGAGAAATGTAATGGCTAAAGTCCATAAAGAAAAGGTTAAACATGTTCGTAAACCAAAGCGGACAACTATTGGAAAAGGTAAAGTGAAAACTTCCTCTATGAACAAACATAAACGTCGTCAAAAAGGAATGAACATCTAATGTCAGATTATAAAGAAGAAATGAAAAAGTTGCCTCTTTGGGGTCAATTTTTAGCTGCTATTTTTATTGTTATACCTATTAACATTGTACTACTTTGTGCTAAAGTCTTTATTGCATTGTGGCTTCTTGCTTATTTTGGATGGATGCCCCTCTAATGACTGATAACGTAGTTGAATTCAAACCTCGTAAAAAAGTTACAGAAGGTATTGTAGATGCTGGTAACTGGGATCTTCACGATGCTATTCTAGACTTTATTGAAGACAACTTTGAGGAGGGTGGCATTGCTATCACTATAGATAATGGTGATGTACAAGTTGCAACTGCTCTTAACAGTAATGAAATTGCAGAAGAAGTTCTTCTTGCTGCTTTAGAAGTAATTCGGAGTCGTTTGTAATGTACCTACTAATTACCCGCACGGAATGCCCTTACTGTATCAAAGCTAAAAAGCTTTTGCAAGACAGTAAGACTCCTCATGCCGTAATTAACCTTGATAAAGAGACCGAAGAAACTCAACAACAGTATCGGTCTATGTTGAAAGAAACTTTTAATCACAGTACTGTTCCCGCAGTATTTAAACTTGTTGGTGGCTATAACGAATTAGCCGCTATTGAAATGAACCTAGAGGAATTATTCTAATGTCTAATAATGAAACTTTTGAGTTTCTTGGTAAAGTGCTTCGATACTCGGATATGACCGATCATCAACATTTGCTACTCAGCCTCCTAGTTAAAGCTGAAGAAATGCAATCTACGCTTATCCAAAATCTAAAACAGGAATTCAATATCAAAGATGAGCAACAAGACTGGTGATACTAAAAGAGGTCGTGGAAGGCCTCCTATTGAGAAAGTTAAGTTAAAGTCTTCACCTCGTTATGCTGTGGAAGACTATAACAAAAAATACAAGAACGAGTCAGTTTGTTGTGTTTACGGAATTGATGAGTTTACACTGCTATTGCTTGAAAGCCTATGGCTAAACCCAGAAATTCTGTTTTATGTAACAGATCCTAACCCCACTATTTTAGCTAATGTAAATAGGAACTTTTCTCAAAGATCCATGTCAATGTATCGTTGGCATGTATCCAGCTGCAGTGACTTCATTAGCAAACCACCAAACAACTTGATGATTGTTTCTTCTAAACATATTGATCAAGTTAAGAAGCTTCATAACCCTGAAAACGTAGAATTTATCGTACTAGAGGAACTCTAATGCCCGTATCGACTACTGAAACCTTTATCCCTTATGACCAACTGAAACAGTACATTCTTGTTGAGTTTGTAGAACTAAAAAGAACTGAGCAAGGAATGTTTAGCGACATTATGGTTGTTGAGTATAAAGGAAAAGATTATGAACTTCTTTGGGATGAACATTACTGCTATTATGTAGGTAAGATTAACGGTGTTGAGGGATTTATTCCTTAATGCTTTTTGTAAATAATAAGAGAGATAGACTAATGAAGAAACTTGTTAAAGAGAACTGGATAGTTCGTTACTGGAAATTCCTGAGACATTGGAGAGCACAACGAGATGCCATTAAACAGCTTAATCGACTTACTGATAAGCAACTTAAAGATATTGGAATTAATCGTAGCGATATCGATCGTCTGGTATGGCTTGAAGAAGATAAAACAATGAGGGGTCGTGGATAATGGATGTTAACTCCATTCAGCTATTAGAAACCAAAGAAGATGAAGAAGGTAATGTCATTATGAGTTTTGACATGGATGATGAGTCCTCCAAAATGATGGGTGAGCTAGGTCTTAAATTTCTTCTTTATTGTGGTGCTCTAGATATTTCCACAGAAGAAGCTTTCGAGATTCTCGGAAAAGAACTCGATAAGAAAAACGAAGAATACATTAAGCAAGACTCTTACGAAGTTGATGGTATTTATGGAGAAAATCACTATGCTTAAAGAGATTATCCTTGGCATTCTTGCCTTCTTTGTTATTATTGCACTTTACACTATGAACAAAGAAACCCAAGCTTATAACATGCATAAGATGGAAACTTGTTTGAACCACGGCGGCTCTTACATTGAAGGCCACTGTATTAACCTCTACGAGCCACTCTAAGGCTCACTTTCTTGGTATCTTTTCTGGGTTGTCCTTCGGGATGACTTGGGAAGGATACCAAGAGTTACCCCCTTTATTTTTTTTTTTCGAAAGGAACCACTATGATTACCATCTGGGTACTAGTTGGAATTCTGGTTACGAGTAACGATGTCTCAGCTACACCTCTGGGAACATTTACTAAGATGGATGATTGTTTTAGAGCAAGAGAGTATATCTGGAATGATCTCCAAAGGAAAGGTATTGACACGGATAACAAGCAGGTTATTTGTGTTAAGTCTAAATTGAGTGGAGTATAAACTCCTTAAAGGTGTGTCTGAAATAATACCTGACCTTTAAGATAGAGACACTCTATTCTAGACGACTTTGCTAAGGTTCTACCTAAGTGATACCCATGGGACTTCTACCGACATCTGAAAGAAGTATCCCTCATACCCCCCGCTGATGTCACACCAAGAAGCTTACTTTAGCTCCTTTAACGGGGGGTTAATGGGTATCACTTAGGTATCCTTAGAGTAAGTGTCTAGGGGGTCTTAAAGGGGCCAAATTGGTCTTATTATTTTTATTTATTATGTAATAAAAACAATGAGTTATTTAGGTACACTTTGGTAGTATTTTATTGTTTTGATTAGTAAGAAAAAATTTCGTTTAAATAAACTTTCCCAAATTAAGGAGATTTAATATGGCTGGTCGAGGAGGAAACTCGAACCCTGTTAATCAGGAGGGCGGAAGAAAGCCTGGGGCTGGTCGTCCTAAAGGCTCTAAGAACATTAACTCAATGGCTTCTGTTAGGAAGCTTGAACAACTTGGTTTTGATCCCATCGAAATGATGGTTCAGAAGTATAATGAGATACAAGAGCTGCTAGACAGCGGTTCAGTGAAGATGGGCTCTGGTGCTTATGCTCAACTGACTGCTACACAAGGCACTCTGATTAACAACCTTATGGCTTATGGTTATAAGAAGATCCCTGATAAACTAGAGACAGAGGTTACTGAAAAGAAACCTATCAACATTGTCTTAACCGCCCCTTCAAATAATAACGATAAATAGGGATAGAACTATGGAAGAAGATCGTGGCTTATCTGCATGGCACCTCTCTAAGAGCGTTCCAATAACTTTCATTTTGGCTATTATTATGCAAACTTTTTCTCTTGTATGGTATGTGTCAAGTCTTGATAACAACATTAAAAACAACTCGCGGGATATTATCCGTCATGAAACTCGTATTGAGCAGCTAGAAAATACTATGCAAGCTCAAGCCTTGACTCTTGTGCGTATGGACGAGAACATTAAAGCTATTCGTCAACTTATGGAACAGCGTATGAATGAACCCCGCCCAAATCAGTAGTATTACATATGACAGAAATAAAATTACACGAAGGACAGTCTAAAGTTATTAAAGATCTGTTCGTTGACAAGTCTTGTCGTTATGCAGTTGTTAATGCATCTCGTGGTTTTGGTAAGTCCTATCTTGCTGCTACAACAGCGCTGATAGCAGTTCAAGAGCTTATTAACTTACCTGCTGACGTACCTAACAAAAACGTTGCTCTTATTGCTCCTACTTACTCTCAAGCAGTTGATATTTACTATCCACTTATTGCTTGGCAGATGGGTATGGAAGACTTTGCAGACAAAGCATCTAAAGCTGCGGGTACCTTTTGGTTCCCTAATAACGTACAGCTTAAGCTTTGGTCTTATGAAGCATCTCAACGTATGCGTGGTACAGGTCAGTACTTTGTTGTTGCTGACGAGGTTACATCTTGGCATGGCGCAGGTATGAACCTTAAAGAGTCTTGGGAATCGATTATTCAACCATGTGTTGCTACACGTTGGTCAAGACAGAATGCTCGTACTTGGAATGCAAATCCTGGTCGTGCTTTAATTATTAGTACCCCAACAGGGTATGATTACTTTTATGAAATGTATAACCGTCAAGATACCGACGATGATTGGAAAAGCTATCACTTTACTTATAAAGATAGCCCTTATCTTGATGACGAAGAAATTGAACGTGTTAAGCTGACACTCGATCCGCTTAAGTTCGCCAGAGAGTATACTGCAAGCTTCGAAGACTCTGGTAATAATGTCTTCTATACATTTAATAGACAAGAACATATCGATAAAACTCTACCTTACTTTGAAGATAATGAAGATGTCCATGTAGCTATCGACTTTAACGTTGGTATCATGGCCTCTGTAATCTTTGCTGTAAGAGGTAATCAAATACACATTCTAGACGAAATGCAGGGACACCCTGACACAGAAACTCTTGCTGCTGCTTTGGCTACGCGCTTTAGGAATCATAAGATCATTGCGTATCCTGACCCTGCAGGTAAAGCCCGTAAGAGTTCTGCTGCTGTAGGTGTTACAGACTTCAGTATTCTACAGTCTTATAATATTGCTACTAGAGCGCACTCTAAAGCGCCTCCGATTATTGATTCGGTAGCTGCTGTAAACAAGAAGTTTAAGAATGCTGCAGGTGATGTAGATATGTATATTCATCCAAAATGCGTTAATACAATTAAATCTATAGAACGAACTCAGTGGGTTGAGAGCAATCCTAACTCCGCTACTATTGACAAAAAGGAAGGTGTTGAACACTGGACTGATGCCCTTCGGTATGCCGTTGAATATCTGTATCCTATTAGAGCAGGTTCTAAGGTTGTCACAAAAGGATTTAACTTCTAAAATGCTGTATACAA